>Ga0209341_10003985_pt1 | contig 13688 bp, 14 predicted proteins | sample RifCSP13_2_FD_184020 | JGI IMG/M metagenome (GOLD analysis project Ga0209341, IMG submission 184020) | Soil microbial communities from Rifle, Colorado - Rifle CSP2_sed 13_2 (SPAdes) (version 2) | ecosystem: Environmental > Terrestrial > Deep subsurface > Rock core/Sediment | place: Rifle...
CCCGGGGACCTCGCGCGGATCCCCGCGGTCGGCCCCGCCCTCGCGAAGAAGATCGCAGAGCAGCTGGGCGGGAAGGCCGCGATGAAACGGCTTGCGGGGCAGGCCGAACTCCGAGAGTTCGGGTGACTCCATGGCGGGCGACGTCGAGATCGTGGGCATCCGGACGCGGCTCGTGGATCCGAAGGCCACCCTCGCGGAGCTGCAGGCGTTCGCCCGCTCCCGTGGCGGATGGGCCCAGCTCCTCGACGCGGGTCACGTCGTCGGGCGCGACCATCTCCTCTCCGCCCTGGAGCATGCGAGACGTGCCATGGATCAGGGTACGAACACGACGGGCTCCCTCGAGATGGAGTTCCTCCTCTACGCGAGCGGGGAGCGCCAGATCTCGAAGGCGATCGACTTGACTGGCGTGCGAGCGGGGCGGCCCTTCGTCGCTGTGCTCGGAGGTCCCTTCATCGCCGATGTCCTGGAGCGGTTCGGTTGGACCCGGGACGACCGATTCCTGGGGGCGGGAACGGTGAAGCTCCGCAACATCGGGTTCGCACCCGCGGAAGTCAGGTCCGCCGGTCCGGCCGCTACGGATCTCGTCCTCGAGCGGGTCGCGCGGGTGGACCTGATCAAGTGACCCCACGGACAGGACAGAATCATTATTACCGCCCCTACAGATGGTGGATTCTGGAGGGGGTGCCCGATGCGAGCCGCTCTGCAAGCGGTCCTGATTCTCATTATGCTTGCTCTTCTGGGGTGGTTCGGCGCCGGTCCTCGCGATCCGGAGGGCCTCGGCGTCATGGACATCTGGACGGACAAGTGCAGCTACGGCCTGGGCGAGCCCGTCCGGATCACGTTCGCGAACCTCGGCAACGCTAGCATAGTGTGGCCCGAGACGGGAGCGAGATGGCGGGTCCCTCATGAAATCCTCGCGGACAACGGGACCTTAGTGTTCGTGACGATGCAGCCTGCGATGACGATCCCTTCCGCCCTCGGCCCTGGCGAGACGTACACCACCGAATGGAACCAGACGACGCTCGGCGCACCTGGGACGCGGGACGGAACACAGATCGGCCCCGGGTGGTATCGGATTCACGCGGAAGGTCGGACTCCCGACCTGACGTCGAACCTCACTGCCTCGGACGACGCATGGTTCGCGATCGCGGCCCCGTGTCCGAATACGTCAATTGTCGCAGATGCAGGGCCCGATGTGACAATCCGCGAAGGGAAGCCTGCGACTCTCGTGGGCACCGCCCGCGGGGGTGCCATCGCCCCGGGAAACTGGACCCTCCGGGCCAACCTCAGCGAGGAGCGGATGGACCTCGCTGCGGTTTCCCTGGGCGGGCAAGTTTATGCAATCGGCGGCAACCTGTGTGATGAGGGATGCGAAGGCCTCGCGACCGACGCCGTCGAGGCGTATGACCCCGTCGACAACGTCACGAGGCGGAAGGCCCCGCTGCCCGCCCCGAGGAGCGGGCCGGCCGCGGCGACCGTCGACGGCGACATCCACGCGATCGGCGGGTATGTCAACCGGACCATCGGCGTCGTCGGATGGCATGAGGAGTACGACCCCGCAACGGATGTGTGGACGATGAGGGGCCCAATGCCGACCCCCCGGGCGGCCGCCGCGGCGACCATCATCGACGGCCAGGTGTACGTGGTGGGAGGCACGGACGGGGGCACCGCACTGGGCGAGCTCGAGGTCTACGACCCCGCGACGGACGAGTGGACACGGAATGCCCCGATGCCCACGCCCCGATTCCGGCTCGCCGCGGTTTCCTGGGGCGGGAAGCTCTACGCGATCGGGGGGTTCTCTCTTTCGGCGGGGCCCCTCCCCACCGTCGAGATGTATGACCCCGCGACGGACACGTGGAGCACCGCCGCACCCATCCCTTCCGCGCCAATCGGGGCCGCCGCGGTCGCCCTCGGCGACGCCATCTACGTCGTGGGCGGCGGCAGTGGATACGACTGCGCCGGCTACCCCCACGCCTACGCATTCGACCCCGCCACAAACCGCTGGACCCCCCTGCCCGCCCCACGGGTGACCCGCAGGTACTTCGCGCTCGCCGAAACGGGCGGCACGCTGTACATCGTCGGCGGCACCCACGGGTGGATGTGCGGGAACGCGGCCTCCATCGAGGCCCTGGAAATCGCCCCGCGGCTGCAGTTCGCGTGGGACCTGAATCACCTCGTCGACGCCGACGGGGACGGCAACTTCACGAACGACGCGGACGCGACCGGGGCCACCGTCGAGGCGATGTACGGCGACGACGGCGAGTATGTCGCGACCCTCATGGTCTCGGACGACGCGGGGAACCGCGCCACGGACTCAGCGACGGTTACGATCCTGAACACGCCTCCCGCCGTGGTCTCCGTGGAGACGGACCTGAGGAGTGCCGGGGACTTGGGGCTGCGCGTGGCGGGCCGGAAATGGAACCGCGCGACGGTCACAATTGAAGCGGACGGCGAGCCCGTCGGCACATCGACCGCGGAGCGGGCCCCGGGGAGCCCGGACGACCAGATCGCGTGGATTCCCGGTCCGTTCGACCCCGCGAGGAGGCTCGTGGCCGTCGTCACCTACGAGCCCGCCGACACGGGTGACGCCGCAGTAGGCGGAAACCCGGTATGGCTTCTGGCGGGCGGACCGGATGCGTTCACGGTGATCGGGCATCACACGTTCAATGTCCAGCAGAGCGAGCGGCGCGGGACGTTGCGCGAGATTCACGTCGACCCATGGATCGTTGAGGTGACGGACGCGCTGTCCGCCTCCGTGGCGGTGATCCGAGTGCGCGCAGCGGACAACGGGAGCGATGACCTGACGTTCGCCTGGGGGACCGGCGTCTGGGCCACGTACTTCAATGACGGCCTCGGCCCCGACCCGCGGAACAGCCCGGCCGGTGTGTTCCCGTTCTCGGCCACCGACTCCGCTGAAATCCCGTACGTGCCGGGCCTTCGAGTGGACCTGACAATCCGAGACGACGACGGCGGGAGTGTCACTATCTCCATCGCCCCGTGAGGTCTTCTGCGAGAACGCCTGGACTCGTCTGAGGCGCCCATGCCTGTGGGAAGAAGTGCGGGGGCCAGGATTTGAACCTGGGAACCCCTGCGGGACAAGGTCCTAAGCCTTGCGCCGTTGGCCCAGCTTGGCTACCCCCGCGCGCGGTCGCATCGCCGGAGCGGAATAAAGCTTAGGCGCCCTTCTGCCGGCGCCGCCGCACCACGAGGAACGCCAGCAGGGCGGCGATTACGACGGCGATCCCCGCACCCGCGATCACGTACGGGACGACGTCCGTGGGCGGCAGGGGGATCGCCGCGGAGCCGATGTTGCTTGGGTTTGACTCGTGCCCGCGGACATCCACCGCGGTGACGCGGTAGTAGTACGTGACCCCCGCCTGGGCCGTGTCGTCCCGGTACGCCGTGCCCCCCGTCCCGTTCGCGACCTGCGTGGCGAACGCACCCGAGGACGAGGTGTCCCGGTACACGTTGTACCCCGCGAGGTCCGGCGCGGACACGGCGTCCCACGTGAGCTCGATGCCGATGTTCCCTGCAGCGACCTGCGCCTGCAGGTTCTGCGGCACGGGGGGCGGCCTCGTGTCGACGACGTCGAAGGAGCCGGAGCGGGTCGCTAGGTTCCCGCTCGTGTCCGTGGCGGAGATCACGAACGTGTACGTCCGCACCGCGGTCGGCGCGAAGGCCTTGAACCACCGCCCGGAGGACGCGTCGAAGGTCATCGACTCGTTCAGGACGCCCGCGATGTCGATCCCGACGGCCCCGAGGAACGGGTCCGTCGCGACCATTGTGACGTTCACAGAGGTGTACACCTCGGCGGGCGACGTCACCGACGGCGCGCCGATGGCGGGGGCGGTGGTGTCCCGCACCTGGAACGAGTCGGAACCGCTTCGGTTCCAGTTCCTGCTCGGGTCCACCGCGTCGACGTGGAACAGGTAGCTCCCCAGTTCCGCGTACGCCTCGTCGCGGAACCACGTCGTCCCGGAGGCGAAGGCCATCGAACGGTTCGTGACAGAGGAGTCCGGGTACGTGACGATCACCCACGCGGACGCGACGCGGTCGTCGTCCGTGATCGACGCGGTGACGTTTGTCGCGAGGCCCCACTCCTGGGTCGCGGGGCTCGCGGAGACGCCGAGGACCCGCGGCTTCGTGATGTCCGCCCCGCTCCCCGTCGTGAAGGACCACATCGAGACCGCGCTGAGCGGGTTCCCGGGGTCGCTCGCGTCCTTCGCGGTCTGGTTCACGACCGCCGTGTACATCCGGTTCGGGGCGAGGTTCGAGACCGGATCCAGGGTGAGTACCGTGTTCGCCGGGTTCCACGAGTACGTGACCGGGACCGACGCGGACGTGACCGTGTCCTGCAGGGCAACGGAGGCGGGGTTCGCCGTCGCGGTCGTGTTCATCGCCTCGCCGAAGGTCGCAATCACGTTCGTGGCGGTGGAGATGCCCGTCGACCCCTGGGCGGGGACCCGCCCGACGACGGAGGGGGCCGTGGAGTCGACCCTCGGGACGGGCTGCGAGGCCCACCCCTTGTTTCCCGCGGGGTCTATCACCGTGACGTTCACGACGACGTTCGTCGAATCGACGAGGGGCAGGGTCCACGGGACCCGGTGCGGGTTCGCCGTCCCCGGGACCGGACCCGCGATCGGGACGGGCGCCCCGCCGTTCGTGTAGTTCAGGTACGCGACGAGCGCGGTGACCGGGTCGTTCGGGTCCGTCATCGTCCACACGACGTCGTGGGTGCTCCCGCCCGTCCAGTCCTGGGAGCCCGCGGGCGAGGCGATCGACACGACGGGCCGGACGGACAGCACGATGCGGATCGGCCCGTTCATCGGCGTGAAGCCGTGGACCCCGCACCCGTAATTGAACAGGCCGGGGTTGTTCGGGACGACGAACGTGTGCGTAAGAGGGGTGGACGGGGACGAGAACACGCCGCTCTCGTGCTCCCCGACCGAGTCGCAGACGTTGTTGCGGTTGTAGTCCACGCACCACGTGTGCGGCAGGCTGTCCGCCGCGAAGAGATCCAGTGTGACCGTCTCCCCGACGCTCACCGTGAGGAGCGGGCCCGGGCTCGAGATCGACGTCGGGCTGAGGCCCCAGCCCTGGCTAGAGTCCCCCCATAGGCTGAACAGCCCTGCGCGGGCGGAGAACGAGGTCTGCGGGACGAGCCCGAGGACGAGGGCCGCCACCGCCACGATCGCGAGCCACGGGACCCTCTGCAGACGCCGCCGCACGGATGCCATCCCCGCCGCCTCGGGCGCGGCCTAGCCGTGGGCGGTACTTAACGGTTCACCCGACCGCGCGTCCTCAGTCACTCAGAACCGCTCGGTCGGGCCGAATCGGCAAGCATAAGGGCGGGCCCGCGTTGCTCGGGCCGCGATGCCGTTCCAGGCCCTGCCCTTCGACCCCGCGACCCGGTACACGGACATCCGCATGATGGGGGTCGAGGGGTTCGGCGCGGTCTACCTAATCGACGACGAGGCGAAGGCGATCGTCGAGACGGGCACGTCGAACGACGTGCGGGCGATCCTCGACGCGGTGCGGGCGTTCGGCCTGAGGCCCGCGGACGTCGACCACGTGATCGTGTCCCACGTCCACCTCGACCACGCGGGCGGGGCGGGCTTCCTCCTCAAGGAGATGCCGAACGCGACCGTGTACGTCCACGAGCGCGGGTACAAGCACCTCGTCGACCCGAGCAAGCTCGTCGCGAGCGCGGCGTCCGCCCTCGGGGACATGGCGGAGTAGTTCGGCACGATGGCCCCGATCCCCCCGGACCGGCTGCGGGCCGTGCGGGACAACGAGACCCTGGACCTGGGCGGGCGGGTCCTCCGGTTCTTCGACTCGCCGGGCCACGCACCCCACCAGCTCACGGTGCTGGACGAGAAGAACCGCTGCGTGTACACGGGGGACGCGGCGGGCCTGTACTTCCCGGGGGACGAGATCCTGATCCCGATCACGCCCGCCCCCGGGTTCGACCTCGCGGACAACCTCGCGACGTTCCGCCGCCTCCTCGCGCTGAAGCCGCGGGCCCTCCTGTTCAGCCACTACGGCCCCCACGAACGTCCCAAGGAGGCGATCGAGCGGCAGCTCATCCAGTACCCCGCGTGGGACGACCTCGTCCGGCGGTTCCTGGCGGACCGCGGGGAGGACGTCACGACGGAGGAGCTGTTCAAGCTGAGCTGCGCGGGCGCCCGGCGGTACCCGCACGACTTCCTGCGCCGCCGGATCCGGAACAGCGTCCACGGCCTCGCCGTGTACCACGAGAGGATGGAGCGTGCTGCCCGAGGCGGTTGAGGAGAAGGTCGCGGCGGTCGCGGGGGACCACCGGAGCGGGGCCACCCATCTCGGGGAGCGCGCGCTCCGCGCGTTCGACCTCCTCGTCGCGTCCCCGTCGATGGACCGCGCGGCGGTCCAGGAGCTCGCACGCCGTCTCGAGGACGCCCAGCCCGCGATGGCCTCCGTGCGGACCGTCTCCCGCCTCGCGGCCCGCGTCCTCCTGGAGGACGTGAACCGCTGGCCCGCGTTCCGGGACGCGATGCAGCGGGACCTCGAGGAGGGCAAGCGCCGCGCGGCCCGCAACTTCCTGAAGCTCCTCCAGGCCCCCGCGACGGTCCTCACGCTGAGCCGGAGCTCGAACGTGTTCGAGTGCGTGATGCTCGCCCACCAGAAGGGCCTCCTACAGCGCGTCTACGTCCTAGAGTCCCGGCCCCTCCAGGAGGGCCTCATGTTCGCGAAGGACCTGCACGACGCGGGGGTTCCCGCCCTCGCGATCGCGGACGCGGCCGCGGGCGCCGTCGTCGCGGAGGCGACGCTCGCCCTCGCCGGCGCGGACACCGTGCTCGCGGACGGGAGCGTCGTGAACAAGGCGGGCACGTTCGGCCTCGCCGCCCTGTGCCGCGCGGCGGGGAAGCCGTTCTACGCGGTGTGCGAGGCGTTCAAGATCGACACGACCCGCGGCCCGGCCGAGTGGCGGGCCCCGCCGGACCAGGACCCCGCGGAGGTCGTCGCGGACGTCCCCGCGCGGAACCCGTATTTCGACCTGACCCCCGCGGCCCTCGTGACGGGCCTGGTCACGGACCGCGGCGTGCTCCGACCGGAACAGGTGAGGCAGGTCCTCGGCCGGACCGGATGAACACTCCCGTTCATAGGCCGGGCGAAGGTATTTAGCCCTCCGCGGCTGGATGTATAACGCCGTTATCACGGGAGGAAGGACATGGGCGCACAGGAGCTCCACATCGTCCTGCTGTCGAACGATCCGATGCGCACGTACCCCGCGCTATCCCTGGCCCTCGGGGCCGCCGCGATGGGCGCGAAGGCGCGGATCTACTGCACGACGACCGGGCTCGACCTCGTGCGGAAGGGCGCCGCGGACAACGTCCGGCTCCCCGGGTTCCCGCCCCTGGGCCAGCTCCTGCGGGACGCGATCGCGCAGGGCGTCGACGTCTGCGCGTGCGCGCCGTCGATCGAGGTCCTCCGGACCTTCGGGATCACGAAGGAGACCGTCGAGGACGGCGTCCGGATGGAGGACGTGATCGGATTCCTCAGCGTCGCGCTGCCCGCCGCGAAAAACGGCGGCGTCGTCACGTTCATCTGAGCGGAGGGTCCGATGGCCGTTTCCGGGACGCAGACGCGGATCGTGCTCGACACGACGGGGCTCGTGTGCCCCTACCCGTTCCTGAGGGCGACGAAGGCCCTCGAGGACCTCGCGGTGGGCGGGGAGCTTGAGCTGGTCACGGACAACGAGGCCACGGTCAACAGCTCGGTACCCGCCCTCGCGAGGCGGTTCCAGCTGGTCCCGGAGATCCGCGACGAAGGGTCCGGCCGCTGGAGGGTCGTGTTCCGCCGCCCGTGAGCGCGCAAGGTTGAATGCCGAATTCACGTTCCTTGTCCGCGATGCCTCCGGAGCCTCCGACGCCCGTGACGGGCTCCGGTCCATTCGCCCAAGGAATCCGCCTGTTCAACGAGGAGTACTTCTTCGAGGCCCACGAGCACCTCGAGGACCTCTGGCACGTCGAGCGCGGGGAGCCGCGGCTCTTCCTCCAAGGCCTGATCCAGGTCTGCGCAGCCTTCCACCACTTCCAGAACGGGAACCTGGCCGGGGCGGTGGCTCTCCTGAAGCGCGGGGCGGACAAGATGCGGAAGTACCCGCCGCGCTACATGGGCCTCGACGCGGCGGGCCTCCTCGCGCGGGTCGACACCGCCTGCGAGCGGATCGAAAGGATGCGGACGGGCGTGGAGGCTACCGCGCCCATCGAGTTCCCCAAGATCGACCTCCCGCCGTGAACCGGGGCGGGCCCTAGCGGAACTCCTCGAGCAGCTCCTCCGGGTTCGCGAGCCCGAGGGGCTGCTTCACGAGCGGTCCCTTCCGGAGCACGGGCTCGAGTTCCTCGTACGTGGGGATGTCCGTCCGCTCGTAGAACACGCCGATCCCGATGCGGTCCCTCGTCTGGTCTAGGTTCGGCCACTCCGTCGCGCGCCGCATCGCGGCGTGGAAGTCGGACGGGTCGTGGCCCTCCTTCTCCAGGGAGTACACGCGCTGCCGGAACCAGTCGTACGTGTTCTGCTTGTTGTACGTCACGCACGGGCTCAGGACATCGACGAGGGCGAAGCCCTTGTGCCGGATCCCCTTCGCGAACAGGTCGCCGAGGGTCTTCGCGTCCCCGCTGAACCCGCGGGCCACGTACGTCGCCCCGGCCGCGAGCGCGAGCGAGATCGGGTTGATGGGGTTCTCGATCACGCCCTCCGGCGTGGACTTCGTCTTCATCTCCCTCTCGCTCGTCGGGCTCGCCTGGCCCGTCGTCAGGCCGTAGATCTGGTTGTTCATCACGATGTACGTGATGTCCAGGTTCCGGCGCATCGCATGGAGGAAGTGGCCCGCCCCGATCCCGTAGCCGTCCCCGTCCCCGCCCGCCGCGATCACGGTGAGCTCGGGGTTCGCGAGCTTGATCCCGCTCGCGACGGGAATCGACCGCCCGTGGATCGAGTGGAACCCGTACGAGGAGAGGAAGTGGGGAATGTTCGAGGAGCACCCGATCCCGCTCACGATCGTCACCGTCCACGGTTTGATCTGGAGCGTCTGGAGGGCCCGCTGGAGCCCGTTCAGGACCGCGAAGTCCCCGCACCCGGGACACCACGTCGGCTTGATCTCGGACTTGTACTCCTGCAGTTCAATCGTCCGCCCGTCGCTCACGCGAGCACCTCCCGGATCTTCGCCTCGATCTCGCTCGGGGCGAACGGCTCCCCGTCGTACTTGCCGAGGAAGCGGTCCGGCCGGATGCCGGTCTCCGCGGTGAGGAGGCGGGAGAACTGGCCCGTGAAGTTCCCCTCGACCGCGAGGGTCCGCTTCGCGCGCGCCAGGACCGCCCGCGTCTCCTCCGCGTGGAACGGGAACAGGTACGAGAACTCGAGTGAGTTGACCGAGAGCCCCTCCGTCTCCTGGAGGTTCAGGACCGCCTCCCGGAGGGGCCCCTGGGTCGAGCCCCACGAGATCAGGGTGAGGTCCGCGTCCTGCGGGCCCCACAGCTCGGGCCCCTTCGTGTCCCGGCGCAGGCCATCGAGCTTCCGCATCCGCTTCTCCATCATCCGCTTCCGGACCTCCACGTACTCCGGGATGCCCGCGAGGACGTCCGAGATCAGCTCGCCCTTCTCGTCGTGCTCGTCCGAGCCCGCGATGTGCTCGAAGCCCTTCTGGCCGGGCAGCGCCCGCGGGCTCACGCCGCTCTCCGTGATCTTGTACCGGAGGTACCGGCCCTCCGCCTCCCCGCCGTCCTGCGCGAGCAGCCCGCGGATGATCGGGACGTTGAAGTCGAACCCGTCCACGGTGCGGTAGCCCTCCGAGAGGTACAGGTCGCTCATCAGGATCACCGGGGTCTGGTACACCTCCGCGAGGTTGAACGCCTCCGCGGCGAGGCGGAAGCACTCGTCCGTGTTCCGGGGCGCGAGGATCGCCCGCGGCCAGTCCCCCTGGCCCGCCCCGAGCGCCAGGTTCAGGTCGCCCTGCTCCGTCTTCGTCGGGAGGCCCGTGGAGGGGCCCGTGCGGGAGACGAGGACGGCCACGACGGGCGCCTCGACCATCCCGCCCTGCCCGAGGCCCTCGACCATCAACGAGAAGCCGCCGCCGGACGTCGCGGTCATCGCGCGCACCCCGGCGAACCCCGCGCCGATCGCCATGTTGATCGCCGCGAGCTCGTCCTCGACCTGCTTCACGACGACGCCGTACTGCGGGGCGTGGTCCGCCATCCAGTGCATGATCGACGACGCGGGCGTCATCGGGTACTGCGCGAGGAACTTGCAGCCCGCCGCGAGCGCCCCCAGGCAGATCGCCTGGTTCCCCGTGAGCAGGAGGCGGGCGTGGTCCGTGTACCGGAGCCCGAGCCCCAGGCTCCCGCCGTGCTCATCGACGTACTTGTGGCCCGCGATCGCGGCCTTCACGTTCGCCTGGACGACCTCCTCCTTCTTGTCGCCCCAGATCGTGCGGAACGCGGACTCGACGTGCCGCATGTCCATGTCGAACAGGCGGACCGCGGCGCCGAGGGCCACCGTGTTCTTCATCAGCGCGTTGTTCCCGTACTCCCGTGCGATGCGCGCGAGCGGGAAGCCGATCGACCGGACGCCTTCCGCAAGGCGGATCCCGTCGAGCTTGACCGCCTCGGAGTCATAGATGACCGCCCCGCGCTCCCGCACCTGGGACGCGTGGATGTCCGCGGTCGCCTGGTTCAGCGCCACCACGACCTGGGGGCTCTCCCCCTGGGACAGCACGGGCTCGTCGGACGCCCGCACCTGCACCCAGCTGTGGCCGCCCCGGATCACGGACTGGTACGAGGTGTACGTGAACGCGTACAGGCCGCTGCGCGTGCAGATCTTCGCGAAACTCTCCGCCGTCGAGGCGCTGCCGTCCCCCGCGGCGCCCCCGATGCGGAACACGAGCTCCTTCTGGGTCATCGAGCACCTTCTCCTCTCATCGCGTGTGGCGTTCTCGTAGCACATTCAGGAGCGTTTAAATACTTTTAGATGTCCGCGATAATAATCAGAACCCATCCGAGAGGATTTATGGACGCCGCGGCATCCCGGAGGCGGGAGCCCGATGAAACACGTCCCCGCCATCAAGGACTACGTGAAGCCGCTCGGACCGTACTCGCACGCGGTCGTCGCGAACGGCTTCGTGTTCGTCTCCGGGCAGACGGGCCTGAAGCCCGGCGGGGCGCCCGGCGAGTACGCGGGACCGACCGTGCAGGACCAGACCCGCCAGGCGCTCCGGAACATCGAGACGATCCTGAAGGACCTCGGCCTGATGCTCGCGGACGTCGTACGGGCGACCGTGTACCTCGCGAACCCCGCGGACTTCAAGTCGATGAACGATGCGTACAGGGAGTTCTTCCCCGAGGAGCCGCCCGCACGGTCCGTCGCCCGCCTCGGGGCGGAGATCCCCGGCCTCCTGGTCACGATCGACGCGATCGCGGTGTACGCGCCGCACGCGGAAGAGTGAGTTCAGAAGGACATCCGCGCGAGGGTCTTCGTCGTCCGCACGCCCTCGATCGCGCGGATCTTCGAGACGACGATCTCCCCGATCATGTTGTAGTCCGTCGCCTCGACCTTCGCGATCAGGTCGTAGTCCCCGAAGAGCGGGTACAGCTCGACGACCTCCTTGATCTTGAGGAGCTGCTCGTACACCTCCTTCTCCCGCGTGGGATGGGTGCCGATCAATACGAACCCGATCGCCGTCGAACCACTCTCGTCGCGTGGTAGATGGTGCGCCTATTTCAGCGTAACGTAGCGGCAATTCCGAACGCCGCGCCAATCGCGAAGTACAAGTCGCGTGGAAATCGCCGACCGCAGGTCCGCCCGGGCGCCGTCCCGGACGGACCTTCGTGCAGGGGAAGGCTCATAAGCTGGGGTCCGCTACGAATACACGGAGACGTCGTCAGGATGGAGGTATGATGTATGGCAGAGGTTCGGACCGCGATCCCCGACGAGATTGACTCGTACCTGGATGCACTCGTGCAGAGGGGCGTCTTCGCGAGCAAGGCGGAGCTCGTCCGCTCCGCCCTCGTGAACTACGTGAACGAGACCGGCACGTTCTTCCGTGGGTTCGACTCGGAGAACATCTTCGCGCCGAACGGGCGGATCTACCAGCTCGAATACGCAAGGGAGGCGGCGAAACGAGGCGGGACCGCGGCGGGCATCGTGTGCGAGGACGGCGTCCTCCTTGCCGCAGCGCTTCCGTCGAAGTCGAAGCTCATGGCGGGCTTCCGGAAGCTCCATATCCTCTCGGACAAGCTCGCGCTTGTGCCTTCCGGCCTCGTCGCGGACGGATGGCTCGTCATTGAGGAGCTCAAAGCCGCGGAGCCGAAGACGACGGACGAGGCGGTGCGCATCGTCCGCTCCGTGTTCCACCGGTACACGCTCGAGCGGACGAGACGGCCCCTCGGTGTCGCTTTTCTGATCGCGAGCGCCCTCGACCGCAAGCTCCGCCTCGTGGAGGTGGACCCGAGCGGCGCGATCGTGGAGGCCCTCGCGGCCGCCATGGGACACGGCGCGCCCGCCGCCCTCGAGGTGCTCGAGGCGAAGTACCGGAAGATGCGGGTGTCGGATGCGGAGAGGCTCGTGCCTGAGATGTTCGGGCGGGACACCCCGACGGAGATCGCGCGCGTGCCCTCGTAGAAAACGGTCGGCGGAACCTCGTGCAACTGATTCTCACGCCGGATTCCGTGCGGTCAATCATCAAATACCGCGGCCGTGCCTCATCATACCCGCGGGAACATGGAGTCCCCTCCCTTCCCCGTCGAGACGCTGCGGCACTGGTACGTGACCCCCTTCGGAGGCCACTCGGACGAGCTCTCCTTCTACCAGATCGGCCTCCGGGCGGCGGCGATCGCCGCGAACACGGAACTCGTGCCGGCGGTCGACCGGGTGCGGGTGGGCCTCCTCGGTCGACGCAACGTGCGCCCGTTCCTCCTGGACCGCCCGTTCGAGGTCGTGGCGCTCGACGAGACCCGCCCCGATGCCTTCGCGAAATCCCCGAACGGAGAGGCCGTCCTGCCCGAGGGCGACGCGGTGGTCCGCCATCCGTTCCCCGAGCCGCAACCCGGCGATGCCATCCTGATCAACGGCGTCGCTGCGAAGCGGCTCTCGGACGACCCGGAGAAGCTCGCGGAGGTCCTCGCCGAGCTGTTCCGCGAGGAGCACCGGCAGGGGCCCGCCTCCTAGCCAGAGAAACGTTTTAGCCCTCCGTCGGCTACGAAGGGGCGTGCGGGTCGGCGTCGTCGCGGTCCAAGGGGACGTGAGCGAGCACGTGGACGCGGCCCTGCGCGCGATCACGGCGGGCGGCTTCAGCGGCGAGGCGATCCCCGTCCGGCGCCCGGAGGACCTCGCGCGCGTCGACGCGCTCACGATCCCGGGCGGGGAGAGCACGGCGATCTCGAAGCTCCTGGTGAAGGCGGGTCTGTTCGACGACATCGTCCGGCGGGCGCACGAGGGAATGCCGGTCCTCGGGACCTGCGCGGGATGCATCCTCCTCGCAAAGGAGGGCGACCACCAGGTGTCCGGGACCCAAACCCGCCTCCTCGGGATCATGGACATGGCCGTCGACCGGAATGCGTTCGGGCGGCAGCGGGAGTCGTTCGAGGCGGAGGTCACGGTGTCCGTGCTGGACAGGCCGTTCCGGGGCGTGTTCATCCGCGCGCCTGCGATCACCC
>Ga0209341_10003986_pt1 | contig 13687 bp, 14 predicted proteins | sample RifCSP13_2_FD_184020 | JGI IMG/M metagenome (GOLD analysis project Ga0209341, IMG submission 184020) | Soil microbial communities from Rifle, Colorado - Rifle CSP2_sed 13_2 (SPAdes) (version 2) | ecosystem: Environmental > Terrestrial > Deep subsurface > Rock core/Sediment | place: Rifle...
TGCCTTCAGTTCGAAGACGAGCGCCTTGCGGGCGATCTTCTGGCGCTCGGCGATCGCTGTCAGCCGCTCCTGGAGTCGCTTTGCGGCCGTGCGGCGCCGCGCGGTCCGTCGCTTCCTTCTCGCCATGTCCGATCTCCTTTCGCGCGGTGGCTTTCTACTTCGTCTCCTCGCCGCGGGGCGGGCCGCCGGTGAGCATGGGCTTGGGCTGGATCGCCCCAATCGGCTCGATGACCCGCGCCTTCATCAGACGGACCTGGCCCTCATCGAACCATTCCGTCGTCTGCAGCTTTCCGTCCGTCCCTGGCTTTTCGGCCTGGAGTCCGAGCCGTGAACAGCCGTAGAGCCAAGTGGTGCGCCCGACGACGATGCCGCAAAAACCGCTGATGACGTCCTTCGCGCGGTCGCCCAAGTCCACAAGACCCATCTGCTTGAGTCTCGCCATATCTACCTCCTGCTGTGATTGACCGTCACCCGCGACCGTGCCCGCCAGCGCGCCCTCTGGATGTCAACGTCGATGCTCCGGAGCCGCTCGGCCTCTTCGCTGGCCTGCTCGAAGTCGCGCGCCGCAGCGAGAGCGTGGGCCATAGCCTCGCGCGCCCGCGGGCCGCCGTCGCCCCCGTGGTAGACGAGCGCGTTGAGGGCGGCGTCTATCGTGCCGGGTTGCGCGATCTTCATGAGAGGACTTTCGTCCATTGGATTCTTGGCACACGCTCAAGCCACTCGTGAACGGGCGTCGCCAAGCTGATCCCCGGTTCCGTGGGATACTCGTACTCCAGTTCTACCAACTCGCCGGCCCGCGTCTCAAACGCGCGAGACCTGGGGCCAATCCTCTGGCGATAGACCGCGCAATCGGTGACGCGAATGATCCGATACGCGGGCCCATCGAGATCGAAGCGCACAACATCGCCCGGGAGCATGCGATCGCTCACGAGGCCGCCCCGAGAGACGGTCGGCTGCGGCCATTCATCGGCATGAGCGCCGCCTGTCTGCGGATTGGCGCCCGATCGCGGCGGGCGAGGCCACGGAGCTGGGCGAGGATCACCCGATGGTGGGCGAGCGCCGCCTCGATCTGCGCGAACTCCTCGTCATGGCGGGCTGGTAGGCCGAAAGCGCGGGGGTCACTCATGGCTGCTCTTTCCCTTCTGTTTCTTCTCCACGTAGCTCTCGAGATCTACCGGCCGCCATCGAGGATGGCTGGCGGGGCCGAGGAGGCGGATCGGTTGAGGAAAGTCTCGGGTGGTCCGGAGCCGGAAGAGCTGGGCGCGCGAAAGGCCAAGGGCGCGGGCCGTCTCCTCGATGGTGAGGAGAAGCCGATCTTGAGTTAGGCTCTCGGTCGCCACCTGATGGTCCCTCCCTTTCGGGTGCCTTCCCCTCCGTCGCGCAGCTCTGTGCATGGGAGGCGCGACGGTGGGGAACTAGATCAAGCCACGGGCTGCTGGTGAAAGAGCTGGAGTGCGCGCTCGACGTACTGCTCGAGCGTGATGCCCAGTTCGGCGGCATGCATCTTTGCCCGCCGTCGAACATTCTCCGGAAGCCGGACCGTCGTGCTGATCTTCTCGTCCTTCAGCTTGACCGTCTTACGCTGCCGCTTCATCGCCCCTCCCTGGGACCGACCGTCTAATCTCTCGCCGGGGACGCCCACAAGATAGGCTCTTGCTTTCTTGCTTGCAAGAGAAAAGTGAAGCCTCCGGCAAGATTTCTGTCTTGCAAGGTCGGCCCGTCTGGACTATATTGATAGATGGGCTTGGGCCGATGGAGGGGTTTGATTGAAGCGAGCCAAGAAGTCACGCCGGATGAGCAACTTGAAACCCTTCAATGCCCGACTCCCGAAGGAACTGCACACCGAGGCGATGATCTACCGCGCCAGGACCGGGATGAGTCTTCAGGATCAGGTAGTTGCGGGTCTGCGTCTACTCTACGCGCAACGACAACGGGCCGAGTATTGACCGTGGCCCGTCGTCGTCTCACCCTCACCGCCGCCCACGTCGAGAGTCTTCCGGCCATCGCTGGCGCCCGGACTGAGTACATCGACGCGATCGTCCCCGAGCTGGCCCTGCGGGTATCCCCGCATGGCTCCCGCACCTGGTCCGTGCGCTTCTGGCAGGGCCGAGGCCGAGCCGGGCGACGGGCCGTCCGCGTCACCATGGGGCCGACGAGCCGCCTCGGCCTGGCCGCCGCCCGCGCCGAGGCCCGGACTATCCTCGAGCGACTCTCCCGCGGGCAGCCAACCCAGCCAGAGCGCGGCCTGACGGTCAACGCCCTCCTCAGCCGCTGCCTCGACGCCCTGGACCTACGGGACACGACCCGCCGGGAGTGGTCCCGGCTGGCGCTGGTGGAGATCGGCCCCTCCCTGGGCGCCCGCTTGGCCGCAGACCTGCGCCGGGCCGAGGTCAGGCAGTGGCTTCGGGATGTGGGGGGCCGATCGGCCTGGACGGCCAACAGGGCCTTCGAGGTGCTGCGCCGGGCCTACTCCTGGGCCCGACGGGAAGAGCTGCTCGAGGCCTCCCCATGCGACCTGCTGGGCCGGCCCTTCCCCGAGCCCTCCTCCGATCGCGTCCTCTCCCGGGACGAGCTCCGGCGGCTCCTTGGGGCCCTCGACCGGGGCATGGCCGAAAATCGGCCGTACGCCGACACTACACGGATGCTCCTCCTCACCGGGGTCCGGCGGGAGTCCGTCCTCGGTGCCAGGCGGGAGGAGTTCGAGGCCTTGGACGACCCCAGGGAGGCGCGCTGGGTCGTGCCCGCCGCTAGGAGCAAGAGCGGCCGGCAGCATGTCGTCCCGCTCTCCCTAGGGGCTCTGCGGGCCGTCCACCGCCGACTCGAGGCAGCCCCCGGCGCGCAACTCTTCCCAGTGGGCGGCCGGCGGGCGGGCCGGGACGAGCCGATGACCTGGTCGTCGGGTTGGGTCCAGTGGCTTCGGGAGGAGATGCGGCCCCTCGACGACGGGCTGCAGCCGGGCCCTCTCGATCCGCGCTGGACCATCCACGGTCTACGCCATACGATCGCCACGCATCTCGTTGAGGATCTGGGTACGCCGCGGGATGTGGTGTCGCTCATACTCGGCCACGCGCTCTCCGGCCCGCGCGTAACAAGGATCTACGATCGTGCCGAGATGTTGTCCGAGCGGCGGGCCGCGCTGGAGCGGTGGGCCGAGTGGCTCGAGCGGCTGGCCGAGGATGCGCAGAAGGCACGGATCCTGCCGATGCGCCGGAACCTGGCCGGGGTTACACGCGGGGTCACACATGGGCCCGTTACTTCGGACCATGAGGAAAGGGGTTAGGAGGCGGACTCAACGCTGACGCGGAGTTGCGAACAAGGCGAGCGATCGCGAGATTCCATGAAACGGCTCGCGTATGGTTGTGGCCCTGGAGGCCGAGGGTTCAAATCCCTTCAGCCACCCCAACTTAGGAGGATGGCTCCTCGGCTGGGGGCACACCGGGGGCACACGCCCCGAAAGGAGTAGACCCATGTCGATCCTCTGGTTGGTCATCGGTGCCCTGATCGGCGCCTATGCAGCCCAGCGCAAGGGCTTCTCGATGCTCGGTGGAATCCTTGGAGGTGCGCTGCTGGGCCCGCTGGCCCTGCTCATGTTCTTCGTCTCGGGCGTCTCGCGCGCTGACAAGCAGAAGAAGTGCCCGTGGTGCGCCGAGTGGATCAAGGCCGAGGCGAACGTCTGCCGCCACTGCCACCGCAGCGCGGCCCCGTCCCGATAGGGCCATGCTATCCTCTCCGAGGGCGGGCCCCCTGGGCAGGGGGGGCCGGCACGTCGCGCCCTGACGGGTAACGGCCTCACCCGCCCCCTTTTCTCTCTCCGCTACGGGCTCGCCATGGGCGACTCCTGGAAATCGACCGTCAAGGACCGCCAGGCTTCCGTGCTCTCCGCCGCAGTCATCCGCGAGTAGCTCACCTCCTGCCCGAGGCGCCCGTGGTAGAAACGGGCTCCCTCGAAGGCCGTCGATGGAACGAGGAGCATCGGCTCGCCACCGAAGCGGGTGAGCCGGAGGAGCTCGTCGCGGAGCCTGACGTAATCGGTGTCCGGGACGGCCCAATCGAGCTTGAGACGCGCTGGCGGCAGCCCTTCGCTGGCGATGACCTCAAGGCGGCCCCGGCTGCCCTCGAGGCGAACTTGGCTCGGATCGCTCTCGGTCAGCGCGAGCGGTAGCTGGGGACTTCTCTCGAACTCCCTCATCTTCCCGACCCAGACTTCGCCGAGGATCGGTCGCACGTTGTTCCCGGCCGGCATGTCGACGGAGAGGCGCCACACGCGCGTGTAGACGGAGGTCCCGACAGTGAAGAACGAAGGTTGCGCCGGCGTCATCGCGATCGCGCCGAGCACGACGGTCGCGCCGTCGGGCACGTTGTGCTGCACGATCGCTGTGGTGTCAGCCTCGGCGATGAGCGCGGGTTCCCCGGCGCCGAGGTAGAGCGAACCGTAACCGTAGGTCGTCGGGCCGTAGCTCGCCGCGAGTGGCGCGAGAACGACACGGTAGAGCGTCCGTTCCGTTCTCGAGGCGTCGGGCAGGATCTCCTCTTGCACGTCGAGCCACGTGTCGACGGTCGCTTGGGTCGCCACCACCCCGCCCGTGGTCCACGCCGCGCCGTCCCAGCTCTTGCCGGACTCAAGATCCGTCACCGTGACGCGCGTCCCGGTGGAGCCGCTGGCCCCGGTGGGCCGATAAAGTCCGACGTTGAGCTGCAGTTTCTCGCCCGGCATGACCGCGATGTCCTGGTAGCTCGGCCGGAAGAAGCGGAGGGCAGGGTTCCGCCCGCCATAGGAGCCCCAATCCGGGGGGTTCGCCGGCAGACCCAGCGTACCCGCCAGATAGTTCAGCAAGTCCGCCCAGCCCGTCGGCGCATCGGCCCGCTGCGAGCTGCCGGCCAGGAGATTGAGGTCGAAGTCGATATCATACGCGCCGTCGCTGCGCCACTGCAGGCCGCCGAGCGTGTCCGGGTAGTCGTCGGCGAGGTTCGCGAGCGGCAGCTCCGTATCCTCAAGCGCCGGGCTCACCGCGACCGGCGCCGTCGGGGCCCGCCGCGCCAAGTTCCCGATCACGTATCGCCAGACTGCCACAGGCTCACCTCTCTATGTCGTGACCGACCAGCCCTTGCCGGGTTCCCAGGACAGCGTCTTGAGCGTCGCCACGACGAACTGCACCCAGATCCTTGCGTTCGTTCCGTCGTAGACGTCCACGGTGATGGTGACGCTCGCGGTGTCCGCGTTGTAGATCCAGATGCCCCGGACGTGCCGCTGGATGTCGACCGTGGCGGGGGCCGCTACAATGGTCGCGACGGTCGTCCCGTTGAGGACGCCGAAGTTATGGCCGAGTCGCAAGGCCCGGAGTTTGGGCTTGTGATCTGCCCACACGACGTTCCATTCCGGCTGATTCGTGGGTCCCGCAGCTAGGACGGCGCGGACAACCTTGGTCGTGCTATCGAGGATCATATGCCGTACACCTGCGCCACCATCATCACCTCATCGAAGTTCGGCGCGTTCGTCGCGATCACCTTCCAGTCGGAGTTTCCAGAGGGTGGCGAAATGAGATAGACGGCCTCACCGGGAATGCCGAGATAATACTCTGCCTCACCTTCGATCGTGTCGGCCGGACTCGTCGTGTCAGCCTTGACGACGACGAGGTTGTCGCTGTCGTCGATCTTCTTGATGACGAGCATTCGTTTCGCGAGCCGGAGTCCAGCCGCCGTATCTCCGAGGTTTGGCAGATTGACCGTCCGCTCGGCACCCGAGGCATCGACGAAGATGAACACATACTTATCGTTGCCCGTGATCGTGACGTCGCCGCTCTCCTCGGCGACGGGAAACATCGACGCCGGGTAGTCCTTCCATGAGTAGCAACCGCTCTCGCCCGGGCTCATCCACATCGGAACATCGAAGTCGGCGGGCCCGCCGTGGAAGCCGGTCTCTCCAGAGAGCGCGTCGCCTGTCTCGACATCCGAGAGCTCTCCTAGAACGGGCCAGCGGACCATCTCGACCTTGAACGTCCCGGGGTTCGCTGCCTTCACCACGTAGCCGATCTGCACCTTGACGGCACAACCCTTGAGCGGAGCCGAGCTCGCCATCCCCCCGGAGTCGTCACCGAGGAAGAACTTCTGTCCATCCGTGAAAGCGGAGAGATCGACTCCCTCCATGTGGCCCTTGCCGCAGACCCAGCCCTCGGCGTTGTTGGCGATGCTCTGCATCGTGACGCCCAGGCCGTCGATGCTCGCTGGGACAGTGCTCCACTCAAGCGGCTTGACGGTCAAGATGTTGCCAGCCCCATCGGCGCTGAAGACCCTGACGTTGCGGAATGCTGGGATGGTCGATCCGCTGACGTTCTTGACTCGATAGTAGACGCTGCCAAAGAGAAGCTGCAGACCGCCGAGCACGTCCGCGACCGGGGCCTCTCTCCCGTTTGTGCCATCCCAGTGGAGGCCGCCCTCGGCATGCGCGTGCGTCGGGCTCACGACGAAGTCGACAGCGACGACGTTGTCGACCTCGTGCGTGTTCATGTTGAGATTGCCGGTCATGGCACGGACGCCATCGATGATGAGATAGCCCGGGCTGATCTCGTGCCAGATGTTCGCGACCCCATCCGGCACCGGCTTCGTGCCGACGCTGGACGTGTGGTCCTCGAGGCAGAGGTAGGTCAGGATCGCGCCACCCGTGCCCAGAGGCGGCGCCGGCGAGGTGGCGAGATAGACGATGTCCCCAACATCGTATGAGGTATCGACGGCCCACTGGCCCCGCCAGACGTTCGGCTTCGGGCCCGGCGGTCCCTGGACGCCGGTCACCTGAAGACCGCTGATGATCCGCGGCCGCGCCGCATCGACAATCGAGTCGATGTCTCCAGGGGTCGAGCCGCGTCGCTTCATAGGCGCCAGGTGGCCTCCAATCCCGAGATTGGGTTGCGGCGCGTCTCCCAGGTGCGGATGGAGGCATCCGCGTAGCGCGAGCTCTCGTCGCTCCCGATGGCGACCCAGTCCCGTGTGGCGACGTCGCCCTCGTAGGTGAGGCGACCGATGGTCGAGGCCTGGGCGAGGAGCGCGCCCGTCGCCTCGAGGAAGACCGCGTAACCCACCTCGACCGAGAACGGCCCGAACTCCTTCCAGCCCTCCGATCCGAGCCACCGCCCCCACGCTCGCAGGATGTGGGCCCGCGTCAGCTCGACGCCAGTGATGGCGCAATCTAGTTGAAAGGTTGGTTGTCCCGAGACTGCCCGTTCGAACCGGACGACATCGTTCGTCGGGGAATCCTTGGCGATGAATTGGAGCGCGTCGTAGCTCCCCGCCCCGTGCCGGGCGTGCAGGAGCGGAAGGACGTCGTTCTGCGGGATCGCGGCCGCTCGCCAGTATGGTCGGACTTCCACCATAGCGACGCCCCGCGTGTAGCTCCAGATCTCTGCGGATGGCGTCGCGCTGTTCGCCATGCGGTGCGTGTCGGCTGCCCGGACGAGTTGAGCATCCAGCGTGACGAGGGGTGATCGTGCGCCGTAGCTCTTGCCGAACGCCGCGCCGCCACGCTGCACGTTGAGGATCCCGGCGTGAACCACGACGTTCAACAGGTTCGACGAGAAGCGGCCGATGGCAATCGTGTAGGTCGGATCCGATGTCGCCCCCGCAGCATCGACGGGGATCGCGTCCATGACGACCTCGCCGAAGGGCTCCGAGGACGGGATGGCGGCGTAGGTCGGCGTTGTCGTCCACTGGCGCGCCGTGTCGTCCCAATACTCGGTGGAGGGGAGTCCGCCCCCAGAGCGAGAGAGATAGACCTCGGCCTTCTGCGTCACCGGATCCTGGATGATGCTGTTCTTGACGACGGCGCGAAGGTGGACGATTTCACCGGAGGCCCGGGGCAGCGTGCCCAGGGACCGCGAACGCCCGCCCATCCCCCCTCCGGCACCGTAGCTGAGTTTCGCCGAGGACCTATAGCCCTGCTCCTCGACCAGGGCAACGGCCATATCCTGGATAACGCTGAAGTCCCCAGAGCTGCCCACGGTGGACCAACCAGCGAGCGTCATGTCGTAGTTACGGAGGACGAGTTCCACGTCGCCGCCGCCCTGTGCGGCGAGCCCATGGAACGAGACATTCGGGCTGTCCTCGAGGAGCCGCATGAGCGCCCCGTCCCCCGGTCGCGGGGACCAGGCGTCTTGATCTCGGGTGTGCGTGTAGCCGGCCCCCTTGTCGACGAGAGCGAGCCCCTGCAGCTCCGGCGACCACGGCCCGTCGATCCTGTATGCGGCCCACGCGAGGCAGGCGTAGGGCAGGAGATCGAAGAACTCGTCCTCTACCTCGAAGGTCTCGGGATACCTCCTGCGCTTGAGGACGAGGCCGGCGCGACGCTCGAGGCGTCGTCGGCCCCAGCCCCCAGGGAGGACTGAGGGACCCTTGGCATGGATGAGGTAGGCGCGCGACCCGACATCACCGACCGCCCGATCCATGGGCACGCGCCCCGTCACTCGGTTGCGGGCGCGGCGCTTGAGACGCAACTCGAGCGAGCTCGCGTTCCTCACGTTCACCACATAGCCGCCGAGGTCTTCAACATCAACCTCGACGTAGAAGTGGAAATGCCGAAAGCGGGCGAACGACATCGAGTTGTCCCAGCCCGGGGCCGCGATCTCCGCGTAGATGCCCACCTGCAGCGAGAGCATGTCCTCCAATGAGAAGACGCCGCCCTCTGGGTGGCTGAGCATCTCGTGCTCCATGTGGATTGGCCCGTCATATCCCGTCCCGCACGAGGGTTGATTGCCGTTGCAGTACCGGTCACCAACGGGCGTGCCCGTCGAGCCGCTGTAGCCGACTTCGAAGAAGCTGCCGAGTTGGAGGATTGCGCTGCTGTCGCGCGCGCGCATGGCGAACTTGGCGCGCGGCCCATGGGGATGACCTGGCGGGAAGCCCGGGAAAAACCAACTGTTGCCGCCGTGCCCGAAGTAGTCCATCCAGCAGTGGAGCTTGACGCGCCGGAAGAGGCTCAACGTCGGTGGCGGTTCGACGGTCACAAGGCCCGTCGTCTTGGCACCGAATTGCCGAGCAAGTGCGAGTTTGCTATAGCTGCAAACGCCCTGTGTCGCCTCCGAGCAATAGGGCGCGACCGTCTCGTGAAGGTCGTCGTACGTCGCATCCCGCCACACCTCCCAGAGCGTCTTCAGCGGGCTCCCGCCATAGGGCGAGCTGTTCGGCCAGCGGTCGAAATGGGACGAGCCGGTGCCGCTGTAGCGCGTGCCGGCGTTGTAGGCATCCGATGTCGGCAAGAGGTAGATCGTTCGCAGCATCCGTTTCTGCTCAGGTGATCGAGGCCGTCGCTGCTCTTGCTGCTGCGGCCGCTGCGGTCCGGCCCGCCAAGATGGCGAGCGGATCCCACGTCGGCGCTCTCACTGCGGCAACCGCTCCTGCGCGGCCCCCCAAGGAGGCCGACTGCCCGGCCAGATAACGTCCCTGGGTCCAGACGTTCTCGACTTGGAGCACGACTTTCTCAGGCAGCGCGGCGACGTCGTGGGCCTCGTAAGCCGTGAGGAACTTTTGCTCAGCGCTCGACCACATGTACGGCATCTTGACCTGCGTATAGACCTCGCGCCGGTCGCCTGGCTCATAGAGGAGTTCTCCGGCTTGGGCGTGGTACTTCTCGAGGTCGAGCACTGCGTCTGGATCGGGGTCAACGTCATCTGGGTCGATGATGGCGAAACCGAGCGTTCCGAGAGGTGTCCAGAAGATGCGCGCCCAGGAGTGGGCGTCGAGGAACGATTGGATCACCTCGGCGGCTGACTCCGCGTTCTGGTCTCCGCCGAAGCGGCGGGCGCACTCGTAGCCCCGGGCGGCGAACCAGGCCTCGGCATAGTCCCACGAGGTCGCGTCGATGATCGGGTGCGGGCCCCGCCACAGCGCCAGGGGTGCGGGCCTGTAGACGTACTCCTCGAGGACCATCCGAAGCTGTTCGATGGGACCCGTGACCGGCAGCCCGGCATGGAACCCGGTGGCGTCCGGCCCCTTGCAGTCGAACGAGACGATCGCCTCCTCGACGGGCTGGGATCCCTCCCCGATCACGATGATGGTCATTTGATTCCCGCCGAAGACGCCGCGCAATGTTGACCATCCCTGGGATGATTGCGGTATCCCGTCGTAGTAGATTCGCGTCACGTCGACAAGGAGGTTAGCGCTCGCGAGCCACCAATAGCCGAGCGTCTTGTCATACCGGAGATTGACGGCCGGCACCATCCCCCGCGCGGTGATGTCGGCCCCATCGTGGATGCCGCTCAGCAGAGGGAGCTGGGTTCCGAAGATCGATCCATCAGAGGCCGCGCTCCACTCTATGCGCCGGAAGACTCCCGGCGGGACGGGCGTCCGGAGCACCGTGTCGTCCGTCTTGAGCAGGACCTTCGTCACGAGACCCTCGCGCGTCCAGTCCTCGACGACACCGCGAAATTGCGGTTCCCAGTCCGCGACCACGAGATCGGGAGCCGCGACGTCTATGGCGGCGACGCTGCCCCGGGGATCGTAGGTCTCGAGCATGTCGATCAGTTCACGGCGCGGATCGACGATGCCGACGGATGCCTTCACCGCCTCGAGGACATTGTCCTCGATGCCCGGGCCCTCCGGGCCGTACTGTATCGGTGCCCAGGACCCCGGCTGGCTCGTCCGGGTCACCTGGCCCGCGGCCGTGAGCCGACCAGTCGGGGCGATGACATCTCGACCGAGTGAGAGAGCCCGTGTCTGCCAATCGACCGTCAGCACTGGGAACGGCTGTGCGCCTCGCCGGCGGGCCTCGAGCAGGGCGGCCGAGCGCACGTGCTACGCCTTCCCGAGCGAGACGAGCTCGGCGAGGTTTCGCTGCAAGCGGCGGTCGACAGCGTCGAGGGTGAAGGAGCGCATGCGTTCTCTGTTCTGCGCTGTCTGGAACGGGTTCTCGTCGATGTTGATGGAGACGTTCGCTTGCACCCTGTTTCCAAGCTTGCCTCCGCTCCGCGGCAAGGGGACGATCGCTTCCAATCCATGGAGCATCGCGAGTTGGCCGGAGCCGAAGTCGCCGATCCCGCCGCTCTGGAACCCCGGGATCCTCAGGATGTCCGCGACAGAATCTGGCGGTCCGCTGGGAATGCCCGGGGGTTGGCCTCCGCTGTAGGTGATCGGGATGTCGATGGCCGGAGGCTTGATCCCGGTCAGCGCCGACACGAAGGCGTCGATCTTCTCGATGAGCGTGGCGAACTGCTCCGTCATCGTCTGCGCGAAGGTGATCCCAGCTTCCTCGGCCGAACCGAACGCCTGCCCATTCTCATCGACGAGCTGGCCCGAGGTGATGAGCTGATCGATCATCGGCCGCATGGCCTCGGGGATCGCCTGGCCCGCCGCCTTCGACGTATTCACGAACTCGAGGAGGTTCGGCCCCATCTTCGAGATGACGGTCCCGACGTCGATGCCGGAGGCGGTGAGCAGCTTGAAGTCCTGAAGGAGCTGGCCCGCCTGCTGATCAAGCTCCTGCCGCTGCATGGCCGGGCCCAGTTCCTCGATGCTGAACCCGTAGCGGTCCGTCGCCTCCTTGAGCGCCTGCTGCGCGGTCTCCTGGTTCCCGAGCAGCCCGTTCACCTCGGCCACGGCCGCATTGAACTGCTCGACCGTCTTGGCGTCGAAGATCTTCTTGACGAGGTCCTGGCTTGTGAGGCCGGCGAGCTTCTTTTGCAGCTCGACGAAACCGCCCTGCGCCTCGAAGAAGGCGTCGCGCAGATCGTTGACCTTCATGATGACCGGATCACCGCCGATGCCGAGAGCCCGGCCAAGCCCGCTGAGGCCCTTGCTGATCAGTGAGCCCAGGCCGGAGCCGAGAAGCGAGCCGAGGCCTGGAATGATCGAGCCGAGCGCCCCGCCGAGGCTCTCGCCGAGAGCCGCACTCAGCTTCTCCGTCAGGGGCTTCGCGATGCTCTCCCCGATCGAGCCACCGAGGTGCGCACCGATCGACTTCCCGATGTCGCCCCCACCCTGGATCGCTCCGAGGATGACCTGGGGTAGCCCCTTGAGGCCCTCGCTCAAGCCCTTCTTCAAGGACTCGCCGAGCCCGAGGGCGGGGATCTTGCTGAGCGCGACCGTTACCTCCGTCGCGGAGGCCCCGGCCGTCTCGAGAGCGGCGGCGATGTCCTCGGCGGAGAGTCCCGCCTGCGCGCCTGAGACCGCGAGCTTGTCGAAGTCCTGCTGCGCGTGCTTCGCGTCCTGAGCGAGGACGTTGACCTGCTCGGCCACTGGTCCAAGATCGAGGCCCGAAACGTCGAGGATGGGGATCTCGATCTTGCCGCCCCGCAGGATTCCAAGGAGGCCCTCGTCGCTGATCTTGGCCCCCTGCTCCTGCAGCGCCTCGAGCTGCTTCCGCAGGCCCTCGATGTCGGCGACGCCCTCCACGCCGAGGACATGGAAGGCGCGCGCGAGGTCGTCGGCCTTCTTCTGCGCCTCCGCGCCGGAGAGCTGGTCGACGAGACCCTTGAAGGCCTCCGCGGCGCGCTTCGCTTCGTCTGCGGCCTGCTTGTGCGCCTTGACCTGCTTGTCGGTGAGGCCCAGGCTTTCAGCGAGGGCCGGGCTGAGTCGCCCCTTGTAGAAGTCGGCGATCTCCGCGACGCTCTTGCCTTGGGCCTTGAGCGCCTCGACCTGCCTCCTGATGGCCTCCTCGTTCTTCGCGCCGATCGCAAGCCGGAACTGCGCGAGCCCAGCTTCGGCACCCGCACCCTCATCACGAGTGGACTCGAAGAGTCCGCGGGCCGCCAGAAAGTCGTACAGTCCACGGGTCGCATCGTCGGCGACTTGCCGAACGGACTGGAGCTTGTTGAGCATCGTCCCGATGGCCGCCCCGATCGCCAGACCAGCACCGGCGACGCCGATCGAGGCCGCATTGAACCCGGCCATCGAGGTCGAGAGATTCTTGAATCCGATCTCCGCGACATCCGCCACGTCGTCGAGCGCACGGAGAGGGCCGATCGGCAGTCCGAACGAGTCAGCCGACCTGGCGAGGGTCGTTGAAACGCGGCCGACGGTATCAGCGAGCCTTCCTGCACGCTGGCTGGTGGAATCCGAGGCGGCGCCGAACGTCCTCATTCCACGATCGACGGGACCGAGACTCTTTCCGAGACGGTCAGCCGAGGCAGCCGCATCCTTGAAGCCCTTCGTGAAGGAGGTCGAGCCGGCCTCTAATTCGACACGGAAGCGCCGAAGCGTGTCAGCCATGCTAGATCACCGGCCGCTCATGGCGTTCGACCTTCAGGCCGAGCTGAGCGGCCCAATCGAGCAGGAGCACGCGCTGCTGTTCCGGCGTCTGGCGCTCGCCAGCGCCAGCACTCTGCTCTTTCTTGAGGCTCTGTTGAATGGACCGAATCGCGGTTCGGAACTGGCGGGCGGGCAGCCTAGAGAGCTTCGCGGTGAGCGAGGCTCCCATGATCATGACGCGCGCTCGCTGTTCCTGTTGCCATTGAGCACCGCGGATCTGTATCGAGACTTCCCGCAGTGTCGAACGGTGAAAGTTGTCCGGCGAGATCCCGGCGCGGGCAGCGTCTAGGAGGGCAGTGTCCCAGGAGAAGCGACGATGTCTTTTTTTGGGGCACCTTGCGATGCCTGAGACTTGTCAGGCAAAGCCCAGCGAAGCGTCTCCTCGATCACTTCGTCCATGCGCTTGATCCCCAACTCCGTGATGATCTCGCCTGCTTCTTCCTCGGTCGTCTGCGGTTGC
>Ga0209341_10003987_pt1 | contig 13684 bp, 9 predicted proteins | sample RifCSP13_2_FD_184020 | JGI IMG/M metagenome (GOLD analysis project Ga0209341, IMG submission 184020) | Soil microbial communities from Rifle, Colorado - Rifle CSP2_sed 13_2 (SPAdes) (version 2) | ecosystem: Environmental > Terrestrial > Deep subsurface > Rock core/Sediment | place: Rifle...
CGTATCACTGTAAAACCCAGCCACCGGCACAGCTGACTAATCGCATCGCCGCGTGCATCACCGGCGACCAGAATTACGGAACGTAAAGCCGGACGTTGGCTGGCAAAGGCTACGAGTAATGACGGAGCGTCTCCGTGCCATAAAGCAATGACGGATGGCGCCGGCAAGTCCGGCCACTGTGGTTTACCTGGGGCAACGACACGAACAGTAAGTGCTAAGAGACGAACATAGACGAAGAGCATAACCGCGGTGAGCGTGGCAAGAAACCAGTGAAGTGGCGGCGTGTACCGACGCACCGCGGCAAACACAGTGTCGACCATGCGCGTCCATAAATTTCGGCCCAGATCTTTGCTTGTCGTAACTGGGTGTGAATCAAGTGGTGCAATCAAGTGACCGATCCGCAACAGGCGCTCTGCAGCTGTCTCGGTCTTTACTTTTACTTCCTCCTCATCGATGTAATAATTGGTTTGCATGCCAAAAGTTATAGACTCACTTCAATCCAAGCGCGTTGGGCTCGCCCTGAGTGGCGGTGCTGTACGCGGACTCGCGCACATTGGCGTAATCAAGGCCCTGCATCAAGCAGGGATCAGGCCCACCGTCATCGCCGGAACCAGCGTTGGTAGCATCATTGGCGCGGCTCTGGCGGCGGGAATGGCCTGGCGAGAGATGGCCGACATGGCTCGATCTGTTTTCTGGCCGCGTTTGCTGCACGGAAGACTCCTCGAGCAATTCTGCTCTGACTATCTGCCGGAAACGTTTGAGCGGCTCCAGTATCCGTTTGCCGCGGTCGCCACAGTCTTGCCGCATAATAGCGCAGTCACCCTCAAGAGTGGCCCCTTGACATCAGCTATTAGCGCCAGTTGCGCGGTGCGTCTGTTGCGTCGCCCTGTCGTGCGCGACGGCATACGACTGAAAGATGGCGGCTTTTCCTGCGTTCTGCCAAGTCGCGCCTGCCGGGAGCTAGGGGCAGAATTTGTCATCGCGTCCGATGTATGGGAATGGAGTTCGTTAATGCGGTCATTGGGCTGTTCGCCTTACGAGCAAGGGCGCACAAGTCGAGCATATCCTTCACACTATCGATTCGCGCTGTCGCATACAAACGTTCACATTCATCCGGAAATCCCTGCAAAAGGCTATGTACCGTCTGCCAGAGCAGCAGATCGGATGATCGCCGTTGGCGAGCGGGCGACCCACCAGGCGCTCGAGTCCCTTCGGTAGGGGCGGCACCGAGTCATGCCTCTACAGGCTCGCACGGCGTGCAGTATGCTGCTCGGCTGCTCGGTGAAAGTAATGCTCCCCACACTCCGGCTCGCGGCCGCGAATGATTCGTTTACCTTCGAGTGGGCCATACGCGGACGTAATCACCGTGCCCTGACGCTCGCCATCCCCACCATCGTAGTAAATAATGACCCAGTCAGAGGTTTTTCGCAGTTGGTGCGCACGCGGCGTATTGGAAAACAGGGCGGTGTAATGTCGCTCTCCGCGGATTGTATGTAGTATCGGCAGCCACTGCTCTTGTTTAGGATTGAACCGCCTCGGAGTGATCTTAGGAAGCTCACCGGCAGCAGCTTTAGTGCGGTATTCCTCATCGACACCAAGAATCTCAGATACTGGTGGTTGGCCGGGCAACAACATTGGTCCGCTTGGTCTGATTCGTCCCAAACGCGTTGCCAGGGAATCGCGAATGCCTGCTATTCGCTTCTCTCCCAGGCCGGAGATCCTGGCAAGTCGTCCGTCGTGTGCGGCAATTTCAAGTTCTTCCAATGTCTCGACGCCAAGTTCATCATGAAGGCGTTGGCCCATCACTCTCCCAATTCCGGGAACGGTGCGTAACAGGGCAACGGGGTCACTCTCGCCGCGGAGACGTTCGAGCATAGGCAGCCGCCCGCTAACCACCAGTTGATGAATGAAGCGCGCCAGAGTATCACCAATCCCTGGCAGCTTCTGGATGCCCTCGATACCCTCGATTCGCACGATCTCATCGATCGGCTGCTTAAGACTCCTCAGCATGGTCGCGGCTCGGCGGTAGGCGCCAACGCGAAAGACATTTGCGCCTTGCTCCTCCAGAATGCGCGCGATTTCGTCGAGGCGCGCTGCCACAAAAGAATTCACTCTCTCAGTCACAAGCGAACCAATACATCTATCACGACTGCGTAAACTTACCCACCACTGCGCGAACGTACCCTGCAGCCTGCCTGGATTAGGTTGCTATTGGCGCCCGTTCGTCCTAAAAATGAGCTGACCTCGAAGGTACAAGCGTTGCCATTAATGTACCAAGCAAATCAGAAACCATAAGGGATTTTCCCGCATGAAGGACATAGTCACCAAAGAGCAGTCTTTCTGTCAGCGCGTCGTAGAGGCGGCCAGCATTCGCAACGACAAAGTGGCAATGATGATGATCGAAGCGAAAGGCACAGAGACTATCACTTTCGGCTCCATGCTCTCGCAAATCCGCAGCATTGCCTATCGTCTGGGTCAGGAGAAAATAGCATTTGGTGACCGCGTGGCCATCATTGGTGAAAACCATCCGAACTGGGCCATCGCGTACCTGGGGATCCTTTATCGGGGAGCAGTAGTCACTCCCTTAGACCCGGCAGCAACAACGAGAGCGCTCGCGACCTTTCTGCACGATTCGGAAGCGAAGCTCGCATTTGTTTCTCCCTCCTCGCTGGAGAAATTTCGCGCCGCTTGCGAAGAACAGGGCCGGCAGATTCCGGCGGTTGCCTTACGACCGCTGCAACAACCAGATGGCGTGGCTAGTTTTGAAGATTGGGCCATCACGCCAACACCACGTGAATTCAATGCAGCTTCGCCTCCGGCCAGGGGAGATGATTTGGCGCTGCTCATGTACACGTCAGGCACAACTGGTGTGCCCAAGGCTGTATCACTAACTCACGGAAACATCTATGCCGAGAGCGACAAGGTTCAAGAAGTAATGCATATCAGCGACCGGGAGGTAGTACTGAGTCTGCTGCCGTTGTTTCATTCTTACTCGCAAATCGTCAATCTCTGGCTGTCCACGATAATAGGCGCGCGTGTGGTTTATCTCAGAGAGTTGAGCAGTACTGAGATCGAGCGCGGTTTGAAAGAGGGTGGCGCAACTGCACTCGTTGGTGTGCCGCGTTTATGGTATCTCTTTCATAAGAAGATATTCGACGCAGTACACAAACAGCCTTTTCCGGTCAGGGCATTGTTCAAGACCATGCTCGTTGCCAACGGCTGGTTGCGCAACCTGCTCGGGATAAATGCCGGCCGTCTATTCTTCAAACGTATCCATGAGTCATTTGGCGGCAAACTGCGACTGGCGGTCTCAGGTGGGGCGAGCTTCGATCACGAGGTGGCGGGAGACTTTCATCGCCTCGGCTTTACGATCTTGCAGGGCTATGGTCTGACAGAGACCTCGGGAGCGGCAACAGTGACTCGTTTCGACGACAACAAAATTGGATCTGTTGGCACTCCCCTGAATGGTGTTGAGGTCAAGATCGCTGAGCCGAACGAAGAAGGCGTCGGTGAAGTACTCATCCGGGGGCCGATCGTCATGCCAGGGTATTACCACAATCCTGAAGCCAATAGCGAGGCCTTCACTTCTGACCGGTGGTTTCGTTCAGGCGATCTGGGACGTTTTGATAAGACGGGGCACCTCTATATCGTTGGCCGCAAGAAGGACGTAATCAAACTACCATCAGGCAAAAATGTTTTTCCCGAAGATGTTGAGGCCCATTACGAACGCTCGCCGTTTGTCAGCGAGATCTGTGTACTTGGGATAAGAGATGAGGCAAGCAAGTTCAAAGGAGCAGAAAAACTGTGCGCAGTTGTAGTTCCCAATTTTGAACATCTCAAAGCGCAACATATAGCCAACGCAAAAGACTGGGTCATCTGGGAGCTGGAGAACCTGGGACGTGAGCTGCCCGAATATCAGCGTGTGCACGATTTTGTGCTGCGTGCCGAACCATTGCCACGCACTTCGACGCGCAAGGTACGCCGCTTCGAAGTCCATGATCAACTAAAGACCTCCGGCACTTTCGACCGGCCGTCTGCAAAGGTCCCGGAGGTTGCTTTCACTAGCTCTGATCGGGCCCTGATGGATTCTCCGGCGGGTCGCGCCCTTGCCGCCGCTATAAAGCAGAATTCGCCAGATACCAAAGTCATTCATCCCCGGATGAATCTTGAGATTGACCTCGGGCTTGACTCGCTGGCGCGTGCGGAATGTGTGGCCAGCATTGAGCAAGCCCTCGGTATCGAGTTTGATCCGAAGCAAGTGTCCGCTGCACTCAAGGTAAGTGAGGTGATAGAGCTGGGAAACTCCCTCATGCGCAGTGCCAGTAAGCAAGGGGCGGAAGCTGACGTGCTGGTGCTGGCCCAACCCGCGCCCGAATATCACTGGCACGACATCGTGGCCGGCCGGGCATCAGATGTTCCGGAGCTGGAGCCGTTGCTCAAAGAAAAGCCACTGGTGGCGCTGCTCGCGTTTGTAGTAATGCGCCTGGTCTATCTCTGTGCCCGGGTATTTTTTCGTCTCGAAATTACCGGCAGTGAGGTCCTGAGCCGACTTGAACCTCCATATCTGATCTGCCCGAATCATCAAAGCTACCTGGATCCGTTCCTGGTCTGTTCGACCTATCCGCGTCGCGTGCTGCGGAACATGGTTCATGTCGGAGCGAGCATGTACTTCACTAACGTCGCGGTTGCCCAGCTTGCGCGGCTGATCAACGTCGTACCAATAGATCCCGACGCGCACCTGCGCCGGGCCATGCGAGCAGGCGCAGTTGCCTTGCGTGAGGGCAGGATTCTCAACATCTATCCCGAAGGTCAGCGTTCGTTTGATGGCCAACTCCAGGAATTCAAGAAAGGAGCGGCGATTCTGGCGACTGAATTGAATGTGCCGATTGTGCCGGTGGCGCTCGATGGTACTTATAGGATTTGGCCTCGCAATGCCTGGCGAATTCGGCTGGCAAAGGTCAAGATCAGCTTTGGTGAACCGATAGATGCACGGTCCGTAAAAATCGACAGAGGCGAGATGGGTGAAGAGATTGTTTATAAAAGAGTGACGGCGATAATTAAAGAACGAATTCAACTTATGCTTGATAAAATACGCCGCGGCGAGAGTTGTTAGTTTCGTGTTTGTTCGTGTGAGTTGGTGGATCGCATTCCCGCGCACGACGACGATCCACGAAAGTACAAGAAACAGCACGAATAAGAGTCAACGGCACGAACAAGTGACGCTGTAAAAGCAATTGGGAAACTCACACTAGTTGCGTGAATGCTGATAACCTTCCCGGTACGACAGAGTGGGCCGAGAGCTACCTGCCCGTTCCTTTACATTTACTCTTAGCTGATGCCACTTTCTGCCTGTCACCTTTGAGTAGAAACCGAGGGTATACTGCTCGCGTAACTCCAAAGCTATCTGGGTGCAGATGCCAGCTAGTTCCGGTTCGCTTTCGGTCTCCGGAAAGTATGCTGCACCCCCGCTTGCTCGAGACATCTCTGCTAGAACAGCCCGCCCGAGCGCCGCTTCCGAGTTTAGCAGGAATGATCGCCTACCAGTTTTACGCGTTATGTCTTCGAAAACCCAGCGACCATAGCCTGCAAATTGATCGATTGTCGAGTCGGCGATGCCAATCGCGTAAATCTGGGCATCAAAAGCTCTGAGGCGATCACGCAGTTCCTTGTAGGTATAGCGGCTCTGACTATCCTGGCCGTCAGAGATCACCAGCAACGCCTTCTTAAGATTGCGCGCCTTTTGCAAGCGGTCAGCGGCGACATAAACAGCGTCGTAAAGAGAGGATGGTCCACCAGGCTTGACGTACTGCAAGTGGTCCAGAACCTGTTGCGCGGACGGGATAAAAGCCGACGTCAGACTACCGTGCCTGCTGAAAGCCACAAAGAAGAAGTCGTCGCGATTGCCAAGCGTGCCGGCAAATTGCTTGATGGCAGCAAGCATGGCTTCCAATCTTTCAGTTGCCGTCTCATGGATTTCACAAATAATTCCCAGCGAAACGGGCGACGAACCGGCAGAGAAATGTGCAATCTCCTGTTTCACCGTGTCGTCGTAAACCGCAAACCGATCTCGAGTCAGGCCTTTCACGTAGCGGCCGTTATTGTCCGTTACGATCACGTTCACGGTGACAAGGTGAGTACCTACAATAACCCGCTCGTCTTCTTGCGGTGGGTTGGACTGCCCAACTGCTGGTTTGGCCAGAAGCAGCAAACCAACTGCTATTCCCAGGCTCAAATAGGTAGGTTTTCGCATGGCTAGCACCTCAATTCTGAAAGCCTTAGAATTTGAACTTGAGCAACGCACGCGATTAGGGGGCAATAGGTGTTCCGGGAGCTGTTGAGCAGGTTTATCCCATTAAAAACCCGGAAACTATGGGGAACCTTCCGCAAAAGCTGCGCAAAAGGGCGCAGAATCGAAGCAGGACGGTGGTTGGGAGTCGCAGAATGGCAATAACTTAATTAAGCTCTTACGGTATGCCCCTTGCCAATATATTTTTGCGGAAAGCATGGAGAAAGACAGATGAAGGATAAGATGAAAATTCTGGTTGGCTACGACGGGTCGGAATGTGCTGACGCGGCCCTTGACGACCTCGCTCGCGCCGGACTGCCGCCCAGCGCCGAGGTCCAGATCCTATCGGTAGCTGAAGTGTGGCTGCCGCCGCCACCACCTTCGGCTTATGAAATAGTCGAAAAAGCGCGTGAGGTTGAGGTTCCGGCCGACTTGAAGCGAGTTTATGCCCGGGAAACTGAGGCAGCGAAACAAGCGCTCGCACTCGCCGAACGGGCCAGTACGCGAGTGCAAACAAACTTTCCGGGCTGGAAAGTATCGGCCGATTCGTCATGCGGATCGCCTGCGTGGGAGTTGGTGTTTAGAGCCGACCAGTGGCAGCCAGATCTCGTCGTGGTTGGGTCACACGGGAGGACGGCGTTAGGACGCTTCGTACTCGGCAGTGTGTCTCAAAGGGTATTGACCGAGGCGCGCTGTTCGGTGCGAGTTGCGCGCGGTCGTTTAGAGGAGCCAGGCACTCCCGTACGGATCATCGTCGGCCTGGACGGCTCTCCCGGAAGTGAAGCCGCAGCGCGTGAAGTAGCTGCGCGTTCCTGGCCGCCCGGCAGTGAAATTCGATTAATCGTTGTGGACGACCCTCTCGCGGCGCCCTTCGCCGATCTCATTCCAGCAGTCGCCGAAGCTGTCGAGGACATAAACCAAGAGGATAGCGTTTGGGCCGAGAACATCCTGAAAACCTGCGCGGGTTTATTCGACGGCGCTAATGCTAAAGTGACGACCGCTCGAAGAGAGGGCGACCCGAAAAAGGAGATTGTCAAGGCCGCGGAAGAGTGGGGAGCAGATTGTATTTTTGTTGGGTCAACCGGTTTCAGTAATCGTTTTGAGAGATTTGTCCTGGGAAGTGTATCGGCGGCAGTAGCGGCACGTGCGCATTGCTCAGTTGAGGTCATTCGTAACAAGTGAGAACGATCCATCGGAATGGCCCTGAGGTAAATCTCATAACCGGGAGGTAACACGTGATGATTGTTCCAAAGGCTGACAACGACTATTTGAAGGCCATCGAGTTTCGCCATGTCTCATTGAGCTTTGACGATACACCCGCGCTTATTGACGTCAGTTTTCAACTGGATCGCGGCGAAATGATCTTTCTTACCGGCGCGTCCGGCTCCGGCAAATCGGTTCTTCTGCAGCTCGCTATCGGGCTGTTGAAACCCGACTCGGGCCAAATCTTCGTTGCTGGTCGGGAGATTGAAACGCTTGATGAATCGGAGTTGCTGGCAGTACGAGGCGGCCTGATGGGAATGGTCTTTCAGGAGGATTCTCTTTTCACCGGTCTGTCTGTTTATGACAACGCCGCTTACCGTCCCACCGAACATGGGTGGTCTGAGGAAGAAATCCAAAAAGCGGTAACCGAAGTGTTACATTTTGTTGGTCTCGACGGCGAAGAGGAGAAGCTTCCTGAGGAGCTCTCCGGGGGCATGAAACGCCGTCTGGAGATTGCGCGGGCGATGATCGGGTGGCCATCAATCATGTTATTTGACGAGCCGACAATGAGTCTTGACCCACTTGTTGCGTTGCAGGTACTCAATCTGATCATTCGCGCTCGCGACATTAATAAGATCTCTTCGCTCTACGTCACGAAAAAACTCTACGAACTTCCCTATCTGGCTAAATATATCGCGTTAGAGAACCACACAGACGAGATCTTAATTTGCGAAGCGCCGCTGGAGAAATTACCGAAGACAAAGATTATCGTGTTGGAGGCAGGCAGGATTGCCTTTACCGGCAGCCTTGCTGAATTCCAAGCTTCTCAACTGCCCGCCATAAAGGAACTGCTCGTTCTCGAACAGCATCCGCATCGGGCGGGAACCTATTTCGCCGATCCATGGGCCACATCGCGCCAACCGCAGCAAAGGCTCTTTTGAACCTGCCGTAGTTGAAGATCAGGCTCTTTCAATTCTTACCGCTGTTACCTTGTACTCTGGCGTTTTCACGTACCGGTCACGATGGGGGCTGGTTACGCGATTGAGGAAAAACTCAGCGGTCTGGAAACTGGCGAATAGTTCGCCCGGGTGTACGCTGGGGCTGACCCTGAGCGGCATCGTGGCTTCACCGTAGCGACTGCGGATCCGGACGCGTTCATCAGTCTTGAGTTGTAGACGGTCCGCATCCGCCGGCGAGATGTCCAGATAATCGCTCTCCTGGAGTTCTGAATTCGGGGTTCTTCGCGTCATTGTGCCGGCATTGAACTGGTAGAGAGTTCTACCGGTCATAAGCAGCAGAGGATAGTTCTCGCCGACTGTCTCTTTGGTGGGCCGGTAAGGAATACGGCGCAGGGCGGCTGTCTTGCCAGAAGCAAAACTCTCCGTGTGCAGGATAGTTGCGCCATTGTCGTTTTCGTCGAAGCATGGCCACTGCACGCCTGCTTTCTCGAGACGCTCATAAGTGATGCCTCGGCCGGCAGGCCATACGGAACGAATCTCAGCCCAGATCTCTTCGGCGGAGGAGTAGTTAAAAAACTCGCCCTTGTGCATTTCCCGCGCGAGATGGCAGACAATCTCCCAATCCGGCCGGGCGGGCCCCCGCGGCTCAATAACTTTCCGCACTCGCTGAATGCGACGCTCGGCATTCATGAACGTGCCTTCTCTCTCAAACGATGAGCAAGCCGGCAGAAATACAGTCGCCAGACGGGCCGTTTCATTCAGGAACATGTCCTGGACAATAAGTAGATCGAGCGATCGAAGCGCCTGTTCCGTCGACTTGCTGTTCGCATTGGTAAGGAGAATGTCGTAGCCGATCGTCCAGAGTGCCTTTAACTTTCCGGCCTGAGCCGCATCCATCATCTCGATCATGTTCAAGCCTGCGCGAGTTGGGATCGCTGCGCGCCAGACTGCTTCAAAAAATGTCTGCGTATCGCTGAGCGGGACACTGCCAGTAAGGATGCCAGGATCACAACCCATGTGCGCTGCGCCCTGCACATTGTTCTGACCACGTAGCGGATTGATGCCCGTACCGGGTTTGCCAATGTTGCCGCTCAGCAGCGCCAGGTTAACCAGACACATTACGCCTTCCGTACCTTGTGTGTGTTCTGTCAGACCGAGCCCGTGAAAGCAGATTGAAGGTTTTGTGCTTGCGTAGAGTTTGGCCGCGGAGCGAATCAAATCCGCGTTTACATCACAGATCTTGGCGACGGTAGCCGGAGTGAAATCTTTGATGAAGTTACGAAACTCATCAAACTCGGTAACGCGCTCTTCGATGAAAGCCTCGTCGTAGAGCCCTTCTTCCAGAATCACGAAGGCCAGCGAGTTGAGCAATGGAATGTTCGTGCCGGCCCGCGTACGCAAGTGGATTGCCGCATAGCGACTGAGCTCAATCGCGCGCGGATCTATCACAATCAGCTTAGCGCCTTTCAGAGCGGCTTGCTTTATACGCGCGCCAATTATCGGATGGTTCTCAGTTGGGTTCGCACCGCAAACCAAAATCGAGTTCGCCTTTTCAATGTCTTCGTAGGAATTGGTTGCCGCCCCTGCGCCCAACATAACTTTCAGCGCCGCCGCGGTCGGCGTGTGACACACCCGGGCGCAACAATCGACGTTGTTTGTCCCGATCACCAGCCGGGCAAACTTTTGCGCCAGATAGTTCTCTTCATTCGTGCCCCGCGCCGAGCCAAGCACACCGATACTTTCCGGACCGGTTTCGCTGGCAATTCGTTCCAGTCGTCTTGCGACGAAGCTTATTGCTTCGTCCCAGGATACCTGCTCCCAGTTACCATTTTTGCGAAGCAGTGGCTCGGTGACACGTTCACTAGCGTCAACGAAGTCAAAGGCATACCGTCCTTTGACGCAAAGGTGGCCGCGGCTAACGGGCGCATCGAGTGCAGGAGTAATCGTCACCAGCTTGCCTTCCCTCGAGCCAACGTTCATTTCACAGCCGGTGCCGCAGTAAGGACATGTGGTGCGAGTCCATCGTGTTGGTGCACCGCGCGCGAGAACTGATTTATCCTCCAGCGCTCCTGTCGGGCAAGTATCAACGCAAGCGCCACAGCTTACACACGAGCTCGCGCGCAATGTCGTTTGGGAATCGGGGACGATTCGGGTCTCATGGCCCCTGTTAACGACTTGCCAAACGAACTGTCCCTGTACTTCTTCACAGATCCGGACACAGCGATAGCAAAGAATACACTGCGACATGTCGACATGGATGTATGGGTGCGAATCGTCGCGCAACTCAGCACGATGCCCACCATCAAAGTCAGTTTCACTTAAGCCGTAGTGCGCTGCGCGACGATGAAACTCTTTATCGGGAAACTTGCGGAAGACGTCGGCGGGATGATCCTGTGCCAGCATGCGCAACAACATTGCTCGCTCATGTTCCAGAGCTGGCGTATGCGTTGAGATCACCATACCAGCAGCAAGCGGAGTATTGCACGAGGTCAGAGGATGTGGCCGGCCGTCAACCTGCACCAGGCACATGCGGCAACTACCGATCGCTCGTAGTCTCGGATCGTGACAGAGCGTCGGAATGGAGATTCCTAACGACGCGGCGGCTTGAAGAATAGAAAGGCCGTCGCCAAAGTCATAACTAAGCCCATTAATGGTTGCTTTAGTCACTTGCTTACGGATCCGTGGTGAGCGACGAGATATGTATGGTTATTCCTGAGGAGCACTATTCACTCTATGTGGCAGCCAAAGTCTGTCATTCATCCTTCGTAAGCCAGATCGTCGTACTCTTCCTGGCAAACTTCGCAGCGAAAGGGATTGTCAAGGCCGGCTTTGATCGCGTCGCTAAGAAAGGTGAAGATCTCTTCCTCCACATAGGTAATCTTCCCGCACATGCCACAATGAACTTCGTGCTGATTCCGTTCCGTTTTGAAGGAAGTCGGGCCTTGAAACGCTATATGTTTGTCGGGCTCAATATGGGTTTGTGCTGTTGTCATAAATCCTCCTCGTTAAGCTTGACTTTAAGATGTTTGTTTCCGGTGCTTTGGCGCGCTTGAGGCAGCGGGCTTGATTGGACGCGCGACCAATACTGGGCAGGGCGCCTCACGCAGAACACGATCCACATTTGAGCCAAACAGCTTGCCCAGGACGAAGTCGCTACCGCTCGCGCCCATACAGATCAGATCGATTTCTTTCTCCTTTGCATAAAGCAAAACCTCCTCATAGGCTCTGCCGTATCGGATGGCGGTGACAAGGTTGCACCACAGAAATACTTCTTTTGGTATTGCCTGCTGCAGTTTCTGCGCAATGTGCACGTATCCGGCGCCAGTAGTAGTCGCAGGGGCCCAGGCAAGTCCCGGTTCCACCGTTCCCACATTGTCGCTGACATGCAACAAGTGCACTTCCGCCTGATATTCTTGCGCAAGGGAAGCACCGTAGTTCAAGGCCAGCTCAGAGTCAGTCGAGAAGTCATAGGCGACAAGCACGCGGCGAAGATCGATCTCACCCGTTGACAAGCCAACCCACTCTCGCTCGCGCGGATGTGTAACAAGCACCGGACAAGGCGCGGTGCGACACACGGCTTCGGCGGTTGAACCAAGCAACATCGCCGCACGAGGTCTTCGCCGTGAGCGCATCACAATCAAATCGATGTTGTGTTTTCCGGTTTTCTCTACGATTGCCCTTGCAACGTCACTTACGCTCTTGGCAACAAGGCCTTCCCAATTCAAATCGGATAGCTCGGCAAGATCGAGATGCGGTGCGAGTGATTCTGTGAACAGCCGGGTAATCCGAGTGCGGGCTTGCTTTCCGCCTTCGTAGCCATTTGGTAAGGCTTCGCTGCAATGCAAAAGATAGAGTTTGGCCTCATAGGCCCGGGTTAGTGCCACGGCGTATCGCAGCGCTTCATCTGATTCTGTCGAGAGATCCGTAGGACAAAGAATTCTTTCGAGCTTAATCATCGCCAATCCAACCTTTGCCTTTCAGATCCGCAATGTTTGTGCCGCGGCCGGAATACAAGCCATTTCGCCAGAAAACCTCTCCCAATGCGGAAAAGGCCTTCATCTTTTGCGAAGATTTCCCCAGTTTTTCCCTCAGTCAGGACAGGTTAGAGGACGCTTGAGGAGGCTAACTTTGCGGGCGAGTAGTTGTCATTTTCGTTAACTCTACGATCACGACGGGCGCCAATATGCAAAGCGCTATCAGCAGCCAGTCAGGGGTCGACGGCTGGACGGTGCCTAGCACGAGCGCCAGCGGTGACACGTACACGGCAAGAAGCTGGAGCAGGATAACAATGACGGCTGCAATCCAGATGAATGGATTTCTAAAGAGTCCGTGGAAAGCCGAACGCGAGCGCGAACGGCAGTTAAAAACGTGGCCCAGTTGTGTCCCGATAATCGCGAACAGCGCGACCGTGCGGGAGTGCGCTCCCTCCCCATAACTCTTCAGCGCCCAGCCGTAGGCTGCCAGAGAGAGTGCGGCGAGCATTGTGGCCTGCCATCCAATCAGCGTTATGAACTTGCTGGAAAACAGCCGTTGCTGTGGGCTACGCGGTGGTTGCTTCATGATTTCTGGCGAAGCTGGTTCGACCGCAAGAGCCAGCGCTGGAAAGACGTCCGTGACAAGATTCATCCAAAGAATTTGCAGTGGCAGGAGCGGCAAGGGCCAGCCCACAGCAATTGCCGTGAAGATCAGTAATACCTCGGCAAGGTTATGTGAAAACATCATGTGCACAAACTTGATGATGTTCGCGTAGATCGCGCGTCCACCTTCAACTGCCTGCAGGATCGTCGAGAAGTTATCGTCGGCAAGAACCACGTCGGCGGCCTCTTTGGCCACTTCCGTTCCGCGCTGACCCATGGCAATGCCGATGTTCGCCCGTTTCAGTGCGGGCGCATCGTTGACTCCATCGCCGGTCACCGCCACTACCTCGGCTGCTTGTTGGAGCGCTTCAACTATTCGGAGTTTGTCTTCAGGCGAGACTCGCGCAAAAACATCCGTAGTGCGGGCCAGCTCGGCGAGACGCTTGTGATCCGCGCCAATCAGGTCGCGTGCATGCAGCGCCCGAGGTTCGCGTCCACCGCCAAGACCCAGCTCTCGAGCAATGGCCCGTCCCGTATTCAGCTGATCACCCGTCAGCATCACCGTGCGTATACCGGCCGTTCGCGCTCGCCTGATGGCCTCGGCCACGCCTGGTCTTGGTGGATCGATCATCCCGACAAGTCCAAGGAATGTGTATCCA
>Ga0209341_10003988_pt1 | contig 13684 bp, 12 predicted proteins | sample RifCSP13_2_FD_184020 | JGI IMG/M metagenome (GOLD analysis project Ga0209341, IMG submission 184020) | Soil microbial communities from Rifle, Colorado - Rifle CSP2_sed 13_2 (SPAdes) (version 2) | ecosystem: Environmental > Terrestrial > Deep subsurface > Rock core/Sediment | place: Rifle...
GACGTGATGAAAACCTTGAAACGCATCAAGGCCGAGGTGATCCACTCATGATGCTCCCATCCTTGCGCGCTGAAGTTTATCGTCTCCATCTCGAACTACCCAGGCACAACCTGGTGGTCTGGACGAGCGGGAATGTCAGCGGCCGCGATCCGGCTTCCGGCCTGGTGGTCATTAAGCCCAGCGGCGTCCGCTACGAAGACCTTACACCGGAGAATATGGTGGTAGTCGATCTGAATGGAAAAGTCGTCGATGGCCGGTTTAAACCCTCCTCGGACACTGACGCCCATCTTTACATTTATCGCCACCGCCCCGAGGTGATGGGCGTGGTGCACACACATTCTACTTTCGCCACGGCTTTCGCGGCAATCGGCAAGCCGATCCCGGTCTACCTGACCGCCATGTGTGACGAGTTTGGCGGGCCGATCCCTTGCGGAGGTTATGCGAAAGTCGGTAGAGATGAGATCGGGCAGGAGGTGCTGCGCGCCATCGGCGACAGCCCGGCCATCTTGCTGCAGAACCACGGCGTCTTCGCCCTCGGTAAGACCCCCGCAGCGGCTGTTAAAACGGCGGTTTATGTCGAGGACGTCGCCCGCACGGTGTACTATGCCTTGCAGATCGGGGCACCGCAAGAGATCCCTCCCGAGGAAGTGGCGCGCGCCCACCGGCGCTATGTCGAGGAATACGGCCAGGCATAACCAATTTTCATGGTTGCATCCTTTCGAGTTTTGCGCTAAACTCTAATCACACTGGGAACCCCAAAGTTCTGCCATCTCACTACGTATGTTCTATAGCTCCGGATGTTCTATATCCGCACCACCTATCTTGGCATAGACCCCACCGCCGGCGGGCGGCCTTTCACCTACGCCGCGCTAGACAACGAGCTGCGCCTATTGGCCTTGGGAAAGGGTGACATGGACGAAGTGCTGGCCTTTGTCGCCGGCCAGCGAGCAGCCCTGGTGGCCGTTTGCGCACCCCGCTGCCCAAACCAGGGCCTGATGGAGCGTCCAGAGGTACGCGAGCAATTTACGCCGCCGCCTCGCCCAGGGCGCTGGATGAACTTCCGTCTCGCTGAATATCAATTGCGCCAACACAATATCTCGATCCCGCAGACTTCCGCCGCGGAAAAGGATTCTCCGGGCTGGATGCGGAAGGGCTTTACTTTTTTCCGGCGCTTGGAAGGCCTCGACTACCAGCCATTCCCCCAGGCAGACGCCGCCCACCAATCGCTGGAAGTGTACCCGCACGCCTGCTACGCGAGCTTAGTTGGCCATCTTCCTTTGCCAAAACATACCCTGGAAGGCCGCCTGCAACGCCAGCTCGTCCTGTATGAATGCCGGTTGAATATCGCCGATCCCATGTCCCTCTTCGAGGAGATCACCCGCCACCGCTTGCTGCAAGGGATCCTTCCACTCGATATTCTCTACTCTGCGGAAGAACTGGACGCCCTGGTAGCAGCCTATACTGCCTGGCTTGCCGGGACAAAGCCCGAGCAAATCTCTCTATTAGGCGATCCTGAAGAGGGATACCTGGTCTTACCGGTCGCAGAAGTAAAAAATCGTTATTGAGGGTGCCATGCCAAAACATAAAGCCAAATTGATCCTCAACCCCAATGCTGACCTGGGGCGCGCCTGGCATTGGGGCGCTGACTTGCGCCCGATCGTTGAAGAGTTCGGCGGCGCCGACTGGACAGGAACCGTCTACCCTACCCACGCCACTGAGCTGGCCCGCCAGGCCGCAGAAGAGGGGTATGAACTGGTTATCGCCGTCGGTGGAGACGGCACCACCCATGAAGTGGTCAATGGCCTGATGCAGGTGCCGGTAGAGCGTCGCCCCCGCCTGGGCGTGGTGCCGGTTGGCTCCGGCAATGACTTCGCCCACAACGTCGGTGTGCCATCCCGCCCGGAGCTCGCCATGCGTCAAGTCTTCACTGGCCAGCCCAAGAAAATCGACCTGGGCCTGGCCGTGGATGGGCACGGGCGGAGCGAGTATTGGGATAACACCTTGGGGGTTGGCTTCGATGGTACGGTGACCATCCGCTCACGCAAAATTACACTCGTGCATGGGTTCCTCATGTATTTCGTCGCCGTGGTGCAGACGATCTTGCTCAACCATGACGCGCCCCGCCTGCAAATCACAACAGACAGCGAAAGCTGGGCTGAAGAGACCTTGATGATCGTATTATGCAATGGGTCCCGCGAAGGAGGTGGATTCTTCGTAGCGCCAGACGCCCGCAACGACGATAACCAGCTGGATTATGTCGCTATTCGCCGGGTTTCTCGACCGATGATGTTCCGCCTGATCCCGGAAGTGATGAACGGCACCCATGGCCGTTTCCCCCAGGTGCGGATGGGAAAATTCCAGGAACTGAAGCTGCAATCTGAACGCCCGCTATATATCCATATCGATGGCGAGATTTTCGCCGGCTTTGGCACCGACGTGCGCCAGCTATCTGCGGAGATTTTACCGAGCGCACTTGAAGTAATTGTTTAACGTGAAACGTGGTACGTGAGACGTGAATGCGTAACACGTAAAGCGTAGACATGCCAGATTTAATCCACAGCCTGCAAAGTCAAGATCTGAGCCATTTGCAGATCATCGCCGGCTTGTGGGGTGTGGAGCTGGGCGCCCCGCAGGCGCGCTCAGCCCTGGAGCTCCTGGCACCGGCCTTGCTTGACCGCCAGCTTGTCGCCGAAGTGGTCGACGCCTTGCCCACCGAAGCCCAGGTCGCTCTCCAGGATCTGTTGCGCAACCAGGGCCGCCTGGCCTGGTCGCTCTTCACCCGCCGTTATGGGACGGTGCGAGAGATGGGGCCTGCCCGGCGCGATCGTGAAAAGCCCTACCTGAACCCAATCTCTCCAGTCGAAATGTTGTGGTACCGCGCCCTGGTGGGGCGCGCTTTTTTTGACACTCCGGCCGGCCCGCAAGAGTTCGCCTACCTGCCGGACGACATGATGCGCTTGTTGCCCGCCTTTCAAGGCGAACCATCACAGCCTTTGGGGCGCCAGGCCTCTCCCATTGAGCGCGCCCTTCCCATCCTGGCCTCCGACCGCATTCTGGATGACGCCTGCACGCTGCTCGCCGCCCTCCGCCTGAATATATCTTTGGAGTCGCTTTCCTTCTCACAGATCAATACTCCCCTCTCCCCTATTCCCCTATCCCCTCTACCCCTGCGTTCCCTGCTTTCCGCGGCTGGCCTGCTGGATTCCCAAAGCTTGCCTCTACCAGAGCCGACGCGTGCCTTCCTGGAGGCCGGGCGCGGTACAGCCCTCGCCCAGTTGGCTCGCGCCTGGTTGAACAGCTCAGACTTTAACGAGCTGGCCCTGATTCCGGAGTTGAGTCTGGAGGGGGAATGGGAAAACGACCCACTTCGCGCCCGCCGCTCTCTCTTAGGGCTCTTATCTTTTGTACCAAAGGACACCTGGTGGAGCCTGGAGTCATTCGTCGCCGCCGTACGCCAACACTCCCCTGATTTCCAACGCCCGGCGGGTGATTATGACTCCTGGTTTATCCGGGCGCGTGACACCGAAGAATATCTGCGTGGTTTCGAGCATTGGGATCAGGTAGATGGAGCGCTGATCCGCTATCTGATCGCTGGCCCTTTGCACTGGCTTGCGATCGTTGACCTGGCCGTGCCGGTTGCGGGCGAACGTGTTTCAGCCTTCCGCTTTTCAGCCTGGGCAGCGGCTCTGCTTGAGGGCTATCCGCCAGATGGACTGCCTTCCGAAGCGGAGACCATCCTGGTCAGGTCAGATGCCCGCCTGCGTCTCTCCCGCCGGGTGCCGCGCGCCGTCCGTTATCAGGTGGCTCGTTTCTGTGATTGGGAAGGTGAAAAAGGAGCGGTTTACCGCTATCGCTTGACCCCAGGCTCCCTGGCACGTGCCCGCCTGCAAGGGCTGCGGGTGAACCACTTGCTCGCCCTGATACGTCGCCACGCCGCGACCGTTCCCCCCACCCTGGTCGAGGCCCTGGAACGCTGGGATGAGCACGGCAGCCAGGCTAACTTGAAGCAGGTGCTAGTGCTGCGCTTGAGCTCACCCGACATCTTAAAGGAGTTGCGCGCCTCCCCCGCCGCTCGCTTCCTCGGAGAGCCGCTCGGCCCTACGGCAGTGATCGTCAAGCCTGGCGCCCGTGAAAAGGTGCTGGCAGCATTGGCCGAGATGGGGTATCTCGGTGAGGTTGATTTTGAGGAGTGATTTTTTGTAGCCCGGAAAGGATAAAATGAATTCTCCCATCGAGGTCTTAATTACTTTACCCTTCACCGAAGAGCTGGTCAGTCAGCTCCAGGCGGTTTCGCCGCGCCTGCGCCTCACCTTGCAAAAAGCCAGCAAACCCGAGGACATCCCAGCTGAGATCTGGCAGCGTACCGAAATCCTGTACACCGATCGGGTGCTGCCTAAACCTGACCAGGCGCCCGCGCTAGGCTGGATCCAGTTCCACTGGGCGGGATTGGAGCGCGCCATCGATGAACCCATCCTGCGCAAGCCCGAACTGGTCGCCACCTCGCTCAGCGGTGCGGCAGCCACCCAGGTTGCCGAGCATGTGGTTCTAATGTGCCTGGCACTCGGCCATCGTTTGCCAGACCTGGTCGACCACCAAAAACGGGCTGAGTGGCCGCGCGAGCGCTTCAAGCGCTTCCTCCCACTGGAGCTGCGCGACAGCACAGTCGGTATCGTGGGCTTTGGCAGCATCGGCCGCGAGGTGGCGCGCCTGTTGCATGCTTTTGGCGCCACTATCCTGGCCTCCAAGCGCGACGCCATGCACCCAGATGATTCCGGGTACCTCCCAGAAGGGTTGGGAGACCCGCGTGGCGATCTGTTGCACCGTCTTTACCCGCCCCAGGCCTTGCGATCCATGCTCAAGGAATGCGACTTCGTAGTCGTCGCCGTGCCTCTCACACCCAAGACACGTGACTTGATCGGCGCTGAGCAGCTGGCCGTCATGAAGCCCACCGCTTTTCTGGTGGATGTCTCACGCGGCGGGATAGTAAACCATCCTGCCTTGCTGCTCGCCTTGCGCGAGCGCAAGATCGCCGGGGCTGCCCTGGACGTTTTCCCCGAGGAGCCTCTACCAGCAGACAGCCCGCTCTGGAAATTTCCCAATGTCCTGCTCACCCCTCACATTTCCGGCAATTCTCCATTCTATGACCAGCGAGCCATTGTGCTGTTCGCCGATAACCTTGCCCGCTACCTGGCCGGGGCACCCCTGCTAAACACTGTCGACCCGCTGCGAGGGTATTAATGCGCCCCTTCGATGCCCTGCTATTCGACCTGGGAAATACCCTGATTTACTTTGATGGTGACCGCCCGCTGGTCTTCGCCCAGGCAGACGCCGAGCTGCTGCATCATCTGAATCTGGCTGGATTGAATCTAGAAGAAGAGGCCTTTTTGAAAGACTTTCGTACCCGCCTGAGCGATTACTTCACCGAGCGCGAGTCTGCGTTCATCGAATACACAACGGCTCATATCCTGCGCACGCTGCTGGCCGATTGGGGCTATGCGCAAGTCCCCGCTGGCTTAATCCGCACGGTCCTGCGAGCCATGTATGCTGTCTCGGAGGCTCACTGGCAGCTGGAAGCCGATACGATCTCCACCTTGAGCCTTCTCCACCGAGAAGGATACAGATTAGGCATAATTTCCAACGCCTCTGACGACGATAACGTCCAGGCCCTGGTGGATAAGGCTGGCATCCGCCAATACTTTGACTTCATACTGAGCTCGGCCGCGGCCGGTATCCGCAAGCCCAACCCGCGTATCTTCAGCCTGGCGCTGGAAAATTGGGGGATTCCACCTGATCGAGTGGCGATGGTCGGCGACACCCTGGGCGCGGATATCCTGGGAGCGAAGAACGCCGGCCTGTTCAGCATCTGGCTCACGCGTCGCGCCGATGTCCCAGCCAACCGCGCCCACGCCGACACCCTCCAATCCGACGCAGTTATCTCGACCTTGAGCGAGCTGGTTGAGCTCCTGGCGCAGATGAGTTAGTTTCTGGTGCGAAACGCGCTCAAGCCGTCATCCTCGGCTCAGTCACTCGCTACCCGCCCCTTGTTCTTCTCCCAACTCTCATCGTTCTCCAGGGTGACCACGCGAAAGCTTTCAGCGTAGGCCATCTCTTTGCCTTTGGCACTCTCTGCTGCCCATTCCTTAATCGTTGGCCCCGGATCCCAATCCTTCATCTGGCTTTTATGGGCGCGCAGCGCAGCGATTTTGAGGTCAATCGTCGCCTCGATGTTGACGAACAGGTCGCCTGGCCCCCACTCGATTACATACACCTTGCGTGGCTTGTGAGCTTCCACCCCCTCATCGGCCAGTTCTTCGAACAGGTGCGGTTGTCCCGCGGCTGGAAAAGTCGCATCCAGGGCGGCGGTCGCCGCCGCGCGGTGGTCGGGGTGGTTGATATAGTCATCGCCCGCCCAGACAATAGTCGGGTCGCCGCACACCACAACTTCCGGCCGGAAGCGGCGGATCTCCCGCACGATTTTTTTACGCAGCTCCAGCGTGGGCTGCAGCATCCCATCAGGTTCTCTCAGAAAGACCACCTCCCTGGCACCGACGATCTCAGCCGCCGCCAGTTGTTCGGCTTCCCGGATCTGGGCTGCTCTTTCTTTGGTCATCAATTTCTCGGCAATCCCTACCTCACCGCTGGTGCACAGCACATATATGACGCGCGCCCCGGCCTTCACCCAACGCGCCACGGTGCCGGCGCAGGAAAATTCGATGTCGTCGGGGTGTGCCACGATGATCATAGCGCTTTCGGGGACATAAAAGTTGCTCATAAAGTTCTTTTGATCTCCTCTGCCTGGTTTCAATCCCGATTTTACCTTTCATACCCAATTTGTGGCAATGGTCACACCGATATCGATTGAGGCAATGGTAAAATAAACGCACCCGAACCATCCTTTAGCCGGGCTGAAAATGGTCTGATGTAATGAAGATTCCTACGATTCAAGGCAGAATGGGGCTGCTCTTCCTGGCCTTTTTCCTGCTCATCGCCATCTCTGTCGCCGCCACCTTTTGGGGGACAGAAGCTCAAAAGATGGACGCCCTGATCATCAACCTGGCCGGGCGCCAACGGATGCTTGGACAACAAATGACCAGGCTGGCGTTGGAGATCGAGAAAGAAGGGGTGGAAGACCACGCGCTCGAACTAAAAAATTCCGCGGATACCTTCGAACAGACCTTGCCGGCTTTGAAAAACGGCGGAACGGCCTCTGATTTTCCTGAACGAACAGTCAATCTCCCCCCTGCTCGCGATCGCCAGCTCCTGGCCCAGCTCGACCAGGTCGAACAGACCTGGGGGGCATTTCGTGTTCCTTTGGGGGTGATATTGAATTCTGAGCCGGGGGAAGCGCAGTTTAACGCTGCTGTAAAATCGATAGAACAGATTTCTCCTGACCTGATCAGACAGGCCGATGCCGTGGTACGCTTTTATGAAGCAGCCGCCAGCCGGAAAATCGCCCGCCTGCGCTGGCTGCAGATCGGTTTTTTCGCCACTACCCTGGTCCTGCTTGGCATTGGGGCGCTGATCACGCGCAAATCGGTGCTCAGACCACTCAAGGCTCTCGGGATAGCTGCTGAGCGGATCGGGAGCGGCGACCTGGATACCCCGGTGCAAGTCGCCGGGGCTGGGGAGATGAAATTGCTGGCAGACACCTTCGAAGTGGCTCGCCAGCGGTTGCTGGATTCTCAAAAGGAGTTGCTTGCCTGGGCGGATTCCCTGGAAGAACGCGTGATGCAACGCACGCGCGAGCTGGAGGGGCTATACCAGGTCAGCCGCGATATCTCTTCCCATCTGGACATTCGAGATGTGCTCAGTACAATCACCCAACAGGCTTGCCAGTTACTCAATGCAGAGGTAGCCTTCTTATGCTTGGTGGATGAGAGCGGCCAAGTGCTTAATTTGCACGCCTCCAGCGGTCCTACTGAGGCCGTGGTGCGATCCAGCGCTTTTCTGCACGATCCCATCCCCAGCCAGGTCCTGGCCGGAGAACGCGCCTTGCCCTGCGGAGTGGATGGCTGCCTCGGGTCTTGCGGCATTGTCGACGCCCCTTACCGCGTGAGCCAATTGGTAGCGCCATTGCGAATGGGCGAGCGCGTGATCGGCGCGCTGTGCGTAGGTAGCTCCAACGCGGCAGCTTTCTCAACCGAGGCGGAAGTCTTGCTTAACCGGCTGGCCAACTCAGCAGCTGTCGCCCTGGAGAACGCCCGCCTGTATGCCCAGGCAGAGCGCCTGGCGACCCTCGAAGAGCGCCAGCGCCTGGCCGCCGAGATGCACGATGGGTTGGCTCAAACCTTGAATTACCTGCGCCTGGCGGTGTATTCAGCCGATACTCAAATAGACTCCGGACAGCATGCTGAGGCGCTGGCCACGCTGGAGCGGATGCTGCGCGCTTTGAACCAGGCGGAGAGCGAGGTGCGGCGCGCTATCACCAGCCTGCAGGAGGATTTTCCGCTTTATTACACGCTTCAGGAACAGCTGGCAAAGCTGGCAGGGGAGTTCTCGGATGGAAATAATCAAGTGGAATGGGAGACCTCACTAAAAGTTCCTCTGATTTTACCGCCGGAAGACACGGAACAGGTCTTGCGTTTCGCCCGTGAAGCGCTGCTCAACGCCGGCCGGCATGCCCAGGCCAGGCACATCACCTTGCGCCTCGAACAGGACGGCGGGCAGGCCAGGGCAGTTGTGGAAGACGACGGGCACGGTTTTGACCCATTCGCTGCTCCGGCAAGCGATGGCCGACCCCATTTCGGCTTGAAGATCATGGACGCCCGCGCCGCTCGCATCGGCGGCAAAATTGAAATTTGCTCGGCGTTGGGGAAGGGGACGCGCGTCACCCTGACCTGGCCGCTTCAGGTGTTGGAACGTTCGAACGTTTAAACGTTTGAACGTTTCAACCTTGAATACCTGGAACCGAATTTTGGATCAAATCCGCATCTTATTGGCCGATGATCACGACCTATTCCGCGAGGGGTTGGCGGGTATTATTGCCGCGCAGCCGGACATGCTGGTGGTTGGCGAGGCCAGCGATGGCCTGGAGGCGATCGTCAAGGCGCGCGAACTGGAACCGGATTTGATCTTGATGGACATCCAGATGCCGGGTTGCGATGGCCTGGAGGCGACCAGGGAAATCAAGAAAGAGCTGCCCGAGGTGACGGTGGTCATGCTCACCGTCCGCGACGAGGACGAGAAACTGTTCGCTGCGCTCAAGAATGGTGCCCAAGGCTATCTACTTAAGAACATCCGTTCACACGAAATGTTGGAGATGCTGCGGGGTGCGCTGCGCGGCGAGGCCGCCATTTCCCCTGCCCTGGCAGGGCGCGTGCTGGAAGAGTTCCGCCGCCTGAGCCGGCTGGCCCCCCTCGAATCGGGAGGAGAGATCCTTCCCCTCACCCAACGTGAACAGGAAGTGCTCGGCCTGGTGGCGACCGGCGCCTCGGACAAGGAGATCGCTGACGACTTGTTCATCAGCCTGAATACCGTCAAGAGCCATGTCCGCAACATCCTGGCTAAGCTTGAGGTCAATAGCCGCCGCGAGGCGGCGCGATTAGCGAAAAGACGGGGGTTGGTGTAGGGGCACGGCGGAGGATTTCCAATCCAAAACCTGTTAATGTACCGCCGTGCCCCTACCCCGTTTTATATGGATTTTCGCGGTCCATTTCCCATTGCAGGGGGTTATTCGAAATATATTGGCGAATGCGGTTTAATTCGGCCTCATCGCGCACAAAGTGTTCGTAATAATTGCGTTGCCAGACCTGGGCCGACCCGCTATTGCGGATCAAATTCACGCGATAGGTCACGGCGGATTTATAAGACCGAATGATCGTGGGAATGGATCCCGGAACCGGTTGGCCAAATTGTTCCCGCATCGTCGGGGCACGGCGGAGGGTTTCCGGATCCATATCCGTTAACAATTCCGCCGTTTTTGTTGGGGCACGGCGGAGGATTTCCAGATCCTTATTCGTTAATAAATCCGCCGTGCCCCTACCGGTTATCACAATGATCCCATGCACATGATTCGGCATGATCACATAGTCGTCGATTTGCACAGCCGGAAACCGTTTGGACAACCGTTCCCATTCCCGTTGCGCTACCATACCGACGCGATTTAGCCTCACCTCCCCCTCCACGATCTCCCCGAACAGGGTTTCTCGATTTCGAGTCACCAGCGTGACGAAATATGCCCCAGGCTGGGTGTAATCGTAGCCCTTTAGGCGAATGGAGCGGCGGTGATGCTGATCCAGATCCTCATTCACGGTTGATTTTGAGTGACGGGTAGATAGAAGACAAAGTCTCTCCCTTCCCGGTCGTGCACGAAGACATCCCAAGTTTCATTGGTATCCCCGCTCACCAGGTTGCTAGCATCGGAGTAAAACGCCACGTAGCGCCCGTCGGCGGAGATAAATGGGCTACTAGACCAATAATTCCCCTGGCTTCCGTCGCTGGCCACCGAGACGCGTTCCGTGCTGCCGTTCTGCCGGTCGCGCACAAAGATATCATCGGTACTATTGGTATCCCCGCTCACCAAGTTGCTGGCCACTGAGGAAAACGCCACATAGCGCCCATCCGCCGAGATGGTTGGCGGCGAATAACAAATATTATTTCCCTGGCTGCCGTCGCTGGCCACCGAGACGCGTTCGGTGCTGTCGGTCTGCCGGTCGTGCACGAAGACATCCCAATTTTCATTGGTATCTCCACTCACCAGGTTGCTGGCATTGGATACAAACACCACATAGCGCCCGTAGGCGGAGATGGATGGAAACTCAGAAACTGAATTCCCCTGGCTGCCGTCGCTGGCCACCGAGACGCGTTGCGTGCTGCCGGTCTGCCGGTCGTGCACGAAGACCTCCCAATTTTCATTGGTATCCCCGCTCACCAGGTTGCTGGCATTGGATACAAACGCCACATAGCGCCCGTCGGCGGAGATGGATGGAGACCAGGAGCCATCATTCCCTTGGCTGCCGTCGCTGGCCAGCGAGACGCGCGCCGTGCTGCCGGTCTGCCGGTCGTGCACGAAGACATCACTGTATCCATTGGTATCCCCGCTCACCAGGTTGCTGGCACCGGAGTAAAACGCCACGTAGCGCCCGTCGGCGGAGATGGTGGATGGCGCAAAAGATCCACTGTTCCCCTGGCTGCCGTCGCTGGCCAGCGAGACGCGTTTGGTGACGCCGGTCTGCCGGTCGTGCACGAAGATATCAACGTCTCCATTGGTATCCCCGCTCACCAGGTTGCTGGCAGTGGAAGAGAACGCCACATAGCGCCCATCGGCGGAAATGGATGGGCCACCAGACGACTCATTCCCCTGGCTGCCGTCGCTGGCCAGCGAGACGCGCGCCGTGCTGCCGGTCTGCCGGTCGTGCACGAAGATATCACTACAATTAGCATCGTAACCACCAGATCCATTCCAACAGAAGTTGTTGGTATCCCCACTCACCAGGTTGCTGGCAATAGAGGCAAACGCCACGTAGCGCCCGTCGGCCGAGATGGTTGGATAGCTGGATTTATCATTCCCCTGGCTGCCGTCGCTGGCCAGCGAGACGAGCGTAGTGGTGCCCAAGGCTGGCGCAGCAGGCGCCTGTAGTGTGGCTGGCTGAACCGTCTGCCGCTCCGCCCCGGCCCCCAGTCCCCTCCCGGGCGTAAGCACAAAGGTCGCCAGAATGACATAAGACAGGATGCGGAATACTCTGGATTTCATGGTGTCACCTCCCGCTCAACCTTCAAATTGCTGCTCATTTTTGCTCAGCATATATGTCTGAACAATTTATAGCAAAAAAAGGTTATCCATGTCAAGTGACTTTCTTCCTTCTTCATAGTTGATTCCCTATATCATGGCTTCCTGCCATTCGAGACGGGCCATTTTTCACGCATTACGCATCACGCATCACGTTTCACGTATCACGTTTCACGAAATAGAACTAATTCTTTTTTTGATAGAGCTATCACAAAATCGCTCTTTTTTCATTCCTCCAAGGGGCAGCGAGGGATTCCTTTTAGTCCCAGAATTTGCTAATCTATGGACGGGTGCAGTGTGATGAAAAAGCGGCGCGTCATCCTCTTGAGTGAGCAAGACTTGCTCGGCGAGAGCCTGGAGCACACCTTGGGCAAGGCCAAGGATGTAGACCTGCTCGGCTCCTGGACTCTCGATGACCGCGTGCTGCCTCGCCTGTCCCAGGATACCCCAGACATCTTGATGATCGCTGAGGAAGATCCACCTGGAGAAAACGTCGCTCGCCTGACTGCCCAGATCCTCGAAGCCTATCCAGACCTACCCATCATCCGGGTCACCCTGGCCCGTAATGAGCTGCGCATTTACACCTCAAAAACCTTGCCCGCCCGCAGCGCCGACCTGATCGACCTGATCCGCCATCTGCCCTCCCTCACCGGCGGCGGCACGTAGGGGCACGGCGGCATTGGATAAAGATGGAGACCGCGCCTAAAAACCGCCGTGCCCCTACGAACCCCGATGAAAAATAGAAGGAGGTAGTCCATGCCAAAGATCTCTCGCCGTGAATTCCTCAAACTCTCCGGGGCGACCGCCCTCGGACTGGCGTTCACCGAACTCGACCTGCAGCTGCTCGATCCCGTCGATGTCCCAAATCCGCTGGCCTTCTATCCCGAGCGGGACTGGGAGAAAGTATACCGGGACCAATACCGGTACGATACGTCTTTCACTTATGTTTGCTCGCCGAACGACACGCATGCCTGCCGCCTGCGAGCCTTTGTGCGCAACGGCATCATCCTGCGCTCTGAGACGAACTACGACGTCAGCCGGTACAGCGACCTCTATGGGAACACCGCTACGGCTCACTGGCATCCGCGCGGCTGCAAGAAGGGACAGACTTTCCACCGACGCATATACGGGCCACACCGGCTCAAGGGTCCGTTGATGCGTAAAGGTTGGCAAGAGTGGGCCGACACTGGCTTCCCGGAACTCGACGCCGCCAACAAGTCGAAATATAAATTCGATGCGCGTGGGTTGGACGAGCTCTTACCGGTCTCTTGGGAAGAGGCCTATGACTATATTGCACGCGGGATGATCGCCATCGCCGAGCGCTACTCCGGCGAAGAGGGCGCTGCGCTGCTGCGCTCCCAGGGATACCCCGAAGAGATGATCGCCCCCATGGGCGGGGCGGGTACGCGCACCTTCAAATGCCGCGGCGGCATGGGGTTACTGGGGGTGATCGGCAAGTACGGTATGTACCGTTTCGCCAACACGCTGGCCTTGCTCGACGTGCATGTGCGCGGCGTCGAACACGAAGACGCGCGCGGCGGGCGCACCTGGTCGAACTACACCTGGCATGGCGATCAGGCGCCCGGTATCCCTTTCGTGACCGGTTTGCAGGCCTCCGACGAAGACTTCAACGACCTGCGCAATTCGCGGCTGCACATCCAGTGCGGCAAGAACCTGGTCGAGAACAAGATGCCCGAGTCGCACTTCTTCGTCGAGGCGATGGAACGCGGCGCCAAGATCGTCACCATCACCCCGGAATACTCGCCGCCGGCAACCAAGTCCGACTACTGGATTCCCATCCGCCCGGCGTCCGATACCGCCCTCTTCCTGGGCATCACCCGCTGGTTGATGGAGGAGGAGAAGTACAACGCCGATTTCGTCAAACGCTTCACCGACTTCCCCTTGCTGGTCCGGCTGGATAACCTGAAACGCCTGGGCGCCGCCGAGGTATTTCCC
>Ga0209341_10003991_pt1 | contig 13676 bp, 15 predicted proteins | sample RifCSP13_2_FD_184020 | JGI IMG/M metagenome (GOLD analysis project Ga0209341, IMG submission 184020) | Soil microbial communities from Rifle, Colorado - Rifle CSP2_sed 13_2 (SPAdes) (version 2) | ecosystem: Environmental > Terrestrial > Deep subsurface > Rock core/Sediment | place: Rifle...
CCGTCGACGACGCCGACGAGCGCTCTCGGACAGGGTGTCGTCCGCAGCCCCGCGAGCGGCGGGGGCGCCGTGCTCGTCTTCCCATCCCATGTGGTAGCGGGCCATACGGTAGAGCAGCGGGGCGCCTGGACGGTCGAGCAGCGAACGCAGGAATAGCTCCAAGTCCCGCCGGTGACGGGCCAACGCGGGGGGCAGATCCACGTTACTCCCCTATCAGGTGGATGACGACTTCGCGATCACGGCCGTGGTCGAGCTCGACCAGGAAGATACGCTGCCACTGTCCGAAGATCAGCTGGCCGTTAGCGATCGGGACCGACTCGCTGGCGCCCAGCAGGAGCTGCTGGCAATGGGCATGGCCGTTGGGGCGCTCTCCATTCGTGGAGACGGCATGTGCATGGCGGTTGTGCGCGTAGTCATGCCCCTCCGGCACCATGCTCCGGAGCATCTCTTCCATATCAGCTATGAGATGCGGTTCCGCCTCGTTGATACGTATGGCGGCGGTAGTGTGCTTGGAGAAGACAACGGCGAAGCCGTTCGTCAGGCCGGCCTCGCGAGTGGCGTCTGCGACTCGCTCGGTGATATCGATGAACTGCGGGCCCCGCTCCGTTCGGATCGCAAACGTCTGCGAAAGGAACTTCATGCGGGGTGCCTCCTTCTCAGTCGGAGAGAGCGGGGAGATGAGGGAGGTCTCCGGCAAACCGTTGCTGCTCGCGAGGTCCTGGTGTGCTACAGTCTCGATGTTTTCCCTCCGCCGATTAGGATAGTGGCCCGAGTGCATACGGTAAAGCTTGGCACCTGCTCGCGCAACGCCGCTCGTCTTGACCCCCTTGCGTTCATAGACGTAACGTAAGAACCCAACGACGCCTCAGGCGGACACCGCAGGAGAACCCAGTGTCGAAGATCATCGACTGCAACAAGGTTAACCCGGCCAGTGGCTGCCATCACGTTGTCCGGGGCGAAACCGAGGAAGAACTCCTCAAGAACGCCGCTGAGCACGCGAAAGAGCACGGCCTGGAGCCGACGCCCGAGCTTCTGAAGATGGTACGGGGCCACATCGAGGACGATAAGTAGCCTCACCTGCCGTCCAGCCAGCGAATGATCTTCTCCGTATTCTCACCCAGGCTCCGCCGGGCCTCGCCCATTAGCCAACGATAGCAACCCGTCCGGCTGGAACCGTCCGGCACGTAGTCCTCCCACGCCAGCACGAACGCCCGTCCCTGCGCTCTGCGGGGCCATCCTTCCTTCGGTTGCAGGTGCACGTAGATCGTCCCGCCGTCGTCGGTCAGCCCGATGCTGCCCACCGCTGCCTCCGCCAGGTCCTCGCGACCCCGTGCCCCCAGCAGGACTTGTAGCTCCCGCTCCAGGAATCGCAGCGCCACGGTCAGCCGTAGAACGCCCCGGCTATCGCACCCGCGTACGCCATCACCTTGTCGCCGCTCAGCCCGTAAGCAGGTGGTACGGGGCAGATGGAGTCAGCGACCTCGAGCATCGGGGCCAGCTTCTTCATCACCTCATCTGGCGATCCACAGGCCACGAAGGCTTCGACCATCGTGTCTGTCACCAGAGGCGCCACGCTCATGTAGTCGCCGCGCTTCACACCCTCCTGTATCAGCCGCGCCTCGCCGCGAAACCCATGCGCCGCAAAGTACTCTTCGTACTGCTCGATCCCCGCGTAGAAGGCGATGCTCGGCCGCGAGTCGTTAATCGCCTCGGACTTGTTGTTGCTTATCGCCACCCAGGGCCAGAGATTGAACTCCACCTGATTGCGGGACTTCCCCGCGCGATCAAGGCCTTTCTTCAATGCGCCGGCCATATTCGTGCTCGCGTGTTGCACCGACCACATCGGATGACCCATCACACCGTCTGATATCTCCGCGCCAAGGCTGACCAGCGGCCCCCTTAGCGCGGCGATCCATATCGGGATATCGGGCCGGAGCGGCGGAGGCGGGGGCTGAAGCCCGGTGAAGTCATGGCGGTGATACTGCCCCTCATAGCGTTTGAGCTGCCCTGTGTGCGCTTGTGAGATCACCAGTCGAACTATTTCCACGACCTCGCGAAGGTGGTCCAGGGGCTTGCCGTATGGCATGCCGAAGAACCCCTCGCTCCAGGAACGAACGCTGGTGCCGAGCCCGAGCGTGAAGCGACCATCGCTCAGCCGGTCCAGGTCCATAGCCGCCATCGCTGTTTCGAAGGGGCTTCGGGCAAATGCCAGCGCGATTCCCGAGGCCAGACGGATCCGGGTCGTGACGGCAGCGGCAGCGGCGAGCGGAACAAATGGGGGACCATAGACTTGCGGCGCGAACAGGCCTTCCAGGCCCGCCTGCTCCAGCATTTTGACCTGGCCCAGCAGTACGCCGGGCAGCAATGTGGGGCTGATGACGCCCCATGCAGGCTTCTTGCCCATGCCTCAGTCCTCCTGTCCTGCCCATCCGCCGATTCACCGGATGGCGGCGCATTTCGCGGGGTGCGGCGCCACTATGGCATTGACAAGCTCGCCCGTCAATCCTCGACAGCGGACGGCGGCAATGCTACTCTCGGCGCCATGAGCGATTTCGTGCTTGCCCTGGACCAGGGCACTTCGTCCTCTCGTGCCATACTCTTTGACCACGGAGGCAACATCGTGGCCTCAGCGCAGCAGGAGTTCCGGCAAATCTACCCTCAGCCCGGCTGGGTGGAGCACGACGCGAACGAGATCTGGGAGTCGCAGCTTGCTACCGCCGGCGAGGCCCTGCGCAAGGCGGGCGCGGAGGCAGGTAACATCGCCGCCATAGGTATCACGAACCAGCGCGAGACCACAGTCATCTGGGACAGTGATGGGAAGCCAATCGCCAACGCTATCGTCTGGCAGGACAGGCGTACGGCCTCTATCTGTGAGGAACTGCGCGCTCGCGGCCTGGAAACGCCGTTCCGGGAACGTACCGGCCTGCTGCTGGACCCGTATTTTTCGGGGACGAAAGTTAGATGGCTCCTCGACAACACCGCTCGCGCCAGGCAGCGCGCGGAGCGCGGCGAGTTGATGTTCGGCACTATCGACTCCTGGCTGCTGTACAAACTCTGCGTCGTGCATGCGACGGATTACACGAACGCCTCCCGGACCCTGATGTACAACATCTATGACCGCTGTTGGGACGACGAACTAATGCAGGCGCTGGACGTGCCCGCTGGAATCCTGCCCGGGGTTCAGGCTTCGTCCGGGAGATTCGGAGACACCACCGCGCTGGGTACGGCGATCCCGGTCGCCGGGGTCGCCGGCGACCAGCAGGCCGCGCTGTTCGGACAGGCCGCGTTCCAGCCCGGGATGGCGAAGAACACCTACGGCACCGGCGCCTTTCTCCTGATGAACGTCGGCGACCGCCGGGTCCAGTCGCCTGACCTGCTTACCACCATCGCCTGGGGACTCTCGACCGACGGACGGGACGAGGTCACTTACGCGCTGGAAGGATCGATCTTCATCGCCGGCGCGGCCGTGCAGTGGCTGCGTGACGAACTTCGCCTCATATCATCCGCTGATGAATCGCAGGCGATCGCCGAGAGCGTCGCGGACTCGGGCGGCGTCTATGTCGTCCCAGCGTTCGTCGGCCTTGGCGCGCCGCACTGGGATCCTCATGCCCGCGGCGCGATCGTTGGCCTTACGCGGGGCTCCAATCGCGCACATATTGTCCGCGCCACGCTCGAGTCGATCGCATATCAGACACGCGACGTGATCGAGGCCATCGAGCGAGACTCGGGAGTCAGTTTGTCCGAGTTGCGTGTAGACGGCGGCGCGGCGGCCAACGACCTGCTGCTCCAGATTCAAGCGGATGTCCTCGGCCGGGACGTTGTCCGACCCGCGGTTCTCGAAACGACCGCCCTGGGAGCTGCTTACCTCGCCGGACTGGCTGTCGGCTTCTGGAAGGACGCCACTGATGTCGCCCGGAACTGGCGCGAGGACAGGCGCTTTGCGGCGCATATGCCGGTCGACCAGCGCGAGGCGCAATATGCCGGCTGGAAGCGCGCCGTCGAGAGGGCGAAAGGATGGGCGGGCGACAGCTGAACTTACGGCGTAAGGCTGGGAGCCGGCGTGGGCGTTGGCTGCGGCGAGGCCGTCGGGCTTGTCGACGGAATGGTCGGAACGGGCGTGGGTGGTGACGGTGTCAGGGCGGGGGTACCCGTGGGTGCAGGCATCGGAGTCGCGCTGGGTTCGGGCGCCGGAACAGTCGTCGGCGGAGGAGGAGGCGGGGGCGCTGATCCCGCGTAACCATACTTCGGCGCCATGTAGTCCCAGACGACGCGAGACAGCTTCGCCCCGAACGAATACCCCTGGTACTCCGTGCGCGCCTGCTGCGAGAAGTAGCTGATGGCGTAGGTCTTCGTCGCGCCGTCGCCGCCGGTGAACTTCACGATCCCCACGTCGTTGTTCACCCAGCCATCATAGTCCACGTAGAAACCGATCTTGTGTATAACCGTCGCGGCGGACGGCAGGCGTCCCGGGAGAATGTACTGGAGGTAAGAGGCGATCTCCGTCAGCTTTTGAAGAGTGTATGACGTCCACTGGGCGTCAAAGAGCTGGCCTCGATATAACCTGACGAGCACATCATTCATCTCGAGAGCTGTGAGGATGTTTGGCCGGTAGTCGCTCCCCCCGTAATACGGGACATGATCGAACAGCGAGGCGCTCATACCCCAGCTCGACATCAGCTCGCGGGCCCGGTGCGTCCCCGTGAGGTAAGACCCGAAAACGTTGTCCAGCAACCGACGAACTTCGGGCGGATAGCTGCCACCGATCCCACGCCGGATGGAATAGGACACCGCACCGGGGTCACCCCGCCCTGCCTGGAACTCGCTAACCGCGGCGAACAGCGCGAACGCCATGATTGTGCAGCCCGTCCTGTGCGCCACGTTCCCGCCCACGGAGATGGTTTCGTTGGTCTGCATGTCTGTGACGGCCACCGCTACATCGATATGTCCCTGCGCCTGGTAAGCCGCGATCTCCGCTGCCAGTTGGTCCTTAAGCGCCAGCAGTTCAGGCGAGGCGTTGGCGTTTTCAGAAATACCCCCGCCGGAGGCCCTGGGTGGCGCGGCGGAGACCTGGTCACCGCCGCTGGAGACGTTCGATGGCTCGGACGGAGGAGCAAGGGGAGCCACCGCCGGCGTTGGTGTCTCCGTACCCGTCGGGCCGAGGATACTGCCAAGGTAGGGAGCGCGGGGCGTAGCCGTGGGCGTTTCAATTGGGGCCAGGGCGGCGACACTGGAGGGCTGCGAGCCACCCTCGGTGGGCGCTACGAGAAGAACGGCGGCCAGGCTGAATGCCGCGAAGGTGAGCGAGCAGCGGAGGACGAGCGGACGGTAATCCGCGGTATGCACTTCCACCCATGAGCGGTCCAGCTCTGGCACTCTACCCTTCTCCGGCGGGGTCTGCGTATCCGCACTGCGCCTCCCACCACGCTTCACTAGGCCAATCATTAGGAGTAACGCTCCGAGGAGCGACATGGATACCAAAATCCGGGTAATACGACTGTTCACAGTGCTCTCGCGTTACAGTTTAGATCTGTCAGTATCTCAGTAATCCTCTCCGGCAAGGAACGAGTATACACTTTCTGCGCCGCTCACCGCCTGCTAGACTGCGATGCGTGGCTCAACCGTCCAAGCTCATCCGCGATCTCCAACGCGCAGTGGGCGCGCGCTGGGTGCTGCACAGCCCGGAGGACCTGCTCGTTTACGAATACGACGCTACGATCGATCGTGGACGTCCGGAGACCGTAGTACTCCCCGAAAACGCCGAGCAGGTGGCAGCGTCGGTGAGATTAGCGCGCAGGCACGGTGTCCCGGTCACAGCACGCGGCGCAGGGACTGGGCTCTCCGGCGGCGCCATACCATGCGAGGGCGGCATTGTGATCGGCACGGCGCGCATGAACCAGATCCTCGAACTGGACCCGCTAAACCGCCTGGCCGTCGTAGACCCCGGGGTGATCAACCTGGACATCACTCGCGCGGCCGAGCCGCACGGCCTCTACTATGCACCCGACCCCTCGAGCCAGAAGGCCTGCACCATCGGTGGTAACGTCGCCGAGAACGCCGGCGGACCCCACACTCTTCGCTACGGGAACACTACCAACCACATCCTCGGTCTCGAGATCGTGACGGCGGAGGGTGAGATTGTCGAACTGGGTGGCAAGACGTTCGACCAGACCGGCTATGACCTTACCGGCGTCGTCGTGGGCTCCGAGGGAACACTGGCAATCGTCACGAAGGTCATCGTCCGTCTCCTGCACAGGCCCGAGGCAACGGTCACACTCCTGGCAATCTTCGACGAGATCAAACAGGCGTCCGAGACCGTGTCTGCCATCATCGGTGCGGGTATCTTGCCCGCGGCGCTTGAGATGATTGACAAGAACACTATGGACGCCGTTGAAGAGTTCGCCCACTGCGGCTATCCCCCGGACGCCGGGGCCGCCCTCCTGATCGAGCTCGAAGGGCTGCGAGAAGAAGCGGCCGAACAGTCGGATGCGGTTCACGCCATCTGTGAGAGGGGGATGGCGCGCGAAGTGCGCGTCGGCAGCGATCCGGCGGAGCGTGAGAAGCTGTGGGCGGGGCGTAAGAGCGCCCTGGGCGCACTCGGCCGCAAAGCTCCCTCCTACTACATCCTCGACGGCGTGGTTCCCCGCACGAAGCTGCCAGCCGTCCTCGCCGGCGTCTACGAATGCTGCGAACGATTCGGTTTCGCCGTCGCCAACGTCTTCCACGCCGGCGACGGCAATCTCCACCCTAACGTCCTCTTCGACGAGCGCGTCCCCGGCGCCACCGAGCGCGTCCTGGAGCTGGGAGAGGAGATCATGCGCCTATGCGTGGACGCCGGGGGGTCTATCACCGGTGAACACGGTGTGGGATACGAGAAACGGAACTACATGTCGTGGATCTTCTCTGAGGGAGACATGGAGATGATGGCGCGACTGAAGCTGGCATTCGGGTCCGCTGAGGGGTTCAACCCGGGGAAGGTGTTCCCCACGTCGAAGGGCTGCGGTGAGGTCTCGTCGCGAATGGCGGCGGCCCTGGCGAAGGTCGGGCCGGATGCGTACGTTTGACCGATGACTCTGAATACCGCCCCGACCGCAAGTCTGGCCGCAATCGTGGGGCACGAGAACGTATCGTCCATGGCCACCGAAGGCGCATTCAGCGTCGATGGGCTCGCTCCCGCCGCGATCGCCAGCCCTGGGACCTACGAAGAAGTCGCGGGAGTTATGGCGTTCGCCAGCGACGCCGGGCTGGCGGTCATACCCCGGGGCGCCGGAACCAGTATCCAATTAGGCAACGTGCCTTCCCGATACGATTTGGCGCTGAGTCTCGCCCGCCTGACGGGAATTGTGGAGTACGAGCCGGCCGACCTCACTGTCACCTGTCGTGCGGGCACACCCCTGACCACGGTCCAGGATGCGCTTGAGAAGCACGGGCAGACGCTGTCGCTGGGCCCGGTCCCGGCAGGGGCAACCATCGGAGGCATTCTCGCGGCGAACACTATCGGGCGCTATGTGCACAGCCGCGGACGTCCGCGAGACGTCACCATCGGGCTGCGGGTGGTTAGCGCCGACGGGCGGCTCACCCGAGTGGGGGGCAAGGTAGTCAAGAACGTGGCGGGGTACGACCTCGGCAAGCTGTACATCGGCTGTCTGGGGACGCTCGGAGTTATCGTCGAGGCCACATTCAAAGTAACGACCGCGCCCGCGACCGCGCGTACCCTGACGCTTCGATTCGAAGACGCCCGCGTGGCTTGTGAATTGGCGGCAGAGATCGAGAGACGTGGACTCGTTGCCGCCTCAATCGAGCTGGTGCAGCATTCCGATGAGCTAACGCTGGCGATTGAGCTCGCGGGCACCCCAAACGCCGTGGCACGTTCAGAACGAGAGACCCTGGAGCTCGCCAAACTCCGTGGTGGCCAGCCCGCCGAGGACCAGGCGTCCTTCGAGACGGACCAGAGCCCACTCCGGTTGAGGATCGCTTTATTGCCGACCGCGGTCCCGTCGCTGGTGGCCGCCCTGCGGGAGTTGGAACAGCCGCCGGCCTTGATCGCCTGGCCCACTGCCGGTTTGGTCCATGCCGGCTGGGAAGGCGAGAGCAATCACCTCGGCACTATCACCGAGGTGCGAGCGCAGCTGAAGCCGGAGATGTCTCTTGTCGTCGAGCGATGTAGCGCGGAGGTGAAACAGGAAATCGATGTCTTTGGCGAGCCGCCGCCATCTTTCGCCCTGATGCGGCAGATCAAACAGCAGTTCGATCCGAACGGCATCCTCAGTCCCGGCCGTTTCGTGGGACGCCTCTAATGGCCGGCGAAAGTGAGCCCTTCGTCGGCCCGTTCCTCCCCGGCGATGCCGACCTCTCGCGATGCGTGCACTGCGGCCTTTGCCTCCAGCACTGCCCTACCTACATCGAAACCGGACTGGAGACCGAATCGCCGCGCGGGCGGCTTTACCTCATGCGGGCGCTGACCGAGGGGCGAGCGGAACCGACTGCAAATGCCTTGGGGCACCTCGACCTTTGCCTGCAGTGCCGTAACTGCGAGGCTGTCTGCCCCTCCGGTGTGCCCTACGGTCGGATAATGGAGCGAGCGCGGGCGACGGTCCTCGGCAGTTCATTCGCGCCGCGGCCCTGGAAACTTCGAGCATTTTTCTTGAGAGAGATCGTCGCCAGGCCCGGGCGGCTTCGGTTGCTCGCCGAGCTCCTCCGCATTTACCGCGTCAGCGGCCTGCGCCGTCTCGCTGAAGCCACGCCGTGGCTGCGCGATAGAGCGCTCCTGATACCCCCGATCGCCGGCAAGGCATTCACTCAGCGTGGAGAGGTTTCCCAGGTGGGAAACGCCGGCGCCCTGCGTGTCTCTCTCCTCATCGGCTGCATCATGCCCCTGGCCTACGGGCAAGTGCATGAAGCCACTGTCCGAGTGCTGTCCGCTAACGGCTGCGCCGTGAATGCGCCCATGGCGCAGGGGTGCTGCGGCGCCCTTCACGCGCATAACGGAGACATTGAAACTGCCCGCGCACTCGCCCGCCGCAACATCGAAGCCTTCGGACAAGGAAAAGGTCCCATCATCGTGAACTCAGCCGGCTGCGGCGCTGCGATGAAGGAGTACGGAGAGTTGCTCGTTGAGGATACCGCCTACTCCGAGCCGGCCCGCCTTTTCTCGGCCCGAGTGAAAGACGTCAGTGAGTTCCTCATATCCCTGCCGCTGAAGCCACCAACCGGATCGCTAGACCTCCAGGTCACCTACCAAGATTCCTGCCACCTCGCCCACGCGCAGCGGATCGCATCTGCCCCCCGAGATCTCCTGGCATCGATATCAGGCCTACAGCTCATTGAGATGGAACACGCGGACCGCTGCTGTGGAAGCGCCGGCGTGTACTCGCTGACTCAACCGCAGATGTCCCTGCGACTGCTGAGCGAGAAGATCGAGCTAGTCCGCCGGACCGGAGCCAGCGTGGTCGCCACCGCTAATCCTGGCTGCATGGCGCAACTTGAAGCAGGCGCTCGCCGCTTCAGGATCCCCGTCAGGGTGGTCCACGCTATCGAACTGCTGGACGAAGCTTACCGCCCTCCGGGCCTGCCGGCGGGCGCTAAGTAACGGCGGGCGGCGGCCCGTCTTCGCATTCTTTCACCTCGTTTTCACCCCTCGCGGATAGGCGTTAACTGTAACTCAACCGCGCCAGTGGAATACTGAACTCAGGGGAATGAACATAGCGGCCCTCACGATCGCTGGGGAAGTTGAGACAAGCGAAGGGCCGAAACCGGGGCATAAAGATAAACGAAAGATTCCTTATTGAGACATGTAACACGGCACTTGCGTCGGCGTCTATTACTCGTTCGGCCGACCGGGAGATTGCCGTAATCTCCCCCAAACCCCGTATCGCACGGGGACCAAAAGGAGAGGGTTCAATAATGTCGACTGTCAGGATCGCCCTGAGCGAGCCAGTTACCACCCGCGTCAGCGGCCCCACCCGCCGGCGCACAGACGACGGGACTCCAAACGATGAGATCTCCTCAGCCAGCCCCTTCGCCGGCGATTTTTCTGAACTGTACAACGAGTACTTCCCCAAGGTGTTCGCCTATGTCTACGGACGTGTCCAGGACAAGGACATATCCCTCGATATCGTATCCGACGTATTTGAAAAGGCCTTCATCAAGAAACAGTCACTCCGCTCAGCGGACTCATTCGGGTCGTGGCTGTTCACGATCGCCCGTAACGAAGTGTCCTCTCACTGGCGGAAGGAAAAGCCGGCCGCGAAGGCTGCTCAGGAAGCCGCCCGTGAGCGCGAGATACATCACCAGCCCCGCGGGCCTGAGGAAACCGTCCTCCACCGCGAACGACTGGAGGCTCTCTCCGGTCTCGTGCGTCAATTACCGCGGCGAGAGCAGGAGATCATCGCCTTGAAGTTCGACGCCGAGCTTACCAACCGCGAGATTTCCCATGTCCTGAGCACCAGTGAAGTGAACGTTCGCGTGACGATCTTCCGAGCACTCCGCAAACTGCGGGACCGAATGGCCGTGGCCGGGGCTGCCCACGCATGAATGAAGGAGAGCGGGTGGAATGGTTGACCCGCGCGATTGACAGCCTCATTCGGGGCGAACAGCCTGCGGATTCCACTGCTGGCATGGACAAAGACGGCCTGGAATCGCTGATCCAGGCGGCTCAGGCCAGACTGGAATCCTCCCTGCTGGCCGCCAAGGCCGGGCTTCAGCACGAAGGCGACGTGTGGCGTGACCTTCTAGCCCGTCTCGACGGGGAAGGGAAACCAGATGCGGCCTCCGGCCCTGACGCAGACGATGAAGAACTCAGCGGCCTAACCGAAGTCGCTCGCGCCCGGCGCGAGATGAGCGAGCAGCTGATACAGCTGGCAGAAACGCATCGTAGCGCGGTCTGGCATGAAGTGCAGACGCGTATCGCGGGTCAGGCGGCCGGCACGGGAGTTTCGTGGCTCCGAAGGCGGACACGGCGCTCACGCGACGACGCGTCCTCACTGAGTTCACCCCGGGTGACGATGCCCCCTGTTGAACTGGGTCCGCGTCTCGCTATCGGACCGATGGCGGACTCCACAGCGTACGCTGCCAGGCAGCGCGTCTGGGAGCGGGTGTCCGCCAGCGCTATCAGGGCGGATACTCTTCAGATCGCAGCAGTGTTGCAACCGCAGCGGCGTCAAATGCCGTATCGATTCGCGCTGGCGGCCGCCGGGCTGGCGACACTCGTCGCCGGGCTCGGACCTCTGCCTGCCACCGGCCTGGCTGAACACCCCGCCCGCAGGCTCGTGGCAAGCGTCGCTGATCAGTTCGGCGCGAGGGAGGCCACGCCGCCGCAATTCACGAACCTTCCTGAGCCCGAGATCATCGAGGTCATGCGAGTAACGGCGGCCGAGGCATCGGTAATCATGGGAGTCCCGGTCGCGGCGCCCTCCGTGCCCGCGGAGTTTGGGTTGGTTTCCTCCGGCTACTACCCCAACTCAGTAACCGCCACCTCCGGAGGGTCGTTTGTGATGACATTCTCATCCGGAAACAGCCAGATCACGGTGATCCAGGAAGGCGCGTCTGGCGAGGACCTGGCTGCGGGTAACGCGTCGCTCAGCGCCATCGTTCTTGAGGACGGCACCCCGGCCACACTGATCAATGGATCCTGGGCAACTACCAGGGAAGGCCTGAGTTGGTCCGCTTCAGGACAGTCGCTGGTATTCGACAGGGACGGCACGCGGGCGATTATCTCGTACGAGGGGCCGGACGCGCATGTCGGCACCCTTATCGAAGTCGCCGCGAGTATGAGCGCCCGGTAAAACAGCCAGACGCTGAACGCTAGTGAACGGTCTCCCGTGCTGTGGACTCTCGGCTGGTGTCGTCGAGCCGGGCTGCGGCTATTCCAGGTCTTCGCGCACTCGTCGTTCGCGCATCATCTCGAACAGAAGGTTTTCCACCACCATCAGTAGCAGATGCACCTGGCGCTGCTGTCTGCGGGACATCCTGGCGAGCATTTGTAGCAGCTCCGGATCGATCTTCTCCGCAACAGACCCGCGATCTAAGTAATCGGCCATACTTGACAGTTTAATTGCGAGAGCGGCTGTAATCCAAGTTACGGGCCGAACGGCTACTCCGCGAACCTGAGTCACGCGTCCAAGAACCGCTCTTGCCACCAGTCTCGCTGCCTGCGGGGGCAAGCACGTGTTCCATCCCCTGGAGGACGGTCAGTAGCCTCCGCTGGCGGTCTCGCGGCAAGCGGGAAAGATAGCTTAGCAGCTCAGGGTCCACTGTCGCTTCGTAGTTCTTGTAGGTCTCACGAAGCGCGCGGACCGTCGGATAACCAGCGGCCTCAAACAGCTCGTCTCCACCCACGTGCATCGCCTGGGCTACACGCAACAGCACGGCGGCAGAGGGGTTCTTGACCTCCCCGTTCTCGAGTTGCGAAAGGTAGCCCTGGCTGACAGAGGAAGCAGAAGCAAGTTGCCCCTGGGTAAACTGCGTCTGTTCGCGGAGTTGCCGTATCTTATCGCCCAGTTTCATTGGATCCCCCGTCTGAAGTCACCGAGGTGATAGTGGCAGTGCCGTCATCGGCCCCGGCCCAGTCGTGAAAGTTCGCGTTGTTGGGAAGGTGCAGGACTCCACAGTGATGAGCTTCCGGCGGGAACGCAGCGGCTGCGTCTGGAGTCCACGGCTCGGGAGCCACCATCTCAACAACCCGGCAGACCAGACGTTCCAACAGAGAGGTCTCCCGGCGGTTCGCGGCCTTCGCCATCATGACTCCGCCTAGCTGGTCCGCCCCGCGCCGACCGCTGTTTTCCCACGTTCGATCGCCTGCATGAACCGGAGAAAGTCGGCCTGCTGATCCCGCGGGAATCGGGCGAGGAACTGCAGCAGGTCCGGATCAACGGTTACCTCGTAGCCCTCGTCGCCCTGCTCTTGAGCGCCAGCCTCCTCGTAGCCGGCCGCGCGCATCAGGACCCGCGGGTCAACGTGGAGCGCTCGGGCAAGGCCGAAGATCACGGCCGCGCTGGGATTCTGTACTTCTTCGTTTTCAAGCTGCGAGAGATATCCCTGACTAAGGCCGCCCTGCACCGACAGTTGTGCCTGGCTCATTCCCAGTTCTTCTCTCAGTTCACGTATCTTTTCACCCAATGCCATCGGAACCACCCCACCCTCTACTAGAAGTTCGTCGCGATGCGGATCATTGCCGGCCCAAGGATGACAATCAGGAAGGCCGGGAATACAAAAAGCACCAGCGGGAACATCATTTTGATAGGCGCCTCGTGCGCCGCCTTTTCAGCGCGCTGGCGCCTCTTGGTGCGCATCTGCTCAGACTGGACTCGCAGCACCTGCGCGATGCTGACACCGAGCTGCTCCGCCTGAATGATCGATGTAATGAAGTTGGTGAGCTCATCCACGCCGACTCGCTGGTGCAACTCGGTCAGGGCATCGCGGCGAAGCTTACCCATCGCCACGTCTCGCAGCATTCGCTGGAGTTCCTGGGCAAACGGGCCTTCCATCTTCTCGCCCACCCGGGCGAGAGCCGCGTCCAACCCGAGACCGGCTTCCACGCAGGTGGTGATGAGGTCCAGGGAGTCTGGCAGCGCCTTTACGACCAGTTTCTGCCGCGCCTTCACCTGGCCCTTGAGCCATGTGCGTGGCAGCATCCAGCCGAACAACAGGAACAGCGTCGCAAACCCGAGCTTCTGGAAGAT
>Ga0209341_10003995_pt1 | contig 13668 bp, 17 predicted proteins | sample RifCSP13_2_FD_184020 | JGI IMG/M metagenome (GOLD analysis project Ga0209341, IMG submission 184020) | Soil microbial communities from Rifle, Colorado - Rifle CSP2_sed 13_2 (SPAdes) (version 2) | ecosystem: Environmental > Terrestrial > Deep subsurface > Rock core/Sediment | place: Rifle...
GAAAGGTTGATGACACGGTCAAGCCAAAAGAACCCCGCTATCACGATGATGGCGGTGGCAGCGTAATTAATGTAGATGGCGCCCACAAAATACCCCTGCTCGCGCTCAAACGTGAGATCACACGAAAGGCAGTGCGGATACATCGAAAAGAACCCCCGGAACAGGGGCCCGACGCCGCACCTTGGGCATCTGAGACGCAATCCTCGCCCGATAATGCTGCTGATCCGTCGAACATCCACTCTCTGTCACCTCCGCCTGGACCAATCTAACACAGGGAGGGGGTCTCATCCAGACCAACTTTCAGCGCGCTGCCCAAACATGATTAGCTCGCAAAGACAGCATGCGCAGCACGACGCTTGAGCTCCCGAGTCATCGAACCGAATTGACAGCAACGAGCACTCGTGATAAGAGTTTACCCATCCCCAACCTGTGCCCCTCGCAATATCAACGCATGGGCCCTCAGCGAAATGCCTCCACCAATGGCGCAAAAGAAAGGGACTCCCAAATCGAGGATCGCGCTTCCGAAGAGCGCCGGCCTCCGCGATGTTCCCTGCCTCGCCGGACTAGACGCAGCGGCATTGAACCGGCTGGCTGAAGAGGTGCCGGAGAAGGAGTACAGGCGAGGCCAAATCCTGTTCCAACAGGGAGATCTCTGCGAGGAGATTTTCATCCTCACGAAGGGGAGCGTCAAGATCTACCGGCTTTCCGATGACGGACGGCAGCGGACCCTCCGGATCCTGGGGGTTGGTGACTGCTTCTGCGTCGCCCCCCCGGCCTTTCACCAGGTGCGCTACCCCGCCACTGCCCAATGCATGACCGATGTCAGGCTCCTCAGCCTCTCCCGGGTGCAGTGTCTCTCCCTCCTGAGGGAAAATCCCGGATTGGCCGCAGATGTCATCACCTGTTTGTGCCATCGGATGGCTGACATGGCTGCGCTGCTTGAGACCTCCTCCACCCGACAGGTGCCGCGACGCTTGGCCCGGTTCCTCTTGGACTTGGCCCACACCCGCGGAGTCTCGAGAGGCCAAGGTGTCCTCCTGAATTCGGGGCTGACTCACGACGAGCTCGCCGCCTGCGTCGGAACCGCGAGAGAGGTGATCTCGCGGACCCTGGAACAGTGGCAGCGGGAGGGCCTGGTCCGCCTGGGAAGGGGCCGGCTCGTTCTCCTCGACCTCCCCCGCCTCGAAGGGATCCTCACCCCCCATCGTCCCGCCAAAAAAAACGCCCATCGGTGACTGTAGTCACTGAAGTCGCTCCAGCATTCGAGTAAACTTCCTTCGTTTGTTTGGGGTCGATTGCGGGCTTTTTTTATTATCCATTAAAGGATATCCGGCTCTTGATATCCAGATTCCGATGCAGCTCAGCCGACACGCCGATTACGCCTTACGGATTGTCCTCGATCTGGCCCTGAGGCCATCCTCCCGGATCGGCGACATCGCCCAGCGGAGGGCGGCGCCGTCCGCGTACCTGGCCAAGATCGCCCGCAGCCTCGTCAGGGCTGGTCTTCTCCAGAGCCTTCGCGGCAGGAATGGAGGGGTGGCCTTGGCGCGCCCCGCCTCCCGGATCACTGTGCTCCAGGTAATCGAAGCCGTCGATGGACCACTGGCTCTGAATCGCTGCGTCCACGGTGGAAGCGGCTGCCCTCTGAGCCGAAGCTGCCCTGCCCACCCCTTATGGAGGAGGCTTCAGAAGCTCGTGGCGGACGAACTGAAAGCTGTGACCATCGAGAGCTTGCTTAGGGAGGCGGGCTCGAAGCCAGTGACAGGGCTCTGGCAAAACCCCCGCTATTTGCCCCACTAGTGCTTCAGCGGGTGAGCTTGGTTCGGGTGGAACGTGCTGGGGGACTCGAGCGCCGACTTTGGGACGTTCGGCGGCAAGGTCGGGTTCCTCTTCTGAAGGAACAGTCGAACGGGAGGCACGACATGAGTAGGAAAGGAGGGAGAGATCCCGATGTTTAGGTGGCTTCCTGAGATGGTCTCGACGTACGGGGGAGATATCGACTCCTTGATGTACCTGATCTACTACATCGTCGGAGCCTGGTTTCTCCTGACTTATGGAGCCATAGCTCTCTTTTTGATCCTGTACCGCCGCCGGGAAGGGCGGCGGGCGACCTACATCGAGGGGAACAGCTTAAGGGAGGCTGCCTGGATCCTCGTTCCTTGCCTCATCGTGCTTGTCCTTGACCTGTGGATCGATTTTCGCGGCGGAGAGGTGTGGGCGAAGGTCAAGCGCCAGAGGCCGCCGAGCGACCTACGGGTCCAGGTGACGTCGAAGCAGTTCAATTGGGAGATGCTCTATCCCGGGCCGGACGGGCAGTTCGAGACGGGAGATGATCTCCAATTGGAGAACGAGCTTCACGTTCCCGTCAACAAGGTGGTTTGGGTTGTCCTCAAGTCAAAGGATGTCATCCATAGCTTCTTTCTACCCCATCTCCGCCTCAAGCAAGACGCCGTGCCGGGCCGGACGATCGAGGCCTGGTTCAAAGCCACCAAACCCGGACGGTACGAGATCCCTTGCGCTGAGCTGTGCGGGTTTGGGCACTCCGGGATGAACGGCTGGTTGATCGTGCACCCCGCCGATGAGTATGAAAGGTGGGTAAAAGAGCAGTGGCCATCTTCCTAAAGGAGGCGATCGATGAGCTCGAGGGCTGAGGTCGAAGAGCGGGTGAGCTTCTTCAGGAGGTACGTCTTCTCCGTCGATCACAAGATGATCGCCAAGCAGTACCTCGCCATAGGCCTATTCTGGGCCGTCGTGGGAGGGTTGCTGGCGTATCTTATGCGCTGGCAGCTCGCATACCCTGACACAGAGGTCCCAGGATGGGGATTCATTGGGCCGGAATTCTACAACATGCTTGTGACAATGCACGGGACGATTATGGTCTTCTTTGTGGCCATGCCGATCCTTCTCGGGGCCTTTGGGAACTTCCTGATCCCCCTCATGGTCGGGGCCCAGGACATGGCCTTTCCCCGGCTCAACATGCTCTCCGTTTGGACCCTTGCGCTCTCGTCAATCGTCCTTTTGATTTCGTTTTTCATCCCCGGCGGGGCCGCGTCTGCAGGCTGGACCGGCTACCCGCCCCTTTCCGCCAAGCCGATCTACACGGGCATCAACTGGGGGCTGAACCTCTGGATCCTGGCCCTCGCCTTGGAGTTCGCCTCGTTCTTAATGGGCGGGATTAATTTCCTGACCACGCCCATCAACCTGCGTGCTCCTGGGCTGTCGATGTTCCGCCTGCCCCTCCTTGTCTGGATGCAGATGACCGCGGCCATCCTGTTCATGTTATCCGTGGGGCCGCTCATCGCTGGGGCAGTGATGCTCCTGTTGGATCGGGTGGCGGGAACCAGCTTTTACCTTCCGCAAGGGGGTGGCGATCCGCTCCTGTGGCAGCACCTCTTCTGGTTCTTCGGCCACCCGGAGGTCTACGTCATCCTCCTGCCCGGCCTTGGGATCATCTTGGAGATCCTCCCCGTCTTTAGCCGGAAGTCGATCTTTGGGTACCGCCCGATCATCTACTCGACGATCGCGGCGGGGATGTTGAGCTTCACGGTCTGGGCTCACCATCAGTTCATCAGTGGCATGGACCCTCGGCTCGCCATGCCCTTCAGCCTTACCACAATTATCATCTCAGTGCCCTTCGCCCTTATTGTGTTCGCAATGATCGCCACCCTCTGGCGGGGATCGATCAGTTTCCCAACCCCCATGCTCTTTGCCCTTGGTACTCTGGCCGTATTCCTGATCGGGGGCTTAACCGGCATCTTCAATGGCTCCGCCCCGGTGGACATCTACATCCACGACACCTACTTTGTGGTCGCCCACTTCCACTACACCCTCTTCAGCGCCCTCTTCTTTGCGGGGTTCGCCGGCCTCTACTTCTGGTTCCCGAAGATGTTTGGCCGCATGATGAGCGAGGCGCTAGGGAAGCTCCATTTCTGGCTGACCTTTCTGCTCTTTAACGCCGTCTTCATCCCGATGTTCTTCGTTGGCGCCGGGGGGATGATGCGGCGGATCGCCAATCCGATGCAGTACGAGTTCCTCCGGCCGCTTCAGCCGATCAATGTCTCTATCACCATCGCTTCGATCCTCCTCCTCCTTGCGCAGCTCCCCTTCGTGCTCAACTTCTTCTGGAGCCTGTTCGCCGGGCAGGTGGCGGAGCGGAACCCATGGCAGGCCAACACGCTGGAGTGGAGCGCCCCCTCCCCCCCGCCCCACGGCAACTTCGAGACAGTCCCGATCGTCTACCGGGGACCCTACGAATACAGCCATCCTTCGGTCCCAGAAGACTGGCTTCCCCAGGATCGCCCGACTATGCCGACCCTTCGGCAAAGCTCAGGGCAGGCAGCGGCCGTCTAATCGTCTACCAACAGGAGGCACGAACATGGCAGAGACCCATGTCATGGCAATCGGTGTGGATACCCGAGCGGCCACCGGTATTCCGACCGGAAAGATCGGGGTGTGGTGGTTTCTCGCTTCAGAGATCGTCCTCTTTGGGGGGCTGATTGGTTCCTTCGTTATGTCTCGCTTGGGAAGCGGAGGCTGGTCAGAGATGGCGGCGCATCTGAGCGTCCCCATTGGGACCATCAACACCTTCGTCCTGCTTACCAGTAGTCTCACCATGGTGCTGGCCTTCGCGGCGGCTGAGAAGGGCGATCAGAAGGGGATGCGAACCTGGCTCTTGTTGACCGTTCTCCTGGGGCTCGCGTTCCTGATCATCAAGGGTTTTGAATGGGGGAGCAAGATCGGGGCGGGTTTCACCCCGATGGCGGGCAGCTTCTGGTCTTTCTACTATACGATGACCGGCCTGCACGCGCTCCATGTGCTGGGGGGAGTTGTGGTTAACTCCATCCTGTTTCTTTCCGCGCTGATGGGCCTCCTTCGAGGGCGTGAACATCGAGTCGAGCTGGCCGGGCTGTACTGGCACTTTGTCGATGTCGTCTGGATCTTTCTCTTCCCGCTTCTTTACCTTTCTTGGTCAAGAGGAGGGCGCTGATGGCGCGCGAACGGGTTCATCCCAACTACGTGGGCGTGTGGCTCTGGCTGGTCGCGCTGCTGATCGCGTCGGTGGGAGTGACAACGCTCCCCGTCCCGACCGGGGTTGCCCTGTTCTTGATCTTCGGCATGGCTGTTGTGAAGGCTGTGCTGGTAGCCCTCAACTACATGCACCTCAAATTTGAGCACCTCCTCATTTATGCGATGGCAATCGTTCCGCTGGTGATTTTCTTCGTTTTATGGCTTGTGCTGTACCCGGACATTGCCCTCCACTAGTGCCGCTCCAATTGCTTAGCACAAATGGAAAAATTGGGCGACAGCCGATCAATATGCTGATACGTCAATGTGTGGTTAGGGGGATAAAGTTTGGAGCGGCACGAGCGGACTTGGCATGATACGGAGGTTTTTGCTGTGAGGAATCACGGGCGGGCGATCGATTTTCTTGCCCTCACGAGGCCCCGGGTCGTCCTGATGGTCTTGGTGACGAGCTTCGTCGGGTACTTCCTCGGCTCCCAGGAAAGGCTGGACTGGTTCGGGCTACTAAAGACGCTTCTCGGTATGGCGCTGGCGGCGGGTGGAACAGCAGCCCTGAACCAGTACCTCGAGCGTGATGTGGATAGGAAGATGGCGAGGACGCGCCTGAGGCCCCTGCCCGATGGACGGCTGAAGCCCACCGAGGCGTTGGCCTTTGGAGTGGCGATTACCGCCTGTGGGTTGCTCGCTCTCACGCTTCTGGTCAACCCACTCAGCGGTCTCATTACGGCGATCAGCGTGGTGAGCTATCTCTTCCTCTACACGCCGCTTAAGCGCAAGTCCCCCCTCAGTACTCTTCTCGGTGCGATTCCAGGGGCCTTGCCGCCCGTGGCAGGCTGGGCCGCGACCCGGGGGGGCCTGGCGCTTGAGGCCTGGGTTTTGTTTGCGATTTTGTTCCTTTGGCAAATTCCCCATTCACTGGCGATAGCGTGGCTGTATCGAACCGACTATGCACAGGCTGGCTTTCGACTGCTGTCGGTGATTGACCCGGACGGCAGGAGCATGGGGCGGCCCATCGTGAGTCACTGCTTGGCACTCCTTGTCGTAGGCCTTCTGCCGACGGTTATCGGGCTGACGGGGTCGGTCTATTTCGTCGCAGCCTTCGTCTTCGGAATGGCTTTCCTGGGGTGCGGCGTCGGTCTCGCGATCTCCCGCTCCGCCAAAGCCGCCCGACGCCTGCTCCACGCTTCCCTCGTGTATCTTCCGGTCCTGGTCTTGATGATGGTCCTCGATAATGTTATATTCTAGGTCATGGCCAGAGGAGCGGATGTCATTATCGTTGGAGGAGGGATCATCGGCGTAGCATGCGCTTACGCCCTCACCCGAGCTGGAGTCCGCCGCGTCGTGCTAGTCGAGCGGGGGGAGCTGGGGCGGGAAGCGTCGCGCGCCGCCGCGGGAATGCTGGCGCCGCAGGCCGAGGCCGATGCCCTCGGGCCCTTCCTTGAATTATGCCTGGCCGCGCGCGATCGCTACCGGACGCTCGCCGGCGAGCTTCGGGACGCCACCGGAGAAGACATCGAGCATTGCAACTGGGGACTTCTCTACTTAGTTGACCCGGCTGAGCATGAAGCGGCGCGGGGGCGGGCTGGCTGGCAACGGGCAGTGGGGCTCCGAGTCGAGGAGGTCTCCGGCCAGGCATTGCGCTCCTTGGAGCCACATCTGAATCCCGAGATCGGCGGCGCCCTCTTCTTTCCGGATGAGGCCCATGTTCGTCCGTGCGCTGTTGTCCGAGCGCTCGCAGCCGGTGCGCGGGGAAGAGGTGCCCAGGTTTTTGAGAAGGTAGAAGCTCTCGATTTTATCATTGCCGAGGATCGGCTTCGCGGGGTCAGAGCCGGAGGGGAGACGATCCTGGCGGACAGCATTGTGGCCTGCGCTGGCCCGTGGACCGGTCGCCTTTTGGATCTGGTTGGGCACGGGCTTCCCACAGAGCCTGTCCGAGGTCAAATCGTTCGGGCCAAGTTCGACCGCCCTCCCCTCACTCATCTTGTTTGGGGTCCACTCGGATACCTGGTGCCTCGACTCAATGGTGAACTCCTGATAGGGGCCACCGTGGAGCGGGCGGGATTCGATGCGACCCCTACGCTGGAGGGTGTGGCCAGCCTGTGCGAGGCCGCCCGGGCCATGGTTCCGGGTCTGATGGCCGCCCCCTTCGACAGGGCGTGGGCAGGGCTCCGTCCGCGACTGCCGGATGGCCTGCCGGCCATTGGCCGCTTCGCCGACATTCCTAATCTGTATGTGGCCACCGGCCACTACCGCAACGGAATCCTCCTGGGCCCCCTGACTGGAGAGTTGATCGCCGACCTGGTGGTGGGAAAGGAGCCGCCGCTCTCGCTGGAACCATTCTCCCCCGACAGGTTTGCCAGGTAATGTCCGATAGCTCAGCGGACGTTCTGCCGCCGGGCCTCTTCCACCTCTGACTCCGACCGAACGCAATCCTGCTCGCAGCCTTTCCTTTCAGGCCAGAGCGAGCAGTTCTTCACCCGTAGGAGCGCCCGGCCGAAGGCTGAGGTCCATGCAGCTCGACCGGCATCTATACCCATCTCCGCTTGCCTACCTGTTTCGGGGCACGTCACCGACTTCTTGCCGCGAAAGCGGCGGAACGTGTCGGCCACGACAGGAAGCAGGACGTAACACACCGCAACTGCAACGATAGCAGCGATTACGATCCAGGGAGCGCTCATTTCTTCCTCCTTTTCTGAAGTGTTCTGCGCTGAATACCACTCTCCACATTCCCCCACGCAAGCATTATGAGTGCCGGGACCTTACCTGTCAATACTTCCCGTGCTGCACTGATTTGTTCCTGAGAATCTTACCGACCTGAAACACGCGACCCTAAGGACAGAGAGGCAAGAGGGCGGCCTTGAGCCCGAAGTGCGGATTGGGGGCAATCCCTTTCTTAGGGGACAGCTAAGATGGCGGGTAGAGATGATAGAGCATCAAATAGACAATGACCCCCGTCACCGATACGTAGAGCCAGATAGGAAGGGTCCATCGGGCGATCCGAACGTGTCTGTCAAAGCGCCCCCTCAATGCACGATACACCGTGATCAGGGCTAAAGGTGGAATCGCCGCGGCCAGGATGGTGTGGGAGAGCAGGATCGTGAAATAGACGACTCGAACGACGCCCTGTCCCGTGAATCGGATCGATCCCACGTGATAGTGGTACGTCAGGTAGGAGATCAGGAAAAGGGTGGAGGTCCCAACGGCCGACAGCATACAGACCTTGTGAGCGGTGATTTTTTTCCGCCTGATGCAGAGGTATCCGACGGCCAGCAGGCAGGCGCTGGTGGCGTTGAGAGCAGCATTGACGGCGGGCAGGAGCGAGATGGGGAGGACGGTCATTCCTCCTGCAGCAGAGCTTTCACATCCTGGCGGAGCCTCTGGAGAGAGTCCATGTCGGTGCTGTCATAGTAACTTCGGATCCGCGCCTTCCGGTCAACGAGGACAAACCTGGAACTGTGCAGTATCGTCGTGCCCCCCGCCCCTTCACTCGCCATCGCGGGCCCAGGTTCGAGAACCCCGGCCTTGTTTCTTGGATCAAGGATAGGTAGCCGCAGGCCCTCCTGGACAAGACGATGGATCGCCTCTTTCTCTCCGGTAAGGAAAAGCCACCGCACGTGGTCGGCCTTGAAACGGTCGGCGTATCGGGAGAGAACCTGAGGGGTGTCCCGTGTCGGATCGACAGTGATCGAGGCCAGCCGGACATCCGATTCGGTCGCGAGGTCAGCCTGAAGCCTCGCCATCTCGGCGCTCTGCAGAGGACATGTATCGGGACAGCGGGTATACATGAAATCGACGACCCAGATCTTTCCGAGGAACTCTACCCGTTCTACCCTTCGGCCGCTCCGCTCGATCAGAGAGAAATCTGGCAGCGAACCGTAGACGGGCAACCGGGACGATCGTCCCGCCAATCCTCTCTCTGCGGCCGTACGGCCCCGAATTAGGGACCAAGCTCCTGCGCCGCCTACTCCGATCAGGACGAGGATCAACCCAGCCCAGAGTGCCCTCTGGAGCATAGGCTCTCCAGGCCGTCTTCCCTGTGCCCTCTGTTTCACCTTTCGACCGAGCCCCTGCCGGCATCAGCGAGCAAGCAGGATGCCTCAATGAGGAGATGCGGAGACCTGAGGGGATTCTGTGGTTCGGTGTGGAGTTGCTGAGAGGTCGGGCAACAGCGCAAAAATCAATAACACACATAGGACCAACGGGGTCAGCGCAATCAATCCGAGCGTCCGCGCCTCAAATTTCAGGTGCATAAAGTACATCGCGACGAGCGAGGCTTTGGATAGTGCCAGTCCGACGAGAAGGATCCCGATAAGGAGCCTCGCAATCGGGAGATAGATCACCGCTATCTCGATGACCGTGAGCGCGAGAAGCCACCAGAACACGCCGATGTAATTTGGTCGTTTGTGAGCAGCCGCCATCGCTTTTCCCCATCCTCCATTACAGCAGATAGACGAAGGTGAATACCAGGATCCACACGAGGTCCACGAAGTGCCAGTACAGCGCTGCGATCTCGATAGCGTTGGCATTCGCCTGGGCCACTCTCCCCAGGAGAGCCTGAACCAGGTAGCAAGACAGATAGATGACCCCGCCGGTGACGTGAGCGCCATGAAAGCCCGTGATGATGAAGAAGGTGGTCCCGAAGAGCTTGGCCCCGAAGGGGTTGCCGGTGAGGGTGAGGCCGCGGTGGATCAGGTGAGTCCACTCGTAGGCCTGCATGCCCAAGAACATGAGGCCGCCAAGAACCGTCAACAACAGGAAGGTCCGCAAGCCCCGCAGATCCCCCCTCTGGATTGCCGCAAGGGCAAGGACCATCGTCACGCTGCTGCAAATCAGCAGAAACGTCATGAAGGCAGTAAGGCCTATCCCCAGCACGTTCGCCGGCATTGGCCAGTCAGCACTCCCATACCGAAGGGCACCGTACCCTGCGAGCAGGGCGCCGAAGGACATCGCGTCTGCAGCGAGGAAGATCCACATCCCAAGTTTGCCCCAGCTCTCGGGCGTAAGGGGCGACTCGGCTGGTTCGATAGCAGTCGTTATCGCAGCGACTTGACTCAACTCCCGCTCTCCTTATGTATCCGCTCAGGATTCAAGAAGGGCTCCTCGCTTCGCGGCTTACCTCTCCGCCAAGGGCGGTACATGTACAATAGCCAGCCACCGATCACACCCGCGACGGCGAATGGCATGATCATCATGAACAGGATGCCCCAGGTGATGCCCCGGGAAAACGGATCGTTCGGCGAAGAGCCAAAGCAGACCGCGCACGCATGGGCAGCGACCGGACTGAGCAAGGCAACGGCTGCAGCCGCGATTGCAACGCACCCGGCGACCGGCGCACATCGGTCATCCAGAACACGCCGCCCGCCCGTGGCCTGCGCTCGCCCGTGCACGTCTCTGAGCTCTTGCCGATTCATCTCATATACACCAGCGCGAAGAGAACGGGCCAGATGGCGATTACGAAGTACCAGTACATCCCGCAGAGATCGACAGCAACGTGATCGCGGGCCGAGAACCGATTGCCCCGTGCCCCGATAAGGACGATCAGCAGCCAGACGACCGCGCCGAGAACGTGAAGGCCATGAAAGCCGATCAAGGTATAGAAGGTCGCGCCGTACATCCCCGCCGACAAGGTGAGGCCGTGCCGGATAAGGCGAACCCATTCGGACCCCTGGATGGCAAGAAACATCGTCCCGATCAACGCTGTCGCCGACAGGCCGGTCGCCAGCCTTTTGCAGTCACCGATGCGGATGGCGCGTAGGGCAGACCACATCGTGTAGCCACTTGAGAGCAAGAAACCGGTGTTGACCAGCGTCACCGCGATCGGCAGGCGAGGGCGGCCCAACGGGGGCCAGAACGGACTTCCCATACGAAACACGAGAAAGGCTCCGATCAACCCGGCGAAGAGCATCGCCTCGAATCCTAAGAATACCAGCATTCCCAGTCGAGCGTTGCTGACCGGTGGCCCTGCCTTGGGCCCAGGAGACGACGGGAAAGGATCCTCACCAAAGGGTGGTCCCGGGGAAAGCGGCGACCCCGCCCCCAGGTTCGGGGAGACCGGTCTGGCTTCATCCACTCTCATATCGACCACGGACATGATCACCTCTCCACGTGGCATCTCATGATCCTTCAGGGTGCGGGGGGATGCGCGTCCGCTACCCTAACCCCAATGCCGGATCACGATGAAGATGACCGACCCCACCCAGAGCGCGACAAACACCCCGGCCAGGATGATCCCCACGCGCCGATTCCTCTGCCGTATATCCCGGGAAGGCACGACCCGCGACATCGCTAGAATGGAACCTTGTCAAGGGCCATGAGCACCAGCAGCGCCGGCAGGTACACGATCGACGCGAAGACCAGCCGCCGCGCATCCGCGGTCGATCGCGACAAGGCAAGCGCAACCCCGCAGCCGAGCAGGCCAGCGCCAAGCCCTAACGCGCCAAGAAAATAGACTGAGCCCGCAAACCCGATGAGGGTCGGCAACAAGCCTACGACGAGCAAGGCCAAGCAATTGCTGACGATCTGACGCCCGGTGATTCTCCCGTCCGGATCGATCACAGGGAGGACCCGGATCCCCGCGCGGGCATAGTCGTCGCGATACAGGCTGGCGATCGCCAGCGTATGCGGAAGCTGCCAGAGAAACAGGATTGAAAAGAGAACCCAGGCTTCGAGGCCAAGCGAGCCCCTGGCGGCAGCCCAGCCGATCACTGGTGGCAGCGCACCAGGAACCGCTCCCACAACACTGCAAAGCGGGGTCTTCCGCTTGAGCGGCGTGTACAGAAAGAGGTAGCTGCCCACAATGATCGCCGCCACCAGACCGCTCAAGGTGTTGACCGAGATGGAGAGGTACAGGAGACCCGTGGCCGTGATCCCTGCGCCGAATGCCAACGCCTCGGTTGGCTGAAGCCGTCCGTCTGGCAACGGCCGGAGCCGGGTGCGCTCCATCTGTGCGTCTACGTCGCGCTCGAGGAACTGGTTCAGCGCGAGGGTTCCTCCGGCCGCGAGCGCCGTCCCGATAAGCGTCTGCAACAGCGCCACGTAGTTCGGGATGACCGGGGAGCCAAGATAAAAGCCGACGAACGTGGTGACCAGGACCATGAGGACCACCCGTGGCTTCGTCAGCGCTGCAAAATCTGCCGCCCGCCTGCGTGCGCCTGTCAGCCCGATGTCCAGCGTTTCAGTCCTGGGAATCATGCACGCACCTGCTCGGCGACGAAACCCCGGCCGGCGATACCCTCTTGCGAGAATGGCAGCCGATACGCCCGCAGGGTCACCACCGTACAGGCCGCAAGCATCAGCGCGCCGCTGACCCTATGGATGGTTGGGAGCGCCAATCCAAGGACCGGAGCGTAGGGCACCATAAGTGAAGTGAACCGAGCCGCATAGGAGCCCACGCCCAGCACGAGCTGGACAACCAGCAGGCCGAGGAGGATGGTCGCGGGCCGCATGAGCTTTCGTTGATCCGGATGATGTTTCATGATGCGCCGTGCAAGCAGGAACACATGGATGGCGACAAGGGCAGCAAACAACAGATGAGCGTGCAGCAAGCTGCCCATATGCGTCAGCATCGCCCCGAAGACGATCTGCATGTACACAAACACGGTCGTCAGGAGGCACAGACGCTTCAGCGCTCCGGAATCAGCAGCCATGATCTTCTGTGGCTCCTGGTTCCACTCGGGGGAGGTGAACTGCACCAAGGCCGCAGTCAGTGCAAGAAAGGCCGGCGCAAGGCACCCGTGGATGATGGCGAGTGCGCCTCCAACGGAGGGCACCACCACCCGAAGGCCACCGAGAATCCCCTGGCCGATGACCCCGACAACCCCAAGGGCTGCCAGCCACCGAACCGATCTCCTGGAGTCCGTGAGCCACAGCAGGAGCGCCAACGTCAGGGTCAGCAGGCCAACGACCGACCCGATCAGCCGATGACTGTGTTCGTAGAAGATGCCGCCAACCATCTTCGACCACGGGTAGAGAAACATGTTGTACCCAAACGTAGTTGGCCAATCGGGTACCGCCAGGCCCGATCCCGTATTAGTGACGAGTCCCCCCACGAATATCAGGACGCCGGTCGCCGCGAAGGTCAGGAGGGCCAGCCGATGAATCCACGCGCTCCGGATCTCGGTGCTGGCGCCTGACACACGTCCCTGCTCTGACATCGCCCTTCGTTCCTAATGCGCCGCAACCGCGTGCCGCCGCGCGAGTTGCCGATCCTGCGGAAGGTAGTCCTCGGTCACCTCGGGGGAGCTGTACTCGTAAGGCCCGCGATAGACGACTGGGATCGCCTCGAAGTTGCCATGAGGTGGCGGCGACGGCGCAACCCACTCCAGGGTATTCGCCTTCCACGGATTCTGCTCGGCCTTTTTCCCGGCGAACAGGCTCCAGAAGAAGTTGATCACGAAGGGGATCTGGGCGAAGCCAAGTCCGATCGCACTCACCGTGATGAAGACGTTCACTGGCTGCAGCGGCTGGAGGAACTCGTACTGCATCGGGTTGTAGATGCGCCGCATGTGTCCACCGATCCCGAGGATATGCATCGGGAAGAACGTACAGTTAAAGGCGATGAACGTCGGCCAAAAGTGGATCTTTCCGAGCGTTTCGTTCATCGTCCGGCCAAACATCTTCGGGAACCAGTAGTAAATGGCCGCGAAG
>Ga0209341_10003997_pt1 | contig 13668 bp, 11 predicted proteins | sample RifCSP13_2_FD_184020 | JGI IMG/M metagenome (GOLD analysis project Ga0209341, IMG submission 184020) | Soil microbial communities from Rifle, Colorado - Rifle CSP2_sed 13_2 (SPAdes) (version 2) | ecosystem: Environmental > Terrestrial > Deep subsurface > Rock core/Sediment | place: Rifle...
CCGAGCCTCTGGGAGAACGCCCTCGCGAACGCGGTCGTCGCGTCGCTCGTCTCCGAGCCGCGGATCACCTCGATCAGCTTCATCACCGGGGCGGGGTTGAAGAAGTGCATCCCGATCACGCGGTCCGGCCGCTTCGTCGCGCCCGCCATCTCCGTGATGCTCAGGGAGGACGTGTTGCTCGCGAACACGACGTCGGGCGGGCACGCCGCATCGAGCTCCGCGAACAGCGCCCGCTTCACGTCCATCTTCTCGAAGATCGCCTCGATCACGACCTGGGCCCCCGCCGCCGCCTCCCGCAGGTCCGTCGTCCCGCGGATGTTCCCGAGGATCGCGTCCACGTCGGCCTGGGCCATCTTGCCCTTCTCGACCCGCTTCAGCAGCGGGTCCCGGATCCGGCGGAACCCGGCGTCCACGAACCGCTGCTCGATGTCCCGCATCGCGACCTGGAGGCCCGCCTGGGAGCACACCTGCGCAATGCCCGCCCCCATGGAGCCCGCCCCGATGACGGCGACCTTCTTCACCTGCTCGACCTGCATCCTCGTCCCCCGTCGGCGGGCGGGAATCGGGCCCGTTCCATATAGCTTGCGGGCGGGTGCTCCGGGTGGAATGGCTGCGGCATAGGTTAAGAGGGGACGGATGCCATGCGGGGCGAAGGGATGACATGCACTCGCCCCGCCTCCTGAGAGGCCTTGCGACCCTCGTGGCCCTCGTGTTCGTCGCGACCGTCTTCGTCGTCCTCGCCCCCACCGCCCGCGCCGCGGCGAACGCGCCCCGGTGGTCCGCGGGGGACTCCTGGGTCTACGCGGACCAGAACGGGAACCCCGTCCGCGTGGACGTGATCGGGAAGGACCCGGTCTCCGGGGTCGACACGTTCCGCGTCGACGAGGCCGTGACGATCGGCTCGCTGACCGTCACGACGCACTACTGGATCCGGGACACCGACATTGGGACCGCGAAGAGCTCGGTCTCCGTCGGCGGGACTCCGTGGAACACGACGTACGACCAGCCGTGGGCCCAGGCGGACTTCCCGCTCTCCCCCGGGAAGAGCTGGACGAAGACTTCCCAGACGCGGTTCACGGTCGGAGGCTCGACGATCTCCACCGGGACCTTCCAGTACTCCGGGACCGTGGATGCGGAGTTCGACGTGACGCTCGCGGCGGGCACGTTCCACGCGTTCGTGATCCGGAGCCCCACGCCGTTGGGGTACACGAAGTTCTACTACTCCGAGACCGCGGGGTACTGGGTGAAGATCGAGTACTTCAACAACAACGACGTGAAGACCGGCGAGCGGAACCTCGCCTCGTACCGGTACCAGAACGCGAACCTGGTCACGTACCTCCTGGTCGGGGTCGTCCTGATTGTGACGGTCCTCGTCCTCCTGTTCCTCTGGAGGATGCGGAAGCGGGCCGTCGGCCGGCCCGGCGGGCCCGCGGGCCCGAGGACGCCCCAGGCCCCGACGCAGTGGCCCCAGCAGCCCGGATACCCGCCGCAGCAGCCCCCGCAGCCCTGAGCCGGGAACCTACATAAGCCCGCCGCGGGTTCGAGCCCGCGGATGGCCAGGGGTCCGTACGCCGCGATCGCCACGGCCGTCGTCGCGGTCTCGTTCTCCTCCATCTTCATCAGCTGGAGCTCCTCGGACTACGTCACGATCGCGCTGTACCGCCTCGCGTTCGCGACCGCGATCCTCCTCCCGTTCGTCGTGCGGGACCGGGCCCGGCTCCGGGCCACCTCCCGCCGGGACGCGCTCCTGATGGCGGGCGTCGGCGCGATCCTCGCGACGCACTTCACCCTGTGGATCGCCTCCCTGAAGGCCGGGGACGTCGCGGTGCCCGTCGCGAGCTCCGTCATCCTGGTGACGTCCCACCCGATCCTCGTCGGGCTCCTCTCCCACTTCGTCCTCAAGGAGCGGCTGAACCGCACGATGACGGTCGGGATCCTCCTGGGGTTCGGCGGGGTCGTGATCATCGCCCTCGCGGACTACGGGGCGTCCGCGCCGAAGCTCGTCGGAGACGTGCTCGCGTTCCTCGGCGGCGTCGCGGCGGGCCTGTACCTCCTGGCGGGGCGGAGCCTCCGCCAGCGCGTCCCCCTCACCTCCTACGCGTTCGTCGTGTACGGGAGCGCGACCGCAGTCCTGTTCGTGTACACGGTCGTCCTGGGCGCGAGCCTCGCGCCGACCGGCGACGTCCCACGGGAGCTCGTCCTGTTCCTCGCGATGGCCCTCGTCCCGCACCTCGGCGGCCACACGCTGTACAACTGGGCCCTGAGGTGGGTGAGCGCCCCCGTGGTCTCCCTGAGCCTTGTCGGGGAGCCGATCGGGTCCTCGCTGCTGGCGTGGGCCCTCCTGTCCCAGGTCCCGTCGGGCCTCGTGGGCCTCGGCGGCGCCCTCGCGATCGTTGGGATCGCGATGACCGCGTACGCGAGCCCGATCAAGGCCGCCGAAACCTCCACCTAGGCCGCCCGCCACGCGCGACGCTCCCCGCCGAGTTGGTCTTATTCAAGACCAACTGACGTGCCGCGGCGGGGGACCCGCCATGGCGTCGACGTCACGGCTCCGCGTACGTCCCCTTCCGCTCGAACTGCTTCGCGTACAGCGCCTTGAGCCGCGCGTACGTGTCTGCGTCCTGCGGGCCCTTGTCCTCCCGGATGCGGGCGATCCGCGCGAACCGGAGGGCGAAGCCGCTCGGGTAGTGCGGGCTCCTCTGGATCTCGTTGTACGCGACCTCCACGACGACCTCCGGGCGGACGTGGAACCCCCACCGCTCCTCGGAGGAGGCGAGGACCTTCATCCGCGCCGTCATCGCCCTGAACTCCTCGTCCGTCAGGCCCTTGAACGTCTTCCCAATCATCTGGAAGCCCCCGGTGGACTCGTCCCGCACCGCGAGCCAGTAGTTCGAGAGCCAGCCCTCCCGCCGCCCGCTCCCCCACTCCGCCGCGACGATCGCGCAGTCCAGGCGGTCCGCGGGCTTGATCTTGAACCACCGCTTCCCGCGCTTCCCCACCGTGTACGGGGACTCGAGGTGCTTCGCCATGAGCCCCTCGTGGCCCGCCTCCAGGGCCTCCTTCAGGAAGGCCTCGATCTCCCCCTTCGTCGTGACGATCTTGCGGGAGGCGAGGACCTCCCGCGACACGAGGGCCTCGAGCGCCGCCCACCGCACCCGGTACGACTCGTCGAGCCGCGTGCGGCCGTTGACGTGGAGCAGGTCGAACAGGTACAGCTTCAGCGGGATCTCCTCCATGGCGGCCGGGATGTCGTGGACCCGCCGGAACCGCCGCATCAGGTCCTGGAACGGGAGGGGCCGGCCCGCGCGGTCCACCGCGACGACCTCGCCCTCCAGGAGGAAGGACGCGGCGGGCAAGGAGCGCGCGAACTCGACGACCTCGGGGACGCTCTCCGTCACGTCCGTGAGGCGGCGGCTGAACACGCGCACGCGGTCCCCGTCCCGGTGGATCTGGATCCGCGCCCCGTCGAGCTTGAACTCGACCGCGGTCGTCCCGCCGTGCTCCGCGAGCACCTCGTCGAGGTCCTCCGCCATCTCCGCGAGCATCGGCTTCACGGGGGACAGGAGGCGGAGGCCCTGGGCCGCGAGGCCCGCCGCGCCCTCCGTGAGCGCGAGGCCCGCGACCCGCCCCAGGTCGCCGAGCAGCATGTGCGCGGTCCGCACGGCGTCCGCGGGGACGCCCGCCGCGTCCGCGATCGCCTCGAGCATCACGCCCTCGTTCACGCCGATCCGCATCTCCCCGAACACGTTCTTCAGGAGGACCTCCCGCTCCGTCTCGGAGGCCTGGCCCAGGAGGCTCTCGAGGAGCCGCTGCCGCGCGCGCACGGAGTCCGGCCCGCCCGCCGCGGCGATCCCCTCGAACGCCCGCCGCACGTCGAGGATCGAGAGCGGGCTCGTCTCGAGGCGGGCCTGGCGGGTGGAGCCGAGCGCCTTCTTCAGGGTGGCCCAGCCCACGTTCAGGGACTTCGACTCCGCCTCCGGGAAGATCCGGCCGACGATCAGGAGGACGGCGGGCGGCACCTCCTCCCGCCGCAGGGAGCGGAGGAACTCCGCGAGAAGCCGCCGCTTCTCGAGCCGCTTCGTCGTCGCCTTAAGGCGGCGGGTGAGGTCCGCGAGGGCCGCGAACGGCGTGCCCGCCTCCGGGGACATCGGAGGCGCCCATCCCGGGGGACGCTACTTAACCCTTCGGAGGGGGTCCGCGGGGCGGGCCTCCGGGCCCGCGGCGGGCGCCTTCCCGGGGACGGAGGGCTGGCGGTACAGGGCGACGACGCCGAGGGCCATCACGGCCCCGCCCGCGGCCTGGATCGCGGTGATCGGGAACCCGAACGCGACCGCAATCGTCACGCCGAACGCCGCGGAGGTCGCGAGGATCGCGCCCACCTGGAGCGCGCCGATCCGCCGCATCGCGAAGTAGAACAGGAACGTGAACAGCGCGGAGCCCGTGAGCGCGAGGAACAGCAGGAGCGGGAGCTCCGCGGGAGGGATCACGAGCGGGGTCCCCGTGACGAGGACGATCGGCGTGAGGACGAGCGTGCCGACGGAGAGGTACACGCACACGTACGACGGGATGTCGTGGTGACTTATCACGATCCGGCTCGCCGTGTTCGCGGTGCCCCAGCTCGCGGCGGCAAGGACCAAGAGCACGTTCCCGAGGAGGGCGGACGCGACCGGGCCCGCCCCCGGCTCCAGGTCCAGGGTCACGAGGACGGCCCCTCCGAGGATTGCCACCGCGGCGATGTACCCGGTCGGGGGCAGCCGCTCCCTCAGCAACACGAACGCGAACACGACCGTGAACAGGGCCTCCGTGTTCGACAGGAGGGCGGCGTTCACGGGCGTCGTCAGGTTCAGCCCCGTGAAGTACAGGGCGGGCGCGATCACCGCGCTGAACACGGCGGCGGCGATCGTGAGCCGCCAGTCCCTCCGGGTGAGGCGCAGCCTCCTGAGGAACGGGGAGAAGGCGACCGCGGAGACGGCCTGCACGAACCACGCCGCGGTGAGGGGCGCGACGCCCTGGAGGGCGATCTTCCCGACGGTCGCCCACATTCCGAAGAGGAACGCGCCTACGAGGATCGCGAGGTATCCGGAGAGTTTCCCGGAGAGTTTTGCGGGCACGTCGCGGGATTCCGGACGCTCCACTTAGACCTTCCCGGGCCATGAATCCTCAAAATCAACGTCGCTAAGGGAGAGAATAAGGGTTAAATGCTGGATGCGATACGGGGGAACGGGAGTAAAATGCCCTACCAGTATCAGGGATGGACGCTGTATTCGCGCGACGTGAAGCTGAAGCGGGGACCGAAAGTGACGATCTACTTCTTCAGCAAGAGGAAGCCGAAGAGCGGAAAGCCGTGGCCCGAGGACACGCTCCCGAAGGGCCGGAAGGTCGGCGTGAACAAGCGCACGGGCCTGCCGTTCCTGCGGAAGGCGTAAACCCCTTCCCATCTGTCGCCGCGCGGGCGCCGCGCGGCGCCACCCCTTTCTGACCTGCCCTCTTTTGAACCCGCGTTCGCGACGATGAACCATAGGCCGCCGCCCGCATCGTGGAACCGGACGCGACGAAAACCCGCCTCCCGGAGGAGCCCCTCGAGTTCGGACCTCTTGAGGAAACGAGCGCCCTGGAGCGCGAACTCGAGCCCCATCGCGTCCACGAGTTGGGCGGCCGGGTCTCCCGACTTCCGGGCGGGGGCCACCAGACCTTCTGCGATAACGAGACGCCCATCCTGCGTGAGGGCCCTCCTGCAGTTCCTCAGCAGCCGCAGCTTGTCCTCCACCCCATAGAGCACCTCGCCCAGGTACACGAGATCGAACGAACCGGGTTCCCGCATGGGTCCGCCGCCGCTCCCGACCCGGAAGCGGACGCGGGGGCCCGCGCCGACCGCCTTCGCCGTCCCCCGCGCGATGCCGATCGCGGTGCGGTCCGGGTCGACGCCCGTGAACGAGGACCTTGGGAACGCACGGGCCATCCGGAGAACCCACCCGCCCGTGCCGCACCCCACGTCCAACGCGCGCGCCCCGTCCCGGAGTCGCGAGGCCAGTCCGGGCACCCGAGGGAGAAGGAATCTCAAGAAGCTCGTGTGGTCCCAGCGCGTCGCCTCCATGGACGCCTCCCGGAGATGGAGGGAGCCGGATCCCGTCACGGCACCGGTCCGGAAGAGGGCATCGAACGCCCCGAAGTCCAGGCTCCTCAGCGCGAGGTACGAGAACTGACCTCCGAGGAACCGCAGGTCGTCCTCGTCCACGAGGCGGGCCCGCATCTCCGATGACAGGTAGTATCCATTCTTCCGATGCCCGATGAGCCGTAGAGATCGGGCCGCCTCACACCACACCCGCACCGCGGGATCGTGGAGCCGGGCCGCGCGCGCGATGGCACGAACCCCCGCGGGTCGCTTCCTCCGGGACAGGGCTTGGAGGATTCCGTATCGTCGCCCAAGGTGCGCGACCCACACCGTGTAGAACCCGAGCGACGCGTTCGAAACCCCTGACAATGCATTCCCTCCGGGTACGGATTGATTCCGGCCACGCGGGAGCGGGAGCGGGAGAGCACCCAGGCAGGTTCTGTCACAGATCGAGTGACCTGCGACTCCGCTCCGTTCGGCTCGGCCCGCGCGCCCTTCCCCGCAGGGTCGGGTCACGGAGGGGCCTCACAGCGTCAGGTCGGAGGGCACCGGGGTGGAACCGTACACCCCTTGCCTTCTCCCGAAGGCGGGTTTCTCACGAAACGCGAGGACCTCGCGTTCCGGCCCGCGTTCTCGTCGGCATGCTCCCGTGGGCGCGACACACGCATGGCGCGGGCCTCTCCCGCGGTTCAGGCAGGAGGAACGGGATGTCCGTCCGAGTGCCGATACCACTACTTATGCTTTCGGGGGAGTCGCCCGAAAATGGGACGCGCGGCATAACCCTTAAACCCCCGCATCCGATTCTTTCCGCCGGAGGCGTCCGCGGCGCGGGCGGCTCCAGTTGTCAGGGGGACGAGGCCACCTTTGGGCGACCGGCTCCGCGTGATCAACGACGACGGCTCGACGGATCCCGAGACCGACCCGAAGCTCTCCCCCTCGGACGCCGTGCGGCTGTACCGCCTCATGCTCACGGAGCGGATCCTCGACACGCGAATGCTCGCGCTCCAGCGGCAGGGCCGCATCGGGTTCTACGGCCCCTCCGTGGGCCAGGAGGCGACGATCGTCGCCCCCGCGATGGCCCTGGAGAAGGACGACTGGATCTTCCCGCAGTACCGGGAGCCCGGCGCGGCGATCGCGCGCGGGATGCCGCTCATCGAGCTCGTGAACCAGTTCATGGGGAACGCGGAGGATGCGTTGAAGGGCCGCCAGATGCCCTGCCACTACGCGTACCGCAAGGGGAACTTCATGTCCATCTCCTCCGTGGTCGGCTCGCAGATCCCGGTGGCGGTCGGGACCGCGTGGGCCGCGAAGATCCGCGGGGACCGGATCGTGACGCTCGTGTACTTCGGGGACGGCGGGACGTCGACCGCGGACTTCCACGCCGGGATGAACTTCGCGGGCGCGTTCCACGCGCCGGTCGTGTTCCTCTGCAACAACAACCAGTGGGCGATCTCCCTCCCGGTCGCGAGGCAGACCGCGTCGGAGTCGATCGCGGAGAAGGCGGTCGCGTACGGGTTCGAGGGCGTGCGGGTGGACGGGAACGACGCGCTCGCGGTGTACCGCGCGGCCCGGGACGCGGTGCGGAAGGCGCGCGCGGGCGGCGGGCCCACCCTGGTCGAGTGCGTCACGTACCGCCTCGGCCCCCACTCCTCCTCCGACGACCCGTCGCGGTACCGGGACGAGCGGGAGGCGGAGGCCTGGCGGAAGCGGGACCCGCTCGTCGTGTTCCAGCGGTACCTCGCCCACGTGGGCGCCTGGACCGAGTCGTCCGAGGCGGACCTGGAGAAGGAGATCGGGGACGCGATCACGGAGGCGGTGCGGGAGGCGGAGCGGAACCCGCGGCCGCGCGTCGAGGACCTCTTCACGGACGTGTACGCGGAGATGCCGCCGCACCTCGCGGAGGAGTTCGAGGACGTCGCGCGGCTCCGGAGGCCGTGACGTGCCCTCCTCGAAGAAGGCCGCATCCGCGCGCGCGAAGGCCCCGCCCGCCCGGGACGAGCCGCGGCCCCTGCGCACGGACCGGGTCTTCGACAAGGCGCGGGAGCACTTCCGGGACGGGGACTACGGGGGGGCGCTCGCGATCGTGAACCAGATCCTGAACCGCGACCCGGGGAACCTGGACGCGCTCGCCCTCGCCTCCGGGTGCCAGTCCCTCCAGGGCCACTACGACCGGGCGGTCGACTTCGACCGCCGCGCGGTCGAGGCGGACCCGAAGAGCCCGCAGGCCTGGATGACCCTCGCCCTCGACCTCTCGAACCTGGGGGACGCGGAGGGCGCGGAGGAGGCGTACCGCAGGGCGGCGGAGATCGACCCGACCCGCGCCGCGGCGTGGTGGCACCTCGCGTGCCTCGCGGCCCGCCGCGGGGACGCGGACGAGGCCCTCGCGGACCTGGAGAAGGCCGCGGCGGCGCGCCCGGAGTATCGCGAAGAGGCTAAATCCCAGCCCGAGTTCGCCCCCCTGCTCGAGGACCCGAGGTTCGTCGCAATCGTGAGCGGCGGGAAGGAGAGCGACGACCCGTACGCGGAATGGATGAGGAGCGGCACCTGATGCCCGAGATGACGATCGTGAAGGCCGTGAACACGGCGCTCCGGGAGGAGATGGCGCGCGACGACCGCGTCGTCGTCCTCGGGGAGGACGTGGGGCGGAACGGCGGCGTGTTCCGCTGCACGGAGGGCCTCCTCGACGCGTTCCCGGGCCGCGTGTTCGACACGCCCCTCGCCGAGAACGGGATCATCGGCGCCGCGATCGGCATGGCCCTGTACGGGCTGCGGCCCGTGCCGGAGATCCAGTTCATGGACTTCATCTACCCCGCGTTCGACCAGATCGTCTCGGAGGCCGCGAAGATGCGGTACCGCTCCGGCGGGCAGTACACGGTGCCGATGACGATCCGCACGCCCTACGGCGGCGGGATCAAGGGCGGGCACTACCACAGCCAGTCGAGCGAGGCGTACTTCTGCCACACGCCGGGGCTCAAGGTCGTCACGCCGTCGACGCCGTACGACACGAAGGGCCTGCTGCTCAGCTCGATCCGGGACCCGGACCCCGTGCTGTTCCTGGAGCCGAAGAAGCTGTACCGCGCGATCAAGGAGGAGGTCCCGGAGGGCGACTACACCGTGCCCCTGGGGAAGGCCCGCGTGCGGCGGGAGGGGAAGGACCTCTCGATCTTCGCGTGGGGGTACATGGTGAACGTGTCCCTCGAGGCCGCGGAGCGCGCGGCGAAGGAGAAGAACCTGGAGGTGGAGGTCGTGGACCTCCGGACCCTCGTCCCCCTGGACACGCCCGCGATCCTGGAGAGCGTGAAAAAGACGGGGCGGGCCGTGATCGTGTACGAGGCGCCCCGCACGGGCGGATTTGGCGCGGAGGTCAGCGCAATCCTCGCGGAGAAGGCGATCGAGTACCTGCGCGGGCCGATTGTGCGGGTCACGGGCTTCGACACGCCGTTCCCGTACACCCTCGAGGACGTCTACATGCCGAACCCGGACCGCGTGCTCGCCGGGATCGACAAGGTCATGGCGTTCTGAGGCGGGCTTACATCGGCACGGCGCCCGGCCGGAAGTACTTCCGGACGCTGAGCATGTAGAAGAACAGGATGAGCAGGATCAGGGCGGTGAACACCGAGCCCACGTCGACGACGCCGCTGCGGTAGATCCCGTAGCCGGTCCACGCGAGGTCCGCGAAGATCACGAACGTCGCGAGCCACCACGCCCACGGCCGGAGCTTCAGGAGCCCGGAGCCCGAGAGCCCGAGGATGATCGCGAAGATCAGGAAGATGACGCCGGAGATGAACAGGAAGCTCCCGAGGAGGCCGCCCCCGATCGCCGCGGCCGCGAGCGCACCCGCGATCAGGAGGAGGGCCACCAGGCCCACCAGGATTGCGACGATGATCACGAGCACGCCGAGGATGGTGACTCCGAGGGGGCGGGCCATGTCCACAACCGGAACGAGGCATGGCTCCCTCCGATAAAACGGTTCCCATGGGGCCCCGCTGGGAGGCGGCAAACCCTAAATACGAACCACCGGATTCGACGCGTGATTTTCCGGGGAGCACGTTCCATGGCGCGGGAGTTCAAGCTGCCAGACATCGGGGAGGGCGTCGCCGAGGGCGAGATCACGAAGTGGCTCGTGAAGGAGGGCGCCCCGATCAAGGAGAACGACCTGATGGTCGAGGTGATGACGGACAAGGTCACCGTGCAGATCCCGTCGCCCGTGACGGGGAAGGTCTTGAAGCTCCTCGCGAAGGAGGGGGAGACCGTGAAGGTCGGGACCGTGATCATCGTCCTCGGGGAAGAGGGCGAGAGCGCACCCGCCGCCCCGACGAAGGCCACTCCCGCCACACCCGCACCTGCGCCCGCCACTCCCGCACCGGCCACCACGACACAGGCTCCCGCCCCCGGAGGGCCGGTCCTCGCGACCCCCGCGGTCCGGAAACTCGCGCGCGAGCTCGGTGTGGACATCGAGCGGGTGCGCGGGACGGGAGCGGGAGGGAGAATCACGGAGGAGGACGTCCGCGGGGCGACAGGGCCCTTGGAGGTGCCATCGCCCGCGCCGAGACCCGCGGTGAAACCCGCCATCGCGGTCGAGGAGCTACCGCCCGCGAAGGCCGCCGCGCCCGCGGGCATGGAGGAGCGGATCCCAATCCGCGGGCTCCGGAAGCGAATCCTGGAGAAGATGGCGAAGTCGAAGGCCACCGCCGCGCACTTCACGTACGTCGAGGAGGCGGACATGACCCAGCTCGTCCACCTCCGGGACCGGATGAAGGAGATTGCGGAGGAGCGGGGGATGAAGCTCACGTACCTCCCGTTCGTCGTGAAGGCCCTCGTGGCGGCCCTGAAGGAGCACCCGACGCTGAACGCGAGCGTGGACGGCGAGAAGCAGGAGCTCGTCGTGAAGCGGTATTACAACATCGGGATCGCGACGGCGACGGACGAGGGCCTCACGGTCACGGTCGTGCACGACGCGGACAAGAAGGACATCTGGGCCCTCGCGCGGGAGGTCGAGCGGCTCGCGACCGCGGCGCGGGACAAGCGCCTCACAATCCAGGAGATCCAGGGGAGCACGTTCACGATCACGTCCCTCGGGAAGGAGGGCGGGATCCTTGCGACCCCGATCATCAACTGGCCCGAGGTCGGGATCATCGGGATCCACAAGATCGAGAAGCGGCCCGTGGTGCGGAACGACCAGGTCGTGATCCGGGAGATGATGTACGTGTCGTGTAGCTTCGACCACCGGGTCATCGACGGGCACGTCGGGGCCGCATTCGTCCAAACGCTCGTGAAGTACCTCGAGCACCCCGCGCTGCTGTTCGTGGGGCTCGAGTGAGAGCCGGGAAGCCGGGGCGAGCGGCCGTGTTTTGAGGGAGGCGCCGTACTCTCGGGGTTCGGGTCGCGGCGCCTCCCGATGTTCGGTCCTGCGACTACCCGACCGTGATCGTGCCGAAGAGTCCGTCCTCCTCCTCGTTCGGACCCGCGGTGAAGAACAGCGTGTTCGTCGGCCCGTTGTTCGCCGCTCCGAGCCCGAACTCCAGCGCCCAGAGGCCGTCGATGACGAGCGGCTTCCCGTCGCCCGTGCGGAGGACGCCGCGGTACTCGAAGCGCCCGTTCGGCATCTCCTCGTACGCGTTGATCTGGCCGTCCCCGAAGTTGCCCACGAGCAGGTCCCCGCTGAAGCGCCCGAAGTTCGCGGGGGCCATCGCGAGGCCCCACGGCGCGTTCAGCTGCCCGTGCTGCGCGACCCGCACGAGGAAGTTCCCGTCCGTGTCGAAGGCGTCGACGATTCCCAGGCCCTGGCCGGCCTCCTCCTCGACCGCCCCGTCCTCGGGCTCGCCCTGCTTCGCGAAGGCGACGAAGACGCGGCTCCCGATCGTCTGAATCCCGAAGGGCGCGTAGCCCGCGGGGAGCATCGGGTCGACGAACCCGCCCACCGCGTTCACGGGGTCCCACGTGCGGCCGAACACGTCCACCCGCGCGTTCGCGAAGTTCGCCGCGTAGAGGAAGGTGCCCGCGGACGTCGTCGCGAACGCGAGCCCCTTGTAGCTCGCGCCGGTCTCCGAGTTGTCGACCTTCACCTGGGCCGTCGTGCCGAGCGCCCCGGCCCATCCTGCGATCGTCCCGCTCTCCGTCGCGAAGATGAACCGAGCGGCGGTGTTCGTGGCTCCGACCGGGAAGACCGCCGAGTCCCCGTTGAAGACGAGCCCCGTGGGCCCGCCCGCGACGGTGACCTCGAGCGCGAGCTTCCCGCCCGCGGCGTTGTACAGGAGCGACTTGTCCGCGTCCGCAGCGTTCACCCACCACGGCGTTGTCGGCCCCGCCACGAGTCCCCACGCGTTCACCAGGTGCGGGTCGACCGTCGTCCCCGGCACCCCGTTGTTCGAGACGAGCGCCGTGACCGTGTACGCGTTCGCCTCCGCCGCCGAGCCCGTCCGGGCGACGCCCGGGAGGCCCACGAGCAGCAGTACCGCCGCCACGCCGATGAGTATCCGACTCCCCCTCATCACCATAGGAATCCCGGGATAGAACGCACCTCGGGGATATAACTATTGCGATAGTAAGGATGGCGACGGACCCGCCGCCGCCAGGGTTGCGCGGACGCCAACCCTTTTGAGTGGGACCGCGTTCCAACGGCCCGTGGCCCGCTCCGTGGACGTGCTCGTCATCGGCGGCGGGCCTGCGGGCTACCCCGCGGCGATCCGCGCGGCCCAGCTCGGCAGGAAGGTCCTCCTCGTGGAGCGGGACCGCCTGGGCGGGGAATGCCTGAACTACGGCTGCATCCCCTCGAAGGCCCTCATCGGCACGGGGAACTTCGTCCACAAGGCCCGGAAGGCGGAGGAGTTCGGCGTCTCGATCCCGGACATCTCCGTGGACATGGCGAAGCTCCAGGAGTGGAAGGAGGCGATCGTCGAGCGGCTCACCTCCGGGGTCGCCACACTGTGCCGCGGGAACGGGGTCGAGGTCTTGCTCGGCGAGGCCGCGTTCACGGGCCCGGACTCCGTCCACGTGAAGACCTCGGAGGGCGAGGAGGACGTCCGGTTCGGCGCGGCGATCGTCGCAACGGGCGGGCGGCCCACGGACCTCCCCGCGTTCCGGTTCGACGGGAAGCGGATTCTGAGCACGAAGGAGGCCCTCGAGCTCCCGGGGGTCCCGAACCGGCTCCTGGTGATCGGCGGCGGGGTCTCGGGCCTCGAGCTCGGGACGTTCTACGCGAAGGTCGGGAGCCAGGTCACCGTCGTCGAGATCATGCCCCAGCTCCTCCCAGGCACGGATCCCGAGGCGGTTCGGGTCGTGGGCCGCACGCTGAAGCGGATCGGCGTCGTGTTCCACACGGAGTCCAAGGCCCTCGGGTGGAAGGAAGTGAGCGACGGCCTCCTCGTCGACATCGAGACGAAGGAGGGCCCGCTCAAGGTGCCGTGCGACCTTGTGCTCGTGACGGTGGGCCGCCGGGCGAACACGGACGGTCTCGGCCCGGAGAAAGCGGGAATCCAGGTCGACGCGAAGGGGCACGTGCTCGTGGACAAGCAGATGCGGACCGCGAACCCGAAGGTCTTCGCGGCGGGCGACGT
>Ga0209341_10003998_pt1:0-10000 | contig 13666 bp, 9 predicted proteins | sample RifCSP13_2_FD_184020 | JGI IMG/M metagenome (GOLD analysis project Ga0209341, IMG submission 184020) | Soil microbial communities from Rifle, Colorado - Rifle CSP2_sed 13_2 (SPAdes) (version 2) | ecosystem: Environmental > Terrestrial > Deep subsurface > Rock core/Sediment | place...
AGCGGCCCGTCGATTGGCCGCGCCGCCTGGCCCTTATATGGGTATTTGCCGGCTGTTTGCGAGCTATTTGTAGTCGCCTGCCGTCTCGTAGGATGGAGCGGAATTGCCGCCGAACCGGTAGGAGAGGCCCAGGATGAAATGATTGGTCCACACGTCGGTTTCGAGCGTTCCCCCGCCTTTCACGTCGGCATCGTTGCTTGAGAAGCTGAGCTTATAGTCCCCGAACGCCGAAACCCGCGGCGTGATGCGGTATTCGAGGCCGACCAGGCCTTCGACCGCGACGCCCGTGACCTGATATTCAAAGGTCCTGATGCTGCTTCCCGTCCGCCGGATCTCGACATGGGGGAAGGATAGGCCGACGCCGAGCCCGACATAGGGCGTCCAGCGCTCGTGCTGCCACCGATAGGTGCCGCCGAGGTAGATTTCGTTGAGGCCGTCGGTGAACTCCAGGATGTCGAAGGTGTTGCTCACGCGGTCCTTGCCATTCAGGGCGACGCCGTTGCGGGTTCCGGAAACCTTCACCGTGGCGCCGAGTTCGGAGTAGATCTTGGCGTGGTTGTAGTCGACCATCACGCCCCAACTCGGGTTCACGTCGAGCCAGTAAATGCCGCGCACGCCCCAATAAGGCGGCGACTCGAAGGACTTGCCCTCCCACGGCACGTCATAGAGCGTGAGGTTGGTACCGTTCGGCTATACCAGGGTGACGTCGCTGTCGAAGCTTTCGCTGATGCCGCCATAAACGCCGATCTGGAACTCGGCGGACGCAGGCGCGCTGCCGAGACCCATCGCCAGCGCGCCTATGGCGGCGAAGGCGCCTAGGACAGCTGGTTTCGACGCATGCCGAACTGTCGGCAAAAGTGCCATATGGCCGAAGCCTCCCACAGGGTCGATTGTTCGAGCCTCTTTTGGTACGCGCGACCGTTTACGCACACGCACGCTTCGCCCGCGCGGGTCTACAACCGTCTTATACCGACGGAAACGACCGTGCCAAGGTCAATCCCTGCCCGTTTCCTGCGAATTTCCGCCACTGTGGCCGAAAAGCCTCGCATCCTCCGACGCCGGTCTCTCCCCTTGCGGCCAGCCGAGCCAGCGCTGGGTCCGGGCCCCGCGGATCCGGTAGCCGCCATCCGGGGTGCGCTCGAACAGCCAGCGGCGCGCGGCGAACCGGTCCCGCACCAAGTAGGGAAAGGCAATCCCGAGGATCGCGCCCAGCACCACGTCGGTGACGTAGTGTTGGCCGATCAGGACCCGGCTTGCCGCAATCCAGGCGGCGATCGTGTAAAGCAGCACCCTCCCCCGCGGCCACAGGATGGCGATCACCGTGGCGAAGGCGAAGATGTTGGTGGCGTGGCCGGACGGCAAGGAAGCGTAGTCCGGGTCGAATGCGAACAGCTTGAATTCAAGGGGCCCCATCGTCTCGAACAGCTTCGGCCGCGCCCGGCCGATGATGTTCTTCGCCAGATTGGCGATGAGTTCCGCTCCGCCCACGCTTACGAACACGAAGCCGATGGTGCTGGCGATCAGGCCGTATGCAGCAGAGTTCCTGAACCCGACATGACGCTGGCGCAGCACAAGCGCAAGCGCGATGGCCGCGCCGGTCGGAATCAGCATCCAGTTCGATCTGCCAACATCGGTGACCGTGCGGAAGAACTTGCGCGCCTCCGGCGGAAGCGCGGTCGCCCGCTCAAGCATGAAGGGATCGATCAGGAGGAGGCCGATAAAGATGAGCGAAAGCGCGAGCACCACCTGCTCGAGGATGGTGAAGTCCTTCAGGCGCAAAGTCATGAAGCTCGCCTAGCCGCAGTCTGAGAAGTTGCGAGTGCCAAGATCGACCGGTCGGTTACACGAGCTTGGCCGGAGCAGGCACGCGCTTGCCGAGCCAGATGAAATAGAGGTTGCGCGAGTAGATCACGAGGCCGGTCGCTTGGCCAAGCATGAACACCGGGTCGAGCCGATAGCAGGCATAGGCGAGGAGCAGAAGCCCCCCGAAAAAACTGAAATACCAGAAAGTCTCGGGGATGGTGCTGGCGCGGGCCTTCTCGGTTGCCACCCATTGCACGAGGAAGCGCATCGAGAACAGGAGCTGAGCGGTCAGGCCGATCCCGATCCAGATCAGCTCCGTCGTCGGGGTTGCGAGCCACCAGTGGACAAGGTTCGTCCAATGCATGATTACCCCTCCTCACTCCCCGCACGCGCGCCCGAATCTTCTGCGACCGGCGGAAGATGCGTCCGCTTGCGCAGCCAGCTGACCCCGACGAGGTCGTATAGCCCAATCAGGGCGCGGCCGAGATTGGTATATTTTGACGCGCCCTTAAGCCTTGGCCGATCGTTCACCGCCTCATAGGCGATTTCGTGGCCGTAGGTGAGGAAGAGCGCCGGCAGGTAACGGTGCAGGCTGGTGAAAAAGGGAAGCTCGAGAAAGGCTTCGCGCCGGTAAAGCTTGATCCCGCACCCCGTGTCTGGGCAGCCATCGGCGAGCACTTTGTCGCGGATGAAGTTGGCGAAACGCGATGCCGCTTTGCGCGAGCCGGGTCCTTTGCGGCCCGCCCTGATCCCTGCGGCCATGGCCGGCTCCAAGCCTTGGCTCCCGAGCCGGCCGGCGAGACGCATGATGTCGGCCGGATCGTTTTGGCCGTCTCCGTCCATGGTGGCGATGACCGGAAAACGCGCGGCCAGCACGCCTGTCCTGAGCGCGGCACTTTGTCCGGCCCTTTGCCCATGCCGGAGATAGCGCAGCGACCGGTATGTGGCGAGTAGCGCTTTAATTTCAGCCCCCGTCCCGTCGTCGCTCCCATCATCGATCGCGAGCACCTCGCCGAGCGCGGTTGCCGGCACCTTGGCGAAAGTTTCCTCGATCAACGGGCCGATATTGCCTTCCTCATTGAACGCGGGAATGACAACGGAAATACGCATGGACGCAAACTCTTATGAGGCGCGGCAAATGGGCGCTGATGGGCACCCAGTAACCAACTTTCGCCGGTGCGCACAACATTGTACACCTTGACCACCCTCCCCTTCCCTGCGTCACAAACCCGTCATGTCGCGACAAGGGCCGCGCTCGTCCGCTTCGGAGACAAATTATCTCCTCGCGCTCTTCGCCTGTCTCGGCGCCCTCCTCGCCTTGAGGCTCCTGGCGGTCTACGCCGCCAAGACCGATCTCGTGCTCGACGAGGCGCAGTATTGGACTTGGTCGCGCGAGCTTGCCTTCGGCTATTTCTCCAAGCCGCCGATGATCGCTTGGGTGATCCGCGCCGCAAGCGAGCTGTGCGGCAATTCAGAGGCCTGCATCCGGTCGGCCTCGCCGGTGCTCTATACGCTTGCCGCCTTCATGATCTATCTGACAGGGCGGGCTCTCTACGGCTCCCGGGTCGGGTTCTGGTCAGCCATCGTCTTCGCCACACTGCCCGGGGTCTCATACTCAGCGAATCTGATCACCACCGATGTCCCTCTGATCCTGTTCTGGACGATTGCGCTTTACGCTTGGGTGATGCTGGTGAAGCGGCAAAGCATGGCCTTCGCCGTTCTGCTCGGCGTCGCCATCGGGCTTGGCCTGCTTGCCAAGCAGGCGATGATCTACGCTGCGCTCTGCATCGGCTGTCATGCGGTCGTCAGCCACGAGGCGCGGAACGCGCTCAAGGGCGGGCGTGGTATCGTGGTGGCGCTGATCGCGCTTGCCCTGTTTGCGCCCAACGTGGTGTGGAACGCCGAGCACGGCTTCCCGACCGTCAAGCACACCGAGGCCAATATCGGATGGCAGTACCCTTACGTTCATCCGCAGCGGCTCATTGAATATGTCGGCGTGCAGTTCGGCGTCTTCGGTCCGATCCTGCTGGTGGTGCTCCTGCGCACGGCCTGGCGCGAGATCCGCCGGCCTTCCGATCAGGGCAAGGTCCTTCTGCTCTCCTTCTCGCTGCCGGTGCTAGGGCTTCTCGTCGTGCAGGCGTTGCTTTCCCGGGCGCACGGCAATTGGTCGGCGACCGCCTACCCTGCCGGTTCGATCCTAGTCACCGCGGTCATGCTGGAACTCAACCGCCAGGTCTTGTTCAGAGTTTCCCTCGGCCTGCATCTTGCCTTCGCGGCGGCGGTCGCGGCAGCGCCGGCCTTTGCGCCGCAATGGCGCCTGTTCGAGCAGCTTCAATTCCTTTCCCGCGTTGTCGGCTGGCGCGACTCCGCCGACATCGTACGCACGAAACTGGCCGAGCAGCATTATGGCTCGATCCTCGTCGATACGCGGGAGATGGCGGGCGAGCTGCTCTATTATCTCCGCGACGGGCCCATACCGCTCTATGTCTGGCCGGCGGGCCCCACGCCCCAGGACCACTACGAGATGACGCGGCCGTTCACCGCAGCAAGCCCCGAGCCTGTCCTCTATGTCTCGCTCAAGCGTTGCCCGGAACGCCTGGCGAAGTCATTCGATTCCTTCACGCATCTCGGGATCGAGCGCGTTCGGCTCGTGGAGGCAAAGTCGCGCTTGCTGCATTTCTGCCGCCTGGCCGATTACAAGGGGCCACGGGCACGCGCCCCGAATGCTCCGGCTCAGTGAGCTAGTGGCTGCCGCCCGTCGTCACCGGGGCGTTGGCGCTAACCGGGACGGTCACGTCGACGGCGCCGGCATGGGCGAATTCGAGGGTGAGAATAAGCTCTTCGCCGGCTCGGAGCGCATCCTCGAGCCCAATCAGCATCAGATGGGCGCCGCCGGGTTCCAGCACGAGCGAGGCGCCGGCCTCGATGGGAAGCCCATCCTCGACCTTACGCATCTGCATCACGCCATCAGCCGTCATCGTGGTCTGATGCAGCTCGACCGCTTTCGCCTTCGGCGTGCGCGCCGATTTGAGCCGGTCGCCGGCATCGCCCTTGTTGGCGATGGACATGTAGGCCGCGCTGATTCTGCCCTGTCCCAGGGTCGGCCTTGCCCAGGCGCCGGCTACCTCGATGCGCGCGATCTCGGCGGCCCACACCGTGAGCCCGACGAACAGGATGGCGGCAACCGTGAGCAGAAGGGCGACACCGATCTCGACAATGCGGATCCTGGTGAGCCCAAACATTCCTTCCTCCGGAGACGGCGTCTCGGCGCCTATCGTCAAAGCTTTCACCTTGTTTATGCCGCGCTGGAGCCGGTGTCCTGTGCCGTGGTGTCGCGTGCGGCGTCCCGCCGCCTTTCGGAGGCGGGACCCTCAGGGCGTGACGGCGCGGCTCTGCTGGGCGACGACCGCATCCTGCTCGTCGGGGTCACCAAAGGAGGAATCGCGGCCGTAGATGTCAGGTCGAAACTGGGCGATGCCGTTGCCGCTGGCAAACGCCGTGAGATAGACGAAGTGCACCGGCACGGACTGGGCGAGCTTCACGTCGATCTTCTTGCCGCTTTCGATCTGCGTCTCGACTTTCTCAAGCGTCCATCCCTTCTGTGGCCCGAGCAGCCAGGCGGCCAGCTCGAAGACCTTCTCCACGCGCACGCATCCCGACGAAAAGGCGCGCGCGCTCTGCCCGAACAAGCGCTTCAGCGGCGTGTCATGCATGTAGACGGAATGCTTGTTGGGCATGTTGATGCGCACCACGCCGAGCGCGTTTTGCGGACCCGGGTCCTGGCGGAACTTGTAGCTGACCACCTGAGGGGAAGCCCAGTCGATCGAGGCGGGATCGAGCGGCGGCGTCTTCCAGTCTCGCATCACGTTGAAATGCTGCTCGTAGAAATAATTCGGGTCCTTGCGGATGGTGGGGATGAGATCGTTCTGCGCCACGATATCGGGGACGCTCCAGGTCGGATAAAAATTGACCTCGACGATCTTGGCCGACACTTGAGGGGTCGCGCGGGCCGGCTTGCCGACCACGACATTGGAGTCGAGCGCGAGATTGCCGTGCTCCACCGCCTGGGCGACGAAGGCAGGCACGTTGACGAGCACGTAGCGCGGCGCCTTGTTGATGTTCATCATCGCTTGGACGCGCTTGAGATTGGTCTCGAGCTGCGCCAAGCGCTCCTGCGCCGGCACGTTGAGTGCCGCCAAGGTCCTCTGGTCGACGAAACCGCTGACGCGGAGCCCGTTCCTGATCTGAAAGCGGGAGAGCCCGTCGAGAAACTCTCGATCGAAGGTGCCGTTGCGGCTAGATCCGGAGGGCAAGTCTCCCTCGATAACGAGATGCTGCCTGATGGCGGCAATCTCGGAGCTCGTGTCGCCCTGCCGCAAGGTCACCTTCTGGGTGAAGACGGGCCAGCCGCCCGCGCCGACGATCTGCCGGTAGCGCTGGATGGCCTGCTCCAGCGCGGCGACCGAGGCCTCGCTCACGAACGGCACGTCGATGCGGTAGGCGGGGCTCAACCGATCGTAAAGGTCGGTGCGCACCTGCTCGCGGCGCGACTTCTCTTCCGGCGTGATCGGGCCGCTGTCGGTGAAGCTGCCATACGGGTTGAAGGAGCTCTGGGCGAATGCGGCTTTGGTCGGGAAGAGCGCGGCACCGAGGAGGGCCGTGGCCGTCAGAACCTGTGCAGCGCGCAAGGCGGGGCGCTCTGTTGCGGACCTCTCAACGGTCATATTGCAGCTAGCTTCCCTCGCTTCGCTCCTGGGCCGCATTAAGCCCAGGATTCCGTGTCAAAAAATGGACGAACTCCGTGGGCGGCGCAACCGTCAATGCGAGCACGTCTCGCCCTTTGAGCGAGCTTGGTTACTCCCTGCGCAACCGCCTCTAACTGCCAAGCCGTTCGAGCAACCGGTAGATAAACGGCGCCTGCCCCGACTGGATTTTCTCCCGCGCCTTCGTTGGCGCGAACCAGGCGGCACGGTCCACCTCGGGAAAGCTCTGCTTGCGCCCGCTTCCGCGCGGCCACTCGAGCTCGAAGCGATTCGATTGAAGCGTCGCGGGATCGAAGTCGCCTTCGAGTGCGAAGGCCGTGACGATCTTGCGGCTCGGCTGCACGAGCTCGCCGAGCGAGACGAACTCTCCTTGCGGCGGCGGACTGCCGAGCTCTTCCGCGAACTCGCGCTTGGCGACGGCGAGCGGGTCTTCGCCTTCCGCATATTCGCCCTTGGGGATCGACCAGGCGCCCAAGTCCTTCCTTGCCCAGAACGGCCCGCCGGGATGCACGAGCAGGAGCTCGAGCCTTGGCGGGAAACCGCGATATATCAAGATGCCGGCGCTGCGTTTGGCCATTGCTGCAAGCTAAACGCAAAAAAGCCGCCGCGGAAATTATCCGGCGGCGGCTTCTGACGCTTCGTGGCTAAACCACTCGTGGCAAACCAACGATCGTGAAAGAGGGGAATAATCTCGATGAGGGCTCTGATGGGCCCTTTATTCTTTTCTAACACCGTCCTTGGCAAGCCTGGCGACGACCTACTCTCCCGCGTCTTAAGACGCAGTACCATCGGCGCTGGAGCTTTTCACGGCCGAGTTCGGGATGGGATCGGGTGTTCACGCTCCGCCAAAATCACCAGGCCAGCGAAGGACGGTGTCAAATCTGGTCTTAAACTCGTCCGCGCGTCCATTGCCCTCAAGTCGCGCAGAGCGCGGCAGGGCAAAATGGAAAGGCACTGACAATGAAAGCAATCAAGCCTATCGAGCGATTAGTACTGGTTAGCTACACGCATTGCTGCGCTTCCACATCCAGCCTATCAACGTGGTGGTCTTCCACGGCTCTCAAGGGAGAACTCGTTTCGAGGTGGGTTTCCCGCTTAGATGCTTTCAGCGGTTATCCCTTCCGCACTTGGCTACCCTGCTATGCCGCTGGCGCGACAACAGGTCCACTAGAGGTGCGTCCATCCCGGTCCTCTCGTACTAAGGACAGATCCTCTCAATTCTCCTACACCTACGGCAGATAGGGACCGAACTGTCTCACGACGTTCTAAACCCAGCTCACGTACCACTTTAATTGGCGAACAGCCAAACCCTTGGGACCTGCTCCAGCCCCAGGATGTGATGAGCCGACATCGAGGTGCCAAACGATGCCGTCGATATGGACTCTTGGGCATCATCAGCCTGTTATCCCCGGAGTACCTTTTATCCGTTGAGCGATGGCCCTTCCACGCGGGACCACCGGATCACTAAGGCCGACTTTCGTCTCTGCTCGACTCGTCAGTCTCGCAGTCAGGCAGGCTTATGCCTTTGCACTCGACAGCTGATTTCCGACCAGCTTGAGCCCACCTTCGCGCGCCTCCGTTACTCTTTGGGAGGCGACCGCCCCAGTCAAACTACCCACCATGCACTGTCCCGGACCCGGATGACGGGCCGCGGTTAGATATCCATGATCACAAGGGTGGTATTTCAAGGTTGACTCCCCGGGAACTGGCGCCCCCGGATCATAGTCTCCCACCTATCCTACACATGCCACCACGAATACCAGTGCAAAGCTATAGTAAAGGTTCACGGGGTCTTTCCGTCTAACCGCAGGAACCCCGCATCTTCACGGGGAATTCAATTTCACTGAGTCTGCGTTGGAGACAGTGGGGAAGTCGTTACGCCATTCGTGCAGGTCGGAACTTACCCGACAAGGAATTTCGCTACCTTAGGACCGTTATAGTTACGGCCGCCGTTTACCGGGGCTTCGATTCAGAGCTTGCACTCCTCCTCTTAACCTTCCGGCACCGGGCAGGCGTCAGACCCTATACGTCGCCTTGCGGCTTCGCAGAGCCCTGTGTTTTTAGTAAACAGTCGCCACCCCCTGGCTTGTGCCCCCCACGCCTGGTTGCCCAGACATAGGGCCCCCTTCTCCCGAAGTTACGGGGGTATTTTGCCGAGTTCCTTCAACGCAGTTCTCTCAAGCGCCTTGGTATGCTCTACCAGTCCACCTGTGTCGGTTTAGGGTACGGTCTGATGTGGGGGCTATTTCCTGGAACTCCTTCGCTGCCAGATCAATCCGATAAGACCTGACAACTTTTGGAATTCGTCACTCACCCACTGGCTGAGGAATATTGACCTCATTCCCATCGACTACGGCTTTCGCCCTCGCCTTAGGAGCCGGCTAACCCTGCGCTGATTAGCATTGCGCAGGAACCCTTGGACTTTCGGCGGGAGTGTCTCTCACACTCCTTATCGTTACTCATGTCAGCATTCGCTCTTCCGATACCTCCAGGCCACCTCGCGGTGACCCTTCGCAGGCTTACGGAACGCTCCGCTACCGCGCATACTTGCGTATGCACCCGCAGCTTCGGTGGACGACTTAAGCCCCGATACATTGTCGGCGCAAAAATCCTTGTTTAGACCAGTGAGCTGTTACGCTTTCTTTAAAGGATGGCTGCTTCTAAGCCAACCTCCTGGTTGTTTTGGGATTTTCACATCCTTTCACACTTAGTCGTCACTTGGGGACCTTAGCTGGCGGTCAGGGCTGTTTCCCTTTTCACGACGAACCTTAGCACCCGCCGTGTGTCTGCCGGATAGTACTTCTCGGTATTCGGAGTTTGGTTAGGTTTGGTAAGCCGGTGAGGCCCCCTAGCCCATCCAGTGCTCTACCCCCGAGAGTATTCGTCCGACGCTCTACCTAAATAGATTTCGCGGAGAACCAGCTATTTCCAGGTTTGATTGGCCTTTCACCCCTAGGCACAAGTCATCCCCCGTCTTTTCAACGACGGTGGGTTCGGCCCTCCAGTGAGTGTTACCTCACCTTCAGCCTGCTCATGCCTAGATCACCTGGTTTCGGGTCTAATCCGCCGAACTGTATCGCCCTATTCAGACTCGCTTTCGCTGCGCCTACGCCTAGCGGCTTAAGCTTGCTCGGCAGACTAACTCGCTGACCCATTATACAAAAGGTACGCCGTCACCCGCCCGAAGGCAGGCTCCGACTGTTTGTAGGCATCCGGTTTCAGGTCTATTTCACTCCCCTCGTCGGGGTGCTTTTCACCTTTCCCTCACGGTACTGGTTCGCTATCGGTCGCACACGAGTACTTAGGCTTGGAGGGTGGTCCCCCCATGTTCAGACAGGATTTCTCGTGTCCCGTCCTACTCAAGGCTTTAGCTCGGCATTACCTGTACGGGGCTGTCACCCTCTGAGGCCCAACTTTCCTGATGGTTCCAGTTG
>Ga0209341_10003999_pt1 | contig 13658 bp, 21 predicted proteins | sample RifCSP13_2_FD_184020 | JGI IMG/M metagenome (GOLD analysis project Ga0209341, IMG submission 184020) | Soil microbial communities from Rifle, Colorado - Rifle CSP2_sed 13_2 (SPAdes) (version 2) | ecosystem: Environmental > Terrestrial > Deep subsurface > Rock core/Sediment | place: Rifle...
TGATCGGGGCGCAGGTTCTTTCGGTGTTGGGGGAGACGACGAGGCCGCATCATGCTGCGCGGCACGGGACGGTCTACTTCAAGGCGGGGAAGGGGAGCCCGAGCATCGAACAGATGCCGATCCTGCCGGACGAACCGAATTGCCTCTGCTGGTCGTCGCCGGTGTTCGAGGAGTTGGACATGGAGCAGCAGCCGATCGGGACGATCGCCGGACCGACGTTCGATCCGGGGACGATGGAGAACGTGTTCGAGGGGTGGACGGAGAGGCAGCGCCGGACGTTCGTGGGATCGGGTCGGTACCAGGTGGTTTTGGACAAGCTGAAGGGGAAGCGGCCGACATTCTCGCACTTCGTCGATCCGACGGATGGGAAGTTGTTGGCGAAGGCGCACCTTGCGGGGGAGGATCTGGCGAGGATGGAGGCGAGGGCGGCGCTGAATCGCGATCTGTTGCAGCGTCGGGCGACGGACGTGGCGAAGGTTCGGGGCGGTGCGGTGTCGAAACGCGGGCCGTTCGCGGGGTTGTCGCCGGAGCGGGTGGATGAGTTAGTAAGGGGGTTGGAGAGACAGGCGGATGAGGTGAAGTTGCGGGCGACGATCGTGACGCCGACGCCGACCGCCGGGGAGTTGAGCGCCGGCGAGGCCGAGGTGGAGCGGGTCGCGTCGAAGGTTGACGAGATCGCGAAGGCGTACGGGCCGCAGGTCGATCGGGCGCAGGCCGAGTTGATGGCGGCGGAGGTTCGATTGAAGCAGGCGGAGGAGGCCGCCAAGCGTGCGATGGGGTCGGCGGATGCGTCGGGCGCGAATGTTCAGGCGTTGCGGGCGTTTGAAAAGGTTTTGACGATCCAGAATGCGCAGCGTCGGTTGATCGCGGAGGCGAGCGAGAAGGTACACGCGGCGATCAAGGTGGCGGACCCCATGAAGGCGCCGACCTATGTGCGGATCTCGGCGCGGACCGGGGAGGATCTCCTGGGCGCGTCGGGGAAATTGGAGAAGTCGTGGAAGGCGGGATTGACGAAGTGGCGGGAGTTATGGAGCGAACGAGCGGTTCCGGGGGCGGAGAAGCTGAAGCTGTTCTTGCAGGCGCATCCGGGGCGAGCGGCGTACGTGAACGATACGAACATTGCGCTGCTGAGGACGAAAGAGGCGACTTCGACGGTGGCCCACGAGGCGACCCATTGGCTGGAGGAGCGGTTCCCGAGCTTGAATCGCTCAGCGAAGGCGTTCTTGAACGCGAGGACGGCGGGGGAAGGGTTGGAGAAATTGGATAAGCTTGCTCCGGGAGTCGGGTACGGGCCGTTGGAGGTGGCCCGGAAGGATCGGTTCATCGACGCATATATGGGGCGGGAGTACCCTGGGTTGGCGGGCGCAACGCACACGGAGATTCTGACGATGGGGATGACGATGATGATTGACGACCCGATCACCTTCTGGCTGAAGGATCCGGAATACTTCCGGTTCATGCTGAGGGTGATGAGGGGGCTTTCGTGAGCGCGACGATCGTAGTGGGTGGGATGAGGTTCCGGGTGGTCGATCGGGCGTGGGACGGGCCGACGGGGCCGACGCTTGGGCGATTGCGGCGGTTGGCGGCGGCCCATGTTCCGAAGGGGTACGAGCCGGAACCGGATTGGGTGTTGGCGGCCGAGGCGGTGGAGTTGTTGGGGGGGCGAGTGGCGTCGAGGGCGAAAAGTCGGCTGCCAAGGAACGCTATCCCTTGACGGCTGGCGGGCCTGCTATACTGCCGGCAGTAGGAGGACCGCATGAAGGTCAACCTGATCGACGGACTGGATCTCACTGCGGCGACGGTCGACGTGGCGGCGGGCGTGATCCGGGACGTGAAGCTGGTAGGGCACCGATCGAAGAATCGGGATGCCGGGAAGCCGAGGCGGTACGCGGCCGAAGCGCTGGCGGGGGCGGTGAAGCTGTACGAGGGGGTGCCGGTCCACGTGAACCACGCGATGAACGCGAAGGGCGAGTACGACTTCGGGCGTCAGCGGGCGGCCGAGGACCGATTGGGGATCGTCGAGAACGTGAAGCACGTCGGGGGCGACGAGCCGGCGAATCGCGGCGACATCCGGCTGATCAAGGCGCATCCGATGACGGCGCGATTCTTGGAGGCGGCGGCGGACCCGAAGCTGGCGAGGCTGTTCGGGCTATCGCACGTGGCGGTCGGGTCGGGTGAAGTGAAGGGCGAGGAGTTCGTGGTCGACGCGATCGAATCGGTCCGGTCGGTTGACGTGGTGTGCGATGCGGCGACCGCGAAGGGATTCTTCGAGGGCGTCGATGAGACGAAGCCGGACCCGAAACCGGCGAACAGCGGAGGTGACACGATGGAACTGGGACTGTTGACGCTCGACGAGTTGCGGACGAAGCGGCCGGACCTCATCGAGGCGATTCGCGACGAGATCGCGCCGAAGGCGGACGAGACGAAGCGGAAGCTCGCGGCGGCGGAGGCCGAGTTGGACTCCTACAAGACGCGGGTCAAGTTCGCGGAGAAGAAGACCCGCGCGTCGGTTCTGTGCCAGAAGGCGAGATTGCCGGCGGACGCGATCACGGAGACGTTCGTTCAGACCTTGTGCGACGCGGCCGACGACGCGGCGATGGTCAAGCTGATCGAGGACCGGAAGGCGATGATCCGGGGGAGCGGGAGCCGGTCGAAGCCGCAGGACTACACGGAGGGCGACAAGGGAAACTACAAGTCGACGGTGGACATGGAGGCGGCGGTGAAGGCCGCTGCGTGTCTGGTCGAGTGAACCGAACGGCCCGGATGATGACCGGGACGTGGCCGGGGATGACCGGCCGAAGGAGTTGAACGATGGCTGCGAAGATGCGGTATCGATTCGGTGACGCGGCGAAGATGAAGTTCCCGGTGTCGTCGGCGACGGTCCTGGAGGTTGGGGACAACGTGGCGCTGGTCGCCGGATTGGTTGCCCCCTTCAACGCGTTCGCGGACGCGGGTACGCTCACCCTCAACCAGAACGCGACCCACGACTTCTATCTCGGCGTCTGCCTGGACGGGCACCCGGCGAACTCGGGAGCGAGGGATGTGACGATCGCGACGAAGGGGGTGTTCGAGTTCGACCAGGCGGCGGCGGCGGTGACGGCCGGGAACTACTACGGCTGCTCGGAGACGGGCGGAACGATCCCGACGAACCAGATCGTGGTTGTGACGGTGACGACGGGGACGACGGCGGGCGAAGCGATCGGGATCGCGGTTCGTGCCGGCGGCGCGTCGCAGACCTTCGTGCTGGTGAACATCATCTCCACGGTGATCTGGGGCGGGGTCCAGACGGTCAGCACGTGAATCGGCGGGTGGGTGTGGCGTGGCGGAGTGATCGAACATGTCGAAGGTACGGAAACTCAAGGAACTGCTCGAAGCCAATCGGGCGACGTATGGCCCGATTCGGGGGACGACGGTCACCTGCCTCGCCCTTCAGGAACAGCTACGGGCGGCGCGGAAGAAGATGAGCGAGGAACAGCGGAAGGGCGAACCCGACAATCGGGAGAACATGGGGCTGTACGGGTTCTCCATCCGCGAGATCGCGGAGGCGCTGTGCGGGAGCGAGTGGGTAAATCGGCTGAACCCGGCGTATGCGGGCGGCCGTTCATTGTCCGCCGGGGGAATGGATCTCAGCGAGGCCGGCGCGATCGAGTTGTTCGAGGACGTGGGTGGCGTCGGGGTCGGATCGTTCCTGAACATCACGAACACGCTGCTGTCGTCGAAGATCCATGAGGGGTACTCGAATCCATTGTTCATCGGGGATTCGCTGGTGACGAGAGTTCCGACTCGGCTCAGCGGCGAGCGGATCGCGACGGCCGGATCGATCGATGAGGACGCGGACATCGTGCCGGAGATGGACACTTACCCGACTGTGGGGTTCGGGGAGCATTTCATCCAGACGCCGAGTACGCTGAAGCGTGGCCTGATCGTCGGGGTGTCGAGGGAGGCGATCTTCTTCGACCAGACGGGGCAGGTGGCGCAGCGAGCGTTCTCGGCTGGCGAGGTTCTCGGGCGGAACCGGGAGAAGCGGATCATCGACGTGGTAATCGGGGCGTCGAATCCGTATTCCGAGAATGGGACGGCGCTGAACACCTACCTCACCTCAGGGCTCTACACGAACTCGATCGGGACGAACGAACTGATCGACTGGACGGACGTGGAGGGGGCACAGGTGAATCTCTGGAGCCACACGGACCCGGCGAACACGGAGCCGATCGTGGTGGTTCCGGACACGATCATCGTCCACAGTACGAAGCTGTGGACCGCGAGGCGGATCATCTCGGCGGTGGAGATCCGGACCAATACCGCGTCGGCGGTTCAGACGACGATTGCGGGGAACCCGGTCCCGTCGGGGTTGCGAGCGGTCGCATCTCCGTTCGCGGATGCGAGGTTCACGGCCGGGAGCGTTCTGACGACGACGTGGTTCTTCGGAGCGCCGAGGCGGGCCTTCCTCTACATGGAGAACTGGCCGCTGACGGTGACGCAGGCTCCGGCGAACGAGCCCGCAGAGTTCGAGCAGGACATCGTGCTGCGAGTGCGGGCGTCGGAGCGTGGCGTGGCGGCGGTTCAGGAGCCGAGGGCGATGGTGCGGTCGATCGCGGCCTGACCTTTGATGGGGCGCGTGCTTAGGGCGGGGGTCGCATCCGATCATGCCTCGGGTGCGACCTTTGCCATGACTGGAGGTTTCTATGGCGGCGAAGCCGAAGCGAATCGAGGATGCGGAGCCGGGGGTGGCGAACGAGCCGGAGGTGGCGGTGGCGTCTGGCCCGACGCGGAAGGTGAAGCGGGTGCGGTTGCCGAACATGACGGGTGGTAAGAACCTGAAGCTGGACCTGCCGCCGACGACCGACGACACGGCGGCGATCGAGGCGTTCAAGTCGACGTATGGGATTCGGTCGACGGTACACAAGTTCGAGGTTGCCGTGGTCGACGTTCCGGCGTGATGGACGGACGCATGGACATCGGCGTATGGGTTGACCTGGGCACCCTGATCGCGGTCGTCCTGTTGGGGTTGAGATTCGCGGCGAAGACGGGGGCGATCCTCAACCAGGTGGACCGGAATCGAGAGAACATCGCGGCGTTGACGGTGGCGACGAGCAATCTGAAGGAGGGGCTCGCCTTGTTGGCGTTGTCGGTTGGGAGGCATGAGGCGGCGTGCGAGGAGGTCCGGGAGGGGTTCCGGCGGGATCTGTCCCGGATCGAGGGGAAGCTGAAGGAGGTATGCCAGTGAAGCGGTTGCTTGTCGGGTGCGTGGCGGCCGTGGGGGTCATGGGCGGCGGCGGGTGCGGGGCCGGGGGCCGGGTCGATCTCTATGCGCGGGCGCTGGTGGCGACGTTGGAGGTGGCGGCGACGGCCACGCTGTCGGAGTGGAGCCTGGAGGAGTTGAGGGATCAGGAGGAGGTGATGGAAGTCGCGGTGCCGCTGATCCATGAGGCGGCGGAGGCGGGAGATCGATACCTGATCGAGATTCGGGCGACGATTCGCCGGAAGGAGATGGAGCCATGACAGCGATGAGCCCGAGGGGAACGTCGACGACCGAGTTTTGGGCGACGATGGTCTTCCACGCGTCGGCGTTGGCGATGGTGTTGCTCGGGAAGTTGGAGGCGGATTGGGCGGTGGCGGCGATGGGCGTTGCGCAGGGGGCGTACAACGTCAGCAGGGGCCTTGCGAAGAAGGCCGAGAAGTCGAGCCGGTGAGGTGTGGGGGTGGGTTCGGGGCGTCGTGGAGGCGATCCTGGGCGTTCTGCTGGAGCGGGCTGATGAGCCGACGAAGGCGGTTCAGGTGGATCGGGATCGGGATCGGCGTCGGCGCTTGCGGGATCGGATCTTCCGGGTGCGGAGGGGTGGAGGTGGTTCTGGTTCCGGTCGGTGAGCCGGTGATGTTGGGCGAATCCGTCCGGGCGCTGGTGTACGTCCAGATCGAGGGGGAGATGGTGTTGAGCCGGAACCGGGTGACGATCCCGGAAGGCTGGTGGGCTTTGCCTGATCCCGAGAAATGAAGTTTAGCGGAGCGGGGTGGGGTCGTGGTCGTCGTCGAATCCGAGGGCGGATTCAAGGCCGGGCGTGGTTGCCCATCCGCCCCTGGTTCCGAATTGGTATGCACCGTAGTGGCCGTCATAGGGGTTCCCGTTGATCCCGATGATGCCGGCGAGCGACAAGAGCGGAAAGATGGTCGTGATGAGGTTGCCGCCGGGGAGAGGGGCGAGATCCGCGCCAGCGGGGTTCACGAATTGTGGAAGCACGTTGTAGACCGGCGCGGACGGAGCGTCGTCGGGATCGAGAGCGGCAGTCCATTCGGCCACGCTGTCGAGGAGGTCATTCGGTCCGCCGATCTCGGCGGAGGTCACGTACTCGTACCAGCATGAATCGAAGTTGTAGTTCGCGAAGGCGGCGGCGGGTCCGCCGGCTCCGTCGTCGCGGGTGTAAAACATTGGGACGTTGACGCCTCCGACCAGGATCACGAACACCGATTGTCGTGCGAAGATGCCACAGCCGTCGTCTCCGACGGAATCCTGACGAGTGAAGACCATTCTGAAGTTGAGCGCGACGGTCCCGAGGTTATAGAGGGTGCAGAGTACGAAGGCGATATCCGCCGTCGCACTCTGGAGATCGAATAGCCGGCCGCTGCTGGAGCCGTCGCTGTTCCAGATGATCGTGCAGGCTTGGAAGTGCAGGCTTTGTCCGGCGAGGAGGGCGCGAAAGTGGTTTGTGCCGGAGGTGGTGTTGACGATGGAGTCGGTGAGATCGAACTTGCAACGGCCCGCGAAGACGGCGGTCGAGTTGGCGATCACTGCCGTGCCGTGGGCATGGTATTCACAGCGCTCAAGGCGGATGCCGAACTGTGCGGGGATCGTCGGATCAGCGGGTACGGTGCCGGGATCCTGATTCTGGAGATCAAGAAACGTCATGTCGTGAGTGACGATTGTGCTTTCGGAATAGTCCGCAACCATGATGGAGTTGGAGAGAATGAGGCGGCCGATGGTGGCCGTTCCCCCGGTGTGCGAGATACAGAACGCGGTTGCGCCGGCTGACCAGGAGGCGGGGAGGAGCGCGCCGGCGGTGTCGAGGAGCCCGTAGCAATGGAATGTGCAACCGCTGATTGCGTTGTCGTTGCTGGGGTTCGAGTCGGTTTCGTTCGTCTTTGCGATGACGAACGCGTTGGTTGCCGCGCCGCTCGTATTGTGGCCGCGAGCGATACAGTTGATAATGCGGCAGGTGCCTAGCGTCGCACCGGCGAACCCCATCGCGTGGAAGCCGCCGAAGTCCCACGTCGCGCAATCTTCGATCAGGCTCGCCTCAAGGCTCGACAGCCGGATGTTGTAGCTGTTGACGTTCGGCCAGAGGGCGAAGTCTAATCCGCGAATGGCGGTTAGCCGCGCTCCCGCCGTCCCGGTCATGGCGATCACGGAGGCATTGGTGGGTTCCTGCGAGCGCTCGCAGTAGGCGTATTGGTGGGCGGTCGGATTCGCATTGAGATCGATACTGTCGCGGGCGCGAACGGTCAGGACGCCGGTGGCCACGTTGTAGTTGAAGCCGCCAGCGACGAGCGTGCCAACAGTGCCCGATCGCATGTGGCCCATGTGGCGATTGATCTGCCACGCGCCTTTGCCACCGTCCGGAGACTTGAATTGGGTATCCCAATCCTCGACGACTGAATCGATCGTCAATCCGATGCCGATGTTCTTTGTGAACTCCTCAGGGTCGGCGGTGGTCGTCCACGCAGTTTGCGGGATCAGGATGTCGCCGCGAATCATGGGGCGCGACCGATTGGGCCATTGCTGGATGGTCAGGCCGGCCGGACTGGTGAAGGTGAACCATTCATTCCCGCCCCGGAAGGTTCCGGTCAGGTTGATGGTGTCCGACGCGGCGACGCCGGCGGTCCGGAGATCAGCGATGGAATCGAAGGGAGAGGATTCGGATCCGGTTCCGCCGGGTGCGGCGGCGCTATCGACGTACCACGTTGCCATGGGTCAACTCGATTCCGGGGTGCCGGGCCGGGGAATGATGACGTTCCGATAGCCGATGACGTAGCCGGCGGCTTCGAGGGAGTTCCATTCCGCGGCGCTGATATGGTCCGAGGTGGCGACGAGGACGTGGACGCGCCCGAGGAGGGGGTCGGGGACGGACCAGCCGGGGCGGAGGACGCCTTGGTTGATGATGCGGGTGCGGGCGAAGTTCATTGTGCAGACGGCGTAGGCGTCGCCGGGCGGGATGCCGGGCCAGTTCGGGAGGCCGTTCGCGGTGAGGGGGATCGCTTCGAGGCCGGCGGACCAGCCGTACGTGGCCTTCAGCCACGTGGCCGTACCGGCGAGCCAGGGAAGGCGATGCGATTGGGCGGCGGCGTCCCAACAGACGGTCGAGATGGAGCCGAGCCAGGGCCGGAGGTTCGCTTCCGTCCAGGCGAGGGCGTCGGCTGAAGATGGGGATTCGGCGGTGGATCGCCAGGGCCGGCGGGCGAGCGAGCAGGGTTCTTGAGGTTCGGAGCCGATGTAGAGGCCGAAGCGGATCTCTGGCCGGGAGGCGGAGATCGCCTGAAGGATTGCGAATCGTTCCGCGCCGAGGGTGCAGGGGTTATGCGAAAACGAGTAGACATCGCCGGCGAGGCGTCCGGCGGGGATGCCCCATAGAACAAGGCCTTCGAAGTCGGGCGGGACGAGGTTCGCGACCCATTCCGCTTCGGCCGCTCTCCAGTGGTCATTCAGGCCGTAGGGGTTCTCGGTCGTCTGTGTGCGATTCGAGAGGGAGCCGATGAGGAGGATCCGTTCGACTTCCGGAAGAGGGGTGCCTTGAAGGAGCCCGCCGAGGATGGCGACGGAGACGAGGATGGCGATGAGGAGGAGGCGTGGTCTGGTCATGGCGGAAGTATATGGGTGGCCCGGATCGGCTACCATGTCGAGCGAAGGGAGTACCTCATGGCATTGACTCCGGGAGCGGTCGGGATCGGGCAGTCGACGGCGGCGGCCGGAGAGGAGGCGGCGTTCAACGGGTCGATTCCGGGGACTACCTTGTGCGTGCGGTGCCGGTCGGCGTCGGCGTTCCCGGCGATCGTCCGGGTGCCGCCGTTGCATGGGGGGACGGCGAACGTCGGGGCGGTGGTGATGCCGGGCGAGCGGGAGTATTTCAGGGTTGGGCATCAGGACATTCCGTCGACGGTGATGATCGGGGGCGACGGTGGGGCGGCGACCGTGGATTGGTATCTGGTGGCCCGGACGCGTGGGTGAGGTGAAGGATGCCGGTCGGCCCGAGGGATCTGGCGGAGATGCAGGCGAGGTTGGAGGCGTTGCAGGCCGAGGCGGCGTCCGACCCGGCGGCGGCGGTCACGAAGATCAAGAATCAGGCGCTGGCGATCCTGATGCTGATCACGACGAGCCCGAAACCGTCCTACCAGATTGGGGATCAGCGGATCAACCACGCGGAGTACGTGAAGGCGCTCACAGAGGTGGTGACGTGGGCGACGGTGACGGCTCCGGAGGTTGCGGTGGTTGACACGACTCCCTACGAACTCGAAACCGAGGTGTTCTAGTGAGCGGATGCCGGCATACCTCGCTTGAGTTGAGATCGTGCGGGGCGGTGCCGGACTATGCGCATGGGCTGATCGAGGTGGCGGTCGCGGTGGCGTGCCGCGAGTGCAAGGAGGAGTTGCCGATCGTGGGCGGCCGGTTCTTGAAGGGGAAGGCGGCGATCACGGTTACATCGCCGGCGGCGATCCGGGTGCGCGCGCTGAAGTTCGGTGACCATGTGTTTGTCGACGGTGCGGAGGCGGGCGTCGAGGAGGAGGGGGAATCTGGATGAGCTTCGTCCTGGACACGGCGGTGGACTATGCGGTGTTCGATGGTCTGGAGCGGGTAAAGATCACGATGGTCGCGGTCCCGGCGGAGGGGCGGGTGGTCATGCGGCGGGCGGTGAGTTCCGAGGAGGCGGCCGAGTCTGAGGGGACGACGCGGACGGACGATCTTCACTTCCATGTTCCGGATGCGGAGCAGGTGGATTCGGGATTCCCGGCGGTCGACGTTGGCGCGGTGATCGAGGGCGAGGACGGGGTGGCGTGGACGGCGATCGCGGCGATCAAGGATTCGGTCAGGAGGGTGACGGACCTGCTGTGTCGGGAGACGACGATCGTCCTGAATCCGGATAACCCGGAGACGGCGGCGATCGACATCAAGGCGGCGGCGATCACGGTGGGGCCGGGCGGGAACGCGATCCGGACGCTGATCACCAGGGCGACGGGGCTGGTCGCGGCGATCCAGGAGCTTTCCGCGCAGACGATCAAGGAGCAGGAGCGGGTTGGGATTCGGGTGACGCATCAGGTTCTCCTCGCAAAGACCGACATCGAGACGTGGGAGGCCGTGAATGGGCCGTTAGAGATCAAGCCGATGGACGAGATCGTTCGATCCGACGGGGCGGCGAGGTACCAAATCCGGTCGTGGTCCGGGCGGGCGGCGTCGTCGACGATCTGGACGATCATCGTGGAGCAGGTGGTGTAGCAATGCCGGTTCGCTGGTACGGGAACGAGTTGACGGCGGCCGTGCAGAAGGCGATCGCGGCGAACATCTTCCGGGCGGGCGAGCATCTTCGTCGGGCGATGCGGGACGAGATCAATAAGCCAGCGCCGAGGATCGTGAGGCTAAGGACGCGCGATACGGTGAGGGGGAAGAAGGGATCGAGGTACGTGATCCGGGTGGGGTCGATTCCGCCGCTGCCGCCGCACAAGCGGATCGGGTTCCTTCAGGTGAACACGATCCATGAGCATGACGCGAGCGAACTGGAAAGCCGGATCGGCGTGACGAAGGCGGCGATCTACGGGCTGTATCTGGAGACGGGTTGGAGGACGCGGGGCGGAAGGCACGTGCGGGCAAGGCCGTGGATGCGGCTGTCGTTGGAGAAGCATCGCGGAGAGTTGGCCCGGATCTGTGGGACGTTCCATAACCTGCGAGGGCCGTGACGCATGGATGCGCTGAATGGCGTCGTCGCGATGTTGCGGGCCGATCCGGCGTTGGCGGGGATGTTGGATGGCGGGATCTGGACGGGGACCGTGCCGGGGACGTTGGAGGGTCCGGAGAACGACACGCCGGGCGGGCCGATGGAGGATTACATGGTCGTGACGCCGCTGACGATGACGAAGGGGGTGGATTCCACGTCGGTACGGGGGACGCAGACGATCAGCGTGGGCGTGTTCGCGGCGGACCGGGCGGATGGAACGGACGCGATGGCGAAAGTGCGGGCGGTGATCGGGAGGGTGGAGGAGATGTTCGAGGAGGCGGACCGGGTGGTGTTCGTCGAGGGCGGGGAGATGGTGTCGATCGGGATCGCAGCGGTCATGGTTCTGCCGGGTGAGGAGATGGGGTGGCAGGGGACGATCGATCTGGCGTTGCGGACGGAGCGGGCGAGAAAGGGGAAGGCGTGACGGCGTACGCGAGCCTGATCGGTGACGTGGTGGCGTCGGTCGGATGCGTCGGCCGTCGGGTGGTCGGGATCCAGGGGCCGACGGACGCGCTCAACTACAGGGTGGCGAGGGGCCTGAAGTACGGAGCGGCCGGGGTGGATCGCGTCAACCGGATGTTTCACGGGAGGAGGGCTCTCGGTCCGTCGGCGGCGGAGAGCTTGAGCTTGGACGGGGCGGGAAGCGGCGGATCGGTGCTTCTGACGGACGCGCTTGGAGTGACGGTCGTCTTTGCCGCGGTCCTGGTCTTCGCGATCCGGGCGACGGATCGGGCGTTGACGATCGGGAACGCGACGAACCCGTGGGCGCCGTGGTTGGGGGGCGGGGATGACCAGGTGCGGGTGGGACGGAGCGCGTTCCACGTGCGGATGGACCCGGCGGGATGGGCGGTCAGCGCCGGGGCCGCGAATCTACGGGTGGCGAACACCGAGGCTGGCGCGACGAACTACGACATCGTGGTGATCGGGAGGACGTAGGTGGCATACTCCGAGATCAGGGTGACGGCGAAGGTGACGATCGAGGCGCGCGGCGGCCGGACGGCCGGGATCTCGCCGGGCGTCGATGAGTTGGCGGAATTGTGGGCAGCGGCGATTCCGCTCGGACAGCTTGATGGGCAGGTGACGGAGTTCTTCCATGGGGTGAGGACGATCGGGGGGGGCGGGTTCGACGATCTGGACGTGGTTGGGGGATTGAGCTACGTGATCGGAGGGCCGTTCAACGCGGAGTCCGAGGTGGTGTTGATCGTCGTGCGGGCGGACGTGGAGAACGCCGGGAACCTGACGATCGGGGGGAACGCGCAGGCGAATCCGTGGTCGCCGTATTTCGTCGCGGCGGCGGACGTGGAGATCGTTCGGCCGGGCGGGATGGTCGTGATCGTGACGCCAGAGCAGGGGATGAACGGCCCGACGGCAGGGACCGGGGACGTTCTGCGGATCGCCGGGACGGTGGGGGATCGGTACGAGTTGATCCTGGCGGGGAGGGAGAACCCGGTTTGAGGCATTGCGGCGGTGGTGCTAGACTGGTTCGCGGTTCGACGGGTCCAGGAGTACGGCCATGACAATGTCGGCCTTCACGGCGGTTTTGCGGGGGGTGATCCAGATGACGGGTCGCCGGACCATCGGGATCGACAACCCGACGGACGAGATCAAACAGACCTATCAGCAGAGCGTGGCCGTCGGGACGGGTTCCGGGCAGATGAACGAGATGTTTCATGTGAACGGGACGATCGCGGGCGGCGCGAACGACTACGACGTGCGAGGCGGGATCGTCGACGCGTTGGGGCAGACGGTGACGATGGTCGAGGTATGCCTGATCGCGTTGAAGAACAACGGCGTGGCGAACATGATCATCGGGAACGACGCGGCCGCGTTCGTTGCGTTCTTCGGGGCGGCGGCCCACACGGTCACGGTGGCTCCCGGCGGGTTCTTTATGATCTGGAACTTGAATGACCCGGCGTGGGTGCCGGTCGCCGGAACGGGCGATGTTCTTCAAGTTGCCGGGACGAACGGCGACACCTTCCACCTGATCATCGGCGGACGGCAGGCGTGACGACGGAGTGAAACATGGCGACCTTTTCAGCGAAGAACGCGAGGGTGCAGAGTGGCGCGTCGGCCTTCGTCCACGTGGCGGAGTGGGAGTTCACGGCGGAGTCGAACAACCCCGACTACCGATCGAGCGGGACTGCTGGATGGGTCGGGAGGGTGGCGGGCCATTCTCAGGTGACCGGCTCATTCCGCATGTTCATCGATGATGCGACACCGCAGTGGGCGAGTCCGGTGGTGATGGTGCCGGGGGTGTCGATCGCGGACCTGCGGCTGTATGAGGACGCGGCGACGTTCCATTCCGGGCCGGCGATCGTCGATTCGATCGTTCCGAGGGCGGACATCGACGGGGACGGGATCGTGGAGATGACGGTCAACTTCTCCTCCACGGGGCCGTGGGTCTTGAACCAGTGACCGAGCGTGAGCGGATGATGGTCGGGTCGGGGTCGGTGTTCCTCGCCGGATTGGGGATCGCGGCGGCGATCTTCGTGGGATTGCTCGGGGCGAGGACGCAGGACGTGCCGGTTCCGGTGGTGGTCGGATTCGAGATTCGAGCGATCCCGGTTCCGGGCGTGCCGGATTGTCCGTTGTGGCAGGCGTTCCTTCCGTGGTCTGACGGATCGGTGGAGAGGAGTATCCTCAATCCGCAGACGGGGAAGTGGTCGCCATTCGTGGACATGA
>Ga0209341_10004001_pt1 | contig 13655 bp, 17 predicted proteins | sample RifCSP13_2_FD_184020 | JGI IMG/M metagenome (GOLD analysis project Ga0209341, IMG submission 184020) | Soil microbial communities from Rifle, Colorado - Rifle CSP2_sed 13_2 (SPAdes) (version 2) | ecosystem: Environmental > Terrestrial > Deep subsurface > Rock core/Sediment | place: Rifle...
TCGACTCGAAGGAGGCGTTCGAATTCCTGGAGCTGAACCGGGATTTGGGCATCACGATACAAGTGCCCCACAAGGGTCCGACGGTATGGCCGCTCGATAAAGACGCCTTCGACGTGGGCGACGTGGACGTAGCCGCGACCTCCTTCCCTGATCTCAAATTTCTGGTGACGCACATCGGCCTCCCGCGGCTCGACGAATTCGCGTGGATTGCCACGCAGGACAAGAACATCTACGCGGGCATGGCGGTGGCAATGGCCTTCATCCACAGCCGGCCGAGGTACTTCGGCGAGATGATGGCCGAGCTGCTCTACTGGCTTGGCCCTGACCGGATCGTGTTCGGCTCGGACTATGCGCTATGGCACCCGAAATGGATTATCGAGGATTTCCTGAGGTTCCAGCTCCCGGAGGATCTCAAGAAGGAGTACGGCGTCGACCTTACGATTGAGACGAAGAGGAAAATCCTCGGTGAGAATGCTGCCAAGTTGTGGGGCATCGACATCGAACAGATGAAGAACAAGTTGCAGAACGACGACATCGCCAAGAAGTTCAGCATCAAGCCCGCGGTCATTCAGCTCGATGGTGGGAAGAGCCCGAAATGACGGGATTGCCCCGCGGGGGCGCCCACCCCCTGACCGTCGACGGACCGCATGGGAGGCCGGACTCGTGAAGTCCGCCCTCCCCGCCTCGGGTGCGCCATGACGGGGGAGGACCTCGGAAGGCTCGGTGCCGATGCCCTGAGAGCCCTCTCCTCGGTCACCGACCCGGAGTTGGACGAGCCCATCACGGACCTGGGGTTCGTGAAGAACGTTTCCATCGAGGACGGGGTCGTCTCCGTGGACATCACTACGTCGACCTTTTGGTGTTCCCCGAACTTTGTCTACATGATGCTGGAGGATGCGAGGGATGCCATTTCCCAGGTGCCCGGGGTTCGGGGGGTCAGGGTTCAATTGGAAGGCCACCACGACGCCGCCAAGATCAACGAGGCCATCAACTTGAGAAAGTCCTTTTCGGAATGCTACGGACCGGAGGCCGAGGGCGACATCGCGGAGCTGAACAAGCGATTCCGAGAGAAGGCGTTGCGGAGCCGGCTGCATGGGATGGCCATGACGATGGCCAAGTACGGGGTGACCCGCGACGAACTCATCAGCCTGAAGCTGGACGACGTGACGTTGGGCGGCAACAAGGTTCTGGTCAGGGCCGGCGGGCGGACTGTTGAGGTCGCGGACCCAAGCGATGCCGGGCGAATTACCAAGTACCTGAGTTTCCTAGAAAAGCTGGGGCTCCGGGACGGGCGGCTGGTCATCTGGGACCTTGAGGGGACTTCGCCCGAATCGGGCGAGCTGGATTCCTTCCTAAGCAAGAGCAGATCGGTGAGGTTCAGCTTCGGCTTTAACGCCGAGCTGTGCCGGGCGCTGCTCAAGTCCAGGATTGATCGGGAACAGCCACCGGCATCCGGATCGTAGGGCCCAGGGTGAAGGTAGCTAGGCCGGCGAAAGGGCGCGGCGGTTGACGTGGCCTCGGATACCTAGAACGGGATATACCCGCCCGGATAGATCAGACTGAACGCGATGTAGAATCCCAGGAGGGCGAGGATGATCAGCATGTAGGCATTCACCTTGAACAGCGAAGCCTTTCCGTGGACTGCCGCGTACAGCACGAGGAATACGATGGTCAGGATCACCAAGAGTATCGTCAGGCTTACATATTTTCCGCCGTTAAGCGCACTGAACTTCAAGGAGGAGTTGAGGAACCAGAGGTCGACGATGGCGAAGGCGATGGAGATCTGCCCGACGGGCCGTAGATCGGCGCCGCGTACCAAACTCGCTCCGAAAAAGACCCAGAAGAAACCGTAGAAGACCAACGCAATCCCAAAGAAGCCGGAGATCGCGTCGACGGCCGTGGGATTTGTCATGTAGGCCGAGACTCCGACGAGGATCATCATGGCGCCGAGGGACACATGAGCGAGCCCCCATCCCCCGGGGATCTTATCAGTATCCTTCTTCTCGATTCCGATCGTGTTGAACACGACCATGAGGCAGTTCGTCGAAAATCCGATGAGTCCCAGACCCAATATTTCCGTTGAGACCAAACTACTCCTCCCCCGCCCCGGTATCGACATACCTATATAATATTGCTTCTCGCCCCTGTGACCCCGACCGAAGGCTGGGTGGAGGGAGTGGAGGCAACCTAGGGCAACGGGCTTGAGGGACCGCCTCTCGACCACGATAAGGCCGTCGTACTCCGATTAGGAGCATACCTGACCCGCCGAGACGACGTGGGGGACATCCGGTTCGACCTCCTCTCGAACCGCTCTCGACCGAAAAGATTAAGTTTTTCTCGGCGTCGCGCGACCGGGTAGCAGAACCCAGGTCAGTGGGAACGTTGACTCGAGTTGCTGCTTCGAAGGCGGGCCGGAGGCGTCGGGCGGATGGGCTGCGCGTTGTCAGGCCTGGCGATCGGAACCTTAACACCGCCCAAAGCCCGGGACTGCGGCGTGAGACGGCCATCGACGGAAAGTCGGTCGGTGCGAGGACGCTGTGGATGGGGTTCGCCAGAATGGATCCCGGGGTGACGTGCTCCCCGCACCACCACGGCAACTCCGAATCGGGCGTGTATCTCCTCCGCGGCACCTGCCGGTTCCAGTTCGGCGAAAACTTGGAGCAGTCGATTGACGCCCGCCAAGGTGACTTCGTTTACGTCCCTCCCTTTGCGATCCACCAGGAAGTCAATCTGAGCTCGAAAGAACCGGTCGAATTTATTGTCGTCCGGGACTCGCCCGAGAACATTGTCGCGCCCGTAGACCGATGACAGCTCTGCGCCGACCGCACGCCCAGGACGGTGGAAATGATGTCGAAACGACCCCACGTTGCCTCGGCCAATCTTCACGGTGGCGTTCGCTACGCGGCACCTTTTGCGTGATCATTCGGCCATGCGAGTAGAGGCGGGTGAGCCCGGTCGTGACGGTTCTAAGGCGTATCCCGGGCGTCTCCTCTTCGCAGACCTCCGGTTTCCCTCCGAATCGATTCGCTTTTCGTCGCTTTTTCCTAGAGTCACTCCGCGGCCCCCTTCCTTGGCGTTTGATCGCAATCAGGACAAGCACTAGCGGATTTCCCTTTTCCCCAATTTGTTCGGCCGGCCAAAACCCACTCGGAGAAGCTATATATAATCCAGGATTTATGCCCACCGGGGTCTGCCATATGGCAGGATAGCGCGACGGTAGGGGGGTCAAGAAATGCGGAACACACCTGGCAAACCGGTTTTCAGCATAGCAGATGAGGGCAGGGCTCTCAGGAATCTCATGTGGATGTGGTGGATCACCGCGGTGACCTACAACGCCGTCGCCATCCCGGTGATATGGGATCCGGCGCAGCATTCGTTCCTTATCAGGGATGCCACGTGGACGCCGCCCCACCTGATGATCTTCGGGCCGTTTTTCGCCCTCATGGTGTTTGAGGCCGTTGTGTTCCAGTTCTACGCCCTGAAGAAAGCGCAGCCGTACATCCGTGGAGAGATCCCGATCACCCTGTGGGTCTTCCCGATTACGGTCTTCGGGTTCACACTTGCCTCCATGATCACGAACGAGATCGGTCACATCTTCGTGGTCCGGGAAGAGTTCTTCTCGATGCCGACCCACTGGAACTTCGTCCTGACCTTCATGTTCATCTACGCCGTAGGTGTGCCCGAGGTAGTGAGGGTCATACTCCGACTCGGGCAGCTGGAGGGGAAGGCCCAGGAGCTCGTGAAGATGAGCGCGAGAGCCGCTGCAGCCGCACGGGCGGCAGCTCCTGCAGCCGCACGCGCGGGAGCTCCTGCAGCCGCACGGGCGGGGTATGCTGCACCCGCCACCGCGGCACGCGCGGAGTCTGCAGCAACCGGAACAGAATAGGGGGGAGACAATGGCCACAACCGTCGAGGAAGCCGTAGTGAAACCGATATTCAGCACGAAGGTCATCACCTTCATCGCCTTCACCGCGACTCTGATTTTCTCGCAGAACATGTTCGCGGTCAGTTCCCAGATCGGAGTAGGCGACTGGGAATTCTGGATTGACTGGAAGGACTACGTGTGGGCGCCCTTTGTGTTTACCTGGATTGTCGCGGTTCACTTCCCGGTTTATTCTTACCTGTTCAATGCGTTCTTTAAGATACACTTCGGGGCGACCTTGGTGCTCATGTTCTGGTTCCTACAGCGCGAGCTCATGATCCAGATTTTTTACGTAGGGATGAATAACTATCCCTTCAACTATGTCCAGCTCCCATCCTACTTGCTACCGGCCATCGCGACCGACTTCGCATTGATTCTGTTTGGCTTGAAGAAACATATGGGGTTGTACGTCCTCGTCGCCTCCACTTTGGCCGGGCTTGCCGTCATCCCTTCGCACGTCCTGTTCTTGAACGTGCCCTTCTTGGCGACTGCAGTTACGTACCCTGATCCTCTCGTGCTGGGTCAGACCCACGGAATGTACGTCTGGGAAGTGATTCGGATGGTGATCATCAAGGCACCCATCCCCGTCTACATCTCTGAAGGGTGGACCTGGCCCTTAGCGTATCGAGGGTTCTACGACCCATACATCCTCTCGGCGGCCTTCATGGCCATCATGGGAGTCGTCTGGTCGGGCTTTACATATATCTTCCTCAAGTCGATCTTCTATGGCTTGGCGAAGACCACCAAGCGCTTCGCGACGCCAGAGGGAGCGTGATGGGGATGGTTCTCGCCTCCATCCCGTTCGCGGCGCATTTCCCCGACAACTGGTACAATACCGACGTGACGGCGTTCTGGGGCACTGCCTCCTGGATCGTCGCAGGGTTGGCGACTGCCTATTTCGTCCTCAAATGGCTAAAGAACAGCGAGAAGTTCTACGCCGGTCTCGCCAGGCAACAGGAGCCTCCGATGCGGCCGGGGGAGGTGAGGCGATGAGGCATGTGAGGAACGTGATGACGCTTGCTGTCGCGTTGTTCGCGGTTGTGGTGATGCTCTCCCCGCCAGTGGTCCGTGCCCATGAGCAGGAGACCTTCGTCCTCTGGGACGTTGGCTACGCGAATCTCGATTTCTTGGCAGCCCCCGTCTTCACCGAGCAGAAGAACGGCAATCGACACGTGGGCCAAGCCGTTGCCGGCATCTACGCTACGATTCAGCTGAACACCGGAGATCGGCTCGTCGTCGAGTACAGCTTCAAATATCTCGGCGAAAAGGAGCGCAGAGGGGACTTGTTCTGGACCACGAGGCTCGGTCTCGACTTTGGCGTAATCGGAAGATACGTGGAATTCGTCGATCCGGTGGTCCGCCCTCGCGAGTGGATCGGGGCTTCTTCCTTCGCCCTCGTCCCCGGGCAGACGTACAATGCGACCTTGGTCCTCCGATCCATCCAGCCTACCCTCCGGCACCTCCACGTCGGTGTCGCTGTCCAGGACGTGGGCAGCCTCGTCGCGGGCCCGACGGTGAGCCCGATTCCGGTGGGCGGTCCGATCATCTACGGAATTTGGACGGACGCGAAGGGGCCTGTCGTTGAGCCCCTCGAAGGGTTCAATGTGGATGTGGGATCCTTTGGGACGTTGAAACTGTTGGAGCCCTGGCCTTGGGCCGTCACCGGCCTCGTAGCCCAAATCGTCATCGGCCTTGGCTTCATCGCGATAATGTTTTGGTACGGTCGATGGGAGAAGAAGCGAGGTGCTGCTAAATGAGAGAGATGAACATGGTCCCATGGGGGTACATCGGTTGGGCCCTGTGCGTGGCCGGAGCCGTCATATCGAGCATGCCGCAGTGGTTCATCGTGGCCCTGAGGCAACCGGCGGTCAACGCCCTGTACATCGGACTGCCCATCCTCGCGCTCGGGTCGATTCTGCTCGTCGTGGCGTGGCTTCCGGAAATGAAGCGGGAGTATCCGGAGATCCTCGAGACTACGATGACGCCCATACCCAAATTCTACCGAGACGGAGGTCAGCCGTAGAACGGACCTCCCTCCGAGGCGAATGTTAAAACCCTGTGAGACCGCCGCCTGACCAAGGAGATGGATCGCGTGCCCTCGACCAAGCGCATCGTGGCCGCCCTTCTGGCCCTCGTCGCGGCCATTATCGTGGGCGTAACCCAGTTTGATCAGATCGTGGCTTCCGTCACGGTCTACCTCGGAGGGGCCTCCCTCGAGAGAATCATGGGCCACCCGCTCCCTCGCGACTATTGGTCTCTTGTCCTCCTGAACATCATCATCGTCTCGTCATTCCTGTTCCTCGTCCCTATGAGGGTCCACGGTTCGTGGAGGGCCCACGGAGCCTACCTGGGCTTCGTGGTCTCCATGTTCTCGGAAATGTTTGGCTTCCCTCTGACCGTCTATTTCCTGTCGGGTGCGGGGTACGCCTTCTTCGAGCCGCAGTTCGTCGGCTATGTGTGGGCGTACGGCCACCTGGTCGGCTCGCCCGTCGTAATCGCGGGCCTCTTGCTGCTGTACAAAGGCTGGAAAGAAGTTTTCTTCCTGAGGGAGGACGTCTTGGTCAACTCGGGCATCTACCGCGTAATCCGGCATCCCCAGTACCTGGGCCTGCTCCTCGTGACCTTGGGCCAATTCCTCGTGTGGCCCACGATCCCAACGGCCATCCTGTGGCCCATCCTCGCGGCTCTGTACTACAGGCAGGCGAGGAAGGAAGAAGCGGTCCTCTCGGAGAAGTTCGGCGCGGCATTCCGAGAATATGCGAACAAGACGCCGATGCTCCTGCCCAGGATCAAATTTCGCCGCGTGTTCAAGGCGGCGTCGCCGTAGGGCTCCGGGGGCGTTTCCTAGGGGACCACGACGCCCCTTCCCTCGAAGGTCCCCTTCTTCATACGCTCGAGGATGTCGTTCACCTCGTCGAGCTTGCCCATGTGGGTGAGCACCTTGACCTTCCCCTGACGCGTCAGCTCGATCAGTTCCCGTAGTTCGTCCCAGTTCCCCACGAGGCTCCCGATGACGGAGTACTCCGCGAAGATCATGTCGATCGCCTTCAGATTCGCGATTCCCCCATAACCCACGATAATCACCGTCCCGCCCTTCCGGAGCATCTTCACGCCGTTGGCCAAGGTCTGGTCGTTGCCCACAACGTCCATGACGACGTCCGCACCCTTGTTGTCGGTGATCTTCATGACTTGCTTCACGGGGTCGTTGCGGGCGTCGACGACGTGGTGAGCCCCTAACTTCTCAGCAAGCCGCAACTTGCTCTCCGCGACGTCGACCGCGGTGACCACGGTGTTCGTCATGCACCGGAGGAGTTGCAGGCCGATGTGGCCGAGCCCTCCGATACCCTGGACCACGACGTGGCTACCCGAAGTCGTCCGGCTCGCGGCCTTCTTGACCGCGCGGATGACGGTGAGCCCGGCATCGGCCAGGGGGGCGGCGTCCTCCGGCTTCAGATCGTGAAGCTTCACGAGGGACCTCTGGGACGTCACGATGTATTCCGCGAATCCGCCGTCCGCGGTGATGCCCGGAAACACGAGGTTCTCGCAGTGCATGTCCTCGCCGATCCTGCAAGCCCGGCAGAGGCCATCCGTGATGACGGGGTGCAGGATGACCTTCTCGCCTTTCCGGAAGGCTGTCACGTCCTCGCCGGTCTGTTCGATCACGCCCGCGTTTTCGTGCCCCAAAGTGTACGGAAGGGAGGTTTGTACCTTCTCACGCCACACGCCTTCCACGATGTGGAGGTCCGTGTGGCAAACCCCGGCCCCGGTGATGCGGACCAAAACGTCCGTGGGGTTCTTCAGGCGCGGAATGTCAACCTCGACGATTCGGAGCGGTTTATCGAACTCGAAAAGCCGTGCAGCCCTCATGTCCTGTCAAATCGCGCGTCGTCTACTTAGGCCTTGCGCAGGAGGGCGACAGCTTGGCATCGGCTCAGATCGTTACGAGGGTCGAAAGGAAAAACCGCATGTACAACATCATCAACTTGATGATCCTAATAGCCTCGCCTCCGGACACGGAACCTAGGACCCTAAGGCGATGCTGTGCGCTCTACGGGCCTTGAGCGGTTGGTGGGGGCAGGCAGACCGAGGCGAGGGATTCGCGCAGCTTCTCATCGCGACCTCCTTCGGACAGCCGTTGGGAGTGTATACGTAACGCTGCGTGGTTATGAGCATTAATGCAAGAACGAACCACGCTACCCGTCCGCAAGGCCACCCGGGATCGGCTGAGGGTTTTTGGAAGGAAGGGGGAGAGCTACGATGACATCCTTCGTCGGCTGATGGAAATCGCCGAAGAGAGCGCATTCTTCGAGCGCCAAGTGAGGATTTTGAAGGAGTCCCGATTCTATTCCCTCAGCGAAACTTGAGGTACTTCTCTCCGACGAAGCGTTGTCATTCCTGCGGTCTCTGGAGACTCGCCAGCGCGATCGAGTCCTGGACCACCTGCGGGAACTCGAGACGGAGCCATTCCGCCTGCGTCCTAGGGCCGACATCAAGAACTGCGGGCGGCACCACGGCCAGACGTTCTACCGGTTGCGGGTCGGGGACTTTCATGTCGTGTATGTGGTCGAGGGGCGCCATATCAAAGTGACAGAGATCTTCCGGCGAGGCCGAGGTTACCGGTGGCTGGAATAGCCGCCGCCATCCTTCATGAGCTACTCGGACCCATCTTGGCCAGACGTGAGAGTCGCAGGGCGGAATTGAACCCCACCTTGCGCCTTACGAGGGCGTCGCTGTGCCAGGGAATCGTCGCAGCGTTTTTTCGTGTCCACTGCTTAGCTCGACTCACGTCTTTTTCTCGGCCGAACCTTCCATCGCGCTCCGGGCCATTCCTTCACGGCTGCGTCCGGACAAGGACGACATCGGCCGGACGGTCGCTCCTTTCTACACGGGCCCCGAGCAGCTTCGGCCGGACTTCCATCTCGAGTTCGGGGGACGGATCGTCGATTTGGGCCACTAGCTTGACGCCGTGTTCGAACTCCGCGAGGCCTAGGATCATCGGCGACGGGTAGCCTGGCCTTGTCGCGGTGACTCGGGTGAAGGTAAGGAGCCTCCCACGGCGTAGCTCGACCTCTTCGACGTCCCTTCTCCCGCATTGCCTGCACCGGGCTCGCCGAGGCAGCGAAACGATTCCACAGCCTGTGCATCGGTACGCGGGTAGGCTATCCACGATCCGACCTCCTCAGGATCGTGACGATCGAGCCGTTGCCGAAACCAGCTACGTTGCATGCAAGTCCGATCCCGGCCTCCACCTGCCTCGGGCCACACCGCCCCCGGATTTGCTGCACAATCTCGACGATCTGCGCCACGCCCGTCGCGCCCAGCGGGTGACCTTTGGCTTTGAGTCCGCCGCTCGTGTTGATCGGCAATTGGCCGTCGAGCGTGGTGAATCCGCGCTCCGCGGCGTCCCAGCCTTTTCCCGGCGGGAAGAACCCCAACTCCTCCGACTGAACCACCTCCATGATTGTCGCCATGTCGTGGAGTTCGGCGACATCGATATCGCCGGGGCCGATGCGAGCCATGTGATAGGCCCTTTCGCCTGCGAGCCGAACGGATGGCAAGCGGACGACGTTCGCCCGCTCCTGCAGGGTTTGAGTGTCGGTTGCGGCCCCGATGCCACCAACGACGACCGACTTTTCGACAGGGGCATGCGCCTTCTTCAACGGCGCGAGCACAAGGGCGGCCGCGCCGTCGGTAATCGGGCAAAAGTCGTAGAGCCGGAGGGGATCGCTGATGACCGGCGAACTGAGGACATCCTCGATCGTGATTCTCTTCTGGAAATGCGCGTTCGGATTGAGGGCGCCGTTGGAGTGGTTCTTCACAGCGATAGCGGCGAGAGCCGCCCTCGTAGCGCCGAACTCCGCAAGGTAGGCCCTTGCGACCAAGCCGGCAAGAGAGGGCAACGTGACGCCCTGCGCCCTCTCCCACGGATGCACGAGGCTTGCGATGATCTCCGTCGCCTCTCCCGTTGAGACCGAAGTCATCTTCTCCCCTCCTGCCACAAGGGCCAAATCGGACTGGCCGCTGGCCACCGCCATCCATCCCGCGTAGAATGCCGCTCCCCCGCTCGCGCTCGTGTACTCCACCTTCATGGCCGAGGCCGGTTCCAACCCAAGCTCACTCACCAAGAGGTTCGCAAGGCCCGATATGCCCTCGAACTCCCCGCTGGCCATGTTCCCGACGAACACGTCGTCGAACCTAGTCCCGTCGAGACCCGCGTCGTCGATCGCCGCGAGGGAAGCCTCGGTGAGCAGGTCCACGACCGTCTTGTCGCTCCTGCCAAATTTCGTCACGCCGCAGCCGACAATCGCAACTGACCGCATCCCTGCCGGCTACCCCGATCCGGTATAAAGGTGCGTCGCGGACGGCGAGCCACGAAGGTGACGCATGCAGGGACGAACGGCCACACCAAGTGAGGGGCCCTAGCGCGCAACACCTTTGTTTAGCTGATTGCTTCTCTCATCTCGCCATTACGAACTACGAAGACGAAGCCGCAGGGGGGAATTGAACCCCCGGCCTGTGCCCTACAATGCGCAGGCACGACCCATGGTAGCTTCGCGGACTATTAATATGATGGTGGTGATGGTTGTGATGATGGCGACCACGACCGTACCCGTCAAGCCGGAGACGCTGCGACGCCTACGATCCTACAAGGTTGGCGGGACGACGTACGATGAGGTTCTGAACGATCTCATGGATGACAACCCCCCGGGGGCGTTCATCCGCGAGCACCTCCGGCGACTCCGCTGGGAACCCGACATACCTTGGAGTGAAGTCCGCAAGCGGCTCAGGTTGTGACCGCCATGCCGGCGGAGATCTTTTTCAAGCCGAGTGCAGAGCGGGAGTTCCGTCGCCTCCCGCGGGAAATCCAAAGGCGGTTTGCAAGGGCCTTCGACGCGCTCGCAGAGGAGTCGACCCGACCCCGACCCGGTCTCGATGTCAAGCCCCTGCGCGGCGTGAAGGATACATGGCGGCTTCGCGTCGGGGACTATCGCGGGGTCTACGAGATCGAGCCGGGCAAAATCAGGTTCACTCGGTTTGGGCACAGGTCCAATGTCTACGACGTCTAGCCGGAGAGCCGCAGGGGGGAATTGAACCCCCGACCTGCGCCTGACCAAGGCGCTTTCCTTCTCCGGAGAGGTGGAAGTTTCGACGGGAGCGTGGAATGGGCAGAGGATTTCAAGCCCGTCTACCGCATTGTACCCGTACCCGGGGAATGGAACGATGGTGCTTGTGTCCGTGAATCCCGCGACAGGCGCGGAGATCGAGCGCTTCCAAGAGTTCGACACGAATGATGTGAACCGCGCGCTCGACGCGGCGGTGGACGCGTTCCCGAGGTGGCGGGCGACTCGAATGGAAGACCGTGCAGGCCTCATGCGCGCTGTCGCGACAGTGCTCCGCAGGAACAAGCGCGCGTACGCAGAGATCATGGCGGCGGAGATGGGGAAACCCGTCCGAGACGGTGTAGGAGAGATCGAGAAGTGCGCGTGGGCGTGCGACTTCTACGCAGATCATGCGATGACGCTTCTCGTGGACGAGGAGGTGCCCACGGAGGCGAAGCGAAGCTTCGTGAGCATCGAACCGCTCGGACCGGTCCTCGCGGTGATGCCGTGGAACTTCCCTTTCTGGCAGGTCTTCCGGTTCGCGGCGCCCGCTCTGATGGCGGGAAACGTCGGCCTCCTCAAGCACGCGAGCAATGTCCCCCGCTGCGCGGTCACGATCGGCGAGGTCTTTGCGGAGGCGGGATTTCCAGAAGGGGCTTTCCAGACCCTGCTCGTCGGAAGCGGGGCCGTGGGCTCCCTCGTCCAGGACCCGAGGGTCCGGGCGATCACGCTCACGGGGAGCGAGAAGGCGGGCGCGGCCGTGGCGGAGGTCGCGGGCGCGACGATCAAGAAGACAGTCCTCGAGCTCGGCGGGAGCGACCCCTTCATCGTTTTCCGGGACGCGGACGTGGACCGCGCCGCGCGGGTCGCCGCCGAGGCGCGATGCGTGAACTCCGGCCAGAGTTGCATCGCGGCGAAGCGATTCATCGTTGAGGGGGCCGTGTACGACGAGTTCCTCGAGACGTTCCGCGAAGCGATGGCGGCGCGAAAGGTCGGGGACCCGATGCGGGACGACACCGATATTGGCCCGCTCGCGCGGGAGGACCTCCTCCAAGACCTCGACCGACAGGTCCGCGGGACCGTTGCGAAAGGTGCGAGTGTCGAGCTCGGCGGAGCCCGCTTGCCCGGACCGGGGTTCTACTATCCGCCGACGATTCTCTCGGAGGTCACGAAGGGCATGCCCGCGTACGACGAGGAGGTGTTCGGCCCTGTCGCGGCCGTGATCCGCGCGGAGAACGAGGACGAGGCGATCCGGATCGCGAACGACTCGCGGTACGGCCTCGGCGCGAGCCTCTGGACCCGCGATGTGGACCGCGGCCTTCGGTTCGCCCAGCGAATCGAGGCGGGAATGGTCTTCATCAATCGGCAGGTGAAGTCCGATCCGCGCCTCCCGTTCGGAGGGGTGAAGGGCTCTGGCTACGGCCGGGAACTCGGCTCCTGGGGAATCCGGGAATTCGTGAACGCGAAGACGATCTCCGTGGACGCATAGCCGGGAGGCCCGAGAGGCACCGACACGTGACGACAGTCCGGGCTGGATGATGACATCGCGCGGACAGGCCTGGCCTCGGCAGTTGGGTTCCGGGCGGCTCCGTTTCAAGGTCACTCTGTGAGGACCGCGCGGGTCGGCGGCATACTTGAGTCTTCGCAGAAGTTGTTATGTATCCCCCGGCCGGTCCTCGGCGTCAAGGTTTGACACCATCAAGAAACGGGAAGAGAGCCGGGTTCTGCTCCTAGGGTGCGGGGCCGTCGGAGCGGTCGTTGCACGGCACCTCGCCGCGTCGTCGCTCGTCCGGACGATCGTCGCGGCCGATATGGACCCCGAGAGGTCGAAGGCGTTGGCCCGCGTCGTGTCGCCCCGCAAGGTCCGACCCCTACGCCTCGATCTCCGCGAGGAAGGGGCTCTCGCCACGGCCGCCCGGGGATCGTCGCTCATCGTCAACGCCGCGCATCCGAAGTTCAACCTCCCGGTCATGAAGGCTGCCTTGGAGACCACCGCCGACTATCTTGATTTGGCGGGAGGTGGCAAGGATCAGCTAGCGCTTCACGGGAAGTGGCGGCGCGCTGGCCGCTCGGCCCTCCTGGGCATGGGAGAGGATCCCGGTCTCTCGAACGTTTTCGCGCGCCATGCCGCGGATGCGCTGGACGAGGTCACGACCGTGCGGATTCGTGACGGAGAGACAGCTCGCTCCGAGGTCTATCCCGTGGTCCTCCTCTTCAGCCCCGAGGTATTCATCGAGGAAACGTTGGCTCCCGCAATCGTGTTCGAGGGCGGTCGGTGGAAGAAGCTCCCGCCGTTCCGCGGGCGCGAGGACTTCCCGTTTCCCCCTCCCGTCGGCGCCGTACCCGTGTACCACGTGAGCCACGAGGAGGTCGAGACGCTTCCGCGGTTCCTCCCCAAGCGACCGCGGTACGTCGACTTCAAGCTGGCCCTCCTCCCCGATACCGTGCGATGGCTCCGATGGCTCAAGCGGGTGCGCTGGAATCGCCCCAAGGTGCGCGAGGCGATACTCTCGTTGATACCGCCTCCGGGGGCCTTGGCGGGCCGCATCTCCGGCCACGCCGCCATCTTGGTCGAGGTGACCGGGCGGCGCGACGGAGTGGCCGCAACCCACACGGTGTGGACGGCCCTGGAT
>Ga0209341_10004002_pt1 | contig 13653 bp, 8 predicted proteins | sample RifCSP13_2_FD_184020 | JGI IMG/M metagenome (GOLD analysis project Ga0209341, IMG submission 184020) | Soil microbial communities from Rifle, Colorado - Rifle CSP2_sed 13_2 (SPAdes) (version 2) | ecosystem: Environmental > Terrestrial > Deep subsurface > Rock core/Sediment | place: Rifle...
GCGCTGGAAGAAATCATTTACTTTTGTCCTGATATAAAGGCCGTAGTTTCCGCGCTCCCAGTTTCTTCTCTTTGCCAGAAAGTTGGTGTAATAAATCCATTCGCCGATAGGCGGCAGTCTTACCTCGGCGCCAAGCGCCTCCAACTGCTTAACAAGGTTTTCATTGCTGAACCTGTTGCTTCTCACATATATCTCGCCCACGACGCCGACTATAGGCCTGTCTTTTTTCTCATGTGTCGGTATTGCGAGAAACGTCTGTTTGGCCTCTCTGAGTTCTTTTTCAGGGAACCGTTTTTCTTTTACTACAGCGCATATCTTATGTATGCTGTCCCAGTATGCCTTTTCCGTTTCACCGGGATTTTTTTCATAAGGCCTTGTCTCTCTCAGCCGCTTTTCAAGTATGTCTATGGCGACTATGCCCCACCATGCAAGTCTTGGAAAATTGCCGCCGACCATGCCAAGCTCCTTATAGAACGCCTCATCCTGGTCAGGGGCATAGACCGGAACATCCTTGCACCCCATCTCGTCAAGTATCAACCTGTGATAGCGGTTATACTGGCCGAACCTGCACGGTCCGTTGCCGGAAGGCATAAAGAACGCAGACCTTTCAGGGACAAAATCAGGTCTCTTGATAATCTTTACCATATCGCCTGTTGTAATGATGCTCGGATAACATTCCCTGCCGGATGTATATCTTCTGCCCCATTTCAATGTTTCATCATCAGGCTCAGGGATTATCTCCGCTTCAATGCCGCACGCCTCAAACGCCGCCTTTAGTGCATGCGCAGCATCGGCCATATACGGCAGGTAAATCTTTTTCTTAAGACCCGTTCTGTGAACAGGCCCTGTATTGGTTCGGAGTTCGGAGTTCGGAGTTTGGAGTTCGGAGATTTGCTGTCTTTTTCTTATATTCCTCAAACTATCCAGAAACGCCTCGCATCTTGTTATCGCGCCTGCGTCTGCGGAATGTTCGTCTATCTCAAGCTGGAGGAACGGCTTGTCTTTTGCCCTGTCTTTAAAGAAATGCGTGATGAATGAATCAGGCCCGCATCCGAAATTTGTAAGATAGATAGCATAGAGATTCGGGTTGTCATTGACAAGTTTTGCAGTTGACAATATCCTCTGGCCTGACTTCCAATACATATCCGCCGCAAGGGTGTCGTCTATCGCGTCATCCACAGGAAGCATGTCAAAAGGTATTGCAAGGACACCCATATCCCGGAGCTTCTGCGGCAGTTCAAGGTTTATGCCGTTATCCATCGTGTTATACGATCTGCCCACGATTACAAGGGTAATATCTTTAATATCCCTCAGTATCTCACTTCCTCTCTCACGCATCCTCCTGTAAAACGCAGCCTGGCTTTCCTCAGCTGTCAGAAGGGCATTATCTATCTCACCTCTGCTTTTTCCAAACATCTTTCCTAAATCATGGAACTGCTTTCTTCTGACCTTTTCAGGCTTGTTAAAGTGTATAATAGGCCTTAATACCTCAATACCCAGGGTATTGAAATCAAATGCAGATTGGGCGAGATAGGGCATTGTCTGCACATAGGGGCAGTGGTATGTGAAGGTATGGTCCTTTTGTGCCGGTTTGAGGTTGATTATGCTGGGGAGGAATATCCTTTTTACACCCTTGTTTATCAGCTCATGGATGTGGCCATGGCTTACCTTTATTGGGAAACAGGTTTCTGTAACTATCCGCTCCACACCCTCCTTTATTATTTCTCTGTTTGTGGGGGACGACAGTATAACCCTGAAACCAATCTCATTGAAAAAGGCCTTCCAGAAAGGATACATCTCATACATGTATAGCATCCTTGGGATGCCGATTGCCGGCGCATCCTCTGGAAGTTTTTTGCCTTTGTAAGATGAGAATAAAATCTTTTCCCTTTCCTTATAAAGATCCGGCAGAGGATTATCCTTCTTTGCTGCCATGCTCACATCGTATTTCTCGCAGCGACTCCCGTAGTAGAGCGGTGTGTCTCCTTCAACCACAACCTTCTTTATATCGCATATATTGGAGCAATCCCTGCATTCAAATGATGTAAGGGTATACTTTTTTTTGCTTAAATCAAAGCCCTTAAACTTCGTGGGCATTTTAGGGTCCTTTTCCTCCATGGCAAGGATGGCAACGCCTATTGCGCCTGTAACATCATGGTTTTCAGGGACAGTTATCTTCTTGCAGGTCACCTTTTCAAAGGCAGCAACAACGCCGAGGTTCGCCGCTGTACCGCCCTGGAAGAATATGTTGTCCCCTATCCTCCTGTCGCCAACAACCCTGTTCAGGTAATTATGCACGATGGAATATGATAGTCCTGCCACAATCTCATCCTTGCTCGCCCCCCCCTGCTGGTGGTGAACCATGTCGCTTTCAATAAAGACAGTGCATCGTTCGCCCATTGATGTGGGAGCAGCGCATCCCAGCGCCAGCTCGCTGAATTCACCTTTTATGGATATGCCAATCCTTTCCGCCTGCTCCTCGAGGAATGAGCCTGTGCCGGCGGCGCAGACCTTATTCATTTCAAAATCAACAACAACCCCGTTTTTCAACGCAATATATTTTGAATCCTGGCCCCCTATCTCAAATATCGTATCCACTGTGGGGTCAATGACGGCTGCGGCGGTTGCCTGGGCAGTAATCTCATTCCGTATAATATCTGCCCCAACAAAATCTCCTATAAGGTATCTGCCGGAGCCGGTTGTCCCGACGCCTATAACCTCCACTTTAGCTCCGCATTCCTCGCCTATCTCTTCAAGCCCCTCCCTTACAGCCTCTATGGGCCTGCCTGCGGTTGCAAGGTATCTCCTTGCCATAAGTTTTTTTTCTTTATCTATCAGCACAACATTTGTGCTTACAGAACCGATGTCTATTCCAAGATAGGCCTGGACATTCTCGCCCTCCTTGAATGGGTAACCGGACTTATCTTTTATTTGTGAAGGATGGTTTTCAGGCCGTTCAAGGGAGTCAAGCCCTTTCCCCTTTTTCCTTCCTGTTTTTATATATTCTTCAAATTCCCCGAGGCCTTTAAATTCGCCTATCCCCTTTCCCTTTTCCATGGCATTGAATACAGCGCCGAGGGCGCCCATGGATGTAAAATGTTTGGGTATGATGAATTCTGCATCGTTTAGTTCAAGGACATCCTTGAATGCCTTTCTGACGCCGAGGTTGGCTGCAACGCCGCCCTGGAATGAGACCGGCTTTACAAACTCCTTCCCCTTTCCGATACTCCCCTTAAAATTTCTGGCAACAGCATAACAGAGTCCTGCTACAATGTCGTAGTCGGGGGTTGCCGCCTGTTGCAGGTGTATCATGTCGCTCTTTGCAAATACACTGCATCTGCCGGCGACCCTGGGCGGATTTGGGGATTTCAGTGCAAGTTTGCCGAATTCTTCAATTGTGAGATTAAGCCGTGTTGCCTGCTGGTCGAGAAAAGAACCTGTGCCTGCTGCGCACACTGAATTCATCTGGAAATCCTCAATCCTTATCTTCCTTGCATCACCATCAGGAGATAGCAGTATTAGCTTTGCATCCTCTCCACCCATCTCAATTACTGTCCTTACCTCAGGATGGAAATATTCAGCGGCCTTTGCCTGGGCAATGACCTCGTTTGTAAAACTTGCGCCTATAAGGGAGGCAATGAGTTTTCCGCCTGAGCCTGTGGCAGCCACGGCCTTTATCTTATGGAGAGGGAACCTTGTGGTGATATCAGACAGGATTGCAATGGCAGTTTCCTGCGGCTGGCCTTTTGTCCTCGTATAATGGTCTTCAAGTATATTCCTGTTTTCATCAATAACCACCGTATTTGCACTTACAGAGCCTATATCAATGCCTATAAAAACAAAATCGTTCTTACTCAAGATACACCTCCATCCTTAGATTCGGATATTCAACAAACACAGCAGGTCAAATTCCAATAATCAAATCCCAAATTGCAAATAAAATTGACAAATTTTGTATATTATCAACAATTTTTATCCACTTGTCAATCTTCTGTTTTACTATTCTGCTTTACTATGCTGCATGGCGCTGGCGCCAGATTGTCCGATGTCATTGAGAGGCTGAAGTGCGGTGAAGAAAACCGCCCTTCCAGGCGGGGTTCTGTTAATGAAAAAAAACAGCCCGGCCTGAAAGACCGGGCTGCATCAAATATACTTGAGACGCTAAAACCTACTTCTGCAAGTCGCCTTGCATGAACTGAACAACTGCATCTGCGTCTGCATCTGAAAGACCTGACTTGGGCATATCAATGGGATACTCTTTGTACTTCTTTGCTGCCCCGGCGCGGCCTTCAAGGATAACCTTCTTAATATCCTCTGCTTTACCTTCGGTTAGGAACTTATTACCTTTCTGTGCAGGCGCCATGCCCTTCATGCCTTCACCCTTCTGGCCATGGCATGCAGCGCACTTTGCCTTGAATATTGCTGCACCATCTGCTGCCAAAGCTGAACCGGTAAATGCAAGGGCTGCTATAACAGCCACCAAGCTTATAATGTTGCGCATATCTCCCTCCTTTCTTTAAGATTTTATTTGCCTTCATTTTTTAGACTAAATTAAAAATCACCCCTTGTCAAGCATTTTTTAAAATACCACACAGCCGTGGTTGAAAAATCAAAGACTGGTCATATCCCCTCAGCTCTGCCTCTGGGAATCCTTATCCCCTTTTTCTTCATTGCCGCTTTGATAACCTTAAGCTTCCAGTCCCTGTGGGCATTTATTATTGACACAACTTCCTTTGGACTATCTGTTATCCTTACGAGCCTTAAGTCTTCAGGCGATATTGTCTTTTCCTTAAGCATCGTTGACTTCATCCAGTGTATAAGCCCACCCCAGTATTCCTTGCCCACCAGTATCAATGGCAGGGGGTATATCTTGTGGGTCTGGACAAGGGTAAGCGCCTCAAAAAATTCATCAAGGGTGCCAAAACCCCCTGGCATACACACATAACCCATGGCGTATTTTATAAACATCACCTTCCTCGCAAAGAAGTATTTAAAGGTCAGCGACTTGGTCTGGAATGGATTTGCCTTTTGCTCCATGGGGAGAATGATATTTAATCCCACGGAGACGCCGCTATTTTTAGCTGCCCCCTTATTGGCTGCCTCCATAATGCCGGGGCCTCCGCCTGTTATAATAGTATAGCCGTCCTTTGACAGAAGGCTGGCAATCTCGTATGCCTTTTTGTAGTATTTATGGTTCCTGTGGAACCTTGCAGAGCCGAATATGGATACTGCCGGCCCTATTGTTGAAAGCTCTTCAAAGCCCTCCACGAACTCGCTCATGATTTTGAATATCCGCCATGTCTCCTGGCCTCTTAAATCCTCAACCATTTTGCCTCCAAATAGGAAATTGTGGATTAGGAATTAGAAATTAGGAATTAGGAATTGTTTACCTATTCCCATTCTATTGTGCTCGGTGGTTTTGTGCTTATATCATAAACCACCCTGTTTACGCCCTTAACCTCGTTTATTACCCTTGTTGACAGCATTGCCAAAAGGTCATAAGGAAGCCTCGCCCAGTCGGCTGTCATGCCGTCAACGCTTTCCACTGCCCTAATTGCGGCAACATTTTCATATGTCCTTTCATCGCCCATGACACCGACTGTTTTGATAGAAAGAAGCACTGCAAATGCCTGCCATAGCTTTGTATAAAGTCCTGCCCTTTTTATCTCCTCAAGCACAATACTGTCTGCCTTTCTTAGTATATCACAACGCTCCTTTGTAACCTCGCCTAAAATCCTTATGGCAAGGCCGGGGCCAGGAAACGGATGCCTGTTTATTATCTCCTCTGGCATACCCAGCGCCCTGCCGAGGGCTCTGACCTCGTCTTTAAATAATTCCCTTAACGGCTCAACTAATCTGAGTTTCATTTTCTTCAGGAGGCCTCCTACATTATGGTGGCTCTTGATGGTGGCTGACGGGCCTTTGAATGATACGCTTTCAATTACATCAGGATATAGTGTCCCCTGTCCAAGAAAGGCCACTTCTTGCCCCTTGCCCCTTGCCCCCTGCCCCTTTTTTAATTTTATGGCCTCTTCCTCAAATACCCTGATAAATTCATTGCCAATAACCTTTCGCTTTTTTTCAGGGTCTTCCACATCTTTGAGCCTATTAAGAAATCTTTTGGAAGCATCCACACAAATGAGCCTCATGTGGAAGCTCTTTCTCAGCACCCCTTCCACCTTTTCCGCCTCCCCTGCCCTCAGTAAACCGTTATCAACAAATATGCAGGTTAACTGTCTGCCGATTGCGCGGTGAAGCAGAACAGCAGCCACGGCAGAATCCACTCCTCCGCTTATGCCGCAAACAACCCCTTTGCCGTCAACCCTTTCCCTGATTTCCTTCACGGCAGTATCTATGAATGATTCCATAGTCCATGTGGGCTTGCATTTGCATATTTGAAAAAGGAAATTCTTGATTATTTGTCGGCCTTTTGGTGTATGAACAACCTCTGGATGAAATTGCACGCCGAAGATTTTTCTTTTAACATCGCTCATTGCGCATATCGGCGAATTTTTGCTGTGGGCAATGGGTATAAATCCCTTAGGCATCTTTTTGATTCTATCGCCATGGCTCATCCAGACTGATGTGATGTGTGATGTGCGATGTGCGATGTGCGATAGTAAGTCAGAATCATCATCAATTACCAGTTCAGCATTTCCATATTCCCTGTGGTAAGACTTTTCTACCTTCCCTCCTAATAGGTGCGCAGTCAATTGCATGCCATAACAAATACCTAAAATTGGGATATTTAGATTAAAGACTCCCTTTGGAATAACAGGGGCATTCTTGTCATACACACTGGATGGTCCACCAGACAGGATTACGCCTTTTGGATTGAATTTACTGATCTTTTCAATGCCTATATTGAAGGGATGTATCTCGCAGTAAACCTTCTGTTCCCTTACCCTTCTTGCAATAAGCTGGGTATATTGAGAACCAAAGTCTAATATGAGGATTTTTTGCTGATGGATGTCTTGCATAAAGGAATTTGCGGCAATGGTGAAAAATATAACTTAAAAGTGGAGAATAAACAATCAAAAAATAGAGGCTGGAACATCCCAGGCCGTGGGTTCCCTTGATAATGGAGCGCAAGCTATGATATATAAACATCAGTAATTGCAAGAGGATGTTCTTATGGACTATACGCGAAGAAGCATATTTGTTGTAGATGATGAGGAGGCTATCCGCAAGGTTTTGAATACCCATCTGACAAAAGAGGGCTATAATGTCATCCAGTGTTCCGGCGGCAGGGAAGTCTTTAATCTGCTGGAAAATAACTCCTTTGAGTTAGTCATCAGTGATATCAGGATGCCGGAAGTGGATGGCGTGAAGATACTGGAGTTTATTAAGCAAAGATTTGACACTGTTCCGGTCATTATGCTCACAGGCCTGACAGATATCACTATAGCCGTTGATGTAATGAAAAAAGGCGCCTTTGACTACATCATAAAACCAGTAAAGAAAGAGGACCTCTTGTATACAATACAGCGCGCCTTTATCCACAGGGATTTGCTCGAAAGAAATAGGGAGCTTGAGAGAGAAAACAGAGAATACCGCATGTTTCTGGAAAAAAGGGTGGAAGAACGCACCGAGGAATTAAATATCAAGGCAGAGGAACTGCAGGCTGCCTATGGAATGCTAAAGGCCATGAATATCAACTTCGCCAATGCCCTGGCAGAGACAATTGAAGCAAAAGACAGGCACACCAGCGGACACTGCGGCCGTATGCGAAATCTCTGCGTCCGTCTGGGTAAGCTTTTGGGGCTTAAACCAGAAGAGATAGAGATACTTGAGTATGCCTCTTTATTGCATGACCTCGGAAAGGTGAGTGTAAATGAACTTATCCTGAATAAGGGAGGCCCGCTTAATGAAGAAGAGTTCATGTCTGTAAAGAGGCATTCAGAGGTCGGCGAAAAAATCCTTAAGGATATACCCCTTATGAAACAGGTGGCGATAGTAATAGGTGCGCACCATGAGAATTTTGACGGAAGCGGTTATCCGAGGGGTTTAAAAGGCTCTGAAATCCCGCTGATTGCCAGGATAATTGCTGTAGCAGATACATTTGATGCGATGATCAGTGACAGGCCTTATCGTAAAGGTCTCTCTCTGGAATTCGTGATAGGCGAGTTGAAAAGGGTCTCAGGCTCCCAATTAGACCCGCAGATAGTCGAGGTCTTTGTTGAAAATAAAGAGCATATCTTAAATAACAGCAGTGAAAATTAGTCTTATTAGAGTTCCGTTTAAAGAAAACCTTTCCTCAAAAAAGGTTCCGCAATGATTAAAAGGTCAATCCCAAATTTTCTCGCTGTTACGGTTATGGTATTCATGACCGTATTTATAGCCCTTTTCCTATATAGCAACATTCACCTCAAAAATAAAATTACCCTTCAGACTGTCCAGGAGATGGAGTTTATATCGGATGTTTTTGCCAAGGCAATTCTGGATGTTATGAGCGGCGGTCACAATAAAGAAACATATGCTGTCATAACAGGTTACGGTAATCTCATGGGAGTAGAAGACCTCGGGATATATAAATTAACAGGCGAAGAGGCATTTCAAGCGCCCTCATTACAACCTGAAGACAGCCCCAGGATAATTCGCAAGATAGGGCCTGCTGATAAAAATTTTTGGAAGGTTACTGAGACTATGAACCTGGCAGATTTTTTTGATTATGACAAGATGACCTATACAAGATATGTCCCTTTGAGGTCCGAAGAGGCCTGTATTAACTGTCATATAGAAAAAACCACCCTCGGAATACTTAAAGTAAGCTTTTCTGCGAAAAGCCACTTTGAGACGCTTAAGCATATACAGCAGTTTATATGGGTGCTCGGACTTATAGTAGCGCTGCCTATTGCCGGCCTTTTTATCAGCAGCGTCATTATCAGGGACAAAAACAGACTGTACTTACAACTTGAAGAGGCCAATAACGACTTGAGAGAGACATACAATAGCCTTAGCGAAACCAAATACTATTTGCAGATGATACTTGATAATTCAAAGGCCCTTATTATTACTACGGATATGGAGGGGAAGATAGTAGAGTTCAACAGAGAGGCAGAGGCGCTTCTTGAGTATAAAAAGTATGAGGCGGTAGGCAAGGATGTTTTGATGTTATATGAAAACCCCCTGCAAAGAAGGGAGATAATTTCCAGGAGCAGGTTTAAAGATGGTGAGATATGGACTGCGAGAAACCGTGAAGTCACACTCAGATCAAAATCCGGCAAATTGTTCTATATAAACCTCACCCTGTCCGCCCTGGTAGACGATAAGGGTGGGGTTATGGGAACTGTAGGCATAGGTAAAGATATCTCTGAGCAGAAGATGCTTCAATTTAAGTTGATACAATCAGAAAAGCTTGCTGGTATTGGCACACTTGCCAGCGGCATAGCCCACGAGATAAATAATCCGCTTGCCGGTATACTGGGGATGGCAGAGGCAATAAGGGATGAGGATGATGCAGGCATTATAAAGTCCTATGCAAACGATATTATCCATTACGCAACAGATGCCGGCAAGATAGTAAAAGAGCTCTCTGCATATTCCCGTTCAGCCCACAACGAGGCAAAATCAACAGTAGACCTGTCAGTGGTAGTAGAAGATGCTTTAAAATTGGTAAAACACGCTACTCCTTTGACATCTATTGAGGTAGTCCACAATCTGGGAAAGGATTCTCTTATCTTTGCAAATGCCAGCGAGGTGCAGCAGGTTTTTGTGAACTTGATAATCAATGCTATCCATGCTATGAATGACGGCGGCAGACTTATCATTAATTGCCTCAGGGAGGGGAAATTTGTAAAGGCCACTGTATCTGATACAGGCCATGGCATACCGAGAGAGCATATAAGACGGATATACGACCCGTTTTTTACAACCAAACCGCCTGGCAAGGGAACAGGACTCGGGCTGTACATAGTTTATCGGATTGTAACCAAGTATGGAGGAAGCATTGATGTTGAAAGCGCAGAGGGAGAGGGAACAACCTTTACCTTAAAATTTCCTGCTATTGATGATGTTTAGGATAATACAGAATATCGGGTATGAAAGGATTTTTATGAAACCAACTACTTTTATCCTCTTTGTTTTTCTTATAAATTTTAGCCTCCTTTTAGGAATCAAATCTACAGGCTGGTGCGAAGATAAGCGGTTTGAGCAGATGGAAAAGGAGCTCAATGACTTGAAGATACGCATGGATGCTGTAGAGGCAGCGGATGAAGAGAACAGATACAATCTTTCAAAAATAGTGGATATAAGCGGATATGCAGATGTTGAATATTACCATACAGACCAGGAAGGTGAAAATGATAAGTTCCGGATAAGGCACTTTAGCCTCTTTTTTAATAAAGATATTCAGAAGGAGTGGAGGCTTTTTACCGAGATAGAGTATGAAGACGCACCGTTTATTGAATCCAGGCACACAGACGATACAGCTCAAACGGTTCAAGGGAAAATATATGTAGAACAGATGTATATAGAATACCACCCTGTTCTGGAGTGGAACCTTAGATTTGGCAGATTTTTAACGCCAGCCGGAATCTGGAGTATTTATCACTACTACCCCTATGTGCCTACGCAGGAACGACCCATACATATAAGGAAGATATTTCCACAGGTATCAGATGGCATTCAGGTTAGAAGGTCATTTTCTATATGGGATTCTCCGCTTGACTCCCATCTATACATTTCAAATGGTTCAGGCAATCCGGGCCGTATTGACCGTAATGAAAATAAGGGAGTTGGCGCAAGACTCAACTATCAGATGGATATCTTAAACGGTGTTGAATTTGGCGCTTCCTATTTCAGGGAGAAGGATAATGAGAATATAGAAAAGAATAGTTATGGTTTTCACACTAAATTAAACTATTCTCCTATAATCTTACAGATGGAATATGCAATGAGGCACAACAATCCTGAAAATTCAGCAGACTTTAATGATATTGGGGCGTATGCGCAGATAAGCTATGATATAGAGCGGTGGACATTTGCAGGCAGATATGACTGGTATGACGAGAACGCAACCAACCCAATAAATGACCAATTCCGTTATACTGGCGCTATAAACTACCATTTTGCGCCTAATGTGGTTGGAAAGGCAGAGTATAACAGAAATGAATTTGATGACCCAGGCATCAAGGACTATAATGAGGTCATAGTGTCAATAGCGGTGGCTATAGGAGACCTCTGATGAAAAGGGTATGGGGTTCAATGCGCATTATAATACTGATTTTAGCATTTACACTCCTGCTAACAGATATAAATGTTGCCCAGATTGAGCCTGTTGCAGTTATTGTAAATAAGGATAACCCTGTAACATTGCTCAGCGATAGTGATATCAGGAGGATATATACCAACAGCATTCTCAAGTGGCCGGATGGTAAGCCGATTACATTATATGACCTTGCAATAGATAACCCTTTACGGAATGTGTTCTCAGAAAAGGTGTTGGGCAAATCACCTGATAAGGTTGCATATGAATGGGCGCATCTTAAAATCACCAATCAGGCAAAGAATCCTCCGCTGACCATGAAAAATCAGCTATTGATAATCAAGAAGGTGTCCATTGAAATGGGCGCTATTGGATATGTATCGTTCAGCGCTGCTAAGGGGAATACTGCTGTAAAAATTGTAAGTATAATACAATAAGGCCACAATTACTCCACCACCTTATAATTCGGCGCCTCTTTTGTTATGATAACATCGTGGACATGGCTCTCGCGGAGTCCTGCAATGGTTATTTTTATTAACCTCGCCTTCTTTTGAAGGTCAGGCATAGTCCTTGAGCCGCAATACCCCATGCCTGATTTTAATCCGCCGATAAGCTGAAATATAGTTGAAGAGACCGGCCCTTTGTGCGGAACCCTCCCCTCAATACCCTCAGGCACAAGTTTAAGCTCGCTTTCAACATCATCCTGAAAGTATCTGTCTTTACTGCCTTTTTTCATGGCCTCAATAGAACCCATACCTCTATACATTTTATATGTCCGTCCCTGATATAAAACAGTTTCTCCCGGACTTTCATCTGTTCCTGCAAACAACCCTCCTATCATTACCGAATCAGCTCCTGCAGCAATGGCCTTTACCATATCGCCTGAAAACTTTATGCCGCCGTCGGCAATAACCGGTATGTTCTTTTTCCTGGCAACTGCAACGCAATCCATTATAGCCGTTATCTGCGGAACACCGACTCCTGTTACTATCCTTGTTGTGCATATTGAACCCGGGCCGATGCCGACTTTTATGGCATCAACACCTGCCTTTATAAGCGCTTCAGCGCCCTCGGATGTCCCGATATTTCCTGCTATGAGCTGGCATTTTGGAAAGCTTTTCCGTGTTGCCTTGACGGCATTTAAAACACCCTTGCTGTGGCCGTGGGCAGTATCAATGACAATAACATCGGCGCCTGCATTTAAAAGCGCGGCCACCCTCTCCTCGCGGTCAAATGATACCCCGACTGCCGCGCCAACCATAAGTCTGCCGAGTTTGTCTTTGCAGGAGTTTGGATATTTTTCTCGTTTTTCAATATCGTTAATGGTTATCAAACCCTTTAGTTGCCCATTTTTATCTACGATAGGCAGTTTTTCAATTCTATGTTGATGGAGGATGTCTTTTGCCTTCTCTATGGATGTGCCAAGGCGCGCTGTTACAAGCTTTTTTGTCATCACATCAGATATCTTTTTAGAAAGGCTTTTCTCAAATCTTAAGTCCCTGTTAGTAAGGATGCCTACGAGTTTTCCGTTTTTAACGATGGGAAAACTTGATATGTGTTCTATCCTCTTTATCTCTAATGCATCAGCTATGCGCTGTTCAGGGTCAAGGGTTCTGGGCTTGAGTATGATGACACTCTCGTATTTTTTTATCTTGTCAACCTCTGCCGCCTGCTCATCTATTGTGAGGTTTTTATGGATTATGCCCATGCCGCCTTCCTGCGCTATTGCTATGGCCATTCTGGATTCCGTTACAGTGTCCATAGCAGCGCTTAAGAGGGGGATGTTCAACTTTATGGTGTTTGTAAGCCGTGTAGATGTATCCACATCTCTTGGCAGTATCCCTGAATACGCCGGCGCTAATAAAACATCGTCAAAGGCAAGGCCTTGTTTAAGATTTTTTTCTGGCATAAATTAAACCTCCAATTGAGTTGAGGAGTAAAAGAGTTGAGGAGTTGGGGAGTTAAACTGTTGTAAACTCCCCAACTCCAACACTCTCAACTCTTTTACTTATTTAACAGTATTCCCTCCAGAAGTCCTGCATCACTTACAGTAATGCTGCTGAAGCCGAACGCTTCCATTGCCTTAAGAACTATGGCTGCGCCGGGGATTATAATATCTTCCCTCCCCTTTTCAAGCGAGAGTATCTCTTCCCTTTGTCTTAAATGGAGCGAAGCAAGGTGTTTATATATCTTTTTTATTGCTGTATATTTCAAAATATAATTATTTATCTTATCAGGCTCATATTTTTCAAGGCCCTGGTCAATAGCAGCAAGTGTGGTAATAGTGCCTGCTGTGCCGATAAACAAGGCTGAGGGCTCAAGGCTGAAGGCTGAAGGCAAAGACTGGCTCATCAAATCCTTCAAATTTACAATCACACCTTTTATTTCATTTTCCATTGCGTTCAGTTCGTAGGGGGTAGGAGGGTCTGTCTTCAGATATTCTTCTG
>Ga0209341_10004003_pt1 | contig 13653 bp, 10 predicted proteins | sample RifCSP13_2_FD_184020 | JGI IMG/M metagenome (GOLD analysis project Ga0209341, IMG submission 184020) | Soil microbial communities from Rifle, Colorado - Rifle CSP2_sed 13_2 (SPAdes) (version 2) | ecosystem: Environmental > Terrestrial > Deep subsurface > Rock core/Sediment | place: Rifle...
GACCAGGAGACCCAGGGCGTAAGCGCTCCCATATTCGGGGGCGATTATCTTATTGTAAGAGAGGGCTTCAAGCTTGATATATTGACTGGCTTCAATACAGCTGCGCTTAATGCAGATTACAAAGACCCATTCCCAAGCCTCTTCGACCGGCCGCCCGCTTCCTGAGAATCAAATCCAATATCTTTTTTTAGCCGCTTAGTCTCAGAACCCAAAGGAGACAAGAGATGACTTGCTCTGCGCCGAGAGCGCTATTGTTAGCGGTCCTTGCCCTATTTCTATTCGTCCGCCCCGGGTATTGCGGTGACGGCTCTGAAATGGGCCTTATCCAGCCAAGAGGCCTTTCCAATGCCCCGGATTTCAGCCTGACTGATATCGACGGCAGAAACCTGTCAATGAAGCAGTTGAAGGGCAAGGTCGTGCTCCTGAATTTCTGGGGCACATGGTGCGAGCCCTGCCGCGAGGAGATGCCCGCGCTCGAGGCGCTCTGGAAGGAGCTCGGGCCAAAGGGGCTTGCCGTTGTGGCAATCGCCCTGGACAGGGGCAATATACACAAGGTGGGCGAGTTCTGCAGGATGCACGATGTCACCTTCCCTGTCTCCATCGACCCTTCAGGCAATATTGCCAGCGTCTACGGAGCCACCGTGATGCCGACGAGCTACATCGTCGGCAAGGACGGGGCAATAAAGGGCAAGATCGTCGGGCCGAGGGACTGGACCGGGGCGGCGTCAAAGAAGTTCTTTGAAAGGCTGCTGAATGAATAAACAAACTACAAGGAGATGCTTTCCATGCCGTATAGCAGCATTCGCTCTCTCATTCGCGCCTTCAGCCGCGGCGCTTTCCTCATTGCGGTCATCGGGTACGTGTCTTTCGCCTCTCCCGCGTTTGCGGAGGAAGAGGCCATATATGCCGGGGAGGTAACGGTAACAGGCACAAGGGAGGCTGACCTTGCCAAAGAGGTCCCTTCAACGATAAACGCCATTAAAGATAAGGAGATAAGGAACGTAAAGCCGGTCCACCCGGCGGAGATAATGAACAGGGTCCCGGGCGCGTGGATAAGCTCCACGGGTGGCGAGGGGCACATAACATCCATACGCCAGCCGCTCACGACCGCCCCGGTCTATCTTTTTCTCGAGGACGGGATTCCCATCAGGTCAACGGGCTTCTTCAACCATAACGCCCTTTACGAAGTGAACGTGCCTGGGGCTGACAGGATAGAGGTCGTCAAGGGCACGGGCACGGCCCTGTACGGCAGCGACGCCATCGGCGGCACGATAAACATACTCACCAGACCGGCTCCGCTCACGCCCGAGATAGAGCTCAACCCGGAGTTCGGCTCTTACGACTGGTACAGGCTTCTTACGAGCATGGGCAACACCTGGGACGACGACGGCTTCAGGCTCGACCTAAACGCCACGCACTCAAACGGCTGGAGAGAGCGCAAGACCTACGACCGCCTGAGCGCGACCCTGAGGTGGGACCACCTCCATTCAGCCTCGGCCAGCGCGAAGACGATAGTCTCGTACTCGAAGATAGACCAGGAGACGAGCGGAGGCGCGCCCCTTACCAAGGCCGATTACGACTCAAGACCCTCCTATAACTATCATACCTTCGACTACAGGAACGTCGAGGCCTTCAGGCTCTCTACCGACTTCCAAAAGGAGTTCGGGGAAAAGGCACTCCTGAGCCTTATCCCTTATCTGAGGGTCAACAGGATGGAGCTGCTGCCCGAGTGGGGCATATTCAAAGTCGGCTCTGACCCTACGACTTACGCGGGTTACGAGTCTACGACAGCGTTCTACTCCCTCGGACTCCTTGCCAAGTACAGGCGCGACTTCTCACCGCTGCGGTCACGGCTGATAGTCGGCATAGACCTCGACTACAGTCCCGGCTACTACGAGGAGAAGCGTTTGACTGTCACGAGGGACACTGCGACGCTCAAATACACTGGTTTCAGCTATGCGTCGACTGATGCCAACAACTACGATTATGACGCGGCCTTCATAGGCATCTCGCCGTACGCGCAGTTCGAGTTCTCTCCTATTGAGAAGCTCCGCTTAACCATTGGCGCGCGCTATGACGACCTTGCCTATGACTACACCAATAACCTTGAAGCGAGCCCAAGCCCAAATAGGCCAGCGTCAACCTACAGGTCGTGGTCAAGGCTCAGCCCAAAGGCGGGCGCAACATACGAGCTTGCAGATGATGTAAGCATCTTCGCCTCCTACAACGAGGGTTTCAGGATACCGTCCACCGGGGACATATTCAGGGCAGGCGGCACTGCTACGACAGCCGTTGACCTGGACCCGGTAAAGGTCTACAGCTACGAGACAGGCGTCAAGGGCAAGATCAGCGAGAAGGTGAGCTTCGAGACATCCGTCTATTACATGGAGAAGAAGGATGACATAGGAACCTTCAACATCTCGACGGGCAACAGCCAGAGGCTGAACGCGGGCAAGACCGTGCACAAGGGCATAGAGGTGGGCCTTGAGGTGAGGCCGGTGGAAAGGGTCGAGCTTGGCGTGAGCTATTCCTACGCGAAGCACGAGTATGACGACTGGAGGGTCTCTCCTACCGTCGATTACAGCGGCAAGGAGATAGCGATTGCGCCGAGGCAGAACCTGAACGTCAGGCTGGATTACAGCCCTGCCATATTGAAGGGCGGGGTCGCGGAGGTCGAGTGGGTGCACCTGGGGAGTTACTGGCTCGATGACGCCAATACCGAGAAGTACGACGGACATGACCTCATAAACCTGAGGACATCCTATAACCTGACGCCCGGATGGGAGCTTTACCTGAAGGCTGCAAACCTCCTGGACAGGAAATATGCTGAGCGGGTATCAAAGAGCTCATCGGGCGAGGCGCTATATACGCCGGGCAGCCCGCAGTCGTTCTTCGCCGGCGTGGTCTACAGGTGGAAGGAGATATGATGAAGGCATTGTTTTCAATATTTGCCGTTCTTTTTCTTCTCGTCGTTTTGCCGTTCGACTCATGGGGGGCCGTCGCGTTCGGCCCCCCCGGGGGGATCGAGCACCGCTCAAAGTCGGTCTCACCCCCGGCTGCGGCCATGGACGACGAGGGCAGGGTCTATCTCGCATGGTTCGAGGAAGAGAAGGACGTGAACTCGCTCTATCTGGCTGTCTCGAATAACAACGGCAAGACCTTCTCTCAAGAGGTCAGGGTCAACGGGACCGATGACGCTCCGGCTTCCGTAAACGACGCGCCTGCGTTGTCTTTGGGTTCAAAGGGCGAGGTCTATCTCCTTTGGAGCGCGAAGGGAAGCGGAAATGATTTCGCCTCTGACCTCAGGTTCGCGAGATCAGATGATTCAGGCAAAAGCTTCAGCCCGTCTGTTGTGGTCAACGACAACGCGAACCCGGCATCAGCCGGGTTCGCGTCCATCGCCGTCGGCGCTGACGGGGCTATTTACATATCATGGCTCGACGGCAGGGAGAGGCAAACAAGGGGTACTGGCACCTATGTAGCCTATTCAAAGGACAGCGGCAGGAGTTTTGGAAAGAATGTCGCCGTTGATTTTGATTCATGCCCCTGCTGCAGGACTTCGATAGCAATCGGCAAGGACAACTCCCTCTATGTGGTCTGGCGCAAGGTCTATCCCGGTAACATAAGGGAGATGGTGATCTCAAAGAGCACGGATGAGGCCAAATCAGAGTTCACCGGGCCGGTTATAGTCGGCAAGGACAACTGGGAAATATCCGGCTGCCCGCACAGGGGTTCGTCAGTCATTGCCGGGGACAACGGAGAGGTGCTTGTATCATGGTATGCCGAGGTCGACGGAGAGCCGGGCGTGTTCCTTGCCGCCTCGAAAGACGAAAAGACCTTTCTCAAGGAGAGGATAGAGAGCAAAAGGAGCGCCTTTCCCGATAATGTCGCGGCGGCAGCCAGGGGCAGTGAGCTTCTGCTCGCATGGCAGGAGATAACGCCGGTTCTGAGCAATGTCGTCTTTGAATCCCGCAAGGGCGCGGATATGACCCGCGTCCAGCTCAATACCGATGTGAGAAAGGCCACTAACCCCGTCATCTCCGTCAACAGGAAAGGGGACGTGCTCGTGGCCTGGCAGAAGATGGATATGAGGGCCGCGAAGACGATGTTCGCGATAGGCAGATAGAAAGTCAAAGGAGGTCTTATGCTGGACATACTCGCAAGTGGCGGGCTCCTCATGGTCCCGATAATACTTGCGTCGATCGTATCGATGGCGCTCGTGATAGAGAGGATACTTTTCTGGAGGAGGCAGAGGACTCCCGCTTCAATGCTCGAAATTATAAAAGAGGCCGAGGCAGGCAGGTTTGAGAAGGCCCTGACCCTGTGCAACGCGAACGACTCTCCAGTGACAAGGGTCCTGAAGGCAGGCCTAATGAGCAGGACCAACAGAGCTGCGCTCGCCATGGAGGCGGAGGCGACAGGCGAGGTGAGGGAGATGAACAGGTATCTCCCCGCTCTTGATACCATAATAACGCTCGCGCCCCTCCTGGGGCTACTTGGCACCATCGTCGGCATGATAGGCTCTTTCGGCATAATCGCGGAAGCGGGGCTCAGCAAGCCGCTTGCCGTAACCGGCGGCATATCAGAGGCCCTTATCGCTACGGCAGCGGGCATTATAGTCGCGGTCGTGACGCTCATACCCCATAACTTCTTCCAGTCAAAGTCGGAGAAGGCGACCGCCGAGATAGAGCGGTACGCCACGCGCCTCGAGATGGCGCTCGCGGCATCCAAAGACGCGCAGGCAGGCCGCCCATGAGGATGAGCCAATGAAGATAAGAAGGTTCGGAGCGAAAAAGAAGGCGCGCATAGAGATAATCCCGATGATAGACACCATGTTTTTCCTGCTCGTCTTCTTCATGGTCGCGACCATGTCCATGACCGTGATGAGGGGCATGCCGGTCAATCTGCCCAAGGTCGACTCGGCTGACAGCAGGAGCGTGCCGGAGAACAGGTCGGTGACCATATCGAGCGACGGCTCGCTCTATCTCGACAAGGAAGCCATACGGATTGAAGAGCTTGGGGGAAGTCTCAGGGCATACGCCGCGGCAGACCAGGACGCGCTCGTTATCATTAACGCCGACGAGTCCGTCATTCACGGGAAGGTGGTCGAAGTGATGGACACGGTCAAGCTCTCCGGCATAAAGAGGCTCGCGATAGCGACGAGGCCGAAGTAGGCGGATATGGCTGATATAAGGAAACTGATAGCCGTCTCGGCGCTCTTCCACGCGGCCCTGTTTGCCGCCATGAGCGGAGTGCTGCCCAGGGCAGTGCCGTCACTTCAGGAGCTTACGCCCGTGGAACTCGTCGAGGTCCCGAAGACAACGGAGCCTCAGAGAGCCGCACCCGCGCCCGTAAAGCCCTGGCCTGTTATCGAGAAGAAGATAGAGCCCGAAGCCGTGAGGCCTCTTCCCGAAACAGAGCCCGAGGACGTTCAGGAGATCAGGAAAGAAATCATAAAGGCAGCGCCTGAGGCCCCGGCCGCGGCTGAAAAGAAGGAAACGCCCGCACCAACTCCCGCTGCTGAAAAGCCAGTTGTGCCGGCCGTTGCACAGCAGCCTGTCAGTGCGAAGGCAGCCTCGATCGATGAGAGGGCCGCGTTGAGCCGTTATGTGAATGAAAAGGTAGACAGGGCAAAACGCTACCCTAACTGGGCCAAACAGAGGGGCTACGAAGGCGTCGTGGGCCTGAGTTTCAGCGTGATGACGGACGGCTCTGTCAGGGCGCTTGCCGTTACAAAGCCTTGCGCGAGCGATATCCTCAACAAGGCAGCCCTCGAAGCCGTGGAGCGGGCCGCCCCTTTCGATAAGGGGCCGTTCAAGATAGATATAAACCTGAGGTTCAAATTAGACGAGTAGTTGATTACGGAGAATCGATCATTTTCGCATAATGACTAACGTTCAAGCCCAACGGCTCTGCCCAGCAGGCCATCCTGTGCTTCAAAGACCCTCCTTCGACCATCAGTAGCGATGTGAACGCGACAAGCTGACGGGCATCGATCAGTTGACTATGTAACGCTATCTTAATTTTCATGCCTTTGACTGGCCCGCAAGAAGTTCATGGGGTCTTTGGACAGCAGCCACCGTCCTGGCAAAGCAAGAGTTGATCCAGTACGTGGCGGGTATCGTTTTTGCCTTATTCCCATTTCATTATGCTGGCGTAACTTTTTTCTGGCAGAATAGAAGTGAATAGATCGTGTGGGTCAGTGATGAGCGAATTTGAGATAGAAAAGTAATGGATTATTTTAGACGAACGATTGCGGCAGTTGGGGGTCTCTATACCCAGGGGATCTGCAGGAATGAACACGAAGATGAAAAAAGCCCTTTATGTCCTCGTCGGAGTAACGGCGGCCGCTGTTCTCGCAGTGGTCATTTTCGTACGCACCTTCGACATAAACAGCTACAAGCCCCGCATTGAGGCTGCCGTCTCCGAGGCTACTGGGATGAAGGTCCGCATCAACGGCAAACTGAAGCTCGCGTTTTTCCCCCACGCACGCGTATCGGTTGAGGACATCCTGATACAAAACCAGAACGCTGACGTTGCCTCTGTAGAAGAGGTGGAGGTGAAAATAAAACTCCTGCCCCTTGTCGGAAGGAAAATACTCATACAGCAGGTAGGGCTCATCGCCCCCAGGTTCTTTATCACGAAAGACAGGAGAGGGCATTTCAACTTCGAAACACCGGAGAGGAAATTCCCTGAGAAAAAGTTACCGCCCTTTGCGGCAGGAAAAATCTTCGTCAAAAAGGGGCAAGTCTTTTACGTGGATAAAAAAACAGGCGGGAAGAGCGAGGCGAACGAGTGCGACCTTGAGATCAAGAACCTCGCTGTGGTTGGAGGAGAGTCTATTTACGCCAGCTCTTTCGAGGGGGATTTGTCATGCAAGGAGGTGAAGGCGAAAGGCTTAAAGGTATCAGATGTCCGCGTTGTCATGAAAGCGCGTGAAAGGAAGTTTGAGGCAAATCCCGTCACGCTGAAGATTTTCGGCGGAGACGGCAGGGGTAGCATCATGGGTGTGATGTCAGGTGAAAGCCCCGAGTACACGGTAGATTTTACGATTACAAAATTCCGTTTCGAAGAGGTGCTTGGGGCTTTTAAAAAGAAAAAATCCATACGCGGCGAGCTGAATCTGAATTCTCATCTCGCGATGAAAGGCAAAAACGCGAATGAGATGAAGAGGACGGCTGAGGGAGAGATTTCGCTCCGGGGGCAGAACCTCGTCCACGAAAGCATCGACCTCGACAGGGTGTTGGAGATGTACGAAAAGACCCAGCGCGTCAGCCTGGTCGATATGGGGGGATTTTTCATCGCAGGCCCTCTTGGCGTGTTGTTGACGAAGGGCTATGACTTTGGGAGCCTCTACGAGGCATCACTGGGAGGAAAGAGCACGATACAAAAACTAGTCTCTGACTGGAAGTTGAAAAAAGGCGTTGCAGAGGCTAAAGACGTTGCCTTTTCGACAAGACAGAACAGGGTTGCCATGAAGGGAAGGCTGGATTTTGTCAACGAGCGGCTCGACGATGTGACGGTGGCGGTGGTGGATGAAAAAGGGTGCGTGCGGTTCAGACAGAAAATTCACGGTAACTTCCGGGACCCCCGAGTCGAAAAGGTAAGCATACTGAGATCAATGGCAAAACCCATGCTTGATCTGTTCGATAAGGCAAGCGAGTTGTTTAAAGGCGAAGAGTGCGCGATATTTTATTCGGGATCCGTGAAACACCCGAAATAAGAGAATGATTTTGAACGGGTGCCAGCCTTAAAACCCGCCGCTTTAGAGAGTACATTCCAGGCCTTTTTCCTTCTTGCTTTTACCCCTCGTTTTCTTAAATAATCCTTGTGTTTCAAGTTGTTAATCGAGATTGGCAAAGTCAGCCGATGTCAGGTGAAGAGATGCCAAAGAAAAGGCTGACAGGAACAGCAATCCCCGCCCATCAGCAAGGTTTCAGGTCGCTCTCACAATTAAACTCCAGAGGAATGAGATCTAAGATATAATGTGTTAGCTCGCGCCTTTAGCTCCTTGCTAAGATATGGTACTGGAAAATTGCCGGGACCTTCGGGGCTCTTGAGATTGAAGTGCTGCCACACGGGAAGGAAGTTTCTTCGTACGCACATATTGCAGAGGTGAATATGAAACTGGACATACGAGTAATGAAAACCGAAAAGACTTTAGAAAAAATGTTTTCCGTTGAATTGACCGGGGACAGAAATAAGGACTTAGCCGCCTTTGAGAAGCTCTCAATCGAGTTGTATATGTGGGCTGGTGATGAAGGATTATTTGAAGAAAGGAAATGAATCCAGAAAGAAGGGAAATAACGGAATAGCATCTTATCGGAGTCAGCCACTGAAAAACGCCAGTATAGCGTTGTAACCTGCGGGCAAATAGTGTGTGTTATACTGGGAAGATAAAATCATGGGTCCAAGGCCTTATCTTATAATGATATGGATTAATCGCTGAAAAACTTGATTGAGATATGGAGATGTGTTATAAAAATTTGCTTTGTTGGCGTCAATCGAGTTGCTCGCAGGTGCAAAATTGCGGCAAGAAATGAATTCTGAGCCCCTTGAATTGGTAACCTGCTGATTTTATAAAGGATTTTAGGGGCAGGAGAGTCGCATTAGTCTCGCGAATGTATTTTGTGAGTTGTTGATTTTTTAGAAATCGGGGCGTGGCTCAGTCTGGTAGAGCACCGCGTTCGGGACGCGGGGGCCGGAGGTTCGAATCCTCTCGCCCCGACCATATAAAAGGGGACCAGCCGAAAGGCTGGTCCCCTTTTTCATCCCTTTTATCCGTGATTTGAGTCACACCTCCAGCAAAACAAATATTCCGGAATTGCCTGTCTCTTAACTCCAACTGAACAGGTAATCAACAAGGACACCTGCTTTAAATGCGGCTGTGAGCGGAATTGCATTTGCCTTGAGCAGGGAGGAAAAGAATTATCAGTTGCATTTCAATCCGTCTACTTTCCCTTTCCAATTTTTTATTGATTACGCCCTTTTACGCCCCGGGCCCGTTTGACAAACTTTTTTAAAACTGATATGTGATAGTAAGTTTTCCAGTGTAGAGCCGGAGCGTTCGGTTTTCCCCTCACGATTCTTCTGCAGCGCCTCTTTCTTCTCCCGGTGATCTTCACCTCAGTCGGCTCTCTGTTTCTCAGGCAAGCGGTTTTATAAACTTCTGCGGCCAAAATAGCGTTACGGTGCTTGACTCCCGTAGGCTTTTTCATGCAGAAGACAAAAAAAGGGGGAGAGATGATGAGGCGACTCCTGATCCTGCCTTTGGGATTGACGGTCCTTCTGTTGTTTGCGCATTTCGCGCACTCCGGCACGAAAGACTGGGAACAATTCAACCCGGCTCAAAAAGGCGCGCCGTACGTGCTTGACCGCGCAAAATGCGCCGAGTGCCACCCGCAGTACGTCGAAAGCTATAGTCAGACCAGGCACGGCAAGGTCTTCATGCAGGGCGGCAGCAACGACTGCGAGTCATGCCACGGTCCTGCCGGAAGGCACGTACTGGAGCCGGTGAAGGGCTCCATCTTCGCATTCAAGGACAAGTCGTTCAGGCCTGAGAAGAAAAACGAGGTCTGCCTTCAGTGCCATGAGAAGGGCATAAGGATGCACTGGAGGGGCAGCTCTCATGACATGGCGAACCTTACCTGCAATAAGTGCCATTACGTCATGGAGAGGAGGTCGCCCAGGAACCTCTTCATAAACGAGGATTCGAAGAAGGCCTGCTTCCAGTGCCATAAGGAGAGAAGGGCGCAGCTGCAGAGGTCTTCGCACATGCCGCTCCGGGAGGGGCTGATGGACTGTGCCAGCTGTCACAACCCGCACGGCGGGCCCGGGCCGAGCCTCTTGAAGACAGCCTCGGTAAACGAGACCTGTTACCAGTGCCACCCCGAGAAGAGGGGACCGCTCCTCTGGGAGCACCCGCCCGTAAGGGAGAACTGCGCGAACTGCCACGACCCGCACGGGTCTAATTATGAGTCGCTCCTTAAGCTCAAGCCCCCGTACATCTGCCAGTCGTGCCATGTAGTATCAGCGCACCCGAGCACCATCTACGACGGAAGCAAGATAGTCGGCGGAGGCGGCAGCGTGGCGCAGCAGCTCCTCGGCAAGGCGTGCCTCAACTGCCACACCCAGGTGCACGGCTCCAATCATCCGTCAGGGCCGAGGTTCCAGAGATGACAAGTCTTTGCGGCCTGAACCTTCAAGGAGGAGATATGTTCAGAAAGCTTGCTCGCACACTCATCCTGACCGCCCTTGTGCTGCCTCAGATGGCCTCTGCCGACGACGGGACGGCTGGCAGCGTGACATTCGGCGGCGCGGCGGTAGGCACGACTGACAAGACATACAAGTTCGGGGAGTACTCCGGAATAACGAGCGATGCGTACTATACGGTAATCGGCGCTGACCTCAATTTCGACAGCGGCCCCTATTATCTCGATCTCCTGGCCTCGAGGCTGGGGCTCGAGAACAGGCGGGCCTATGTCGAGACAGGAAGGTACGGCAGGTACAAGCTCTTCCTCGAATACGCCGATACCCCGAAGCTGATATCCAATAATTCCAAGACCATATTCGACAATGCAGGCGAGGCAAGGCTCACCCTGCCCTCCGGCTTCACCAAGGGCACGACGACCTCCGGCTTTACGAACCTGAGCGCCTACAGGAATGACCTGAACCTCGCGCTCAAGAGGAAGTCCGGCAAGGTCGGCCTTTCGGAGACTCTTGGCGCGACCGATGTCGCGGTCTCACTTGAACGGGAGCACAAGGGCGGGACCAAGTACATAGGCGGCACGCTCGGCACATCCGGCGGCAATACCAGGGCCGTTGGCCTGCCGGAGCCCGTCGATTACTACACCGATACCGTGAGGTTCTCCGCTGCGCACACTACCGATGCCGCGCAGGTGCAGTTCGACTACTACCTCTCGGTATTCGACAACAACAACGAGGCCTTGATCTGGGACAACCCGTTCACGGTGACCAACTACCCGACGATAGCCAGGACTTCCCTGCCGCCTGACAGCATACACCACAGGGTAAGCCTCTCCGGAGGCGTGGACCTGCCGCTCTACTCAAGGCTCTCCGCGGTCTTCGAGTACGGGATAATGGAGCAGGATGAAGACCTCCTGCCGTATTCCATAAATACATCGAGCACGATAACCGTGCCGGTGCCAAGGCAGTCTGCCGAGGCGAGGATAGATACGACGCACCTTGGCCTGAACCTCTCGTCAAGGCCTGTTACCGGGTTAGGGCTCAAGGCCGGGTACAGGTTCTACCAGACCGACAACAAGCTGCCCAGGAGCCTCTTCAGGTACGTGAAGAACGACATGGGCCAGGCGCAGGAGGCCCTGACATCGTCAAGCGCATTGTATACGCTGCCCTACGCCTACGCGCAGAACCAGTTCAAGCTCGACGCTTCGTACTATCTCTTCGCGGGCACGACCCTGAGGGCCGGGTTTACGCACGACGTGATAGACAGGGACTACAGGGAGGTTCAGACGACAAAGGAGAACAGCTACAAGGCCGCCGTCAATTCTACCTTGATACCGTATACATCAGTAGGCTTCGACTATCTGAAGGCCAAAAGGGAAGGCGGGGACGAATACGACGAGGCCAAGATATACGACGTCTATCACACGCAGGAGTACATCGACACGGTGTACGCGCCCATACGCTTCGACAACCACCCGCTTGCCCGCAAGTTCGACATAGCTGACAGGGAAAGGGACCGCTACAACGCGAACGTGACCGTATTCCCGACGGACATCACAACGCTCTCCGCTTATTACACCCACAGCAGCGACGATTACGAGGAATCCGTGCTCGGGCTCCAGAAAGCGAGGACCAGGAGCATAACTCTTGACGGTTCCATAGCGCCGGTCGATTTCGCGACGGTCTACGCCTTCTACACCAAGGAGGAGATGAAGTCAAGACAGGCGAGCAGGTCCTACAGCGGCGGCACTACCGCTGGGTCGAACAAGGACGTGCAGTCGGTTCTCGAGACCAGGAACTGGACGGCAGTGCATGACGACGACGTGGATACCTTCGGCCTGGGCACCAAGCTCAAGTTCCTTGAGGACAAGGCGACCGTCAACGTTGACTATGCCTTCTCGCAGAGCACCAGCGCCGTAAGGTTCACGGCAGGCAGCGCCATAGCCACCTCGGTCATCCCGACGGACATGCCGGACCTCAAGACTAGGCTACATACTCTCAACGTAACCGGCAAGTACAGGCTCAATAAACAAATGAGCCTGGGCGCGGGCTACCAGTTCGAGGACTACAAGTCAGACGACTGGGCATACGACAACTTTGAGCCCGCGACTTCGACAATACCCAATGTACTTACGCTTGTCGGGCCTGCTGCCGATTACGAGGCGCATACCGGAATGGTATTCCTGACATATACCCTCTAAGGCTATACAACCTTTCACCTGAACAGGGGGCTGCCTGCGGCAGCCCCCTGTTTTTTTTGCCGTCTTATCTGTCGATAGAATATTCAATTCATGGTATATTCTCCGAAATGCCTTAAACGGCTTATTTACGGAGGCGCTGCATGAGAATGGAACTCCTCAATAAGAGCGTAATAGTAACGGGCGCAAGCCGCGGCATAGGGGCGGCAATCGCAAAGAGCCTCGCCTCGTTCGGGGCGAACGTGGCTGTCAATTACCATAACAGCAAGGACAAGGCCGAGGAGGTCCTCTCGGAAATCAGGACGCTTGGCGGGGAGGGCTTCATATTCAAGGCCGATGTCACGAACAAGGGGGAATCGGACGCGCTCGTAGAGGAGACCATAAAGCACTACGGAAGGGTTGATGTGCTCGTCTGCAACGCCGCCATAGGCTTTCCCATGAAGTCCTTTACCGAGCATGCCTGGGAAGAGGCTGAAAAGAAGATAACCGATGAGATGAAGGCCATATTCTTTCCGGTGCAGGCGGCATTGAAGGATATGATGAAGAGGAAGTCCGGGAAGATAATCCTCATTAGCAGCACGCTCTCTCGCTCGGCAGGCGAAGGCTTTTTTTCGCAATGCGCGGCAAAGGCTGCCCTTGACAGCACTGCGCGCGTCCTGGCAAAGGAGCTTGGCCCGCACGGTATAAAGGTGAACGTGGTCGCGCCTGGCCTTACGGAGACCGACGCGATAGCCGGTTTCGGCGAAGGCTTGATCAAGGCTGCCGCCGAGCACACGCCGTTAAAGAGAATCGGCCAGCCGAAGGACGCGGCAGGCGCCGTGGTTTTCCTTGCCTCTGTGCTCGGGGATTTTATTACCGGGCAGTACATTCCGGTCTCAGGCGGGTCATACATGCCCTGACCGGCCCTGCCCTGTCATGCTATCCTGTATCCTGAAGACAGGAAACACCGTATAATATCTTATGGACACCCGAAAGCTCAAGACACAGCTTGACCGGCTCTACAGGACCTTTGACCGGGATTTCCTTTCCTCAGACCCGCTGGAGTTCGTGCATAAATATCAGACCCCTGAGGACCGCGAGATAGTCGGGCTCATAGCGTCCTCCCTGGCCTATGGAAAGGTCGCGGGAATAAAAAAGAGCGTGGCGCGCGTACTCGATATTATCGGCCCTTCCCCATACAGGTTCACCAGAAGGTTCGACCCCCGTAAGGGCAAGGACCTTTTTAAAGGCTTTGTCCACAGGTTCAATA
>Ga0209341_10004005_pt1 | contig 13651 bp, 12 predicted proteins | sample RifCSP13_2_FD_184020 | JGI IMG/M metagenome (GOLD analysis project Ga0209341, IMG submission 184020) | Soil microbial communities from Rifle, Colorado - Rifle CSP2_sed 13_2 (SPAdes) (version 2) | ecosystem: Environmental > Terrestrial > Deep subsurface > Rock core/Sediment | place: Rifle...
GTGGATCGTCGCCGAGGGCGATCCCGGCGCGACGGCGAGCGTGGCCCGCTTCGTGGGTGGTTTCCGCGATTGGCGCGCTGCCGTCGCGGCCGGCTGGACGCCGGTCCACCCGAACGTAGCTCGAGAAGATGGCAACGGCCACTCGCCCGCGTGCGGCCCGGGGCGGCCTGCGGCGGCCCGACCCGCCGCGCCCATACCAGCTCCGCGGGCCGCGCCCCGGGTGACGCTGTCGAAGGACGCCTATCGCCGCCGGCGACAGGTGGTTGAGGCCGACCTGACACGACTGGGGCTGCGCAAGAGCCAGCTCGAGCTGGCGCTGTCTGACCCCGGCGTCCAATCCAACTTCGTCGAGTTGCGCCGCGTCAGCAGCGAGCTGGCCGACGTTGACGCCGCGCTGGCGCAGGCTGAGGATGCCTGGCTCGTGCTGGCTGACCAGGCGCCGCGCTGATGACCACGGACGCGCCCGCCGCCCGCCCGCTGCTGATTGGCTTGACCGGCCCGATCGGCTGTGGCAAGTCGAACGTGGGGCGTGTCCTGGGCGAGCTGGGCGGCACGGTCATCGACGCCGACCAGCTGGCACACCAGACGACCGCCGCAGGTGGCCCGGCGCTCGACGAGGTCCGGGCGCGCTTCGGCGAGCGCGTCTTTGATAAGCATGGCGCGGTTGATCGTCGGGCGCTGGGGGAGGTGGTCTTCAGGGACCATGAGGCGCTGGCCGAGCTGGAGCGGATCATCCATCCCCACGTCCGCAGGCTGTTTGACGCCGCCCTGACCAAGGTAGCGGACGAGCATGTGCCGTTCGTCGCGCTCGAGGCGATCAAGCTGGTCGAGGGCGGGCTGGCCGCGCGCTGCGATGAGGTGTGGCTGATCGAGTGCGCGCCGGCAACGCAACGAGCGCGACTGGCCAAACGGGGAGCGTCAGCGGACGACGTCGAGCGGCGCATCGCCACCCAGGGCCCTGATCTGGCTCGACACCTGGCCGAGCTGCTGGGAGACCGTCCCGGCGTGCGCCACATCTCGACCGAAGGCTCGTTTGCCCAGACGCGCGCGTTGGTCGAGGACGCCCTGGCCGACGCCCTGGAGGCTTATCTGGCGCGGGGTTGAATCTCCGTTGCCCACCGGCACCGGACGATCGGCCAGCTGCTCCGAGACCATCGATGAACCGTCAACGCGCGCGCGCGGTTGTGTACTCCACGTGTGCCACCCGTACGCTCTCACCCCTCGTCCGGGCAGAGCCTGGTCGAGTTTGCCGTGTTCGTACCAGTCCTGGCGCTGGTCCTGCTCATGTCGATCGACCTGGGCCGCGTCTACCTGGGTTGGGTTGACCTGACCAACGTCGCCCGCATCGGCGCCAACTTCGCGGCCATGAACCCCGACGCGTGGCAGGGCGATGGCGACGCCGCGATCCAGCTGCGTTACCGCCAGCTCATGGCACGCGACGCGCAGGGCATCAACTGCACGCTACCCACGTCGCTCCCAGCCCCGACTTTCGTGGATGAGACCTACACCGTCGGCTCGCGCGTCGAGGTCGAGATCGACTGCGCCTTCCAGCTGGTGACGCCGCTGCTGTCCAACCTGATCGGCGACGGAGCGGGCAACGTCAACGTCCACTCATCGTCTGTTTACACGGTGCGCTTCGGGTCGCCTGATGGCGCACCGATTGGCGGCAATGCCCCCACCCCGGCGCCGACTGCTACCCCGTCGCCAACCTCGGCGCCGACCGCAAGCCCGACGCCGAACCCCTCGGCCGGACCCACGCCGACCCCCGGTCCAAGCTCCAGCGCCGACCCTGTGGTGGTCAGCTTCTACGGCGTGCCCACCAGCACCGACTCATACGGGGGCGGGCCACCCGGCTCAGTCGACGAGGACCAGATCGTGGGCATCCCGTACCTGACAGTGACCTTCTACAACACCACGACGGGCGATCAGGGGTTGTGCCGCTGGGAGTTCGGCGATGGCGGCAGTGACTCGAACGCCTGCGCGCCAACGGTCAGCCACACTTACTACAACCGCGGGACGTACACCGTGACGCTTGGCGTCGACGATCACGGAGCGGCCCGGACCGCCTACGTGCTGGTCGGCTGCAAGGTGCCGGCCTTCGCCGGCATCCACGTGAACGCGGCAAGCACGACATGGCAGAACGCCGGCTTCTCGTGGAGCAACCTGAGCGCGCAGGACGGCAACGGCAACTACAAGATCGGCTACCAGTCGCTCGCCGGCGGCCTCGTCAACCCGCCCGGCGGATGCACCGATGCGACGATAACGGTAGGCCCATGACGGGCGTGAGGCCGAAGCGCGGCGAGGGTGGTCAGTCGCTGATCGAGTTCGCGCTGATCCTGCCGGTGATAGTGCTCTTCGTCTTCGGCGTGCTCGACCTTGGCCGCGGCGTCTTCGCCTACAACACCCTCGCCAACGCTGCCCGCCAGGCCAATCGCACGGCGATGGTCGACCAGGACGTGACGCGCGTCACCGCAGTGGCCGTCGCGGCTGCGCCGTCGCTTGGCCTGGGTTCGGCCAACGTCAGCGTCTGCTTCAAGCTTTCCGAGACGACGGAGCGCAACTGCTCGTCCCCGACGACCGACAATTGCCCCGAGGCCACCCGCGTAATCGGCTGTCTGGCCATCGTCACGACCTCGCTCAGCTACGTGCCGATGACGCCCGTCCTGGGCACGCTCCTTGGGTCCATTCAACTCAGCTCGACCAGCGTCCAGCCGATCGAGTACGTGTGCCCCTACGACATCCACCTGACATGCCCGTGAAGCGCCAGCGCGACACCCGGAACGGCCAGGCGATCGTCGTGCTCGCGCTGAGCATGACGGTCATCCTTGGCGCGACCGCGATGGTCATCGATGGCGGCAACGCCATGGTCCAGCAGCGCGGTGCCCAGAATGCGACCGATTCGGCGGCCTTCGCCGGGGCCGTCGTCATTGCCGAGAAGATGGGCGGAGCGTCACGAGTCGACGCCGATGTGGCCGCCGCGATGGAGTCGGCCTTCGACAACAACGCCTCCGAGATGGGCACGGCGCAGTACATCGAGTTCGATGGCACGGTCGCGGGCACCGTTGGGCGTGGCGGCAGCATCCCGCAGGACTCAGCCGGCATCCGCGCCCTTGGCTCGCGCACGTTCGACACATTCCTGGCTTCGCTCATGGGCCAGCCGACGTGGACCGCCGGCGCGGGCGCTACCGCGCTCGCCGGCTCGTTGCGCAGTGTCTGCTCCGCGGCGGATGGCTGTGGGGTCATGCCGGTCGCCTTCTCGATCCCGATCACTGCCTGCGACGACACCGGCCGACCACTCCGCGTGGGCCTTGACTGGTCGCTGGTCAGCCTCGCGACTGCGCAGGCGGACAGCGACGGCGACTACGAGTCGATCGTGCCGCTGTGCAAGAACGGGCCGGGCGGCGTGGGCTGGCTCGACCTGGGCTGCGGCGGGACGCTGCGCGATCAGATCGAGCAGCCGTGCAACGACGCGATCGACATTCCGGTCTGGATCCAGTCGACGACAGGCGACGTGAACTCCGTCGAAGACGCGTTGAACGCCTACGAAGGCGAGCTCCTGCTCGTGCCCATGTTCGACGCCACCTGTCGCGAGATCCCATCGACGGGCCTGCCCGCCGACTGCACCGACCCGGGCAACGGCACCAACCTCTGGTACCACATCCCGCGCTTCACCCGGTTCCTGCTCGACGAGGTCCACGTCCAGGGCGGCGACAATCCGGCCTGCAACGCCGAACCGGGCGGTCCGCCGGTCGGCGGCAACGGCAGCATCGGCTGCGTGAAGGGCTGGTTCGTGCGCTACATCATGCAGGGCCGGGTCAGCGGCTACGACTCATGCACCTCTTCAGACGACGATGACGACGACGTCGACGACTGCCTCGAGGAGCCGATCCTGGGCGTTCAGCTGGTCCGCTAGCCCGACGTAAGCGGTCGCCAATCGATGTGGTGTCGATTCCGCGTATGACGCGGAAGTCGACCATCGAACCCTGACTTTGGTGTTCGCCACGAGCAGCAGTGGCGCAGCGACAGCCTGCTCCCGCTCCCCACGCTTGGCTGGCGCCAACCTGCGCGTGCAGGTGACGCATCAGCTGGTGATGCCGGCACTTTGTGGCCGTCCCCTTGCGCCACTTCCGCGCACCACGCGGAAGCACTCTGAAGGAGCGCACGCCACGTTGCCGCGGGCGAGCCGTGTGGCAGCGGGACGAGTCCTGTGGCGGAGGTGCGGGCCTTACGGGGCGGGCGAGGCGGACGCTCCCGGCGTCGGTGATGGCCCAGGGCCGGGCGTCGGCGATGGCCCGATCTGTGGTGTCGGGACCGGCTGGCCGAGCAGCTGCGACAGGTCGAGCAGGTGCGGCACCGGGAAGAGGTAGGTCATGATCAGCCGGTCGCTGGTCGTGCCGTAGTCGTTCGTGTCGGCTGAGCGCGTGTCCTCCTCCGGACGCAGCGCCAGGCTGAACGAATCGGGCGCTTCCTGGACGACGTGGTAGATCTGCTCCGCCTGGTGCAGGTCGACCCGCAGGATGTACATGTTCTCGTCCGCGTCGGCCTTAAGGACCTCGAGGTCCTGGATCGTGATCTTGGTCGACTTGCCGCTCTGCAGGCCGTCCTGGGTGGCGGTCTCGACGCGCTGGTAGTTGCCTTCAGGGTCAACGGCGAGGACATCGATCTGGACGCTGATGAACAGGTCAACGTGCTGGCCGTCCTTGATCTGGCCGCCCACGGCACGCTCGGGTGGAACGCTGACCGCGACGGCGCGCCAGAACTCGGAGTCTGGCGCGATGGTCTCGTCAGGGCCGAGGATGCTGAATTCGGCGTCCGCAGTTGTGGTCGCGAACAGGTTGGGGGTGATCTGCTGGTCGGGATAGATCGGCACAGAGGTGATTCGGCCGATCACGTCTTCCGGGTCGCGATATGCCTGGGCGAGAACCTCGTCGATTGGAACGTCGCGCGTGGTCACGTCGTCGGCTGTGAGGATCGCTCGTGCCTCGATGAGGTGTGAGGCGACCAGGACCGTCTCCTTCACCACCGGGGCGGCACGGTTCCCGTTGGAAGCCAGCTGGAACGCGCCGTAACCGGCGGCCAGCGCGAGAACCGCGCCCACGGCGATCAACAGAAAGCGCCGGCGGCGGCCGGTGTCCTTGAACTCCATCTCCATGCACCAGACCGTACGGAACGGTGCACGGCGTCGGAACTACCCGGCCGGAAGGTCGGTGGGGTACGAAGTGGCTAGGCCGACAGGCCGGCGGCGGTCGCGCACGGCGGGGTTGCGCTAGATTTGAAAGATGCCCGACTTCCGCCTCGAGGCGCCCTTCCAGCCCACCGGCGATCAGCCCCAGGCGATCGAGAAGCTGGTCGACGGCCTGGGCCGCGGCCTTAGAAACCAAGTCCTCCTTGGCGTGACCGGCTCCGGCAAGTCGTACACGATCAGCCAGGTCATCGCGCGCCACAACCGGCCGACGCTCGTTCTGGCGCACAACAAGACCCTCGCCGCGCAGCTGTACAGCGAGTTCCGCGAGTTCTTCCCCGACAACGCGGTCGAGTACTTCGTCTCGTACTTCGACTACTACCAGCCAGAGGCGTACCTGCCGCGCTCCGATACCTACATCGAGAAGGATTCGTCACGCAACGACGAGATCGACAAGCTGCGCCACGCGGCCACGCGGGCGCTCTTCGAGCGACGCGACACGATCATCGTCGCTAGTGTGTCGTGCATCTACGGCCTGGGCGCGCCCGTTGACTACGGCGCCACTGTCACGCGCCTGCGCGTCGGCGGGCGCTACCGGCGCGATGGCGTGCTGCGCCAGCTGGTCGACCTGCAGTACCAGCGCAACGACGCTGCCCTATCGCGCGCCCGCTTCCGCGTTCGCGGCGACACGCTCGAGCTCCAGCCGGCATACGACGACTTCATCGTCCGCGTCCAGTTCTTCGGCGACGAGGTCGAGAAGATCACGGAGGTCGATCCGCTCACGGGCGAGCTGCTCGCGGAGCGCAACGAGTTCAACGTCTACCCCGCCTCGCACTACGTCACGCCGGCCGAGAAGCTCAAGGCGGCGATCGTCGACATCGAGGTGGAGATGGAGCAGCGCGTCGAGGAGCTGCGCGGCAAGGGCATGGAGCTGGAGGCCGAGCGGCTGCGCCAGCGGACGACCTTCGACCTGGAGATGATGCGCGAGCTGGGCTTCTGCTCGGGCATCGAGAACTATTCACGCCACCTGGCGCGGCGTGAGGCTGGCTCGCGGCCGTGGACGCTACTCGACTACTTCCCGCCCGACTGGCTGCTCGTGGTCGATGAGTCCCACATGACCATCCCCCAGGTCGTGGGCATGTACAAGAACGACCGGACGCGCAAGGAGATCCTGGTCGAGTTCGGCTTCCGCCTGCCGAGCGCGCTCGACAACCGGCCGCTCACGTTCGAGGAGTTCGAGGGCCATCTCAACCAGGTCGTCTTCATGTCGGCGACGCCCGGCCCATACGAGCTGCAGCGCCAGGAGCAGATCGTCGAGCAGCTCATTCGGCCGACCGGCATCGTCGACCCGAACATCACCGTCCACCCGACAGAGGGGCAGATCGACGACCTGATCGACCGCATCCGCGATCGCGTCGAGCGCGGCGAACGGGCGCTGGTGACGACGCTGACCAAGAAGATGGCCGAGGATCTGGCCGATTACCTGCACGAGATGGGCGTGAAGGTTTCCTACCTTCACAGCGAGGTCGACACGCTCGAGCGGGTCCAGATCCTGCGCGACCTGCGCCTTGGCGTGTACGACGTGGTCGTGGGCATCAACCTGCTGCGCGAGGGCATCGACCTGCCCGAGGTGACCCTGGTGGCGATCCTCGACGCCGACAAGGAAGGCTTCCTGCGCTCTGCCTGGGCGCTCATCCAGACCACCGGGCGTGCCGCGCGCAACGTCACCGGCGAGGTCGTGATGTATGCCGACCGGGTGACCGAGTCAATGCAGGTCGCGATCGACGAGACGGCGCGCAGGCGACAGAAGCAGGAGCAGTACAACGTCGAGCACGGGATCGTGCCGCAGACCATCGTCAAGGGCATCCGCGACATCAACGACCGCCTGCGCGCCGTCGCCGAGGCCAGCGGCGCCTATGCGGCAGGCGGCCGCGCGCGGGAGCTATCCGACATGTCCCGCGAGGAGATCGCCAAGCTCGTCGCCCAGATGGAGGCGGAGATGCGCGCGGCCGCGCGCGAGATGGAGTTCGAGCGCGCCGCGGCGCTGCGCGACGAGATCCAGCAGATCCGGCTGCGCGTCCTCGAGGAGGACGCGTCTGTCGCCGTGGTCCGCGCCGCGGAGAAGGCCGCTTCTGCACCGCCCGGTCCTTCCCCGGCCAGTGCCAAGCCGAGCGAGCGAGCCGCAGCAATGAAGGCCGGTGCGCGCCGCGGCCGGCGCGCCATCTCCAGCGGTGAGGCGCCCGGCCTTGATGTGACCTCTGTCACGGTGTTGCCCGCCGACGAGGAGCCGGCCGCGGCACTCGACGGTCAGCCGGGCATGGACGAGGGCACCGCCGCGGACTGGCTGCCCGGCATTCGCGACGAGCACGAGGGCGACGACGCGGGCTGGATGGCGCGCTGGCTCGACCGCCAGACGTGGGATGTGCGCGTCACCCCGAACGTGATCAAGCGGACCGGCGAACGTCCAAAACGCCGACGCTACTCCTAGCGCGGAGGCGAGAACTCAGCGATGCAGATATTCCGTCGCACCCGCAAGGACTTGCTTCAGGTCGCGGCTGACGGGGTGCTGTGGGGCGTCGCGCGGCGTCAAGCCGCGAGTGACCGGGATGATCCCGTTCTGCACGCCGGGTTGGTCCAGCATGCCTTCCAGCTCGGCAATGACGAGCGGGCCATCTGCGGCTTCCGGCCACCCGTGTCGACCGGTTTTGGTGGCCGCGCGCGGGTGCCTCAGCTCGCGCTTCCGGGGCCTGACAACCCGCAGTGCAGCCGCTGCGTGCGGCTCATGACTGCGGCCGTGCCGCCGCCGGGCAAGGCGACCGAGACGCGGCGAGGGCCGGAGCCAGGCCAAGCGTCCACGCAAGCCATCGACGACGACGCCCTCGATGCTGCACTTTCGATCGAAACCGCTCCTGCGCATGATGCCGTTGAGTCGGACGAGGACCAGAAGGAGGCGGGGACTGCTCGCGATGAGACGAAGACGCCCAAGCGAAGCAGCGCGCGACGTGCAGGGCGGATCGCCGTCCCCCAGGGCCGGCGCTCAGTTTTGGCTCGTCTCCCGCCGAAGCTGTGGGGGTCCGCGATAACAGCCGTCATCGATGGTCAAAAGGGTGATCTTCATGTTCAGTCCGTCCGCGTCCTCGACGATGGAACGGTTCGCATCACCCTGAACCGAAGGACGCCCACCTCGGTGGACTTGATCCTGTACGTGGTGTCGGGGCCTCAGCGCCCATAGGTCGAGGGTGATGGGGGTGCCGCGATGTCACGGGCAATCGACCCTTGGCCCCTGTTGACACGGGGAACCGCCCATTTGGCGGTACGCACCGTACCTATTGACTATGGCGATGCATGAGCCGAACATCTCACCGCCGACGGTCATTAGTACCGCGGCGCAGCACGTCCTACCCAAAGGAGGGCACTATTCGATGGTCTTCTTGATCCAGTCGGTGGCGTCGCATCGCTCCGAGCGAGGTCAGGGCCTGGCAGAGTACGCGCTCATTCTGGCTCTGATCGCAGTCCTGGCGATCGCGGCAGTCACCTTCCTGGGCAGCCAGATCAACGCCATCCTGTCAGACGTCGGCAACAGCATCTAATCCCAGCCGGGCCGCTCGTAACGAGGCGGGCAGCCAAGGAGTTCTGGCAAGGACTTATCCGGACCGGTCGCGAACTACTTCATCAAATCGCGACCGGTTCGCCTTCTCTGATGCGCAACTGATGTGACGTTCGGGGTCCATTCACGTGGCTGACACAATTCGAGTACTGGTCGTAGACGACGTAGCAGCAACCGCTGAACACGTTTCGCGTCTGCTTTCGTTCGAATCCGACGTGCAGGTCGTCGGAACTGCCCTCACCGGCCAGGACGCGATCAAGCTCGCCCACGAGTTGCATCCCGACATCGTCCTGATGGACATCAACATGCCGGGGCTCGACGGAATCGAGACGACGGAGCGACTCACGCGCGAATTGCCCTCGACCTCGACGGTCATGATGAGCGTCCAGGCGGAAGGCGAGTACCTGCGGCGGTCGATGCTCGCCGGCGCGCGCGGCTTTCTCGTGAAGCCATTCAACACTGACGAGCTCGCCGAATCGCTCCGGAGCGTGTTTGCGCGGAGAGTGGAGTCGAAGGGCCATGTCGTGGCAGTCGGTCCGGGCCACCAGCCGGTGGAACAGCGTCAGCCCGGACGCATAGTCGCCTTGTTCTCGCCAAAGGGCGGCGCCGGAACGACCACGATCGCCGTCAACCTCTCGGTCGCCATCGCCCAGATGGACAGGCGCGTCGCTTTGGTCGATGCCGACCTGCAGTTCGGTGATGCAGGGGTATTTCTGAACCTTGACCCGACCAACGCATCGATCGCCGACGTCATTGCGGAGATGGCGCAGGACAATCCGGACGCCGTCGATGCCGCCCTCCTGAGCCACCGCTCGGGATTGCACGTCCTGCTCGCGCCCCCGACACCTGATGCGGCGGAGCTCGTGACGGCGGACCGCATGCGCGCCGTCCTTGCTCGGCTTGTGCGATCGCACGAGGTCGTGGTCGTTGACTGTGCCAGTTTCCTGAACGAGTCGACGCTCGCGGTGCTCGACATGGCCGACGAGATCATCTGCCCGATCAGCCTCGACATCCCGGCGATCCGCAGCGTGCGCGTCTTCGTCGACGTGGCCGAGCGGCTCGGTTATCCGGAGGGCAAGCTCAGACTGATCATCAACCGGGCTGATACGAACTACGGGATCCGGCAGGAGGACGTTGAGCGCTCCATCGGGCGCAAGGTCGAGCACTCCGTCATCAGCGACGCGCGTGCGGCTGTGCACGCTCTCAATCACGGAGTCCCATTCGTCCTCGGCAACAAGCATGCCGCGGTGTCCAGGGATGTCGTCAGCATCGCCGAGTCCCTGTTCATAGAGAACGAGGAGCCGGTAGTCACTGAGGCGCCCAAGGTGCGCCCCGATCGTCGGCTTGCTCTGGCGCGTCGGTAACGCGCTTCGCGAAAGGAAGCGGTAAGGCAGATGTCGCTACTCAAGCGGATCAACGGCGCAGAGCAGGCGCACGACGAGAAGCCCCCGGCAAAGGCTCCTGTACCGGTCGGCCCAGGCCTGCGTGACGGTCAGGCAGTTCGCGAGTCGCCCGCCGAATACAAGGCGGCGGACGCGCCCGCCGCGTCGCCACTGGGTCCGGCAGCGGTACGTGCAGCGGCACTTGTCCCGTCCACGGTTATTCGCGTGCCAGGCGTTGAGCGCGAGTCACACCGCGAGACGAAGGCGAGGCTCCTCGGCCACATAGTTGCGGACATCGATCCGAAGCTGGACCTCGCAGATCATGCCGGAATGCGGCGTGAGATCGAGGACGCGTTTGGACGCGCAGTTGAGGCCGAATCGCTCGCGCTCACGCGCGCAGAGCGCAAGCGTCTGCTGGAGGAGATAACCGACGAAGTCATTGGGCTGGGACCGCTCGAGCCGCTGCTCATCGATGACACGGTGACCGAGGTCATGGTCAACGGTCCTGAGCAGGTCTACATCGAGCGTGCCGGGCGCCTGGAGCTGACCAACGTCAGCTTCCAGAACGACGAGCATGTGATGCGCATAATCGACCGCATTATTGCCCCTCTCGGCCGCCGGATCGACGAGTCCAGCCCGATGGTCGACGCTCGTCTGGCGGACGGTTCGCGGATCAATGCTGTCATCCCGCCGATCAGCCTCGTTGGGCCGGTGCTGACCGTGCGCAAGTTCGCGTCAACACCGCTCACCACCGACGACCTGATTCGCTTTGGGACGGCGACGCGGGAGATGTTCGACTTCCTGCGCGCGTGCGTCGAGGCGCGGCTCAACATCTTCGTTTCCGGTGGCACCGGCTCGGGCAAGACGACGATGCTCAACATCCTGTCGTCGTTCCTGTCGGACGATGAGCGCATCGTCACGATCGAGGATGCGGCAGAGCTCCAGCTCAGGCAGTCTCACGTGGTCACACTGGAGGCGCGGCCGACCAACATCGAGGGCAAGGGCGAGATCACGATCCGCGACCTGGTGCGCAACGCGCTGCGCATGCGACCTGATCGGATCATCGTCGGTGAGTGCCGCGGCGGTGAGGCGCTGGACATGCTCCAGGCAATGAACACCGGCCACGATGGCTCCATGTCCACCGGCCACGCCAACGCGCCGCGCGACATGCTCGCGCGCCTGGAAACCATGGTCCTGTTTGCCGGCGTAGACCTGCCGCTGCGCGCGGTACGTGAGCAGATTGCCTCGGCGGTCGACCTGATCGTGCACCTGGAACGGCTCAAGGACGGCTCACGCAAGATCACCAACATCACCGAGGTGCAGGGCATGGAAGGCGACGTCGTCGTCCTCCAGGACATCTTCGTCTTCGAGCAGAGCGGCATCGCGGACGGGCGCATCCAAGGTCGCCTGCGGCCGACCGGCGTCCGGCCGCGCTTCTCCGAGAAGTTCGAGGTGATGGGCATCCCGCTCCCGGCCGGGTTGTTCGCCTACAGCTGGTAGTCGGTCATGGATGCGCTCGCGCTGATTGCGGCACTCGCGACGGGTCTGGCAGTCCTCCTCCTGATCATCGGCGTCTTCGGGACGTCGCGCAGCGCGGCAGCCGTTCGGCTCGAACAGCTTGTCGCGGCACCGGCCGCCGCGCCGGAGACGCCGGCCGAGCGGCGCCGCCTGAGCGAGATTTTCGCCCGTTCGCCCCTCTTGATGGTGCTCAACCGTTCACTCGAGCGACGATCGTGGAGCGAACAGCTTGCGCGCGACCTTGCCCGCGCGGACGTGACGCTCAGGCCGTTCGAGTACCTCATCGTCCGCGTTCTGGCCGTGCTAGGCATGGTGGGCCTCTTCTGGCTCCTTGGCCGCACGCTGCTGCCGATTCTGGGTCATCCGCTTCTGCTGATCGTCGGCGCGCTGCTCGGATTTCTGCTGCCGCGCATGTACATCCAGCGGCGGCAGCACGGCCGCTTGAACGCGTTCAATGCGCACCTTGCCGATACGATCACCCTGCTGGCTAATGCGTTGCGGTCAGGGTCTTCCTTCCTTCAGGCGACCGAGTTGATCGTGCGTGAGACGAAGCCGCCGATTTCAACGGAGTTCGGACGTGTCATACGCGAGGTACAGCTGGGCCTTACAGCCGAGCAGGCGCTGGCGAACATTGTGCGGAGAGTCAAGTCGCCCGACCTCGAGCTGATGGCAACAGCGATAACCATCCAGTACCAGGTCGGCGGCAACCTGGCCGAGATCCTCGACACGATCGCCTTCACGATCCGCGAACGGGTTCGCATCAAGGGTGAGATACGCGTGCTGACTGCTCAGCAACGCCTGTCCGGTTACCTGATCGGCTTCCTGCCGATCGGCCTGATCGTCGTCATCAGCCTCATCGCACCGCAGTTCCTACAGGCGATGTTTGACAATCCACCAGGCCTGTTCGGGCTTCCCCTGGGCGTCGTGCTGCTGATTGTCGGGACGATAAGCATGGTCATCGGGTTTCTGCTCATCCGGCGCGTCGTGGACATCGAGGTATAGATGCTCGAGCTCGCCGCCGCCATGCTCGCCGGCGTGGCGATCTTCGTGATCGTCATCGGTGTTTTCGGCCGCCCGGTGGCGGATCCCGTTCAAGTCCGGCTGACCTCGTTCACGAGCGGTCCGACCAGGACCCTCGAAGAGCTCGAGCTCGAACGGCCCATCTTCGACCGAACGCTACGCCCGTTCGTCGGTCGTTTTGCCGGGCTGGCGCAGAGACTCACCAGTCCACGGCGCGCTTCTCGAACCGAGCATCGGCTCGCGCTCGCTGGCTTTCCGGGCGGCATTCGGACGATCGACTTCCTGGGACTGAAGATCATCGCGGCCGCGGCGGGCTTCGTCATCGGGTTCGTACTGTTCGGCCTGCTCGGTCGAAGTCCGCTCACGGGAGCGATCATCGGCATAGTCCTGGGTGCCCTCGGATACGTTGGCCTCGAGTTCTGGCTCGGCCGGCAGGCAAGCGCGCGACAGCGCGCAATCCTTCGTGCTGTTCCAGACACGCTCGACCTGCTCACGATCTCCGTCCGTGCCGGCCTGGGCTTCGAGGGTGCGCTGTCCAAGGTGGTCGAGAAGACCCAAGGACCGCTGTCGGAGGAATTCAGTCGCGCGTTGGCCGAGATCCGTGTGGGCCGTGCGCGGCGCGACGCGTTGCGCGACGTCCTCGAACGGACAGACGTGCAGGCTGTGGCGACGTTCATCGGCGCAATCATCCAGGCCGAGAACCTAGGCGTCCCGATCGCCAAGGTGCTACAGATTCAGTCCGAGCAGCTCCGCATTGAGCGTCGGCAGCGTGCCGAGGAAGCCGCGGCTCGCGCGCCGATCAAGATGCTGCTCCCGCTCGTGGGCTGCATCTTCCCGGCAATGTTCATCGTCATCCTGGGCCCGGCGCTCATCCTGATCATCAAGAGTCTGGGGAACCTGTGATGTGGGACCGCCGGCAAGACCCTCGCGCGGGGCAATCGG
>Ga0209341_10004010_pt1 | contig 13642 bp, 15 predicted proteins | sample RifCSP13_2_FD_184020 | JGI IMG/M metagenome (GOLD analysis project Ga0209341, IMG submission 184020) | Soil microbial communities from Rifle, Colorado - Rifle CSP2_sed 13_2 (SPAdes) (version 2) | ecosystem: Environmental > Terrestrial > Deep subsurface > Rock core/Sediment | place: Rifle...
CCGAAGTCGTCGAGGGCGACCTGGATGCCGCGGCCGCGGAGCTCGCTGAGCACGGCCTGAAATCGTGACTCGTCCGCACCGAGCACGACCTTGCCGAAGGTCTGAACGAAGCGCCGGGTGGCATCCCACGCGAAGTGCTCGCTGCCCGACCAAGCGGTCAGGGCGGGAACGATCGCCTCGGTGGCGCCCAGGTCGAGCACCGTGTCCATCATCCCCGGCATCGAGAACTTGGCGCCCGACCTGACCGACACCAACAGTGGGATTCCCGTCGTAGCCCCCAACTTCCGGCCGGTGGTGGTCTCGAGTCGACGCAGGGCCATCAGCGCTTCTCCCCAGACATCGTCGGGGAGACCATCTTCGGCGATGAATCTGCGACAGGCTTCGGTGGTGAGGGTGAACCCGGGAGGCACGGGCAGCCCGATCGCCGTCATCGTCGCCAGGCCGGCACCCTTGCCGCCGAGCAGGCCCTTGTCGCCGCCGTCACTCGCGGTGAAGTCGAATGCGTACATCGGCACCCTTCAGATCGTGATCCCCATTGTCTGCACTGGTGCCCGGTATCGGGAGGGGCGAAGGCAACATCACCGTGGCGGGAACTCCGCTCTCACGATGGTCCCTCTGCCGGGGATGCTGTCGATCGTGCACGATCCTCCGGCAATCGCGGCCCGGCGGGCCATGTTCCCCAGGCCGAGTCCGGGGAGATCGGCATCCACGTCAAAGCCTATGCCGTCGTCGGACACGTGCACGACGACGCGGTCGCCATCGCTCGCGACGCGAACGCCAACGCTGGATGCGGCCGCGTGGCGCAGGGCGTTGCTCACCGCCTCCTTGACGAACGCCACGAGGTGGTCGGCGACTGCCGGCTCGGGCACGTCCGGAGGGCACTCCACGATGACGCCGACCTCGATGCCGTACGGTTCGGACAACTCGGCGACCAGCGCGCGGAGTTCGGTCGAGAGCTGGGGCCGGGCCCACACGGGGGGCCGTAGATCGAATATGTAGCGGCGAAGACGGGCGATCGAGGCGTCGAGTCGGTCGACGAAGTCGTCGAGCCGTTCCCTCGTGGACTCCGCACCACCGTCGAGCGATCCCATCAGCGACTGCATGCCGAGGCCCACCGCGAAGAGATCTTGGATGATCGAGTCGTGGAGGTCATGGGCGATCCGCTCGCGGTCCTCGTAGAGGGCGGCGCGGCGGAGTCGCTCCTGGAGGCGAAGCGTCGCCACGGCCGCCCCCGCCGTCACCGCAAGGAGTTCGACGAGGACCGCGTCCTGCTCGGTGAACCCGCCCTTCTTCTCGGCGAGATAGAGGTTGCCGAATACCCGCTCTCCCACCCGGACCGGGGTCCCGAGGAAGGACTTCATCTGCGGGTGGTGCTCGGGGAATCCGACCGAGTCCGCGTGTTCCGAGATGTCGTCGAGCCGGAGCGTCTTTCCCTCTCGCGTGAGCGTGCCGAGCACTCCTGCCCCCCGCGGGGGGTGGCCGATCGTCTTGATCGAGTCGTGGGGCATCCCGGCATGCACGAAGTCGAGGAGGGTGCCGTGGTCGCCGAGCACGCCGAGCGCTCCATATCGGGCGCCGGTGAGATCCATCGCGGTATCGACCGTCTCGCGCAGAATCGCCGACAGGTCCACTTGACCGGCGACGCCGGCGGCAGCCTCGATCAGCTCCCGGATTCGATCCTGGTGCAGGTCGTTCACGACCATTGATTCTACGGTTTCTGCGAGGCCACTCGGTTTTCGGGACCTTCGGCGGGGCTGTAATCGCAATCTCCGCCCGTATGGATCCGGCCAGCCGGTATCGTTGGAGGCGTGAACGGCAAACTGCGTATTGAACTCGTGGACGATCACGAGGTGGTCAGGCAGGGTCTCAAGACGCTCCTCGACGCCGAATCCGACCTCCTGGTGGTGGGCGAAGCGGGCAGCGTCGATGAGGCGATACGCCGGGTGGGGTTCGACGAGCCCGACATCGTCATCCTCGACGTGCGCCTTCCCGACGGCAGCGGGGTCGAAGCCTGTCGAGAGATCCGGACCCGGTGGCCCGATGTCAAGGTGCTCATGCTGACGTCGTTCGCCGACGACGAGGCCCTCTTTGCCTCGATTCTCGCCGGCGCCTCCGGGTACGTCCTCAAGCAGATCAAAGGGAGCGATCTGATCGGGAGCGTCCGCAAGGTGGGCAGGGGTGAGTCGTTGCTCGACCCGGAGATGACCGACCGGGTGTTCCGGCGGATCCGTGGTGAGGACAGCGACGACCCGCTGCTGGCACGCCTCTCCAAACAGGAACGGAAGATCCTCGACTTCATCTCCGAGGGGATGACCAACCGCCAGATCAGCGAGTCCATGTTCCTCGCCGAGAAGACGGTGAAGAATTACGTCTCGAACGTCCTTGCCAAGCTCGAGATGAGTCGTCGCAGCGAGGCGGCAGCGTATGCCGCCCGGCTGCAGGCCGAGAAGGAACACCGCTACCCACCGGAGCAATGGCCTTCGTGAGAATCGTGGTCGGGGTCGACGACACGGACGCCGGCGAGCGGGCCGTCCGCCGGGCGATCGAGTACGCCCACCGCCTGGACGCCGAACTCGATGTGGTCTTCGTCAGCCACGTGCCGGCGACGGTCCTTGCCGCCATGGGCGGCGTTCCCACGATCAGCGACGACTTTTCGAACGCGCAAAAGGCGGCCGTGTGGGAACGGATCGCCCCAATCATCCAAGGGACGGGAGCGCATCGGATCGACCTGGAGGGCTATCCGCCCGACCGGCTCATCGACCATGCGGTGTCCACCGACGCGGACCTCATCGTGCTCGGGAGCCGGGGGCGCGGGGACCTCGCATCGCTGCTCCTCGGAAGCACGAGCCATCGAGTTGCCAACCACGCGCCCTGCGACGTCCTCGTCGTACGGGGAGAGAAGGGGATGACATGAAGGTCAGGGACTTGATGACCACGGAGCCGATCACCACCACGCCCGACGCCCCTCTCAAGGAGGCTGCCCGGATGATGGTGGAGCACGGCATCAGCGGCCTGCCGGTGCTCAAGGATGGCAAGCTGGTGGGGATGGTCACCGAGGGCGACTTCCTCCGTCAGGAGGCCAATCGGGATCAGCCCTATCGGCTCAGTCTCCTCGAGGCGTTGTTCGGGGACGGCACCGGCTCGCCTCCTGCGGTCGAGACGGTGGGCGAGGTGATGACCGAGTCGGTGATCACGATCACCGCCGACGCCACCATCAGCGAGGCGGCTCGGGTGATGTCTCATCGGCGGATCAAGCGCATCCCCGTGGTCGACGACGCGGGGACCCTCATCGGCGTGATCAGCCGTGCCGACATCGTGAACGCATTCACCAGGCCGGATGAGGTGATCGAGGACGAGGTGCGCGAAGACATCATCCGCAGGTTGCTCTTCCTGGATCCTTCGGTTGTCACCGTATCGGTGACCGAAGGGGTGGTGACCCTCAGCGGCGAGCTCGAGAACCGTACCGAGGCGCATCTCCTCGAGGAGCTGACCAAGCGGATTGCCGGCGTCGTGCGGGTGATCAACCACCTGACCTTCCAGGTCGACGACGAACGCATCGGAAGGATGTATCCGCTCTCGTAGGTCCCGCCTGGCGCTCAGTCACGGGCTTCGGGCCACGGGCACAAGTCCTCAGATCACGCCGGCGCCGCTCCCGGGTCGTAGGTCGGTATCGCTTCGGGGTCCGGCCGGAATCTCGAGCGGGCTGGCGACTCCACACCACCCGGTGGGGGAGGCTCATGGCATCCGACCGCCGCACCATGCCCCGGGCGAGGCGGAAGCCGTTGACAGCTCCTGCTGCGCAGGCGTACTATCCCGTTCACGAAACCGACCGGTCAGTCGGTAGGTATCGTGCCCGACGAGACACACACCCGGGAGTCGCAATGGCCACTCAGGACACCAGGTCGGCCAACACGACGGCGAGGATCCTCGCCGCCGCGCGCACGCTCTTCCTCACCAGGAACTACGCCGACGTCACCACCGACACGATCGCCAAGGCCGCCAAGGTGACGAAGGGAGGCCTGTACCACCACTTCGCGAGCAAGGAGCTGTTGTACATCTCGATGATGCTGGATGATCTCGATGCCAAGCGCGCGCTATTCGAGCAGGCGGTTGCAATGGACGGCACGTGCCGCCAGCGGCTGGCCCGTCTCACCAGGGACTTCCTCGTCCTCCCCACCGAGGAGCGTGAGTTGATCGGGCTGGTTCGACGCGACATAAACACCTTCTCGGGCGCGTATCGGGATCGGCTGGTCCGGGCCTACCAGCGGAGCCTTCCCGAGCAGGTCGAAGCGATCGTGCGCGATGGGATCGAAGCCGGTGAGTTGGCGAACTCCGATCCCCGGCTCCTCTCGTGGTCGTTTGTTGCCCTGGTCGAGATCGTGATCGGAGATCGCGCCGCCCGCGTGCTGGGCGGCGTGGAGGCTCGCCTCGACCATGTGCTCGGTCTGTTCTTCGAGGGTGCCGCGGTGCCGGCGGGTGTGCTGCGATGACGAGCACGGCGGTGCGAGTCTTTCCGGAGTGGAGGCAGGAGAGTGTGGATGACGCCCTCTACCAGTGTCGGGAGATGGTGGAGTCCCCCGACTTTGCCACCGTGTCCCGTTGGCGCGAGAACGGAGGGAAGGTCGTCGGCCACTTCCAGGTGTATTTCCCCGAGGAGGTCATCCACGCCGCCGGAATGCTGCCCTTCAAGGTGCGGGGGGCTGCGGTCGAGCCCAACCATGCTGACTCCCATTTCGGCTCCTACCTGTGCTCGATCCTCAAGACATCCCTTGAACTGGCACTGAGCGAACGAGTCGAACTCGACCTGTTCGTGTCGCATCCGATTTGCGACGCAGCCCGAAATCTGTCCGCGATCTGGGGGCGCAACTTCGGTCACCCCTGTCAGATCCTCTACCTGCCGCAGAATCCGAATTCGTCGGGGAGCATCGAGTACCTGCGCCACGAGTACGACCGGATGCGCCGGGTCGTGGCGGAGGTGGCGGAACGCGAGATCACCGATGACGACCTGCGCAACTCGATCGCGGTGTTCAACGAGAACCGGCGGCTGCTTCGGGAGCTCTATGAGATCAAGCGCGAGACGCCCTGGCTGATCGCCGCCGAAGACGCCTACGCGCTGGTGTCACTCGCCGGGATGATGCCGCGCGAGGAGCACAACGAATTACTCGGTGCGCTCCTGCCGCAGATCCGGCGGCGCACCAACAAGCAGGAGGACCGGATCCGGGTCGTCTTCGAGGGTGGCTTTTGTGAACAGCCGCCGTTCGATCTCGTACGGATGCTGGGACGTACCACCTACGTGGTCGATGACGATTTCCTCATCGGCCTGAGGTGGATCACCGGGGACGTGTCCGCCGCCGGTGACCCGCTGTACAACCTGGCCGAGGCATACATCGAGCGTTCGTCGTACAGCCCGGTCCAGCACGACCTGCGCAAGCCCAAGGAGGAGATGCTGCTGGAGCGGATCCGGGGAGCGGGGGCCGAGGCCGCCATCCTGGCCGCGGCCAAGATGTGCGAGCCCGGCCTCGAGGAGCAGGTCACCTATACCCACGCCCTCGACGAGGCCGGCATCTCCTATTTCGTGAGCGAGTTCGAGGAGAACATGAGCTCGTTCGAGCAGCTGGAGATGCAGTTGGAGACCTTTGTCGAGAACCTTCTGTTCGCATGAACACCACCGGGAGACGGTCATGACCATCGACACGGCTGCCAACATCGTCGGACGGGGAAACGCCGAAGGCGCGGCCCTCTTCCGGGAGTGGTTCGACGAGCTCGACACGACCGCCCGCAACGGCGGGCAGGCAGCGTATGTGTTCGTAATGGGGAGCATCAACGAGATCCTCAAGGCGTTCGACCTGCCCGTGGTGTTCCCCGAGATCAACTCGCTCCAGACCGCGGTGCGTCGGGTCGCTCACGAGTATCTCGAGGAGGCCGAGGATCACGGGTACTCCCCGGACATCTGCGGCTACGTCAAGGCCGACGTTGCCGTTCAGTTGCGCGGCGGCGAGCATCCCATGGGCCGGATCCCAAGCCCCGCCCTTTCGGTGCTCACCAACGCCTGCAACACCTACATCAAGTGGGCGGAGATCTGGGAGCGGATGTACCGGACCCCGATGTTCACCATCGACATCCCCGGGACGCGCCAGGCCGGGACCCAGACCTGGGCGGGGGACTCCGATTTCGAGGCCGACCGCACGTACGTCGAGGTGCAGCTGCGGGAGCTGATCACCCTGTGCGAGCAGGTGACCGGGACCAAGTTCGACGTCGACAAGTTCCGCGAGGTGCTCGGCTACGCCAATGTGATGAGCCGGTCGTGGAGCCGGATCCTGGAGCTCAACCGGTCGACCCCGTCACTCTTCAACGCTCTCACCGACGGCACGATCTTCCTTGGGGTGGCCAACGGCTTCCGGGGCACCGCGGCCGGCGCCCGGTACTTCGAGCGGCTCGTCGAGGAGATGGAGTACAAGGCGGCCAACGGCATCGGCACCAGCATCGAGGAGAAGTACCGACTGCTCTTCGTGGGTGTGCCCTGCTATCCGATCTTTCGGCGGTTCAACGAGCTGTTCACCGACTGGGGGGGCACCTTCGTCAACTCCACGTATCTCTGGTTCGCCTCGGGGGGTACGAATCGCGGCTTCGAGTACGACCTGGCCAACCCGCTCTCCAGTCTCGCCGAGGGTCTCCTCGTGAGCGTGCGCCAGGCCATGGACGCCATGTTCCATCAGGACGAGGTCCTCGTCGACATGGTCCGGGACTTCTCCGCCGATGGCGTCATCTATCACCCCATCAAGAGTTGCCGCACGGTGTCCACCGGTCTGGCCGATGGACGCCGGTATCTGACCGAGAAGCACGGCATCGCCACCCTGTTCATCGAGTCGGACATGATGGACCGCCGGGTGGTCTCCGAGGCGCAGATGAAGAACCGGATCGATGCCTTCTTCGAGGGACTTGGTTCCCGCTGGCGCCAAGCCGCCTCTCAAGACAAGGAGTGAGTGCAGTGGTGTATGCAGCAGGGGTGGACGTGGGTTCGACGCAGACCAAGGCGGTGGTCGTCGACGAGGGGCTCAACATCGTGGGCCGGTCGCTGATCGACACCGGTGCCAATGTGATCAAGGCGGCCGAGTCCGCCTATGTCGCTGCCCTCGAAATGGGTGGCATCGACGAGCGCGAGGTCGAATTCATCGTCGGCACCGGCTACGGCCGCTATCGGGTGACCTTCGGCAATACCCAGGTGACCGAGATCAGTTGCCACGGCAGGGGCGCCGCCCATCTGTTCCCCGGCACCAAGACCGTGCTCGACATGGGAGGGCAGGACACCAAGGCGATAGGCGTCACGGCCGACGGCGAGATCAGGGACTTCTGCATGAACGACAAGTGCGCCGCCGGCACCGGGCGCTTCTTGGGAGCGGCGGCAGCGGCGCTGGGGCTCTCGTTGGGCGAACTGGGGCCGATCTCGCTCAAGGCGGAGAGGCCGATCAAGATCAGCACCACCTGCACGGTGTTCGCCGAGTCCGAGGTGCTGGCGTGGATCGGCAAGGGGAAGAAGATCGAGGACATCCTCTGGGGGGTCCACATGTCGATCGCATCACGCTCGGTGGCGCTGATGCGCCGCGTCGGGATCGAAGACGAGGTGACCTTCACCGGGGGCGTTTCGCGGAACGTCGGAATGGTGAAGGCGCTCGAGGAGCGCCTGGAGAAGAAGCTGAATGTCAGCGAGGACTGCCATTACATGGGGGCGCTCGGGGCAGCCCTGTTCGCCCACGATCACGTGGTGGCGGGCCGTGCTCCGAACCGAGCCGGGGTGACCTCATGACGGTCACTGCAGGCATCGACGTCGGATCGACGTACACGAAGGTCGTGATCCAGGGCGATGCGGGAGCCGTTCTGTCCAAGACGGCTTCGCCCACCGGCTTCCGTCTCAAGGAGATCGCCATCGAGACCTTCGATCGTGCGCTCGGCGAGGCGGGGATGGAACGCGATGACGTGTCATACGTGATCGCCACCGGGATCGGTCGCCACCAGGTCGACTTCAAGGACACCCATGTCACCGACCTGACCGCCAGCAGCCGCGGGGCCGGCCGGCTCTTTCCCGGGACCCGCACGATCCTGGACATCGGCGGACAGACGATGAAGGCCAGCCGGGTGGATGAGACCGGTCAGGTGCAGGCCTTCCGACTCAACGACAAGTGCGCCGCCGGCACGGGCGCATTTCTCGAGAAGACGGCCCGCTACATGGGCTATTCCATCGAGGAGATCGGACCGCTCATGTCGACCTCCAAGAATGCCGTTCCCATCTCTGGGGTATGCGCCGTCTTTGCCGAGTCGGAGGTGATCAACCATCTCTCCCTGGGGACGGCCCCCGCGGACATCATGCAGGGCGCCATCGAATCTCTCACCAGCCGCTCGGTGCAGCTGATGAAGCGGGTCGGTCTGACGGCGGAGTACACCCTCATCGGGGGCATCCTTCGCTTCAAGACCATGGGCCGGGCGATCAGCGAGGCTCTGGGATCCGACGTCAACGTCCCGGACCCGGAAATGGTCCAGTTCGTGTCGGCATTGGGTTGTGCGATTCTCGGCCGGCGACGCCTGGAGAAGATCAGGGGTGAGTCCCACGGCGGGGTCAAGGCGGGGATCCCGGCATGATCGACGAGTCACCTCCGGTATCTTGCTCGGCGGGGATCGCCATCTTGCATGGTCCCGAGCTGGATGCCGAGGGGTGGGTGCGCCGGACGGTCACCGATCAGGCTCGAATCGACGAGTTGATCGAGGTCTACTCCGATCTCGGCTTCGAGACCAGGGTCACCGGTCTCGATCCCGACAGCTTCGGCGAGGCGTGTACGACCTGCTCGATGAGCGCTTGCCGGTCGTATCTGGCCCTCTTCACCCGTTCCCGCGGGTCGACCCGCTAGCGGCGTCGACCTTGGGCACCCCCAGCGAAGCCGTCCAGGAACAGCCGCGCCATGCGTCGCGCCAGTTGCTGGGGGCTGGTGGTGCTGGGCAGGGAATGGACCCAGCGGTAGCTCCAGTTGAGCATGCCGAAGAAACACAACGTGGCCACTTCCAGTTCGTCGGTCCCTAGATCCGGGCGAAGCCGGCGGAGACTCGCCCGGGCCCTCTCGGTGTAGGCGTCGCGCAGCGCTCGCACCTCCTCGCCGGCCGGGCCGTGCAGCGTGCTCAGTTCGTGCGACATCACCTTCATCGCGTCCAGGTCGCGGGTGAAGAATCCCATGTGGTTCTCCACAAAGACCTCGATCGCGGCGCGTGGATCGTCGACTTCGGTGAGGCGCTCCTCCAGTGCGGCCCGCACCCGGCGGAAGTTCGTGGTCATGATGGCCGCGAGCAGGCCTTCCTTGCTCCCGAAGTGGTGGTAGATCGACCCCAGGCTGGCTCCGGTGGCCTGGGCCACCTGGCGCATCGATGCGGCCGCATAGCCCTTGGCGGCAAACGCCCGGGCCGCTCCGGCGAGAATGGCGTCGGCGCGGCCGGTGCCGTCTCCAGCGGCGTCGGCTGCGGTGGTATCGGGCAGATTCATCCGGCTTCCCCTACCTAGAGATACTGGCCTCCGTCGACCCGGATCACCTGCCCGGTGATGTGCCCCGCCGCAGGCGACACCAGAAAGGCGATCACCGAGGCGATGTCCTCGGGTTCGGCTATGCGCCCCAGGCAGCTGTCCTCGCGGGCCGCCTCCTTCACCTCCTCGGGGAGTGCGTCGGTCATGGGAGTCCGCACCATTCCGGGGGCGACCACGTTGACCCTGATTCCGAAGCGTCCCACCTCGCGAGCCACCGTCTTGGCCAACCCGTGGAGCCCGGCCTTGGACGCGGTGTAGGCGCTCTGTCCGAACTTCCCCCGCTCTCCGTTGATCGAACTGACGTACACCAGGGCTCCGCCGCCGCTGCGGCGCATGATCGGTATTGCGGCGCGGGTCAGGTGGAAGGCGGCGTCGAGGTTGACCCCCATCACCGCATCCCAGTCCTGTGGAGTCAGCTTCCAGGTCACCCGATCCCGGGTGATCCCGGCGGAGTGGACGAGCATCGTCAACCCGCCGAGCATCTCGGCCGCTCGCTCGACAACAGCCACACAGGCTGCCGGATCGCGTAGGTCACAACCGATCGCTCCCACCGCTCCGGGCGGGGCACTTCCTCCGTCGAGATCGGCGACGACGACGTTGTGGCCGTCGGCCGCCAGGGCGGCGACGGTTGCCCGGCCGATCCCGCCCTGACCCCCGCTCACCAGCGCGCGGCCTTCCGGAGGGATCACGGGTTCCCCCACTGGGGCGCACGCTTCTCCATGAAGGCCCGGATCCCTTCCGACCCGTCGTGGATCGCCAGCAGCTCGTCGACGTAGATCGCCTCGGCCGCGGCCAAACGACGCTCGACCTCGACGCGAACGCCCTCCCGCACCGCCCGGGTGGCGATTCGCAACGATGCGGCGGAGCGCGACACGAAGAACGCTTCGGTGTATTCCCCGAGGAAGCTGTCGAGGGTTCCCGTCTCCACGACCCGGTTGACGATGCCCAGGTCTCGCGCCTCGGATGCGGTCAGGTCGCGTCCGGTGAGGATCACCTCCTCGGCGGCCCGCCCCACCAGCAGCGCCGTCACCGGAGGGGGGAACACCCCGAGGCGGATCTCGGGGGCACCCAGGATCGCCGCCTCCTCGGCGATCACGATTCCGCACGAAAGGGCCAGGTCGAGACCGCCTCCGAGGCAGCGCCCCTGGATTCCGGCGATGGTCGGGTAGGGGAACCCGATGAGCCTCCGCACCACGTCGCTCAGGGCGCGGAGCATCGTCGGGGCGACCTCAGGCAGATGCTCCTCGATGGAAGCGCCGAAGCAGAAGCTCTTCCCGGCACCCCGAAGTACCAGCACCTTTGCGTCGGCCCTGGCGGCCGCGGCATCGAGCGCCGCGGACAGCATCTGGCAGAGGGCGATGTCGATGACGTTGCCGGGCGGTTTGTCCATCGTGAGGGTGTGGACCGCCCCGTCGTCGGACACGTCGTGGCGGAGATGCTCCTCGCTCACGACTCACCCCGATACTGCGGCGACACCGCTCGGATCAGGTCGTCCCCCCAGTCTTCGCCGCGCGCCAGGCGCCGCCGCAGGTCGATGAAGTCGACCTCACGGCCCTGCTCTCGAGATCCACGGTGGAACGCCTGGAACCCGGCCCGGGCCTCGGTCATCATGTTGAGTGCCAGCCACGCGCGGTTGGTCTCCCGGTTGGCGTCCCAGTGCTCCAGCTTCTTCTTGCGGAGCGACTCGATGGTCTTGATCGTGCAGTCGGGCATGGTGTAGAGGATCTGGGTGACCAGTGCGTCGACGCCGGCGTCGAGCAGGGCGAGGTCGATCTCGCCCGAACGCAGCAGCGCCTTGCCCGCCTCCAACTCCGGTCCCTCCTTGGGTCGTCCCAGCACCGGCCGGCCCCATTCGTCGAGATACCGGTCGGTCACGACGGTGGGGTTGGGGACGAACTGCCCGTCCACCTTCAGGACCGGGAAGATGTCGTTGACCAGCCCCAACCGCAGCGCCTCGTGAGCGCTCCACATCTCGCAGAGGACACAGCTGGCGACCGCCTGGCCCCATCCCACGTAGAGGTGGAGGAAGTCGGTGGAGCCTCCGTCGGGTGCCGAGCCGTGCTTGGGGCCGGCCTGGCCAAAGCGGGCGAGGTCGCTGGCCAGCGTGAAGTCGCATGCCATGCCGATCTCCTGTCCTCCCCCGACTCGCATGCCGTTGACCCGGTTGACCACCGGCTTGTCACAGGAGAGGATCGCCGAGACCATGTCGTTGAACAGCCTCATGTACTGGCGGTACTCGCCGGGCCTCCCGGCGTAGTACTCGGAGTACTCGGCGGTGTTCCCACCCGTGCAGAAGGATCGATCGCCGGTTCCGGTGAAGACCACCGCCACCGCCGCGCGATCTGCCGAAGCCCGGCGAAAGGCAAGGATCACCTCCTTGACGGCCTCCGTCGTGTAGGAGTTGAGCTGTTCGGGGTTGTCGAGCGTGATCCAGATTGCGTGCAAGCCCTCGACCGGGTTCCCGGCGTGGTCGAGGACCGCTCGCTCGTCGTAGCCGATCGCGGTGAAGACCCGCTCGGGAGCCAGGTCGTGGTCGACGAAGTCCATGGTCTTGCTTCCTTTCAGGGAACGAGAATGATCCGGCGCGGGTCGGTGCCGGCTGCGGCCTGGGCGAGGGCATCGTTGACGTCGTCCATCGGCACCTTGCGGGTGAAGGGGAGCACCGCCACCTTGCCGGAGGCGACCAGGTCCACCGCCTCCGGGTACAGGTGAGGCGGGCAGCCCCAGGTCCCGAAGGCGTCGGCGTCGTAGGCCATCAGGTTGGACAGCCTGAGCGCGACCTTCTCCCTGGTGAAGCCGACCACGGCAAGGGTTGCCGCGGTCACCAGGAGCGCAAAGGCGGTCTCCTGGCCGGCGGGGTGCCCGGAGCACTCGAAGATCTTCCACCCGGAGCGGGGGGCTCCGTGGGAGGCGGCCAGGTCGTGCACCCTGTCTCTCACCTCGCGCGCCGAGAGGCCGCCGGCTTCGATCACGTCTGTGGCGCCTCGACCTGTCAGGGGCTCGAGCCGGGCGGGGTCGAGATCCACCGCGATGACCGTCGCTCCGGCGGCGGCCGCGATCTGAACCGCATAACTTCCGATCCCGCCGGTGCCCACGACGATCGCGAAGTCGCCGGCGGCGACGCGGGCGCGGCGAACCGCCTGCAGCGGGGTGGTGACCGCATCGGCGACCACGGCGAAGTCGGCGAGGGAGTGGCCTGCCGGCAGCGTGGGAATCGGGGTCAGGTAACCCGCCGGCACCGTCATGTGAGACGCGAATCCGCCGTCGATGGCGTTGCCGGGCATCGTCTGGCGGGTGCAGGCGTTGCCGCGACCGGCGCGGCAGAGATCACAAGCGCCGCAGGGTATGACCGCCGGGACGAGCACCTGCCGGCCGATCCACGACGAGGCATCGGCCCCGGCGCCGACCACGACTCCCGAGACCTCATGCCCCAGGACCAGCGGCAACTCACCGATGGTGCGGACGCTCCCGTCGAAGAAGCCGAGGTCGGTGTGACAGACGCCGCACCCGGCCACTTCGACGAGGGCCTCTTCAGGCCCCGGCGTGGTGCCGGCACCCGGGGTTCTCACCAGGGGTTCGCCGACCTCGGTGAGCCGCCAGGAATATCGTTCCGACATGGTTCTCCCAGAACGGTCGTTCCACTGCCCCGCAGCGATCCTAGGGCATCTCAGGCTTTCATGCGTGGTGTGGGCCGGAGCCGAGACGCGTTCGTCCAGAACGAACGTTCCATGCAGAGGTCGCCCGTTGTGTCGGTCAGGGTCGTTGCGGCGGGCATCGATCTACGATGCGCTCGTGAACGACGAGGCTCCCACCGAGCGCCTGCGCGAGGAGCACCACCTGATCCTGGCGGTGGCGGGGGTTCTCGACGACATCGTGACCGTGGCCGAAGGCGGGGACGGGTTCGACTTTGTGACCGCCGACCGCTGTGTCGCCTTCTTCCGGCTGTTCGTCGACGCGTTCCACCACGGCAAGGAAGAGGAACTGTTGTTTCCGGAGTTGGGCAGCCACGGGCTGTCGTATGACGGGGGTCCGATCGCCGTCATGCTGGCGGAACACGGCGAGGGGCGCGCCTTCGTCAGG
>Ga0209341_10004013_pt1 | contig 13635 bp, 12 predicted proteins | sample RifCSP13_2_FD_184020 | JGI IMG/M metagenome (GOLD analysis project Ga0209341, IMG submission 184020) | Soil microbial communities from Rifle, Colorado - Rifle CSP2_sed 13_2 (SPAdes) (version 2) | ecosystem: Environmental > Terrestrial > Deep subsurface > Rock core/Sediment | place: Rifle...
CGAAGACTCCGTTCCTCTTCAAGGCCGCGCGCGAGCGTCCCGCGCGAAGGGCGTTCGCGGCGTCCCGACCACGCACATCACTTCGCCTAGGGAGCACGAGCCTTGCTGAAGCCGCGCGTCGTGGTCCTCTCGGGCCCGTCCCTCTTCGCCTCCTTCTTCGATGCTCCCCGGCGGAGGCGGCTGGCCCGAGCGTTCCGCTGGACGCGCGTCGATGCGGCTTCGGTGGGCCCACGGCTGCGCAGACGACTGCGCGACACGGAGGCCCTCGTCACGACCTGGGACAGCCCCCGCCTCGGCGACGACCTGCCCGACCTCGCGCCTCGCCTCCGGATCGTGGCCCACTGCGGCGGCGAGGTGAAGGCGCGCTTCGCGCGGTCGCTGTTCTCGCGCCTGACCATCACGAACGCCCCCTCCCCCATGGCCCCCTACGTGGCTGAGCTGGCCGTCGCCTTCCTGCTCCATGCCGCGCGGGAGCTGGACACGCACCGCGAGGCGCTCCGCCGCCCCTCGAACGCGGTCTATCGGCGTCTCCACCGCTGGGGCACGGGCGAGGAGACGCTGCGCGGCGCGCGGGTGGGGCTCGTGGGCTACGGGCGCATCGGCCGCGCCATCGCCGATCTTCTGCGCCCCTTCGGCGCGCGGGTGCTGGTGCACGATCCCTACGCGCCACGCCGTCTCGCTCGGCGCCGGGGCGTTGCCTTCGCATCCCTCCCCCGGCTGCTCGCCTCCTCGACTTTCCTCGTCCTCGCCGCCGGCCTCACGCCCGAGACGCGCGGGATGATCGATCGGCGGGCCCTCGCCCGACTGCCGGACGGGGCGACTGTCGTCAACGTCGCCCGGGGCGGCCTCGTCGACATGGCCGCCCTCACACGCGAGGTGAAACGCCGGCGCCTGCGCTGCGCCCTCGACGTCACCGACCCGCTCGAGCCGCTTCCCCCGCGCCATCCCCTGCGCCGGATGCGAGGGGCGGTGCTGACGCCGCACGTGGCGTCGGCGCAGCGTATCGTGCGGCGGCAAATGGCCGACGTGGTGCTCGACGACCTCGTGCGCTTCTTCCGCAGGACGCGCGTGCGGAACCGCGTCACCCCCGCGATGCTGGAGCGGATGACATGAAGCTGAGCTTCTCGACTCTCGCCTGCCCCGACTGGGGCCTCGACCGCATCCTGGAGGCCGCGGGCCGCCTCGGCTATGACGGCGTCGAGCTGCGCTTCATCGAAGGCGACGACGCCCTCTGGGCGCGGCCGGAGCTGTCGGGGGGAGGGCTCGCCGCGACCGCGCGCCGGCTCCGTGACGCGGGGCTCGCCGTTTCCTGCGTCGACACGCGCTCGTTCTTCCACGACCCCGATCCCGCGGCGCGGGCGCGCGCGCGCGAGGAGGCCGAGCGGTCGATCGACCTCGCCTCGCGTCTCGGCGCCCCCGGCATCCGCGTGTTCGGCGACCGCGTCCAGCCCGGGGCCGATCTCGACTCGACCCGCCGCTGGATCGCCGACGCCCTCGAGGCGCTGGCCGACAAGGCCCGCCCCACCGGCGTCGAGGTCTGGATCGAGTCCCACGGCGACTTCGCCCCCTCCCGCCCGCTCGTCTCGCTCCTCGATCTCGTGCGCGCCGACAGCGTCGGTGTCGTCTGGGACCCCGCCAACGCTTTTGCGGAGACCGGCGAAGATCCGAACGAGGGGTGGCGGACCCTGGGCCCGCGCGTCCGGCACGTTCATTTGAAAGACCAGAGGGGCGAGCGTCCCGTCCTGCCCGGCGGGGGGGACTTCCCCGCCGCCCGCGTCCTCTCGCTGCTCTCGGGGGCCGGCTATCCGGGCTGGGTCTCCTTCGAGTGGGAGAAGAAGTGGCACCCCGAGATCGAGCCGCCCGAGGTCGCCTTGCCGTTCTTCATCCGCTGGGCGGCGGAGGCGCTGCGCGGACGCCCCTCGGCGCCGGCCACGGGTGCGCGCCGGCTGTCCCGCGGTCGCCTCGAGGTGGAGGTGCACGCGAGCCGCCCCGCGATGGGCCGCGCCGCGGCCGATGCCGTCGCCGCCCGGCTGCGCGAGCTCGTCGCGCGTGAGGAACGGGCGGCCGCCATCTTCGCCTCCGCCCCCTCCCAGAAAGAGTTCCTCGCCGCCCTCCGCGCCGACACGTCGGTCCAGTGGGACAAGATCACCGCCTTCCACCTGGACGAGTACGTGGGGATCGGCGCGGACCACCCGGCGTCGTTCCGGCGCTTCCTCCGGGACCGCCTCTTCGACCACGTGCGCGTCCGGGCCTTCCACGGCCTCGACGGGCGGGCCGCGGACCTCGGGGCCGAGTGCCGGCGCTACGCGGGGCTGCTCCGCGAGGAGAGGCCGGGCCTCGCCGTCCTGGGCGTCGGCGAGAACGGCCACCTGGCCTTCATCGACCCCCCGGTCTGCGACTTCCACGAGCGGGCGGACGTCCGGGTCGTCGAGCTGGACGAGGCCTGCCGCGAACAGCAGGTCCACGACGGGTCCTTCGCCCGCCTCGAGGACGTCCCGCCCACCGCCCTCTCCCTCACCGTGCCCTTCATCATGGGCGTGCCCCGGGCGGTGGCGATCGTCCCTGGCCCCGCGAAGCGGGCGGCGGTGAAGGCGGCCCTCGATGGCCCGATGACGAGCGCCTGCCCCGCCTCGATCCTGAGGCGACATCCGGACGCGACGCTCTTCCTCGACGCGCAATCCGCGGCCGATCTTGCGCCGGAGCAATCCCGCCTAAGCGCTTCCCTCCCCCGACGTGGGGAGGGACAGGGTGGGGGGTCGATGAAGAGAAAGGCGCCATGAAGAAGAACGCTTTCTTGCTCCTGCTGGCCCTGCTGCTCCTTCCCGTACCCGCGCCCTCGGACGAGGTGCGCGCCTACGAGTCGACGCTCGACCTCCCGACGGACGAGGAGGGCCCCCCCGACGTCAACCCGCCCTTCGACCTCTTCCGGATGGGCCGCTTCAACTATCCCTACACGCTGCGCGAGGACATCACCGGACGCCAGTCCCCCCACCGCTACCTGAGCCTCAACCTCGAGAACGAACACCTGCGGCTCGTGGTGCTCCCCGAGCTCGGCGGACACATCTACACCTGCGTCGACAAGGCCAGCGGTGGCGAGCTGTTCTACGCGAACCGCTCGATCCGGAAGGCGCGCATCGGGTACCGGGGGGCGTGGGCGGCCTTCGGCGTCGAGTTCAACTTCCCGGTCTCGCACAACTGGGTCTCGCTTTCGCCCGTCGACTGGGCCCTCGTCCGCAACGAGGACGGCAGCGCCTCGGTCTGGGTGGGCAACATCGACCGGGTCTACGGCGTGCAGTGGCGCGTCGAGCTGCGACTCCGCCCGGGGACGACGCTCCTCGAGCAGCACGTCCACCTCTACAATCGCGGCCCGGTCCGCCGGCGCTTCTACTGGTGGAACAACGCGGCGGTGCGTGTGCGCGACGAGAGCCGCATCGTCTACCCGATGAGATTCACCGCGTCCCACTGGTTCCGCGACGTCGACACCTGGCCCGTGAACCAGGCGGGCGTCGACCTCAGCCGCGTGGGCAACCATCTCTACGGCCCGGTCTCGCTCTTCGCCCATGGCAGCCGCGAGGCCTTCATGGGCGTGTATCACCCATGGTCTCGCACCGGTGTCGTGCACTACTCCTCGCCCGAGGACGCGCCCACCAAGAAGATCTGGTCGTTCGGCGGAGACGCCGACGGCCTCGACTGGCGCCGCGCGCTCTCCGACGACCAGAGCGCCTACGTCGAGGTCCAGGCGGGTCTCTTCCGCAACCAGGAGACCTACGGCTTCATCGAGCCGCAGGAGTCCATGCGCTTCGCCGAGCACTGGATGCCCGTGCGCGGGATCGACGGCATCACCCGAGCCAACCCGGAGGGGGTCCTCTACGTCGCGCGGACGGCGCGCGCGGACGAGACAATCGACCTCGCCCTCGGCGTGAACGTGACCGCCCCTCTCACGGGCGGGACCTTGAGGGTCCGGGACGGCGCGAGCGTCGCCGCCGCGGTACCCGTCGCGCTCGATCCCTCCGGCGCCTTCACCCACATCGCGCCGGGACTATCGGCCTCGCCTCGCTACACGGTGGAGGTGGTCGATGACCGGGGACGTGTCCGCATCGCCCACACCGAGGACACCTGGGACATGCTCCCGGCGACGGAGATCCGGCTCGGCCCCCAGCCCGCCGACACGCCTCCCCCGCCGGAGAAGCGGAGCGATGGCGACTGGGCCTTCGTCGGCGGCCAGGAGGAGCGTCACGGACAATTGCTCGTCGCCTGGGCAACCTACGCCGAGGGCCTTCGACGCTTTCCCGAGAGCTTCGCCCTGGGAAAGGCGGCGGGCCGCCTGGCGGTCGCACTCAAGCGGTACGAGGAGGCCGTCGCCCACCTCACGCCCGTCCTCGCACGGGCCACAAACGACCCCGAGATCCAGTACTACCTGGGACTCGCCCACGCCGCCCTCGGCGCCGAGGACGAGGCACGCACCCTCTGGGACGGCGCCCAGACGCTGCGCGCGTTTCGTCCCGCGGCGCGCCTCGAGCTGTCGCGGAGCGACGCGCGGCGCGGCGATCTCGCCGCCGCCCTCGAGCGGATCCAGGAGGTCGTCGAGGAGTCGCCGGACTCGGTGCGGGCGGGGGGCTTCGAGGTCATCCTGCTGCGACGTCAGGGGCGCCGAGACGAGGCCCGCAAGCGGCTCCGCTACTGGCAGGCGCTGGACCCGACCTCGTCGCTCCTGCGTCACGAGGCCGCCAAGCTCGGATCCGAGGACCCGGGTCTTTTCCGCCACCTCGCCGGCGACCCGGAGCGCATCCTCGAGATCGCCGTCGAGTACATGGGCCTCGGCCTCTGGGACGACGCGCTCGAGCTGCTGTCGCGGTCCTGGCCCGAGGACGGCGTCCTCGCCGAGGTCGGGACACCCCCACCGCGCACATACTCGCTTCTCGCCTACTACCGCGGGTACTGCCGCGAGAAGACGGGGGGCTCGGGCAGGGGCGACTTCGCCGCCGCCGCCGCGCTCCCGACGACGTATGTCTTCCCCAACCGGCCGGAGTCGCTTCCCGTCCTGCGCCGAGCCCTCGCCGTCGACCCTTCGGACGCGGGCGCTCACTTCCTGCTCGGCTCGCTGCTGCTCTCCGGGGGTCAGGTCGACGGGGCGCTCGAGCAGTGGCAGGAGGCACGCCGCCTGAACCCGAGGCTCCCCGTCCTCCACCGCAACCTCGGAATGACGCGTCTCTACGCCCGCGGCGACGCCGCGGACGCCCTCGAGACCTTCGAGGAAGGCATGGGCGTCGACCCCGGCAACCTGGCCCTCTACCTGGGAGCCGACCAGGCCCTGAGTCTCCTCGGGCGCCCGGTCGGGGACCGCCTCCGCGACCTGCGCCGCTTCCCCGACCTCGCGAAGGCGCCGCCCTCACTGGTCTTCAAGCTGGCCCTGGCCTTGACCGAAGCCGGCCGGGCCGCGGAGGCGGAGGCGCTTTTCGCCCGCCGTTTCTTCCCGCGCGAGGAAGGCGGGACCAATGTCCGCCAGGTGTACCTGGAAGTGCGCCTGCGCCACGCCGAAGCCCTCGCCCGCGAGGGCCGGCGTCAGGACGCCCTCGCCATCGTGCGTAGCCTCCCGCGCCCGGTCGCGGGTCTGGCCTTCACGCGGGACGGGCTCGCCGACTTCATCCAGGAGGCGCGCTTCCAGTACCGGCTCGGCCTGGTCATGGCGCTCTGCGGAGACAAGGCCGCCGCGCGAGCGCACTGGGAGAAGGCGGAGAAGGCGCACGACACGCCCTCCCTCGCGCCCGTCTATTCCTTCCTCGTCGCGCAGCGTCTCGGTCGCCCCGACGAGAACGAGAGGCGGAGCCGCCTCGAGCAGACGCTGGCGGATTCCGAGGCCTCCCTCCAGCGTGGGAGCGCTTTCCCGGGCGCCGTCACCTACGCCCAAGGCCTCATGCTGCGCGCCCTCGGCCGCGAGCAGGAGGCGCGCGAGCGCTTTCGCCGCGTCTTCCTGCTCCCCGACCTTCGCCTCTCCCACTTCCTCGCGCGGCGAGCGCTCGAGGCCCAGGACCCGCTTTAGGAGCGGCGCCATGAAGTCGCTCTATGTCGCATTCACCGGTCCGGAGAAGGTCGAGCTGCGGGAGGAGACCGTGGGCGACCCGGGCGAGGGCGAGGTCCTCTGCCGGGCCGAGAAGAGCCTGATCAGCATCGGGACCGAGACGCACTGCCTCCGTGGCGTCTTCGATCCGGGGACGAACTGGGCGGACTGGGTCCGGTACCCCTTCCGTCCCGGCTACAGCATGGTCGGCCGCGTCGTGAAGGTTGGTCCCCGCGTCTCCGGATTCGCCGAAGGAGACCTCGTCGCCACCTCCGCCACCCACCAGCAGCACTTCACCCTCACCGCCTCCGCGGGCACGAGCACGGGACAGCCCTTCGGCGTGATGCGCCTGCCCCCCGACGTCACCCCCGAGGACGGGACCTGGATGCCGCTCGCCTGCACGACCCAGCTCGGTGTCCGGAGGGCGGAGCTGTCGCTGGGTGAGTCCGTGGGTGTCGTCGGCCTGGGCATGCTGGGGCAGCTCGTCGTGCAGTACCTCCGTGTCGCCGGCGCCCGGCGCATCGTGGCCATCGACACCGTCAAGGGACGGCTGGATGTGGCCCGCGCCCATGGAGCCACGCACGTCCTCGAGTGCGACGCGTCGGCCGCCCGCGCGCCGGTCGAGGAGCTGACGGCGGGACGGATGCTGGACGTCGTCTTCGACGTCACCGGACACCCGGCGGTGCTGGCCCCCGCGACCCGGCTCCTGCGCCGCCTGGGGCGGCTCGTCCTGCTCGGCGACACGACGACGCCCTCGCGCCAGCACCTCGGCCCCCGCGTCCTCGCCGACTCGCTTTCGATCCTCGCCATCCACGCCCTCATGCGACCGGACACCGCCACCGAGTTCAACCCCTGGACAGCGGAGGAGATGACGGCCCTCTTCTTCGACTACCTGCGTCAGGGCCGGATGCGCGTCGGGGACCTCGTCACGCATCGTGATTCGCCGCGGGAGGCCCCTCGCGTCTACGAGGGCCTCCTCAAGGACCGCTCCTCCATGATCGGCGTCGTCTTCGATTGGACGGTCCTGTGACCACGCCGATGTCCCAGTTGGCCTTCGGTTATCACCGTCCGCTTGCACGCGCGACGGCGGCGCGGATCCCCTCGAGGCTCCGCTCCACGTCGGCCTCAGTAGTGGCCCAGCCGCTGACGCTGATGCGCATCGCGGTGTGGCCCTGCCACTCGGTGCCTCCGCACCAGCAGACCCCGCCCCGCTGCACCTCCGCGATCACCCGGCGCGTCCGCTCGGGCGCGCCGAAGGATACGAGGACCTGGTTGAGCACGACCTCGTTGAGGACCGCGTGGCCGTCGGTGCCGAGGGCCTCGGCGAATCTTCGCGCGTGACGGCAGGTCCGCTCCAGAAGCCCGCGCAGCCCGGTGCGACCCAGGGAGAGGAGCGCCGCCCAGACCTCCACCCCTCGCGCCCGTCGCGAGAAGTCGGGCGTGTACTGGTCAGGCTCACGCGCCTCGCTCTCGGTCAGGTACGCCGCCCGGGCCCGGAGGGCGGCGCGGAGTTGCCCCGGGTCGCGCGCGAACACGATCCCACAGTCGTAGGGGACGTTGAGCCATTTGTGGGCGTCGGTGGCCCACGAATCGGCGCCCTCGAGGCCGGCGGCGAGAGGGGCGAGGGCGGGGCTGGCGCGCGCCCAGAGGCCGAACGCCCCGTCCACGTGGACCCAGGCGCGCGCCTCGCGGGCCCGGCCCACGATCGCGGGGGCGGGATCGAAGGCCCCGGTGTTGACGTTGCCGGCCTGGAGGCACACCACGGTGCGCTCATCGAGAGGCGGCATCGCGTCCTCGCGGATCCGCCCCTGCTCGTCCACCCTCACGCGCTCGACACGGTGGCGGCCGAGGCCGAGGAGGGCGAGGGCCTTGAGCACGCTCACGTGGACCTCGTCGCTCACCACCACGCGTAGCGGCGGCGCGCCGAAGAGCCCGTTCGCCTCCACGTCCCAGCCCGCGCGGGCCAGGAGCGCGTGTCGCGCGGCGGCGAGTCCCGCGAGGTTGGCCGTGGTGGCACAGGTCACGAAGCCGCCTCCCGTCCCCGCGGGTAGGCCGAGGATGTCCACGAGCCATGCCAGGGCCACGTCCTCGAGGGCGGCGGCGACGGGCGACGTCGCGCGCAGGCCCGCGTTCTGGTCCCAGGCGGCCGCCAACCAGCTCGCGGCCAGAGTCGCCGGCAGCGAGCCTCCGATGACGAAGCCGAAGTAACGCGGTCCCGCCGTGGCCATGGTCGCCGGGGAGCCGGCTTCGTCGAGGAGAGCGAGGACCTCCGCCGGTGGCAGGCCTTCCTCGCCCAGCGCCAGGCCGAGGCGCGCGAGGCCGACCAGGGCCTCGGGGGAGGGGGCGACGTCCCGGGTACCGAGTCCATCGAGGTAGCAGACGGCTCGCGCCGCGGCGTCGAGAAGCAGTGGCGAGAGGGACATGGCGGCCTCCAGGCGACGCGCATCATAGCCCGGGCGTCGACCTCGTTCATCGCCGCGGCGCCGCGTCAGTCCGACGAACTCTCCCCCACGCGCACTCGTAACCCGTTGGAGCGATGGAACGAGGCTGGCCCCGTGCTACTCGGGGATAGACGAGAGGCCAACGCCATGGTATCGTGGGCGATACCATGCCCCAAAGCCCCAGGGTGGTCGTGGACACGAACGTGGTGGTCGCCGGTCTGCGCTCCCGACGGGGAGCGGCCTTCCGCCTGCTCTCAGAGATCGGCAAGGGCCGTTTCGAGATCGCCCTCTCCGTCCCCTTGGTGCTTGAGTACGAGGATGCCCTGCTCCGCCACTCGAAGGTCACCAACCTCGGCCAGGCGGACGTCGATGCTGTCCTGGACTACTTCTGCAAAGTGGCCCACCCGCAGCAGATCTTCTATCTGTGGCGACCGCTTCTCCCCGATCCAAAAGACGATCTCCTCCTGGAGCTTGCGGTCGCGGCCCGCTGCCAGTCGATCATTACCTACAACACCCGTGACTTCGTTGGAGCCGAGAGGTTCGGTGTTGGTGTTCTGGAGCCAGGTCCCTTCTTGGCTGGTCTTGGAGTCCTCAAATGAGCACGCTCAGTGTCCGTCTTCCTAACTCCCTTCATCGTCATCTGCGAGAGGTCGCCGTGCGAGAAGGAGTGTCGATGAACCAGCTCATCAGCTCTGCCGTCGGTGAGAAGCTGGCCGCCCTCATGACGGAGGACTATCTTGCTCGCGCAAGACGCGGCAACCGGAAGGCGTACGAGAATGTCCTGCGTAGGGTTCCGGATGTCGCTCCAGAGGAGAGAGACAAGCTGTCGAACAAGCGGATGCAGCTGACGAGGTCCGCGAAGGCGAAGCGGCGCGGCCCTCGCAGCTGATCCGCGGTGTTGGACGAGCATTAACCCGCGGCACCGGGAGGACGTACGCCTGACCCGAGGAGGTCCCATGGCCAGAGTTCTGAAAGCCATATTGCTCGTCCTTCTCTGCGTAGTATCGCCCGGCGTTGCTCTGGCCCAGGATACGGGCCAGGCCACCAAGACCTCGAAGTCGGAGGACATTCGGCGTCTGCTCGAAGTCACTGGAACGGTGCACATGGGCGAGCAGATCATCGATCAGATGCTAGACATTCAGCGGCGGGCCTTGCCGGAAGTACCTGAGGCGCTCTGGGAAGAGATTCGAAAGGCGTTCGATACCAATGAGATGGTCGAAATCATCACTACCTTGTGGGACAAGCACTTCACGCAACAGGACATCCGCGGACTTATCGTCTTCTATGAAAGCCCTCTGGGTACGAAGCTTCGCCAAGTTCAACCGCAGATCCTCCAGGAATCCATGGCGGCTGGCCAGGCGTGGGGGATGAGGGCCTTCAAGAAACTGAAGGACAAGCTGCGGGAAAAGGGCTATTCGGTAACTGCTTGAGATAGAGGGGAGTGCCGCGCCCAACCTAGTGCTGCCTCAAAGATCCGTGGCGTGGGGGCGTCACAGGCCTTGCACCGTCCGGCCCTGTGGTCCGCTGACGAGGCACCGCTGTGATCGCGGGCGGCCTGGAGCCTGGCAGCTGAGCCACGTTGTTGGGTGTCTCATGAGGAGATCACACAGTGAGTGAGGCTTGGCAGAAGCGGCTCTTGTTCGTTGCGGCCGCATGGAACGTGCTCGGCGGCGCGAGTGCAGTCTTCGATCCGGCGCAACACTTCGCCCAGATGTACACCGCCTCGTTGGCGATGGACGAGCCGCTGCAATTGTTCTTCTTCCGCTGCACATGGATCAACGTCATCGCATGGGGTCTCGCGTATCTCTTCGCCGCAATGCATCCGGGTTCAAGAGCTCCTGTGCTTCTTGCCGGCGGCGCCGGAAAGGTAGTCTATTTCGCAGCATGCTTCGCGCTCTTCACCAGCGGCGTCGGCAAGTCGCTCCTACTGGCTACGGGTGTCTTTGATCTTGCCCTCGCGGCGCTGTTTCTTCTTGCCGCCCTCGCGCGGCCGTCCGCTCATGTCATGCCTTAAGCCGCTCGCACTGGTGACCTGGCGATGAGGTTGGTTTCGATCAACGTAGGGCGTCCAAGAGAAGTCACCTGGCATGGGAAGACTGTACTGACCTCAATCTGGAAGGAACCTGTCAGTGGCCCCGTCCGCGTTTCAACCCTCAATCTGGAGGGCGACCGGCAAGCTGATCTCTCCGTGCATGGCGGAACCGATAAGGCTGTCTACGTCTACCCGGCTGAGCATTACAGCTATTGGCACAGCCAGCTCTCCGGGGCGGAGCTTTCCTGGGGAGCCTTCGGCGAGAACTTCACGACGGAGGGGCTGTCTGAAGATGGCGTCAAGATCGGGGATCGGCTTCGGATCGGCTCCGCGGAGTTCTTGATCACGCAGCCGCGCATGCCGTGCTTCAAGCTCGGCATCAGGTTCGATCGGCCCGACATGGTCAAGCTTTTTCTCCAAAGCAGGCGCACCGGGTTTTACCTCGCCGTCGTGCGCGAAGGGGAAGTCACCGCGGGCGATCCGATCCACTTGGGCGCTCGGCAGGAGGACAGCCTGACGGTTGCTGACATTGTGAGCCTCCACACCGTTGACTCCGAGAACCAAGAGCGACTGCGTCACGCGACTCGGCTCTCTGGACTGCCTGAAGGCTGGAGAGACTACTTCCGAAAGCGGTTATGGGAACCGGATGCTTGACTCTTACTGGCCCTACGCCGACGTGATCTTCCTGAGTCGCGATTGAAGCGCGGGCGTGCCGGCTATAACCGCGGCCGGCGACCTGTGACCCGGCGCCAAAGGCCGTACACGGGGAACCCCGCTGCCGCTATCAGAAGGCCCCAGAGCGGCGAGTAGTTGGGTGTCGGGCGGCCGATCTCGTCCCTGACGATGGCCAGGAGCCCCGCCAGCGAGCCAGCGATGAAAACGAGCGGCACCCAGGGATGGAGCGGCGTGCGGAAAGGCCGGGGCGCCGCTGGCATCCGCCGGCGTAGGACGATCACCGCGCCGACCGCGAAGAGGAGAGCGAACCACTCCACGACCACGAAGTAGGTCGTGAGGGTGTCGAAGTCGCGCAAGAGGCCGACGAGGACGAGCGCCCCTGCCGCGTGAATCAGGATCGCGGCCAAGGGGGTCGACCACCGCGGATGCGCGCGCCCGAGGAACGCGAACGTGAGGCCGTCGCGGGCCAGGGCGTAGGCCACGCGCGGCTTCGCGAGGATGTTGCCGTTCAGGGCGCCGAAGACGCTGCAGAGGATGGCACCGCTGATCAGGGTGGCTCCCAGGGGACCGAGCCATTGGCCCATGATCTGCTGCGGCACGCCACCCGTCGCGCTGGCCATCACCTCCGGAGACAAGGCGTAGAAGTAGCCGACGTTCGCCCCTAGATAGAGCGCGACGATCGCGAGCATGCCGACAATGATGATCCGCCGCATCAGCTTCTCGGGGCCGAGGACCTCGCCCGCGATCATGCTGACCGCGATCCAGCCGTCGTAGGCCCAGATGACCGAGGCCGCGCCCCGGCCGATGTTCTGTCCTCCTCGGGGAAGGGGGGCGAGATGGCCGAAGCTGCCGCCCGGCAGGGCGAAGGAAGCGGCCATGAGCGCCAGAAGCGCTCCGACCTTGACCAGTGTCAGGATCGTCTGAACGGCGGAGCTTAGTCGCGCCCCGAGGAGATTGACGGCGGACAGAGCGAGGATCGTGAGGCCGGCGAGGGCGGGGATGCTCCCGGGCCGCGTCGGGTCCGCCCCCACGAGGCCCACGAGCAGCTCCGCGAAGAACGTCGCCAGCGCGCCGATGGTGGCGGGCGTCGTCACGAGGAGATACAGCCAGCCGAAGACGAAGGCGGCGCCGTCTCCGTAGGCGGTGCGCAGGAAGACGTAGGCGCCGCCCGTCTCCGGGAGCATCGAGCTCAGCTCCGCGAGCGCCAGCGCGCCGCAGAGACTCACGAGGCCGAAGAACGCCCACAGGCCCAGGATCGCGACGGGATCGCCGACGTCGCGGGCCAGGGTGTAGGGCTTGCGGAAGATGCCGCTGCCGATCGTGATGCCCACGATGAGGGCGAGCCCTCCCCCGAAGCCGATGACACGCTTTAAGCCGGCGGGCGGGCCCGTATCGCCCATCTGCTTCATGGGAGTGATCGAGGGGACGATGCTGGCCGCCTCGCTGCGAGGGAGACTACCGCCGAGCGGCCTCGAGTTCCAGTCTCACCCGCCGAGCCTCTCCTTCGCCCCCGGCCTTCCCGAGGTGGGCCTGGAGCACGAGGGCGTTGTGCCCGGCGCCGAGGATGATCCCGTCCCAGTCGGCCGAGCTCACGAGACCGTCGACGGCACCAGGGGGTGAGAGGCGACGACGCTCAAGGGTTGCGCACGCAGTCGAGGGTCAGCGGGATGCGCGCCCCTGCCTCTACCATCTCGAAGTCGCGCGGCCGCAGCGCCGCGAGGTCGCGCGCGCCCAGCCGCCCCTGCCACTTGGCCCGCGTGAAGCGGTCGCTCTGCGCGGTGAGGGCGATCTGGCCTCCGTCCGCGAGCAGTATCCCGTAGCGCTGCATGGCGCGGGCGACGGTTCTCGCCGCCCCGGGGAGCGCCTCCAGGGGATAGTCCGCCCGCAGGCGGAGCCGCGCGCCGTACGGAGGCGCTTGGGGGGGACCGGTGGTCGCGCGCGTGCCGTGGGTCGCGGGATGGACGTACTCACCGCGCCGGATCCGCGCGTTGGGGAGGATGAACCGTATGGCGTGGTCGATCGAGCCCGCCGCGACCTCGTCGGCGGAGAAGAGGAGCGGCGCGATCGGGTACCCCGCGGCGTCCGCGCTCGTGCACTGCTCGCCGCGTCCGCTGGGCGGGTACACGCGCGTCATGTCCCACACGGCGAGGCAGCCCCCGAAAAACCGTCCCCCGACGATGTTGGCGCGCCACATCTCGAACAGACGCTGGCGCTGCCGGTCGAAGACGATCAGGTGGCAGTCTCCGTCGCCCCGGCACTCGTAACCCTCCTCGCCCTCGAGGGCGCCGCCGGGCGGAACCGGGACCGGGTCGAGGTCGCAGTCGGGGCGGAAGTGGTCTGCGGTCGGCGTGAAGGCCAGGAGCGGCGTCTGGGGTGTCGCCTCGAGCACCTCGATCGAGAAGTCGATCCGCATCTCGCCGGTGCCCCAG
>Ga0209341_10004015_pt1 | contig 13635 bp, 9 predicted proteins | sample RifCSP13_2_FD_184020 | JGI IMG/M metagenome (GOLD analysis project Ga0209341, IMG submission 184020) | Soil microbial communities from Rifle, Colorado - Rifle CSP2_sed 13_2 (SPAdes) (version 2) | ecosystem: Environmental > Terrestrial > Deep subsurface > Rock core/Sediment | place: Rifle...
GCGAATGCGCGAGCTGGAGCGTGCGGCGCAGGAAGCGCTGCGTCCGCTCCTCCTTCGGGTGGTCGAGCACGTCGATGGGTATGCCCTCCTCCACGATCTTGCCACTATCCATGAACACGACGCGGTCGCCCACCTCCCGGGCGAACTGCATCTCGTGCGTGACGACGATCATCGTCATTCCCTCGCGCGCCAGGTCTCGCATGACGACGAGCACCTCTCCGACGAGCTCCGGATCGAGTGCGGACGTGACCTCGTCGAAAAGCATCACATGGGGATTCATCATCAACGCGCGGGCGATGGCCACGCGCTGCTGCTGGCCGCCGGAGAGCTGATGCGGGTACTGGTGCGCCTTTTCCTCGAGGCCGACCGTCGCGAGGAGCTCGCGAGCCCGGCTCTCAGCCTCTCGGCGCCGCATCTTCCGGATCCGCCGCGCCGCAAGCGTCAGGTTGTCGATCGCCTTCAGGTGGGGGAAGAGGTTGAACTGCTGGAAGACGATCCCGATCCGCTCCCGAACGGCCGAGACGTCGGCCCCCTTGCGGGTGATCTCCTCGCCCTCGAGGAAGATCCGGCCCTCCTGGATTGGCTCGAGGAGGTTGACGCAGCGGAGGAGCGTGCTCTTGCCGCTCCCACTCCGGCCGATGACGACCAGGACATCGCCTAGGTTGACGCTGAGGTCGATGCCGTCGAGGACGAGGTTGTCGCCGAAGCTCTTGCGGACCCCCTCGAGCCGGACCATGGGAACATCCGCATCCGCGGGAAGTCCGTTCGTCGTCTCGACTCGGACCGGCAGCTCGGACATCGCCCTCCCCTGGGGATGAAACGAGACCGCTCGCGTCAAGTCAAGCGCCGAGGACGGCCTGGGTCTGCGTCGTTCGCGCGATGTGTCGCCCATTTGCGTCGAACACGTCCGTCTCGATGACGACCGTCGATCGTCCCCGGTGGAGCGGCTTCGAGCGAGCGTTCACCGCTCCCTCCCGCACGGCTCCGAAGAAGTTCGTCTTCGACTCGATCGTCACCGTCCGCCCGCCGGGCGGGAGGTTGAGGAACGCGCACACCGCTCCGGCCGAGTCGGCAAGTGCCATGAGCGCGCCGCCGTGCAGGACGCCGCCCGCGGTGCAGAGCTCCGGCGCCCAGGAGAGCGTCGCCTCCACCTCCTCGGCGTTTCCCGCGAGCGCCTCGATGCCGAGCATCACTCCGAACGGCATGTGCTCGGCCATGAGCGGGGCGAGATCCTGCATCTCCGCAGACATCTTCCTCCCTCCGTTCGTTGACGAAACGGCCCCGGCACCCTACGCTTCCGAGGTTCTCATCGTCGAGCGAGAGGAGGCCGCAATGAAAGACGCGCGTTACACCACTCTCCGGCTCGACGCTGCCCTGAGCTAGCTCCACTTCCTCGAGGCCGCTGCGAGCCGCGGCCAGGTTCACCCCGAGCGAAGGAGCTTTACGTTGTCCGATGGAACCCTGGCCGCCCTCGGCTGGACCGACGAGCTCGAGGCGGCCTTCGCAACTCATTCCGAGCGCGGCTTCGAGCCCGCGCGCGTCGTCGCGGAGCACCGCGGCGGGTACTACGTCCGCGGCGAGCGCGGCGACCGGCTCGGGCAGGCGCGCGGCCGGCTCCGCGACCACGAGATCTGGGGTGGGATGCCGACGGTCGGCGACTGGGTCGCCGTCTGCGACGCACCCGGCGATCGTGTGGCGATCGAGGCCATTCTTCCGCGGCGGACGAAGATCTCGCGCAAGACCCCTTGGCTCAAAGCCGAGGAGCACGTGCTCGTCGCCAACGTGGACACGGTGTTTCTCGTGACCGGCCTCGACGGCGACTTCAACTCTCGGCGGCTCGAGCGGTATCTGACGATGACCTGGGACAGCGGCGCCGATCCGGTCGTCGTCCTCACGAAGCTCGACCTGTGCGACGACCCCCTGAAGCTCCTGGAGGCGGAAAGCATCGCCATCGGCGTCCCGGTCGTCGCTGTCAGCAACGTCACGGGAGAAGGCATCGACGAGGTCGAGGCGCTGCTCCGGCCCGCGAGCACGATCGCGCTCCTCGGATCCTCCGGCGTCGGCAAGTCGACGCTGATCAACCGGCTCGCCGGTCGCACGCTCATGCCGATCGGCGATTTGCGGAAGGACGGGCGCGGGCGCCACACGACGCGGCACCGGCAGCTCCTCGTCCTGCGGGACGGTGCACTGCTCGTGGACACGCCCGGTCTTCGCGAGCTGCAGGTCTGGGAGGGCGATCTCGACAGCGCCTTCTCCGACATCGCCGAGCTCGCGGCGCAGTGCCGCTTCAACGACTGTGCTCACGGAACCGAGCCGGACTGCGCGGTGCAGGAGGCGCTCGAGGCGGGTGAGCTCGATCCCGAGCGGCTCCGAAGCTACCGCAAGCTCGAGCGGGAGCTTCGCGCGGTGGAGGCCCGGAGCAGCTCGCGAGTGAGGCGGGAGCTCAAGCGGCGCTGGCGCCAGCGGGCCCGCGAGTCACGGCAGGCTAGGCGATACCGCGGACGCATCGACTGATCGGCCGGCGCTCGAACCGCCTCTGCGTGTTAGCCTCGTCGAGTGGGGGTTGGACGTTGCTGCCGCGGCTGAGATTTCTCATCGCTCCGGCCGCCCTCTACATGGGCTGGCGCCGGTTCCGCTCGCTGCCGCCCGAGAAGAAGCGGGCTGCCTCCAGGCTGATCAACCGCCTCTTCGAGTGGGCCGAGCGAGGCGGCGTAATCGAGAAGAGCTCTGGGTTTCGGACTGACTACCTGAGCGACTATCCCGAGCTCGAGACTCTCGAGCGGAACTCCGAGACGATCCGTCGGGAGTGCCTCGCGCTGCTCGGAGCCAAGGAGCAGATAACGGACATGGAGGCCCTCGGCGGCTCGTACACCTCAGGCGGGATCCACACGATCGGCTGGAAGACGTTCATGTTCAAGTCGGGCACCTTCATCGACGAGAACTGTGCCCTCGCCCCGGAGACCGCACGCCTGCTGCGCGGCATCCCCGGGGCGTACACGGCGTTCTTCTCCATCCTCGATCCACACCAGTACGTCCGTCCGCACTGGGGGTACTACAAGGGGTTCCTCCGCTACCACCTCGGCGTCGTCATCCCGAACAACAACGAGAACCGGGAGTGCTTCCTGCGCGTCAACGACAGCGAGGCGGACAACGCGACCCGTGACAAGTCGCTGATCGAGCGCGGCGAGAAGTACTACTGGCGGAACGGGGAAGGCGTCCTCTTCGACGACACCTTCCTGCACGACGCAGACAACGGCTCTGACGAGGTGCGGGTGGTGCTCTGGCTCGACCTCGCGCGGAAGATGCCGCTCGCGCTCGACCTCGTGAACCGCGCGGCGCTGTGGATTGCGTTCCACGACCCTTCGGTCAAGCAAGTTCGCGAGAACGCCGTCGTCCGCCCAGCGGCCGGCGTCGCGTCACCCGTGACCTAGCCGTTCACGCGCTCGTGGCGGAGAAGCCTGGGGTCGAGTCCGCGATCTCGGTCGAGTATCTCCACTCGGTCGTCGAGCACCTCGAGCAGCTCGGGTCCCATCCGCTCGGCTTCCGCGTTGCCGGAACGCCCGAGGAGCGCGCGGCGGCCGACTTCGCCTCCTCGGAGCTTCGGGCCCTTGGACTCGAAGTCGTCGAAGAGCCCGTTCCCGTGGACGCCTGGCGACTGCTCGACGCCTACGTCGAGCTTGCGAGCGGCCGGCGCTTCGAATGCGCCTCGTTCGGAGGCGTCCCCGAGACCGGCGCCGAGGGGGTCTCCGGCCGGCTCATCTCGGTCGGACGAGGTGGTCGGCGGGAGCTCGACCGCCTCGACGTGGCCGGTGCGATCACGCTCGTGGACTGGTGCGACGACGGACTGTGGCCGTACCAGGTCGGGCTCGAGCTGGGGTTGCGCGGCGCAGCGGCCATGATCGTCGCGTCGCTGTCCGGCGGGCCGTACTACCAGGCCCCCGGAGCACTCGGCTCGTTCGACGGCCTGTGGCACCGCGAAGGGCCGCCGGCGGTGACGATCCGCAAGGAGGACGCCGCCGTGCTGGCGGCGAGAGACGGGGAGGCGGTCCGCGTCGTCCTCTCCGCGCCGCTCGAGCGTGACGCCCTGGCGTCGAATGTGGTCGCGACACTGCCCGGGCGCCGGGCCGCGCGGCCGCTTCTCGTCGGCGCGCACCACGACGCCTGGTTCTCCGGGGCCTTCGACGACGCGAGCGGCGTGGCGGTCATGCTGGCGCTGGCCCGCGCCTTCGTCGAGACCGGCTTCCGTCCGTTACACCCCGTCGTCTTCATCTCCCACACGGCCGAGGAGTACGGGATCGCCGAGTCCTCCTACGACTGGTGTTACGGCGCCTGGCACCAGATCGCTGCCGAGCACCGCGAGTGGTCGACGCGTGCGCCCTTCTACCTCAACGTCGAGGGCTCCGGGCGTCCCGAGCCATTCGTCGTCGACGCGCCCCCCGAGCTGACGGGGTGGGCGCGCCGGGTGTGCCGGCGGGCGGCGCTGGACGGGCTCCTTCCTCACGGATGGAGGCTCGGCGCGCCCAGTACCTGGACGGAGGTGTGGCCCTTCCTTGCCGCGGGCGTGCCGGGCATCAACGTCTCGACGTTCTCCTCCGAGTTCGACCGAACGGAGTACCACACGCAGTACGACAGGTCGGCCGGGATCGACTTCGACTACCTCGCACGGCTGACGAGGGTGTGCGCGCGCCTCCTGCTCGCGGCCGACGCGGACGCCGATCGCTTCCTCGACTTCCCGGCCCGCGCCCGTCATCTCAGCCGCAGGCTCCGGGGTGTCCGGCACCCAGGACTCGAGCGGGCGCTCGCCGAGCTCGAGCGCGCGGCCGGGGGACGGGCGTTCACGGCCGTCGGGCGAGGCCTCAGCGGACTCGACGCGAAGGAGACGGCTGCCTATCCACACGAACAAACCGCGCGAGACGTGGAGGGCCTCGAGGGCGCGCTCGTAGCCCTTCGGCTCGGGCGGCATCGGCCCGCTGCGCGCCGGCTGGCGCGGGTCGGGCTCAACTCACTCTGTGCCGACCTCTCGCACGAGGCCTTCGCGCTCGAGCGAGGTCGGCGTGGCCGGAAGGCACCGCGGGCATGTTGGGCCGCCCAGGGAGATCCCGACGTGGGGCCCGACCTCTGGCTCGAGCTCGCTTCGTTACGCGGTGAGCCCGGCGGGCGGCCGCCCGGGCCGTGGGTGGAGAGGAGCCTCGAGCGGCACCTGGCTCGGGCTCGTCGTGAGCTTGTCCGCCGCCTCGACCGCATGGCGGCCGCCGCAGGCGGCCGCATCTTCCCGCTGCCACGCGTAGACACCGGTGCCTCGACGCGGTAGAAGACGCTCGACAAGGAGGTAACCCATGAAGTCGGTTCTCGCCATTGTGCTGGCGGGTCTTGCCGCCGCCGCGGTCGTGGCGGCCTCGCTGGCACAAGGCTCTACGGACAAGACTGGAGGGGTGTTCAGGCTCGGGACGAGCTCCCGGATCGATTCCCTGAACCCGTACGTCGCCTTCAACCAGGACGCGTACTCGACGTTCATGTACGTCTACCCGTACCTCGTCCAGTACAACAAGAAGCTCCAGTTCGCCCCGGATTTCGCCCGCTCGTGGAAGGTGTCGAAGGACGGGAAGACATGGACGTTCAGGACGGCCGCGAACGCGAAGTGGTCGGACGGGGAGCCGCTGACCGCGGCGGACGCCGCCTGGACGTTCAACGCCAACATCAAGTACCAGTCGACGGGAACGGCGAACTTCGCCGGGCTCATGGCTCACATGAAGCGGGCCGAGGCCCCCAACGCGACGACGCTGATCGTTCGCTACGAAGCTCCGGTCGGCAACGTGCTCTCGCAGCTGGAGCAGATCCCGATCCTGCCGGAGCACATCTGGAGCAAGTACACGGGCCACAACGGCAAAGACCTGAAGACGTTCCCGAACAACGCTCCCGTCGTGTCGGGCGGCGCGTTCGCCCTGACGAAGTACACCAAGGACCAGATCGCGCTCTTCGAGCGCAACGACGACTTCTACGGCCCCAAGCCGCAGGCGGACGGCTTCGGGCTGCGCATGTTCTCTAACGACGACGCGATGATCGCGGCCCTCAAGGCCGGTGAGATCGACGCCGTCGAGGCCGTCCCGCCGACCGCGATCGCCGCGGTCAAGAGGGCGGGCTTCGTCGTCGACAGCGGGCCGGGCGTGAGCATGGCCGACTTCATCATCAACTCGAACCCGAAGAAGCCGAAGCACCGCGAGCTGCTGAACCTGCAGGTCAAGGAGGCGTTCGCCCACGCGATCGACCGGAAGAAGATCGCAGCGGTCGTCTGGCTCGGCACTGCCAAGCCGGCCGACTCGTTCATCCCGCCTGCCACCGGTCGCTGGTACAACCGGAACCTGAAGCCGGAGAAGTTCGACCTGGCTCTCGCCAACCGCCTGCTCGACAAGGCCGGCTACCCGAAGGGCTCCGACGGGATCCGCGTCGCGGGAGACCACCAGATGTCGTACGAGGTGATCGACCCGACCGACGTCCAGTCGATCCCGCGGACGTTCCAGATCATCCAGGCCGACTTCGCGAAGATCGGCGTCAAGCTGACGCTGAAGCCGCTCGACTCGAGCGCGGCCTTCGAGGCGATCGGGGCCCCCGACTACAGGTACTTGAAGTTCGACCTCGCCATGTGGTCCTGGACGGCGCTGATCGATCCCGACTTCATGCTCTCCGTCCTCACCTGCGCCCAGTTCGGCGGCTGGAGCGACACGGGCTACTGCAACCGGGAATACGACCGCATGTACGCCCAGCAGGGCGTGACCGTCGACGTGGCCAAGCGCCGGAAAATCGTGTGGGCGATGCAGGCGAAGATCTACCGAGAGCGCCCGTACATCATGCTCAACTGGCAGGACACGGTCAGCGCCCACTCGAAGAAGTGGACCGGCTGGGTGGACTCGCCCCAGGGCCCCTTCAACTCGCTCTCGAAGCTCAGCCTGACGGAGGTGCACCAGACCGGCTAACCCGCCTGCGCAAGACCGGGATCCGCTAGCGCGGATCCCGGTCGCGCAAAGATCCCTGAAGGCGTCCGCTTCGCGGCCGCAGTGGCAACTTTCACATGACCGCAGCGCTCCACGAGATGGTGACTCGATGAAGGGCGCCGACTACATCGTCAAACGAGTGCTGTTCGCGATCGTGACGGTCTTCGTGGCCGTCACGATCAACTTCGTCCTCTTCCGGATGGCGCCGGGAAGCGCCGTCTCGAACCTGTCGCGCGTTCCGCACGCGACGCAGGAGACGCGCCAGGCGATCAAGCGGCAGTTCGGGCTCGACAAGTCGAAGTCCGAGCAGTACGTCCTCTACCTGAGGGAGCTCGCGCACGGCAATCTGGGGGTCTCCTTCCAAAACTCCCAGCCGGTCTCCAAGAACTTGAGAGAAGCGCTCGGGAACACGATCCCGATGGTTCTTCTCGGCACCCTGTTCGCGATCGTCCTCGGCACCCTCGTCGGCGTGGTGGCCGCCTGGCGCCGGGGAACGACCGCTGAGGCCGCGGGTGTCACCTCCGCGCTCGCCTTCTATGCCATGCCGACGCACTGGCTCGGCCTGATGCTCGTCATCCTCTTCTCCGGCACCTTCCCCTCCGGGGGGATGCAGGACGAGTTCCTGATCGATCCGTCCTGGTGGGAGCACCAGAAGGACGTGCTCAACCACATGTTCCTACCGGCGCTCACGCTGGGTCTCGTGCTCTTCGGCCAGTACACGCTGATCGCCCGTTCGGCGATGCTCGAGACGCTGGGCGAGGACTACATCCTGACGGCGCGCGCGAAGGGGCTCCGCCCGTGGTCGATCGTCCGGAAGCACGCGCTGCGGAACGCGATGCTGCCGATCGTCACGCTCGTCGCCCTCTCGCTCGGATACATCGTGGCGGGGGCGATCCTGATCGAGACGGTGTTCTCGTGGCCGGGAATCGGCCGTGCGACGTACGACGCCGTGCTCGCACGCGACTACCCGATGCTCCAGGGAGCCTTTCTGCTGCTGACGATCTCGGTCGTGTTCTTCAACCTCGTCGCGGACCTCCTCTACGTGAAGCTCGACCCGAGGATCACGACGTGAGCAACGCTTGCCTGCGGCCAAAGGCTGGCCCGTGAGCGTCGTCATCCAGGAGCCGGGACTCTCCGAGCCGGCGCCCGTTCCTCCGGAGCGGGGAGGATTCCTGTGGAGGACGCTCCGCCGGCGCAAGTCGGCTGCCGTCGGCGCGGCGATCCTGGTCCTGCTCGTCCTGGGTGCGGTGCTCGCGCCGTGGATCGCTCCCTACGGCCTGCACGAGCAGGTCGGTCCACCGTTCGGAGCCCCGTCGGCGGAACACCCCCTCGGGCTCGACGACGGCGGGATCGACATGCTCACGCTCCTGCTGTGGGCGACGCGGATCTCACTCGTCGTCGGGCTGGCCGCGACGTTCGTCGCGATGGTGATCGGAGGTACGGTCGGAATCGTTGCGGGCTACTTCGGCGGGAGGACCGACGGGGTCCTGATGCGGATCACCGACTTCTTCCTCGTCATCCCTGAGCTCCCGCTGATGATCGTGGTGGCGGCGATCTGGGGTCCGAGCCTCTTCCACATCATCATCGTGATCGGGATCCTGCTCTGGACCAGCACGGCTCGGGTGGTCAGGGCCCAGGTGAAGAGCGTGCGGGAGCGCGTCTACGTCAAGCGTGCCCGAGCGCTCGGGGCGGGTCATACGCGAATCGTCTACCGGCACGTGCTCCCGCAGATCGCGCCGCTCCTGATCGCGAACACGGTGCTGACGATGGCCGTCGCCATCTTCGACGAGACGGCCCTCGCGTTCCTCGGGCTCGGCGACCCGACCCAGATCTCGCTGGGCAAGATGATCGAGAACGCCTTCCAGCGGGCAGCGATCTCGGCGGATGCCTGGTGGGCGATCGTCCTGCCCGGAATCGTGATCGTGCTCCTCATTCTGGGCTGCACGCTGATGGGCCAGGCATTCGAGGACCGCTTGAACCCGCGGTTGCGGATCGCCCACATCGGGGCGAAGACGTTCCGGCTGCGCCCTCTGGTCGGCCGGGGGTCGGACGCGCTGTGACACCGCTCCTCGAGCTCGACGATGTCCACGTCTGGTTCGACCTCGGGGAAGGCGGCGGTACGTTGCACGCCGTCCAGGGGGTGAGCCTGAGCGTGGACCCGGGAGAGCGGGTCGGCCTCGTCGGGGAGTCGGGCTGCGGCAAGTCGACGACCGTGCTCGCTGCGATGGGGCTCCTGCCGGCAAACGCGACCGTGTCGGGCCGCGTGCTGCTGGACGGCGTGGACATCATGGCGGGTGGCGAGTCCTCCTTCCGCCCACACCGCTGGGTCGACATCGCCATGGTCTTCCAGGGTGCGATGAACGCGCTCAACCCGGTGCGCACCGTCGGCTCGCAGATCGTGGAGGCGCTACAGCTACACGGTCGCGCCAGGGGCGAAGAGACGGCTCGCGCGAAGGCGCTGCTCGAATCCGTCGGCATTCCCGCAGGACGGGCCGGCCGCTATCCGCACGAGCTCTCGGGCGGGATGCGGCAGCGCGCAGCGATCGCCATGGCTCTCTCGTGCAACCCGAGAGTGCTGATCGCCGACGAGCCGACAACCGCCCTCGACGTGATGGTGCAGGCGCAGATCCTCGAGCTGCTCACCACGATCTGCCGCGACTTCGGCCTCGCGCTCGTGCTCGTCACGCACGACCTCCCCATCGTCACCCAGCTCTGCGGCCGGGCCGCCGTCATGTATGCGGGCGAGATCGTCGAGGAGGGTTCCGTCGACGCGCTCTTCCACGAGCCACGGCACCCCTACACGCGCTTGCTCTTCGCCGCGACCCCGGACCTGTACGGAAACGGGGGCAGGGTCGTCTCGATCCCGGGAGCCCCGCCGCGGCTCGACCGCGCGCTCGAGGGCTGCCCGTTCCAGCCTCGCTGCGATAGGGCCTTCGGACGCTGCGCCGAGGAGCGGCCGGTGTTGAAAGAGGTCGGCGGGGAGCACGTTGCCGCGTGCCACCTCAACGACGTCGCCGTGGGAAGCATCTCGTGAGCGCCGACGGCTCGGGAACTCTGCTCGAGGTCGAGGACGTCGTCGTCCGCTACCCCGTCTTCCGCGGGCTCGTGGGCACGATGACGAGGCGCCCGAAGCTCGCCGTGCACGCCGTCGAAGGCGTGAGCTTCACGCTCTCGAGAGGTGAGATCCTGGCGCTGGTCGGGGAGTCCGGCTGCGGCAAGACGACCACGGCCCAGACGGTCCTACGCCTCCTCGACCCCCTCTCCGGCTCGATCCGCTTCGAGGGTCGAGACATCACACGCCTCGCCACGCGCGCCCTGCGCCCGCTCCGCCGTCGCATGCAGATCGTCTATCAGGACCCGTACGAGTCCCTCGATCCCCGCCTCCGCGTCCGCGCAACGGTCGAGGAGCCGCTGATCATCCACCGGATCGGCTCGAAAGACGAGCGTGCCGCCCGCGTTAGCGATGCGCTCGAGCGCGTCGAGCTCTCGCCCCCGGAGCTCTTCCTCGACCGCTACTCCCACGAGCTGTCGGGCGGCCAGCGGCAGCGAGTGGCGATCGCAGCGGCTCTCGTCCTCGAGCCGCACCTGCTCGTCGCCGACGAGCCGGTGTCGATGCTGGACGTGTCGGTGCGGGCCGGCGTGCTGCAGCTCCTCGACGAGCTTCGGCGGGCGGGGCTCGGCATCCTGATGATCACGCACGATCTCGCCACGGCGGCCAGGTTTGCCGACCGGATCGCGGTCATGTATCTGGGTCGGATCGTCGAGGAAGGGCCCGCGCGCGAGGTCGTCCGGAACCCGCAGCATCCCTACACGAAGGCATTGCTCTCGGTCGTCCCGCCGCGTGACCCGCGCGTGCGCCGAGAGCCGGAGATCCTGCGCGGCGAGGCACCGGATGCGGTGCACATTCCGAGCGGCTGCCGCTTCCACCCGCGCTGCCCGATCGCCGTCCCCGCCTGCCAGGAGGAGGACCCGGAGCTCCGGGTGCCTCGAGCGGCCTCGTCGAGCGACCACCGAGCGGCCTGCATCCTCGCGTAGCCGAAGGAGTTGACGACTACCACCAAGCGTCGGTGACGCGGACTGGGGTCACACGCTTGGAGCGCCAACTCGGCGCGTAGTAGATCCTCCAAGCCGGTCGGCGTCGGTCCGCATAGCCTGCAAGCACCCCGCCGCCCACGCAGTTGTAGGTTTGCGGCCTTCCGGCAACCGTCCCTTGGACGTGCGACAGCGCGAAGCATCGCTTGCCCGTCGCCGTCCAGATGCCCCACGGGGAGTTCCGACGATTCCGGTATTGCGTCCAAGAAGGGAGTGGCCGCGTGAGCCGCATGAGACGAACCTTCTTGCTCCACGGGAGCTTCGAGCAGACAACTACCCCGCTTCGCGCGGTCCGAGAGAAGCAGGGGTCGTAGATGTACCTCCCGCCGAAGCAGCGCCAGGCGTAGCGCCGAACCAGGATGCCCGACTCCGACGGGCAGTAGCCGCGAACTCGCTCGGTCACGTTCAGATCGCTTGCGAGCTTGCCGTTGTCGAAGGCCGCGTAGTAATGGACGACGGTGGGCCGCTCGGCGCTCGACGCCGCGGCGGCGCAAACGAGCGCTGCGAGCAGGGCGAGCACAGGTAGCCGGACCCGCTCTCGCGCCGCTGGCAGCTGCTGTTGCGTCCGTAACCGAGATAGCTGCTGCGGACCGGCCATCGCGATGGCCCCGGGAGGAGTCGAACCTCCGCACGCAGATTCGAAGTCTGCCGCTCTATCCGCTGAGCTACGGGGCCTCGAAGGCAGTATGCCCGGCGTTACGAGCCCCGGCCGTTCGCCGCGTGCTCGGCCTCGAGCCCGTCGAGGACCTGTGCGGCGAGCACGCGAACCACGGTCGGGTCGAACTGTGTGCCCGCGAAGCGCATGAGCTCGGCGAGCGCCTCCTGCGGGGTGCGGGCGGCCCGGTAGGGGCGGGTGGACGTCATCGCGTCGTAGGCGTCGCAGGTGGCGATGATCCGCGCGGGGAGCGGGATCTCTTCACCGGCGAGTCCGTCCGGGTAGCCGGTTCCGTCCCAGCGCTCGTGCGTCGAGCGGACGATCGCGCCGACGTTCCGGAGGGCGGGCGAGGCGCGGAGGATCCGCTCGCCGACGAGAGTGTGCTGGCGGACGAACGCCCACTCGCGCTCGTCCAGCGGGCCTTGCTTGAAGAGGATCTCGTCCGGGACGGCGAGCTTGCCGACGTCGTGGAGCTGCGCCGCGCGAGCGAGCTCGTCGAGCTCGTCTCGACGGAGCCCCAACATGCGGCCGGTCTCGACGGCCAGCGATCCGACTCCCCCGAGGTGCACCGAGAGCTCGGGCCCACGAAGCGACAACGCCTCGAGGAGGGCGAGCATCGTGCCGTCGCTCTCGCCGCGTCTCCCGTATTTCTGGGCGTAGAGGCGTTCGTCTGCCGTGCGTAGCGCGTTGCTCGGATCGGTCGCGTCGTAAGGGAGTATCACCGCTCCGAACGAGCTCCCGACCTCGAAGCCTTCACCGCGCTCGGACAGCGCCGCGCAGGCGTTGTCGATCAGTGGTTCCGCTTCTCCCTCGCTGACAGGAGCAATGAGGCAGAACTCGTCACCTCCGAGCCGGTAGACGGCTCCGTCGGGGCCGGGAACGGTCGCCAACTTGGCGCCGAGGCGAGCGAGGAGCGCGTCTCCAGCCGGGTGGCCGAAGGTGTCGTTGTAGCTCTTGAAGCCGTCCAGGTCGAAGATCATGAGCAGCGTCGGCGGAGTGTTTTCTCCATCGAGACGGCGCTCGAGGTCCGCGACGAGCTTGCGCCGGTTGCCGAGACCCGTCAGCGCGTCCGTGATCGCCTCGTGCCGCGTGAGCTCGAACAGCAGCCGGTTCTCGCGGAACGTCACGACGAGCCGGAGGACGACGGCGAGCAGCGTCACCGTGGCGAGCAGGACCGCGAGCACATTGACCTGGTTGAAGTGGTCGTAGACGAGGACGGCGATCGACACGAGACCACAGGCTGCGGGGACTGCGAGGAGCGGCCTCCCCTCGACCGCCAGCTCTCCGTCGGTCCGCTCCGTTGCCCACGCGGCGGCGGCGATCAGCAGCATCGCCGCCGGCCAGAGGATGTCGATCCATGTCCCCTCGACGTAGGTTCCCTTCGCGCTCTGGAAGAGAAAGACGCTGTCGGCGAGCGCGGTCGCGAGCATGCCGAGCCCGAGAAGGAGCCAACGCTGGCCCGGTCGCCAGCCGGCAAGGGAGAAGATCCCGAACACGGCGGAGAGCAGGAGCAGGTCGCCGAGCGGGTACGCGAGGTTCGTGACAACCGTCGCGCGGGTACCCTCGGTCGTCTCGAGGACGAGCTCGACGAGCACGGCGGCACCCAACGCGGCGGCGGCCAGCGAGGCCGTGACGCCGTCCAGCCAGAGCGTTCCTCCGAAGGTGCGGACGCGCGATCGGAGCAGCAGGACGATGCCGATGTAGACGAAGGGGTAGAAACCGAGGTAGCCGAGATCTGCCATCGACGGGTAGGACTCGGGTTGGAAGATCGCGTACCAGAGCTCCCCGAACGTCCACGAGATCAGCGCGGCGGTGAAGGCGACCCACGCGGCACGCTCGCGCGGCACGAGCCGTGCCCGTGACCCCACGACGACGCACGCGAACACCATCAGGCCGATG
>Ga0209341_10004020_pt1 | contig 13621 bp, 9 predicted proteins | sample RifCSP13_2_FD_184020 | JGI IMG/M metagenome (GOLD analysis project Ga0209341, IMG submission 184020) | Soil microbial communities from Rifle, Colorado - Rifle CSP2_sed 13_2 (SPAdes) (version 2) | ecosystem: Environmental > Terrestrial > Deep subsurface > Rock core/Sediment | place: Rifle...
CTTCGTCCATCCCAGCCCGCGCGAGACATTCGGCGTCGTCGCGGTCGAGGCGCTCGCGTCAGGGCTGCCCGTCGTCGCCGCCGATTCGGGCGGCGTCGCCGAGATCCTGGGCGAGCATGCCGACGATTTGGGGGCGGTCGTCCCGCCCGACCAGCCGGAGCTGCTCGCGGCGGCCATCGGGGCCGCGCTGGACCGGCGGGCGGGGTTCGACCCGGCGGCGTTGCGCGCGTCGGTCGAGGCGCGGTTCGCGGCCCGCAACGTGGCCGCGCGGCTCGAAACGGTCTACGCCGAGGCGCTGGCCGGCGCGGCCCCGGTCGAGGGCGTCGCCACGGGGGCGGCACCGACCGCCACGCGATCCTTCCGGCGAATCGTCGTCGCCCTCGACCCGACGCGAGCTGGCGAGGCGATGCTCGTCGTCATCGGGGCGGCACCAGGCGGGTCGCGGGTCTGGCTCGTGACGACCGCCGGCTGGGCCGTCGCGGACGGTGTCTTCGAGCGGGTCGTCCGGCTGCCCGACGGCATCCGGATCTCGGGCCTGGCCGACTCGGCCGTCCTCCGATCCGGGGGCGGAGGCGTCGGGCGCTGGCTCCAGCTCCTCCGCCATCCGATCGCCCTGGCCCGGCGGCGGGGCTGGCTCGGAGGCATCGAGCGAGCGGCAACGCGCGCCGGCGACAACGCCATCCGCGAGTCGATCCGGCTCGGGTCCGAGGGTGAAGCCCGCGGCAACTCCGGCGCCGTCGAGCTCGTCTGCGCCGACGGCGTCGATCACCTGGCCGCGGCCGCCGTCATCGAGGAGGGCCTCGCGCGCCCCGCCCCGGGCGGCGTTCGCTGGCTCGGCGACATGCTCGCGGCCGGCCCGGCGGCCGGCGACGGCCCCGCCGAGACGGGCTCGCCCTGGGACTAGGGGCTGCCCTGGCGACCGCCCTCGCGCTGGAGGACTTCCTCGGCGATCCGGTCGCCGACGACCCGCCAATCGAAGGACGCCTCCGCGGCGGCCCGCGCCCGCTCCCCTGCCGCACGGGTCCGCGGTTCGTCGGCGAGGAGCCCGGTAATCGCCGCTGCGAAGTCGCTCGCCGCGTCCCCGGCGGCCACGACCCCAACGTCGAGTCCCGCCACGATCGCCGCCGTCTCGCGCCGCGGCGTCACCACGAGTGGCCGCCCGGCGGCCAGCGAATCGAACAGCTTCACCGGCAGCGCGACGTCCATGTACGCGCCGGGCGGGTGCGGGATCGCGAGGGCGCTCGCCTCCGCCAGGGTCTCGCCGAGCCGCTCGTACGCAGCTGTCGCGATCTCGATCCACGGGTCGAGGCCAACGGTCGCCCGCAACCCGTCAAGGTACGCGCGCCCGTCGTCGTTCGTGGCCACGAGCCAGAGGCGGAGCTGGAGGTCGGGCAGCTCGCGCCGGGCCTGGCGTGCCGCCTCGACGAGCAGCTCCAGCCCGCGACCCGGCGCCGCCGCGGAGACGACCCCGATCGTTGGCCGCGACGGCCACGCGCCCACCCGCACGACCGACGTGTCCGTCCCGTTGCCGCCGACGATGACGCGGTCGGCCGGCAGCCCCGCGAGCTCCGCGAACGAGGCCGTCGGGACGACCAGCCAGCGGAAGGCCTCGACGTTCTGCCGCTGCCGGCTCGCGAGCGTCGCCAGCCAGTCGCGGTCCATCCCGATCCCGAGCGTCGCCGCCTGGGCGACTGGATCGTCATAGACGGCGACGACGGCCGGATCGGTCAGCGCGACCGCCGACCGCAGGACCGCCTCGCGGAGCTTCTCGGACGCCGCGAACCGGGGCCGCGGCGACCGCGCGACACGGCGCCCCAGCGCCACCGGCAGGCGCCCCGCGACCGGCCCCAGCGTCGCCCGCCGGAGCCCGCCGTCGGACCAGCCGTCCTCGACGATCCTGGCCCCGGTCCGCGCCGCGAGCCGGGCGAAGACGTGGCGCCGCCGGATCTCCCCGCCCCAGCGGGGGGTCCGGCCCTCGCGCAGGACGAGCCAGCCCGGCCCGTCGCCGTAGCCGGGGCGCCCGCTCGCGCTCAACGCCGGCGGGCGACCACCGGCCGCCGCGTCACGCCGGGCTCAGCGCCGCGAGCCGCCCGGCCACGCCGAGCTCGCCGACCTCGAGCCGGGCCGCGGACTCGAGGAGCGCCGTCGCGATCCCGACCGCCCACAGGCCGTCCTCGGCGTCGATCTCGGGTCGTCCGCCCTCGCGGACGACCTGGAGAAACGCCGCGAGCTCGAGGCCCAGCGGCTCGACCGCGGGGACCGTCAGCTCCACGACCTCGCCCTCGAACGTCGGCGCGTAGCCGCCGATGAGACGCGGGTTCGTTGTGTCGGTCGCCCGGGTGAAGGTCAGGCGCTGGGTCAGGTAGTCGAGCTCGAACATCCCCTCCTCGCCGACGACCGTGAGCTGGCGGCGCTTGGCCGGCGTCAGCCAGTCCACGTCGAGCTGGGCGACGACGCCCGAGGGAAAGTGAAGGAGCCCGAACAGGAGGTCCTCGTGGTCGGCGTGGATCCGCTGGGCCGTCTCGGCGTGGACCCGGACCGGCCGCTCGCCGGCGATCCAGCAGCAGATGTCGACGTCGTGGGTGGCGAGGTCGATGGTCACCCCGACGTCCCGGATGCGGGCCGGAAAGGGGCCGGCTCGGCGCGACGTGATGGCGTACACGGTCGACAACCAGCGCTCCTCGTGGAGGAGGCGGCCCAGCTCTCGAACCGCCGGGTTGAAGCGCTCGACGTGGCCGACCTGGACGGGCACGCCGGTCGCCCGGGACGCGGCCACGATCTCGAGGGCGTCGTCGACCGTCGACGCGAGCGGCTTCTCGACGAGGACGGCGATCCCACGCCCGATGGCGGCCAGCGCGAGCGGGAGGTGGGCCGTCGTCGGCGCGGCGATGACGACGGCGTCGAGCTCGGCCTCGGCGACCATCGCCAGTGGCTCGGAGAAGCCCGTGGCGCTGGTCTGGGCGACCGCGCCGGCGAGGGCCTCTGGCGCGGGGTCCGCGACGGCGACGAGGCGGGCGTCGGGGCGGCCGGCGATCACCCGGAGATGGTTGCGGCCCATCGAGCCGAGGCCGGCCAGCCCGACCCGGACCGCCCGGCTTGCGGCCGCGCGGTCCCCGATGGGGCGCCAGAACGCCGTCATCCGCCCCCCGTCATGCGCCCGCGGCGACCCCGGCGTGGACGGTCACGGCCCGCCGGACGACGCCGATGACCGTCGCCCGGTCCTCGTCGGTCAGGCCCGGGTACATCGGCAGGGCGATCGTCCGCGCCGCCGCCCGATCGGTCGTGGGCAGGTCGGCGTGCAGGCCGCGCTCCTGGATGTAGGCCTGGCGGTGGACGGGGATCGGGTAGTAGATGTCGGCCCCCACGCCGCCCTCGCGGATCGCTGCCAGGATCGCATCGCGGGCGGGGCCAACGTCGAGCGTGTACTGGTGGTAGACGTGGGTCCGGCCGTCCGGGACCACCGGGGTGGCCACCGGCAGGTCCGCGAAGGCCGCGTCATAGGCGGCCGCGATCGCCTGTCGGCGGGCCGTGTTGCGGTCCAGCTTGGCAAGCTGGACGAGCCCGATCGCTGCATTGAGATCGGTCATCCGGTAGTTGAAGCCGAGCGTCTCGAACTGGTAACGCGCCCGCATCCCCTGGTTGCGGTACAGCCGGAGTCGGTCGGCGAGGGCATCGTTGTCGGTCGTGATGAAGCCGCCCTCGGCGGTCGTCATGTTCTTCGTCGCATACAGGCTGAACGTGCCGTGGCCGAAGCTGCCGGCCCGCCGGCCGCGGAACGTCGCGCCGTGGGCCTGGCAGGCGTCCTCGACGACCTCGAGGCCGTGCCGGTCGGCAATCGCGCGGATCATGTCCATGTCGGCCACCAGCCCGAAGAGGTGGACCGGCACGATCGCCCGGGTCCGGGGCGTGATCGCAGCCTCGACTCGCTTGGCGTCGATGAGGTAGGTGTCCGGCTCGATGTCGACGAAGACGGGCACCGCTCCCGTCGAGAGGATCGCGTTGGCCGTCGCGGCGAAGGTGTGGGAGACGGTGATGACCTCGTCGCCCGGCCCGATCCCGAGGCAGGCGAAGGTCGCCATGAGCGCCAGCGTCCCGTTACCCACCGCGATCGCGTGGTGGACGCCGCAATAGTCGGCCCAGGCCGCCTCGAGCTCCCGGACCCGGGGGCCCTGGGCAATGATCCCGGAACGGATGACGTCGGCGACGGCGTCGATCTCGTCCTGGCCGAGGTCGGGGCGGGCGATCGGGATCATGCGGGCACTCCCTGCTGGGGCCGCGGGCGCTCTTCGAGCGCTTCCGCGTCCGGGACGTAGACGTAGGTCCGCCCGCAGCTCGGGCAGTGGAGCTCGGGGTGGGTCGAGTAGTGGGGCAGGTTCGCCGCCGCGGGCATCCCGTCGGCATCGAGGAGGCGGACGCCGCAGGCGCACATCCAACCGATCCGCCGCGCGGGGCTGCCGACGACGAGCGCATGCGACGGCACGTCGCGGGTGACGATCGCCCCGGCGCCGACGGTCGCGAAGCGGCCGACGTCCGTGCCGGCGACCACGACCGCCCCGGCCCCGATCGACGAGCCATGACGGAGCCTGATCGGGCTGACCGTCCAGTCCTCGGCCCGGGCGAGGTCGCCGGTCGATGTGATTGCCCGGGGGTAGCGATCGTTCGTCAGGATCGCCCCGGGGCCGATGAAGACGCCATCCTCGACGGTCACGCCGTGGTAGACGAGGGCGCCGTTCTGGATCTTCGTCCGATCCCCGATCTCGACGCCCTCGTCGATGAAGACGTCGCGCCCGATCACGCACTCGGCACCGATGCGAGCCCCGGTCCGGACCTGGGCTCGATGCCAGATGCTGGTCCCCGCGCCCACCGCCACGTCGGCCTCGAGGTCGGCCGAGGGATGGATCCGGGCGGTCGAGTCGATCACGTGTCGCGGCGCTCCTGCTGCGGCTCCCGAGCCGCGCTGGGCGGCGCATCGGCGCTCGGGTCGGCCCGGCAGGGGAGCCGGGCGAAACGGCATCCGAGTATAGCCGAGCCCCTTCGATCCACCCTTCTCAGCTGCCCCGTCGACCGCGCCCGACGAGCCCGGCGAGGAGCCCGAACGCAGCCCCGAAGGCGAGGGCCGCACGCCAGTCGAGGAGGACCCGGACGTCGCCGCTCACGCGTTGGGCGATGAGGACGAGGACGCCACTCGGCTTGCGGAACTCGACCTCCTGGGCGACGAGCGTCCGGACGACCGCCTGGTCGATCGTGGCGTGCTGAGCGAGGATCGAGCCGGCGCCGCCCTGGCTGAGGCTCACCTCGCGGCCCATGGCGGCCCCGACACCGCCCATCAGGACCGAGACGCGATCGCCCCGGGCGAGCCCGATCGCCCCCTGGGTGAGCCGGACCTCGGTCGCGTCGACGCGGCCGACCGCGCCCTGGTGGACCTCGACCGCGTCGGCCTCGATCCACGAGCCGTCCTCGTGGATCTCTGGCGACTCCACGATCTCGCCGGTCAGGGCCGTCTCAACCCCAGGCTCCGCGGCGACGGCGCGGCTCGCCCGGCGTGATCGGCCGGCGGCCGGGGCACGGCCATTGGTCCGGGTTGACGTGTCGCTGCCGTCCGACTGGCCGGCCTTCCGTGCAGGCATCGCTCGTACCTCGACGTTTCGTCCCGTCCCGTGCCTCCGCCCGCCGGGGCATCGGCTGCTGGCGCGGACTTTGGATTGCTCGGCTATTCTGCGCCCCGCCGCGAGGACGGTCGCGGCGAGAGGGGAGACCAGGTGACTGAGCCCGGCGGCGCGGCGGCGAAACGCACGTTTCCCCGGGCCGTCGTGGCCGTCGTCGTCCTCCTTGCCGTGGCGGGCGGCGTGGGTGGCGGTGCGCTGCTCGCCGCCTTGACCGGCCCGGGCTCGGTCGCCTCCGCCACCGGATCGCCGGACGCAACGGCCTCGCCGACGCCGGCCGCGACCCCCACGCCGAGCCCAACCCCGACCCCGACCCCCACGCCGCGTCCGACCCCCAGGCCAACGCCGGTCGTCGTGCCGGCACCGCTCACCGGCCTGCCGGTCAGCCCCGAGGCGGCGACCTACCACCCGATCGCGGTCATGATCGACGACCATCGGGACGCCCGGCCGCAGGCCGGCTTCAATGCCGCGGCGGTCGTCTGGCAGGCGCCGGCCGAGGGCGGCATCCCGCGCTACATGCTCGTCTTCCAGGACACGATCCCGGGCTCCGTGGGGCCCGTCCGGAGCGCCCGTCAGTACTACGTCGACTGGGCCGCGGAATGGAACGCGGTCTACGTCCACGTCGGCGGCTCACCGCAGGCGCTGGCGACTCTCCGCTCGAAGGGCCGGGGGCAGCTCGTCTGGAACGCCGACGAATTCCGCTATGGGGGCCGCTACCTGTGGCGCGCCGAGGACCACCGTGCGCCCCACAACGTCTACACCGACGGCCGCCATCTCCGCGAGCTCGCCGCCGCAGTCGGGGCGGCCGATGGGCCGCAGGAGCCGGTCTGGGCCTTCGGGCCGGCCCTCCCGGCCGCGCTCCGGCCGGCGGGCGCGATCCTGACCGTCCACTACCCCTACGAGACGATCACCTACCGCTACGACTCGATCGCGAACACCTACTGGCGCTACGTCGACGGGTCGACCGAGCCCCAGGTCGATGCCGCCGATGGGGAGGTCGTCGCGCCGACAAACGTCGTCATCCTCCGGATGCGATTCGGGGCTCTCAACGACGGGCATCCCGAGAAGAACCGCCTCGACGCCGACGATATCGGCGAGGGCGAGGCGATCGTCTCGACGAATGGCCGGATCATCCGCGGGACCTGGTCGAAGGAGTCGGTCACCGGCCCGACGCGCCTGTTCGACGGATCGGGCCGGCCGATCACGCTGACGGCCGGCCAGACCTTCGTCCAGGTCCTCGCCCTGTCGTATGGCTGGGAGGTCCGCGAGGGCATCCGGCTCGACGTCCGCCGGCCGGGCTGAGGCGCGCTACCGGCCTCGCGGGTCAGGCCCGCGGGTCAGGCCCGCGGCTCAGGCCCGCGGCTCAGGCCCGCGGCTCAGGCCCAACGGGCTCACCGGCCTCGCGGCTCAGGCTCCGCGTCGCGCCCCGACCTCGGCGTAGATCCGGCGCGTGTCGGCGGCGACGTCCGCCCAGGTCCGTCGCGCCGCTCGCGCCCGCTCCATGGCGTGGCTGGCGAGGCGGCGGTGGACCCGCTCATCCGCCCAGGCCGCCCGGAGGGCCGCCGCGAGCCGGTCGTCGTCGCGCGGCTCGACGAGGATCCCGGCCCCGCCGACGATCTCGGGCAAGGCCCCGACGTTGGTGCTCACGACCGGGGTCCCGCAGGCGACCGCCTCGATGGCCGCCAGGCCGGCACCCTCCGAGAGGACCGGCAGGAGCACCGCCCGGGCGCCGCGGACCAGTCCCGCCAGGCGCTCCTGGGGCAGGGCCGGAGCGTACGCAATAGCGTCGCCGACACCGGCCCGAGCGGCGGCCCGGGCGAGGGCGGCCCGATCGTCCGGCGTGGCGCCCACGAGGAGCACCCGCGGCGGCCAAGGGACGTCGGCCGGCAGCGAGGGGGGCCGGCCGGCAGCGGCCAGGAGTCCGAGCGCGCCGAGGAGCGTCGAGAGATCCTGGCGCGCGTCGTAGCGACCCGGGTAGACGAGATAGCGGTCCGGCAGCCCGAGGCGATCCACCTCGAGGCGGACCTCCGGATCCAGACCATGGGCGCCCGCCGCTGGTGGCCTGAAGGCCGGCCGGGCCGCGAGCGGCACGACCCGCAGCCGGTCACGGCGGATTCGGAGGAGGCGGTTCGCGGCACGAGCGATCGCCGCGCTGCCGACGATCACCGCCGCGGCGTCCCGCAGGAGCCGCGCTCGGAGGCGCTGCCCGAACCGGGCCGAGGGCGACCGCTGATACGCCCCGCGGAGCTCCCACGGGGCGAGATCGAGGAGGGTGACCACGATCGGCAGGCCGGAGAAGAGCGGTGGCGACCCGGCCGCGGCATGGTAGACCGCCCCGGCCGCGCCGCCTCGCTCGGCCCGCCACGCCGCTCCCAGCGACGCCCCGCGCAGGAGGAACGGGTCGACTGTCAGCGCCCCGGCGCGGAGGAGCCGGGTCGGCGGCAGGAGGCGGCGGCCAACGACGTCGAGATGCTCGAACCGGAGCGTCGGGTCGTCGAGGTCCGACTGGAGGAGGAAGGCGAACGACTCGCCTTCGATCGGCTCCGCGTCGAAAGCCCCGAGCAATCCCGTGAGATAGGCGCTCGTCGCGGGCGCCCGGTCCGGGTCCTGGAGCGGCCGGATGTCGAGGACGACCCGCAGGCCGGGGGTCGGCCGGGCCACCGGCGCGGTGCCGAGCGCCGGCACGGCCGTCACCCGGACTTGCGGTCGGGGCGGCGCTTCCTGTCGCGCCCAAGGAGCTCATCCGCCCGGAGACGGACGACCACGAGGAGCGCCTCGACGATGATCCGCCGCGACATCTTGGACTGGCCGACCTGACGGTCGCGGAACGTGATCGGCACCTCGGCGACACGGGCACCGGCGCGCGAGGCGCGGTGGGTCATCTCGATCTGGAAGACGTAGCCACCGGCGTGGACGCCCTCGAACGGGATCGCCTCGAGGGTCGTCGCCCGCCAGGCCTTGAAGCCGCCGGTGAGGTCGTGGGGGCGAAGCCCGAGGACGAGCCGGGCGAAGAGCGAGCCCCCGCGCGAGATGAGCCGCCGCCCGACGCCCCAGTCCTCGACCCTGCCACCCCTCGTGTAGCGACTTCCGATGACGAGATCCGCCCGGTCGCCGGTGATCGGCTCGAGGAGCCGTGGCAGGATCGCGGGATCGTGGGACCAGTCGGCGTCCATCTGGACCACGATGCCGGCTCCACCGTCGAGGGCGACGCGGAAGCCGTCCAGGTACGCCCGGCCGAGCCCCTGCTTGCCGGCCCGATGCCGGACCCGGACCCGTGGATCCTCCGCGGCGAGGCCGTCGGCCAGCGCGCCGGTGCCGTCCGGCGAGGCATCGTCGACGACGAGAAGGGTTGCGTCCGGGAGGGACGCGAGGATGGCGGCCGCGATCCCCGGCAGGTTCTCCGCCTCGTCGTACGTCGGCAGGACGATCCAGGCCCCGGTCCCGGCGACGGGACTCGGGTCGACTGAGGCGTCCGAGGCAGGCGTGGTCACGGGTCGGAGTCTAGCGGGTGGCGAGTCCGGTCCCGATCGCGTCGTCGGGCTCAACCGCCGGCCGCCGACTCGGCGGCCAGCGAGACGCTCACCGACACGACCGAGGTCGAGCCGAGGACGACGATCCTGGCCGGCTTGAGGCGGGCCAGCTCGGCCTTCGTGGCGGCCGGCAGGCTGTCCTTCGCGACGAGCAGGAGGGGGCCGCCGGTGTGGCCGGCCGCGGCCGCCCCGGCCAGGGCGTCGGGGAAGTTCGCCCCGGTGGCGAGGTAGACGACGGGCACGCCCGGACCGTACGTCGCGGCGCTGACGGCGGCCGCGGTCGCGTAACGGTCGGCCCCGGCGAGGCGGCTGACCGGCAGATGGTCGACCGTCACCCCGAACAGCGCGACCTGGTCGGCGGTTGCAGGCTGGGCGGATGGCGCGCTGTAGATCGCCGAGCCCTTCGTCCCGACGAGCTGGAGGATGTACCCGCCGTCGGCCACGACCGCGCCGTTGACCTTGCCGTCCCAGGCATAGCTGTGGGCACCGGCACCGGTCCCCCCAAGGGTCCGACTCCCCAGCACCGTCCCGTCGTCGCGGATGACGGTCAGCGTCAGCCCGTCGAAGGTGGTCCCGTTCGTCCAGCCGAGCGGGATCGAGTCGGTCACGCCGTCGCCGTTCGGGCTGACGATTCGGCTACCGTTTGCCCCGACCGTGTAGCCGGCGATCATCGGGTCGACGCTCGTGGCGTTGATCGGGACGCGGGCGATGACGTAGGTCTCGCTCGCGCTGCCGGCGGCGACCCATGCGCCGACCGTGACGTCCGCGACCGGCGACCACTCCCGGACCGGCGCGGTGACCTGGTACCAGGTGTAGCCGTCGGCGGCCGTGGGGCCGCCGGTGACCGCGACGACGTCACCCGCGTTCAGGGTGGCCAGGATCGACGCCGACGTGCCGGGCCCGGCACGGAGCTTCAGGCCGTCAACCTGGACCGACCCGAAGCCACCCGCGGCGAGCGTGGCGGCCGTCGAGCTGGAGATCACCCCCCAGGCGGAGACGTTGCCGTGCGAATCACGGCCCCGGGCCCGAAAGGCGTAGCTGTGCCCGTCGGCGCCCAGGTAGATCGCGCTCGTGGCCGTCGTCCCGAGCCGCCAGTCCGTCCACGACCCGCCGTCCTTCGCGACCTGGACATCGAAGCTCGCCATCGAGCTCTCGTCGAGGCCGGTCCAGCGGACCTCGAAGCCCTGGTCGCGCTGGACGGCGGCCATGGCGATCACGCCGACCTTCGGCGGCGTCGAGTCGTGCAGGAACTTGTCGGCGAGCGCGGCGTAGAGCTCGGGCCGGGTGCCGTCGTAGCCCAGCGCCCAGATGCCGGCGCCACGGAGGTTCTTGGAGTTCACGAGGTCGTAGCGAAGCTTGAGGGAGGCTGCGTCGTCGTAGTAGAGCTCGCGCCAGGCGGTGACACAGCCGTACGTCGAGGTGCACGTCTCCTTCTGGTAGGCGGTCCAGGGGGCCTGCTCGACGCTGTCGTACCGGCGCCCGTGCTGGGCTGCGAGGTCGGCGGCCGTCTCGTAGATCGCGGTCACCGACGTCCCGTACTTCGTGCCCGAGATGTTGTTCGCGTGGAGCGCATCCGAGTCCGTCGACCAGGCCCGGCCGTAGTACGGCACCCCGAGGATGAGCTTGGACGGCGACACCCGGGCGGCGTAGGCGTTGACCGTGTCGGTCAGGTCGTAGACGGGCCCGGACAGCGGGCTGATCGAGCCGGCGGTCGAGGCCGACGAGCCGCGGTAGTCGTAACCCATGATGAAGATCGCGTCGGCGCCGCCCGGCGCGGTCGCGGCCTCGAGCGGGTAGTTACCGATGTAGCCGGTCGTGTCGAACGTCAGCTGGTAGCCCGGGGCGATCGCGTCGAGCTCCGCCCGGACGGACCGGACGAGGGCCGTGAACTCCTCGGCGTATCCGCTGACGATCGGCTCGAAGTCCAGGTTCACGCCGTCAGCGCCCCGATCGCGGATCGCTGCGGCCACCTGCTTCGCGAGGTTGGAGCGCGCGGTCTCGCTGCCGAGCAGCGTGGACTGGGTCGTCTTCTGGCCGGTCGTCCAGGCGAAGCAGCTGATCGTCAGGACGACCCGGGTCCCGCGCTGGTGGGCCGCGTTGATGACCGAGGTCATCTTCGAGCTCGTCCAGCCGCCCCAGCCGGTCGTCGACGTGCCGTCCGGGTCCAGCTTCATGAGGTTGCCGTTCTTGTCGGCCCCGACGCTGAAGTAGGCCACGGTCGAGAGGACGTCCCAGTCGAAGCTCGTCGAGCTGTCCGATACTTCCCAGTAGGGCAGGAATCCGAAGACCTCGCGCCGGAGCCCGCTCGCGCTGACGACCGCGTCGGAGCCCGCGGGCTCCGCCACCGGGGTCGACCTCGATGAGGCGGCCTTCGCGGGGATCGTCGACCCGGCCGCGCCATCGATCGGGGCATCGACGCCGGCGTCCGGCGCCGGGAGGCGGTCGGCCAGCTCGGTGGGCGGTGTCGCGGACCAGACGGAGCCCTGTGGTGCGTCGCGCATCTGGCGGCCCGTGGCGTTCCCGGACGGCAGGGCCCGCGGCCGTTCGCCACCGACGAGCCAGGCGTCGTCGGCGCGGGGCGTGAACCCGATCGTGACACGATCGCCGGGAGCGAACTCGATGACGTCGCTGGCGTGGGCGAGCGCCTCCTCGTAGTGAATCGATGGCTGGACACCCGGCTGGTCCCCCGACCCGGCTGTCGGGTCCGCCCCGGCGGGGGCCCCGGTTGGAGTCGGCGCGGCGTTCCGGGCCAGGGCTCCATCCGGCCAGGAAGCCAGCGCGACGATGAGGACGGCCGGACCGAGACGGGACGCGAGGCGGGCGAGGCGGCGTCGAGACTGCGTCAAGCGAGGTCCTCTCCGGTGACCGGCGAATGCCCGGGCGGCCTTCCGCCCCGTCGATCCGGTTCGAGCGCGGACCCCGACGCTAGGCGCCTTGCCGGCCGCGGCCAAGCCTGACGATGGTCCTGTGGTGGGTGGTACCGGGTGGTCTGGTGGAGTCCGGTGCGGTGGTCATCGACACCCCTGCGGCCCCGGGCCGGCCCAGGTGCCGTGCGCCCGTCAACCGCCGATCAGGAGCTCGAGCTGGATCCGGACCGCCTCCGAGACGACCGCGGCCGACCCCAGGACGACGATCCGCCCGGGATCGAGCCGCTGAAGCTCCGCGGCCGTCGCGGACGGAACCGTGTCCTTCGTGACAAGCAGGATCGGGGCCCCCTGCGAGCCGGCCACGGCGGCGCCGGCGAGCGCGTCCGGGAAGTTCACGCCGGTCGCGATGAAGACGACGTCGGCACCCGGCAGGAAGGTCCAGGCGCTGATCGTGGCCGAGGTCGAGTAGCGATCGGTGCCGGCGTAGCGAGCGACGGTCCCGGCGGTGTACGCCTGGAGCGCGTTCTTGACGTTGTCGCCAACGACGCCGGGCGCCCCGAGGACGACGATCTTCCCAGGCTGGAGCCGGGCAAGTTCGGCCCGGGTAGCGTCGGGGATCGAGTTCTGGGTGACCAGCAGGACCGGCGCGCCACGCGACCCGGCAGCGGCAGCCCCCACGAGGGCATCCGGGAAGTTGGCGCCGGTCGCAACGTAGGCGACGCTGACGCCGGGCGCGAAGGTCGCCGCGCTGATGGCGGCCGCGGTCGCATAGCGATCGGCGCCCGCGATCCGGCTGACCGTCCCGGCGGTGTAGTCCTTCGCGGCCGTCGCGACGGCATTCGTGACGACACCGGTCGATCCCAGGATGACGATCCGCTTCGGCTGGAGTCGGAGGAGCTCGGCCGCGGCGCTGACCGGGATCGAGTCCTTCGTGACGAGGAGGATCGGCGCGTGCTGGCTGCCGGCCGCGGCGGCGCCGGCGAGGGCGTCGGGGAAGTTGGACCCGGTCGCGAGGTAGGCGACCTCGACGCCGGGGGCGAAGGTGGCCGCGCTGATCGCGGCGGCCGTCGAGTAGCGGTCGGCCCCGGCGAGTCGGACCTGGGCGGCCGTGTCGACGATGAAGGTCACGTTCGTGTCGAGCGGGTCGTTGCCCCACTCGTCGGTCGCCTCGACGTTGATCGTGTACGTCCCGTCGGCGAGGGCCTCGCTGCCGACCTTGGCGTCCCAGGCGATCCCGGCCTCGTCCCCCGAGCCCGAGGCCTGCCAGACGACGTTCCAGCCATCGCGGATCTCGAGGCTCCAGTCGACGACCTCTGAAAAGCTGATCGTGAGATTGAGGGTGTCGCCGTTGCCGTCGCCGTTGGGCGAAATGGTGCGGGGGCCGTCCATTCCCCAGACCTGGGGCCCGGAGCTGTCCTGGGGGGCGAGGCCGTCGGCGTCGACCCAGCCGGACTCCCAGCCGTCGAGCGCCCGGACGAAGGCGGCGCTCGGCGGTCCCTCGCTCGCCTGGGACTCGACGACGAGGTCCTCGACCCGGACCGCGGCGCCGTCCGACAGGCCA
>Ga0209341_10004021_pt1 | contig 13620 bp, 8 predicted proteins | sample RifCSP13_2_FD_184020 | JGI IMG/M metagenome (GOLD analysis project Ga0209341, IMG submission 184020) | Soil microbial communities from Rifle, Colorado - Rifle CSP2_sed 13_2 (SPAdes) (version 2) | ecosystem: Environmental > Terrestrial > Deep subsurface > Rock core/Sediment | place: Rifle...
TATGCCTCGGCATATTCCCGGAATATTTGAATGGAAGATAAAAATTCCTCCTTGGCAAGAGAAAACTTTCCTCCCCTGTACAGCTCAACCCCTCTTAAGTTTTTATTTCTCGCTTCTACGAATCCCATTTCCCCGCCATAGCTTGGAAGGGGATGTCCATTACCCACGCCGGTACCCTCCCTTCCGTCTGTCGAAGGGATATGGGCAGCAACTATAGCCCCGCCACCTTTGGCATCGGCATAATTTGCCTGTCCCAAAGGATCTGCAGAGGTACGATAATCCATGAGGACCGCCTGACCGGAAGTATTCAGCCCCGGCCTCTCTTTCCGGTAGTTAATACGGTTAACTGCCCACCACCCAGCAGCAACCGCAATAATAAAAAGCAAAAAGATTAAAACCCATAACACCCTTGCCGTGGATAGGTTAGCCTGTATATGCCCTTTATTCTTTGCATCACTGTAGCCTCCACTATATACAGGCATGGCATTGGTCTCTCTTATTGTCTGCACTTTCTTGAGTGCCTGGTGTATTAGGCTCATAAAAAATATCCGGTGCCCATTAAGCAGGTTTCCTTATCTTGATGAAAACCTCGCCTATCTTCTTATCACCTTGCTTCACTACTATAGGATATTCTGCACCTTCCCCTTTCACAGAATATTTAACCCACAGGTCCTTTGCAGTATCAATCAAATAGCCCCTGTCCTCTCCTGTATTAACAGACCTCTTCCCGACAAAACCAAGGAAATTTACAGATATATCCTTTCTGTCCATTCCTTCTACTATTACATCAACTATCTTAAGCTTATCTCCCTTTGCCACTTCCAGGGATTCCATATTGGCAACAGTCCGCTCCACATTATTTAAAACTATTATCAGGCCCTTAAATATTGATGCTTTGCCGCTGACAGCTTCTTCGGATGACAAAACAGCAGTTTGTCCGACGGCTTTTGCAGCTAATATATTATTATCATTCACTGAACCTGATTGTATCCCTGTGGGAAAAGACCCCTGAATCTTTTCCTCATTTGAAGTAGGAGCCCCTGCTGACACAAGCGATATATTTTCAGGAGAAACTGCCGTATTCTTAGAAGACCCTTTATCTTTCTCCATCGTTAACGGCTGATCACTAACCCTGTCCATCGCAGCAGGCTGCAGACCCGTAGAACCAGGAGCAGTTTTTATAACAGGGGTTGTAGCCGGGGAAGACATAATTGCCTGCTCTTTGTTATTCCACCAGACTCCAAATATCACGGCAATAATCGCAGCAGAGGCTGAAAGGTGCGGTATATATCTGTATCTGCGCCATCTCCTTTTAGGCTGTATATCGACATCCTTTCTAAGCGTCCCATCGCGCTCCAGTTCCCCTATGGCCTTCTTTTCTATTTCATCATCTACAACCCTCTTCCCAACCACAAAGGCTGCTGTCAAAGCCCTGTCGCACACAATATTTATAAGCCGTGGTATGCCGGAACTCGCCTCGTATATTGACCTTAACGCAGTTGATGTAAATCTTATATTTCCCTTGCCGCCTGCGATAGTAAGGCGGTTAAATATATATTCCTTGGTCTCCTCAAAATTCAGAGACATAAGGTGGCATCTTACCACTATCCTCTGGTTTAACTGGCGGAGTTCAGGAAGTTTTAACTTTTCTCTAAGCTCAGGCTGGCCTACCAGGACTATCTGGAGGAGCTTCATCTTTTCTGTCTCAAAGTTTGATAACAGCCTGACCATCTCCAGCGCTTTCAAACTCAAATTCTGCGCCTCATCTATTATAACAACTGCATTTCCGCCATGCTGTGCCTTCTTCAGCAGAAAGGCGTTTAAAGCATCCAGCTGTTCCTTCAGGGATGAATTGTGCTCCGTTACCCCAAAATCCTCATTTATGGCCCTGATCAATTCAATGTCTGACAGAAAAGGGGTAAGGATAAGCGCCTTCTCCACTTTTGAATTCAGTTTATCCAGCAGGACCCTGCAAATGGTTGTCTTTCCTGTACCGACTTCGCCTGACAGCATCATGAACCCCTTGCGCTCTGATATGCCAAAAAACAGGAGGTCCAATGCCTCCTGATGTTTCTTGCTCCGGTACAAAAACCTGGGGTCAGGAGTTATATTAAACGGGTTTTCTTTCAGATAGAAAAATTTTTCATATACCATTGTTAAACCTTCCCCTTTTTAACACTTTTGCCATTAATCTCTTCCATGGCCTTCTGATATGCGGCCTTATGCTTAAAGCCTTTTTTCAGATATTTCCATATAAGCTCTGTCTTTTTCACATCTATGCCGCTGTATTCCCTCGCCTCCAGGTCGCCCATCGGAATCCGCTGCGGAGTTATATATCCCTTCTGTTCAAGATAGTACAGCTTATGCCTCGGAATGCCTGTCCGTTCCAGCACCTGTGATGTCTTCATATCCTTCCCCTCTTGACTGAGATATCAAACTATCAGTCTTCCAGATTTAACTCTGGTTTTGGTTTTAGCTTTAGTTTTAGATTTATTTTTCTACGGTTATAGCCAAAAAAAAGGAAGGTGTCAAGGAAAATTTTTATGTCTCCAGCCTCAACCTCTTGAGTAACGCCGAATTGCTCACGACTGACAAGGATGACAATGCCATTGCTGCGGCGGCAATAATAGGATTCAGCAAACCAAATGCGGCAATCGGTATTGCAATGGAATTGTAAAAGAATGCCCAGAAGAGGTTCTGTTTTACCTTTTTCATGGTTGCCCTTGAGAGTCTTATACCTGCGACCACATCCCTCACATCGTCCTTTACAAGTATTATCCCTCCTGTCTCCTTTGCCACATCAGAGCCGCTGCCTATTGCTATGCCTATATCCGCCTCTGCAAGGGCAGGCGCATCATTTATGCCGTCGCCCACCATTGCAACGACTTTGCCTTCGTGCTTAAGTTTTTTTATTACCCCTGCCTTTTCACCGGGAAGCACATTTGCGATGACCTTTTCTATGCCGAGCTGTTTTGCAATTGCCTTTGCAGTCCTTTCATTATCACCTGTGAGCATAATTACCTCAATACCCTCCCCTATAAGTTTAGCAACAGCCTCTTTTGAATTTTCCTTTAATGTATCTGCAACAGCGATAATTCCGTAAACTGTAAACTGTGAACTGTAAACTGAAACTTCTGACTTCTGACTTCTGACTTCTGACTCCTTTACAGCAAGTATCATCGCAGTTTTACCCTGTTCTTCAAGCGACTTTAGATTATCTTCAAGTTGATCAGTATCAATATTAAAATCTTTCATAAGCTTTCTATTCCCAAATAGAATTTCTATCTCCTGACCCCTGCTTATTGCCTGCAGGGGCAGGCCCCTGACTCCGCCTGAGGCGGACGACTCCTGACTTCTGTATCTGACTTTCACCCCATGTCCAGGTATAGCTTCAAATCCCTGCGCATCTGGTATTTCAATGCCCTTCATATTTGCCATCTTAATAACAGCCTCAGAGAGCGGATGCTCAGAACCTTTCTCAGCAATCGCAGCAAGTTTGATGATTTCTTCTTCGCTACGTTCGGGGGACAGTCCCGATTCTACAACTCCGCTTCGCTCTGTCCGTAAATCTGGGACAGTCCCCCGAACTATATCCGTTACCACAGGCTCGCCCTTTGTCAAAGTCCCTGTCTTGTCAAACACAACTGTTGTTAATTTTTCTGCCCTTTCAAGGTACTCCCCTCCCCTTATCAAAATCCCTGCCTCTGCCCCTTTTCCAACACCAACCATAAGCGCTGCCGGTGTTGCAACCCCAAGGGCGCAAGGACATGATATTATAAGCACGGCAACTGAAGAGAGGATTGCTAAGGGAATATTGCCTGCTAATGTCCAACCTGCAAAAGATAGAATAGCAACCGTCACAACACCGTAGACAAAATATCCTGTTGCCTTATCAGCAATCCTTTGTATGGGCGCAGTTGAGGCCTGAGCTTCTTCTACCATCTTTATAATCTGATTCAATGTTGTATCAGCGCCGACCATTGTTGCCTTGAATTTAAACATGCCTGTCTTATTTATTGTTGCACCAATGACCTTATCGCCGGCTTTTTTCTCAACAGGCATGGACTCGCCTGTAATCATCTTTTCATCAATGCTTGATTGGCCATCAATAATCACACCATCTGTCGGTATCTTTTCCCCTGGCCTTACCACCACAATCTCATCTTTCATCAATGATTCAGCAGGTATCTCTACTTCTTCACTCCTAACTCCGAACTCCGAACTCTGAACTGTCCTTATAACCCTTGCTGTCTGCGGCCTTAAATCAAGGAGCTTTCTCACAGCAGCAGAACTCTTCTTTTTTATTATCTCCTCCATATATTTGCCAAGCAAAACAAATGCAATAATCACAGCAGACACCTCAAAATATACATCCCTCTCGTCTACTGGTACTGGTAGGATATCTGGTGCGAATGTAACAACGGTTGAATAAAAGTATGCAACCAGAGTCCCCATGGCAATCAGGAAATCCATATTTATCATTCTGGTTTTTATTGCGCGATATGCGCCAACATAGAATGTCCAGCCTCCTATAAATTGGACCGGCGTAACAAGGATGAAGAGCCAGACACCCCATGTAAAAAATGGAAGTGCTGGTATCGGAACCCATGTAACTGTCATAGCGCCCGCTGCAAGGCCTATGTAAACCCCTGCCCTGAGTATTGCAAGAAGCACAACGCCTGTTATCGCAACACTTACCCTGCGCTTAAGATTCTTTAATTCTTGCTCAGGCGAAACAAATGTATGCAGACAACTGTCACTGCAAAAATAATATGTCCTGCCGTGCATCTCTGTCTTTAAGGAGTGCTCTTTAGGAACCACCATCCCACAGATAGGGTCCTTTGCCATACCCTCTGTTGAAGGCTCCTTCACTCCTGACTTCTGACTTCTGACTTTTGACTGCTCTAAAGCTGCTTCTGGCTCTTTCTCAAACTTCTCCTTGCACCGTATGTTGCAGAAATAATAGGTCTTGCCCTTATAATTATAAGTTGCAGCAGCCTTTGATTCTTCAACAGTCATGCCGCATATCGGGTCTATTGCTGACATCAGATTACTCCCTTTTCGGTTGCATTATTTAAAACAAGAATAGCAGTTAAAATCCGAACCCGCAAGTGGTAATTGCTCGCATCAACTTCTTATTACTGCTAAAATAGAAAACATCTGAAATGACTCCAAATAATAAACCTCATAATACCTATCTCAGCAAATCCCTTTTCCTGAGAGGACTCCAGTGCTACAAGTCTCTCTATCTGGATAGACGTCGCCCTGAATTAAGGGGTGAGATTTCATACGCGCAGGAAAAGCTTTTTGAACGTGGTAAAGAAGTGGGAACCTATGCTCAGATGCTCTTTCCATGTGGCATCATCATCCCGTATGAAGAGACACCTGTTTCAGAGCAGATTATCCGGACTACAGATGAAATTAAGAAAGGAACTCTTACCCTCTATGAGCCTGCATTCACCTACAATAATGTATTTGTTAAAGTGGATATTCTCCATAAAGGCAAAAAAGGATGGGAAATCTATGAGGTAAAAATGGCAACTGAAATAAAGGATATCTATATATACGATGTAGCAGTTCAACACTATGTTTTAAAAGGCGCAGGGCTTCCCGTTTCAAAGGTGAATCTTGTTTATATAAATAATCAATATGTACGAAATGGCGACATAGAGGTGGCTAAGCTTTTTATAATTAAGGATATCGCAGAGCTTGTGGAAGAAAAGGAGGGCTATGTTGTAAAAGAGATAGAGAGTATGAGAGAGGTTTTGAAGGAGGATGATATACCTAACATTGATATTGGGAGGCACTGCCATGACCCCTATGATTGCGATTTTATAGGTTTCTGCTGGCAGCACATACATGAGGACTCTGTATTTGAACTGAAAGGCAGAGGCGCCAATGGATATGAACTCTACAAGCAGGGCATCATACATCTAAAGGACGTGCCTCAGGAACTCTTATCCAATAACCAGAAAATCCAGGTAAAGTGTACGCTTGAAAAAAAGGACTTTATCAATCAAAAGAAGGTAAAAGAATTTCTGGACTCTGTATGGTATCCACTCTGCTTTCTTGATTTTGAGACCTTTTACAGTGCCATACCACCATTGGATGGCACAAGACCCTATCAGCAGATTCCCTATCAGTATTCATTGTATTGCAAAGATAATGCAGATGCTGAATTGAGATATTATGAATACCTTTCTCAGCCAGGCATTGATCCGAGGAAAGAACTCATTGAAAAACTCCTTAAAGAGATTCCAGAAAACGCATGTGCAGTAGTTTATAACAAATCATTTGAAATAGGTGTATTAAAAAGCCTCGGAGGCTGGTTCCCTGAGTACAAAGAAAAGATAGACAATATCATAAATAACATAATAGACCTCATGTCCCCTTTTCAGAAAAAGGATATTTATTTCTGGCAGATGAGAGGCTCATATTCCATAAAGGCCGCCCTCCCCCTGCTTGTCCCTGAATTAAGCTACGAAGATATGGATATTAAAGACGGTGAAATGGCAATGAATGCGTATTTCACAATGGCTGAATCCAAAGACCCATCTGAGATAGAAAAAATCCGAAAGGCGCTTCTTGAGTATTGTAAGCTTGATACCTTTGGGATGGTAAAGATGGTGGAGAGGATGAGGGGGTTTTAGGCTCTTATCTCTTCAACTCAGCCTCTGTAATGCTGCGGATACTATACTTGAGGCCTGGTATCACATCCTTTATTGTGTGCCAAACAAGGACGTGCTTCACTCCAAAATAGAAATGGATAAGCCTGTCTCGCATACCAGCCATCTCTTTCCAAGGGATTTCTGGATATTTATTTCTTATCGTATCAGGCACTTTTTTTGCAGCTTCACCAATTATCTCAAATTTTCTTATCACAGCGCTTGATACCATATCGTTCTTCTGAAAATTATCAAAGTCAATGCCTTCAACAAACTTCTCGATAGCCTCCATTGCCTCCAGGATATCCTTGAGATAAAGGGTGTAATCTCTCATAAATAAACCGCCTCTTTTAATATGCTCTCTTTGATCTCTTTCCTTATAGCGCTTTCAGGGACAACATCAACATGACAGTTCAATTTCTCCTCAAGGAACAGCGAAAGACCTGTTAAATCTAAAAGATTTGCCCCCTCGTCAAATTCCACCAATACATCAATATCACTCCCTTTCCTTTGCTCACCCTTTACATAAGAACCGAAAACACCTTTAACTTCGGCTTTATACCTCTGCCTTATTTCCGTTTTTAAGTCCGATAGTATATTAAGAATTTCATTAATCCCTTTTGTTTTTTTCTGAGCGATTTCCATTATCTGCCTCCATATCCTTAAATCTTTTATTGCAATTTTACCTTTTCCCCTCCACAATCGCAATCTCCTCTGGTGTGAGATTATAAAGTTTATAAACAAGCTGGTCAATTTGTTTTTCGTATTCGCAGACTTTGGAAATACGGGGAGCGTCCCTCTATTTTCCCAAAATCATGGATTCGTTTCCTTCAAAAAATATCCCTGATAGCAGGATGTTTGTATCTACAAAAACTTTGAATCTCATCTTCGTATCTTCTTAAGTTCTTCCAGCATCTCGGCTTCTGTTATATTTTCTTTTTTCATAAGCCATCTTAGAAATGTTCTGCTCTTTTGGGCATAAGCCTTTTTGAGTGCTGAAACAACAGCTTCTGTTTCATTAGAAAACACGCCAAGTTTTATTTCTTCGTTAATATTTTTGTAAATGTCTTCTGGAATTCGGGCTACAATTTTAGGCATTTTGCACCTCCTCACTTTTAAAATGTCACAATAATAACACAGTTCTTACAGTATTGCACACCTTATCCTCTCCTTGATTTCTCAAGCCCCTCCACAATCGCAATCTCTTCTGGTGTGAGATTATAAAGTTTATAAACAAGCTGGTCAATTTGTTTTTTGTATTCGCAGACTTTGGAAATACGGGAAGCGTCCCTCTATTTTCGTTACCCCTTCCCCTCCACAATTGCAATCTCTGCCTTCTGTCCTGTAAAGATAATGCGCCTGCGGCGTTTCTCTTTTGCAAGACAGAAGGAAAATGCCTGTTCTCATTAAAAGCAAATGCCAATGTAAACAACGAATATCAGCCATTCTCAAATAATTAGAACCGTCCCATTAAACCATGCGGGAAGCGTTCCTTTATTTCCCCCCGGCGTGAGGTTGTAGAGTTTATAAACCATCTGGTCAATTTGTTTTTTGTATTTGCAGACTTTGGAAATGCGGGAAGCAGAGCTTGTCTAAAAACTCATTTTTCTAAAAATGGGCTTCAATAAAATCAACCACTTATGAGGCCACAAACCCAAAAAACAGTAGTTTTTAGACAGGCTCAGCATCCCTATATTTTTCTCAATCCGCCTCCTCTATCCTCTTCCCCACTTCTTCAGGCTTTCGAGCTAAAGCATATTTCCATATTCCATAGCTTCCATCGGCATTCACCGCGTCAACCCATCTTTTCGCTGCCTGTGCCTTTATTTCTGTAAGTTCATCAAAACCTTTTGTTTCAAGAATAAGATTGATAGATGGTTCACCTTTTAGACGGATGATAAAATCCGGCATATAGTCATGAGGCTGACCGTTGTGCAGATAGGGAATGGCAAAGCCGAGCCCGGCATTTTTTACAAAGGCATCAACCTTTTCATGCTTGTCAATAACATAAGCAGCAGCCTGCTCCCACTTCTTAGTATCTGCAACCACATAATTTAAATGGCTGTGAATAATCTCACGTACCTCCCGGTTTGTCCAAAAATCTACTTCTGACGTAGAGCCGGGCCCTCGACTTGTTTCGTATTTAGGTATCTCTGGCGTCTCTCCCATAGATATATCTGGTTGGATTGCTTCAACCAATCTCTCAATGACCCATCCATAATAAGGAGATAAGAATACATCGAGTATTTCCGCAGGTTTTATAGGCTGAACTTTTTTCTTAAGATATTGCTCTGCAATTTTAGCTATCTGAGGGAAAAGAACATGTGCTGGTACAGTGCATCCCGGCTGTGATGTATAATCTCTGGTCAGATCGCGGGCAAGTTCAAAAACTAACTCTTGGAAACGCCGCCCTGAGCGATACGGGTTTAAATCAACAGTCTCTATTTTACCCGGCCCTGAGAGAGAGTAACGCCCATGATTATTGGGAAGCCCTGCCTTCATCTCCACTTCAGGCGGAATGTTCATAGGGTCAAGACGCAGTTGTGCAACAGCATTCCAGTCAACAGTAATGCGATTGCGTATTGCTTGTTGATAACCTTCAACACGCGGAAATTTTATCTCATATTGAGCTTTTCCCGGAACTGCTGTTATATGATGCCTTTTTACTGGTGGTGGATTAGGCCCGACCCTATTCTGTTTGAAAGGAATTACCTCAAACGGTACCCCAAATACTTTTGCAACTTCCTCAGAGAGCTTTCCATTCTCACCAACTTCATAATTTGACCGTCTCAGCCCCCTTCCCACTACTTGTTCGCACAGAAGCTGAGACATAAATGGCCGCAGCCCTACAATATGCGTAACAGTATTGCAGTCCCAACCTTCTGTAAGCATCCCAACACTTACAATACAGCGCATGTCTCTGCCGGGTGGATGAAGCGGACGCCCAAGTTTCTTTGCCAATTCTTCAAACCCCTCCGGATAAATTGATCTTCCCTGACTGTCTCTTGGCCAATCATTCTTGCCGACTGTATCGAGCGTAAATCTCATCCAGCGTGATTCATCGCTCTTAGCGCCTTCTGTGTCAGTCTCGTGGACTACCTTTGAATCTACTCTAATTGTGCGTGTATTTCCGTCACGGTTTATGAAACCCTCAATGCCTGCTGAAGGTATGCCAATTGGCGGTTTATCTTCTGCAAGCCATTCATATACAGTCTTAGCGATTTTTGTATTTTTGCAGACAAGAATAAAAACTGGCGGACGAGTGTCCTGATTGTGCTCTGCCCACTCCTGTCTCAATTGCTCCCAGAGCCCTGCAAGCATTGCAATCGGAGTATGCGAATATTTAAGTATAGCCTCAGGCTTGGGGCTTCCTTTCTTTCCACCCCTTTCAGCAGGCGTAAGTTTCGGCAGTATCCAGCGCCAGATATTAAAAAATCCGGGAATCTCTGCGCCTGTAGTGTCGCGCACTGCCAATTGCGGGATTTTTACTAATCCCGATTCTATTGCATCTGTAAGTCCAAAATCGCTTACAACCCACGGAAATGTGCGGTTCGTATCCTGACCAACACGGCCTAAATAATATGGAGTTGCTGAAAAATCAACACAGAAATTAATACTGCGCTGTTTATGTATCCTGTCCAGACCGTCAATCCACACTGTAGCTTCCTTGAAAAATTCTTCACTCTCCTCTTCTTCTCCGAAGAGATCTTCTTCAGTTTCATCAGGTTCAGGTTTGCGAATGCGATAGGCATGATGCGCCTCGTCATTGAACACAAGTATATTCTGTTTTCCGCCAATCTCCTTCCCAATAACGCGGTTTACCATCGCCGTATCGCTCTCTACATATTTGACCGACTCTACAGAAACCTTCTTCAGATTACCTTGTTTGTCGCGATCTTCACTTAGAATCGAAATCAGACCAGCAGCAACCTGCCTATCCAGTTCATCAGTTGTGAGATAACGTTTGCCACGCGCAGTTGTTGTCTTTGCTCCTATGGTTATACTCTCTCTGATTCGCACAGGCACGCCTGCTTTACTAACTTTGGCGCTCACACCCCCAACCTGTACTCCCTGCGGCTCAAATACATGCCAATTGGTCACAATCACTTTGCCTTTTATCAGATCAGACATAAGATGTTGGGGAACAAGATCGCGCGTACGGTAGAGGCTCGCCTCCCCTCTTTCAGGATTAATCTCTTGCAGCCTTTCGCGGATAGTTACGTTAGGGCAGACCACAAGTACAACGTCCGAAAATCGTCCATCGTTCCGGTTATTCACCTTATTAAGAATACTCCACGCTGCGAGCATTCCCATCACCGTTGTTTTCCCTGAACCTGTAGCCATTTTGCAAGCATAGCGATTAAATACATTATATCCGTCAGCCTTCCGTTCATCACTCATTTCATCAAGCGGAATATCAATTCCTTGCAAGAAGTCAGCACGGGCTTCTTTCAGAAATATTATCGTCTCAACAGCTTCTATCTGTGCAAAGAAAAGTCTGTGCTGCCTACCATCACGCTGCCAATATTTTAAAAGCTCAAGCGTTGTTCTTGTAACACCGGAATAATCCTGCGTCCGCCATTCTTTTATTCTCTCCCTGATCAAGTTCACCAGGGTAAGAGGTTCCCATCTGCCCCTTGCTTCGTGCTCTCCTAATGTTAATGTGGTATTTGGATCCCTGTAAAAATAACCTGCCTCACGGCGACCTGCTTTTATCGTTGGCATTTTACCTTCTTCAATATGCCAGTGTTCTGCAGGCTCTTCATATGGCGAGTTTAAAATAGGTTCTTCAACTTCATAGCTGTTCATTTCTTTGCCTCTTGCAAACTCTTCACAACCATCAATTCGTTGCCTCTATCATCAATAACTTTTACTGCAATCTGTCCATGTGCTCCAGCCTCAAATAAAACGCTTTTTGTTCCTGCAAGGTGATCCCATACACTTTCTTCATAGGTAGATTTTAAAGCGCGCTTGAGATTGTCCCATGCGCTTGTGCGCGGGAAAAAGGCCTGACAGACATGAAAGCTAAGGCCGTTGTAATCCGTATCCAAAAACCATGCAGGCACATCATCTCCAGAGCGATGTTCAGTCTCCATAGTCACCGGATCAAAAATATCAATTCCTAATAGTTCAACCTGATACTTTTGCTCTGGTTTTACTTTATTGAGATTGACTTCTGGAAGACCACAAACGCTGAATATCTGGCTTGAGCGCATATTCTTTAATAAATCTCCCATCATCAGATCAGGCGTTGCCTGAACGTATGTTGAAGGAATCATGCCCATGTTTGCAGAGCTCTCAATCAGGGTTCTTGCATTAGCCTGAATAGCAAACCCGATGACATAAAGATGTGTATACCCTTTCAGGTTTGCTTCTTTCAGCGCCTCATGTACCAGCTTTTCGCTTACCGCTCCATTTTCGGGGCCGAACAACAGCGCAACAGGTTTTTGTGACAAGGCTAACTTGTTAAGATTCTTTTCGTCAGCTTCTTCAACTGCATCCATCAATGTCGGTTTCTGTCCCGGCGCTGTAGCGCTAACTACTGCTTCTGCAGACAAAGAAAGTGTCTTTGCCGGTAGACGGATATTCTTAAGACTAACGCTCTTGCCGCCTCTAATGTGAAGCACTGGCGATTTGCGAAGTACCTCAAGCATACGGTCAACAAAAGAACCATGCTCTTCTGCCATACCAGTGCCTGAATCTTCAACACCATCGCCTTCCCAGTCAACAGGTGTTGGAATCGTTGCTTCAACACAGAAGGGACCAGTAACACGGGTAATCTTGTTGTCAACTTCAGGACGGTCAACAAGCACTTCTTCAGCCGGAGGCTCATTATTGGCAATGGATTTCAATGTCACATGCGGCACAATACCGCCGACTTCCTCGCCTTTGTTATTTTGCTTGCGAAAATAATTAAACCCGCCCGCAGGCCCTCTGCCTTCATCCTTTAATTGGTAATAAGGGAATGTCGCTGTCAGCAATCTCTGCCGAGCAAGCGCAAGCGGCACCCGGCTCGTGTCAATCGTAATCCACCGCCTTCCCCATTGCTCTCCAACATAAGCAGTTGTGCCGCTGCCGCAAGTGGGATCAAGAACGAGATCGCCGGGGTCAGTGGTCATGAGGAGGCAGCGTTCAATAACTTTCGTATTTGTTTGTACAACATAAAACTTTTCACCAGAAAGCCCAGCCATAGCTGTATCTGTCCAAAGCGCATCTATCGGGTCACCAGGAGCTTCATCAACAAATAATTTATACATCAAACTACTACCAACAATGACAAGTCTATTTAATTGTGCTGCCCTATCAAGCCCTTCATAAGAAACGCTCCATTGCCTATCCTTGCCAGGCAATACTGTTGTTCCATTAAAAACATATGGCAATGAACGAGTTGCACTATAATGCTGTGAGTTGCAGGGAGATAGTCTAAAACGTTTCCAACCATCAGGAAATTTTGTTGGATCTGCTATTTCCTCTTGAGTGAGTTTGCGAAATTCTTTTCCGCTCGGGGCTTCAACATAGCAATAATCTCTGTCGAAATTTTTTTTATCACGTTTAGGGGAAATTAGTTTTTTAAATTTTAGTCTTTCAAAATCCTTTGAATACCAAAGAATATAGTCAACTGTTTGTTCAATTCTTTTGTCAGTTGAACCGCCTGATTTCTGGAATGAAATTTGTGATTGAAAATTCTCCACCCCGAACACCTCACCCATTATCTCTCTTACATGATGCAGGTTCTCATCACTTATCTGCACAAAAATACTGCCTGACGGTGAGAGCAGTTCACGTGCAATGTGCAGGCGGTCGCGCATGTATGTGAGATAAGAGTGCAGACCAAGTTCCCATGTATCGCGGTAAGCCTTCACCATCTCAGGCTCACGGGTCATGTCCTCATCATCATTATGAGACACATCTCGCTTGCGAATGAACGGTTGGAAGTTGGTCTGCACTCTTATCT
>Ga0209341_10004022_pt1 | contig 13617 bp, 14 predicted proteins | sample RifCSP13_2_FD_184020 | JGI IMG/M metagenome (GOLD analysis project Ga0209341, IMG submission 184020) | Soil microbial communities from Rifle, Colorado - Rifle CSP2_sed 13_2 (SPAdes) (version 2) | ecosystem: Environmental > Terrestrial > Deep subsurface > Rock core/Sediment | place: Rifle...
AGCGGCGACTATTTTTCTCATGTTTTAGGTTTAGTTAGTTTATTAAAAAAAAATATTTTATTTGCCTTCAAACTTAAACTTGTTAACTTTCACAAAAAAGTTTTTACGGTTTCTTTTTATCACCCAGGAGGAATTATGAAAATTATCTTGATCCTTGTATCCAGCTTGTTTTTCATTTGTATGATTAATGCACAGACAAAGATAGATGATGATATTTCACCGGCATTTCTAAACGCCAAAAAGGGAATATACTGGGCTTTATCAAATATCCCGGGGAAAAAATATAAGATTGAAAATGATCTAATTGCTAATGATAAACTTTACTCAAGCGTGAAACTGCAAAAAGAAATTGGTGGTATAAAGATAGAATCAACTGGATTCGGTGAATCCATTTCAGTTACGATTACAGTTTATAGGTCTTACGATAATCTTAAAAAGGATGGCTACATAAAGAAGATAGAGCAGCCGGAAATCGAATAATTCTCCTTTGACAAAGAACTTTAATGGGCAAAAAACTTAAGTTTCTAAGAAAGTTCAATCTTATGAAAAAATTATATATCGCTTTTATTTTCGTTTTATTCATTGCGATTTCGTTGTGGCCTTGCACAACTGCGGTTGTTTCGGGTAAAGCAACAAATGATGGTAGACCACTATTATTGAAAAATCGTGATGCTGATGCTTTGCAGAACAAATTGGTTTATTTCTTTGATGGCAAGTATAGATTTATCGGGTTGGTAAATTCTGAAGATAGAGAGAATAAGGAAGTCTGGTGCGGTTTTAATAGTTCGGGATTCGGGATAATGAATTCAGCATCCTACAATCTGAAGATGAAGGATACTGCAAAGATATCCGATCGTGAAGGCGTAATAATGAAAATGGCTTTAGAACGCTGTGCAACTTTGGAAGATTTTGAACAGATGCTAGATGAGCTTCCTAAACCACTCGGTGTTGAAGCAAACTTTGGAGTGATTGATGCAAAAGGCGGAGCAGCTTATTATGAAACAGATAATTATAAGTTCATAAAGTTTGATGCCAATAATCCGGAAGTTTCACCGAACGGATACCTAATCAGAACAAATTATTCTTTCGCAGGTGAAGACAATAAAGGTTATGGCTATATAAGATATACAACTGCATCAAATCTTTTTTCAAGCAAGTACGAAAATGAAAAAATCTCTTTTGAGTTTTTAATTAATGATGTACCACGATGCTTAGTTCATTCTTTTACAAAGGCTGATCTAACTAAATCTCTGCCGGAATCTGAAGGAGATCAAAATCATGTCTTCTTCAGAGATTATATTCCAAGACATTCAACATCAGCTGCAATTGTTGTACAAGGCATCAAAGAAGGTGAACCATCTTCCTTAACTACAATGTGGACCATACTCGGTTTCCCGCTTTCTTCGATTGTAATTCCGGTTTGGCTACTTGATGATGGGACAATGCCAAAAGTTTTACAAGCAGATGAAACAGGCAACGCTCCATTATGTGAACTTGCATTAAAGTTGAAGGATAAAGTTTTTCCAATTCAGAACGATGCCAGTGAAAATTATCTTAATCTTGCTGCTTTGATGAATAAAGAAAATACAGGTGTGCGTCAAAAGCTAATTCCAATAGAAGAGCAAGTTCTTGCCAAAGCCAAATCGCATCTGAATAAATGGCGTGAAGATGGAATTAATTTGCACGAATTGAAGGATTTTTACCTCTGGATAGATACTACGGTTTATAACCAGATCAAATCAAAATTATGAACTCGAGGCGAGAACTTAGAGTTATAACTTAAAATACATTATTAATTCATGATTACTGTGCATCTAAAAATATTCCTGTCTGGTGTGGTGGAATGCTTGAATCGGGAATTGGACGAGCGGGAAATGTTGCGCTTGCATCACTGCCAAACTTTACTTTACCTGGAGATATTTCTGCAAGTAAAAGATATTATAAGGAAGATATTGTTGAGCCGGAATTTGTCGTTAATAAGGATGGAACCATGGATGTTCCGACTAAACCTGGAATTGGTGTTGAAGTAAATATGAAAATACTGGAGCAGGTAACTGTGAAGAAAGCAATATTTGAGAAATAATTTTTATTGAGAAATGAAATTAAAAATCTATGATGGTTATTCATGAAACAAACAATTAAAATACCTGGATTAATTAGAGAGATTTATAAGATTGTCCATCAACTAGAGTTATTATTTCCGGAAAGGCCATTTACTCCTGATGGTCATATGCTCGGAAGCATAGGAGAGGTTCTAGTTGCGGAATACTATGATTTAGAATTGTTGCCTCCATCATTTCAAGGGCACGATGCTAAGGACAAACATGGGAGATTAGTACAAATAAAAGCTACACAAGGTGAGGTGGTCGCCCTAAGAAGTGAACCTGATAGATTGATTGTTATAAAAATTTTAAAAGATGGAAGTTTTGAAAATATCTATGATGGGGACGGAAAAATTGTGTGGGAGAATGCTGGGAAAATGCAAAGTAATGGACAAAGACCAATTGGACTTACTAAGCTAAAAAACTTTTCTCGGCAGTCACGAACCACTTCGTGACCGTTTGTTTAGTTCTTCGAACTAACTTTCTCTATCTCTTCAGCAAGATTTGAAACTAGTAACTCCACTTCATTTTCTTTACCAAGCATATCTTGAAGCGTAATTTTATTCAACACACCATCGAGCATAGTTTGAATAGTTTTCCACAAGGAACGGATTGAGCAGTCAATCGAATTAGTGCATATGTTTTCAACGCCGGCATGCAGTTCACAGAAACCAGATTCGTAAAGTTTTCCTCCCAGAGAAGTTAAAACGTCTCCCACTAAAATCTCACTTGCTGGACGAGACAATTTGTATCCTCCCATTTGTCCACGGGAGCTATCAATAAATCCGGCAAGCCGGAGTAAACGGAGTATCTTTGCTACGTTTGCTTCAGTTAAACCCTCTAAGTCACTAAGCTCGGGAATTGTTAATCCATTTGGTGAATTGCTCTTTCCAATTCTGAGTAATAGTCGTAAGCCGTATTCTTCTTGTGTGCTGAATTTCATTTTATCATTAACCTTTGAACAGAGGGATTTTTGAGCCGCACGATTTCGCGTACAATACATTCGCAAAATGTTCAGGACTAACAGATGGTCCCTGATAAGTACATAGTTCGTCGAAAGCATCTTTTATTTCATTTGCAATATATTCCGGGCTGTTACCTTCAATTTCTAATCTTGGCATGAAGTAAATGAGTTTTCCATTTTTAAACATTGCAACGCTTGGTGACGATGGCGGATAATTTGTAATTAATTTTCTGGCATGGTCAACTGCATCTCTTTCCTGACCCGCAAATACTGTGCATAATTTATCTGGAATAGTTTTATGCTGAAGCGCCAAAGAAACTCCAGGTCGTGCACTTCCAGCGGCGCAACCGCAGACCGAGTTTATCATAACCAATGTAGTTTTATCATCGTTTACTAATAGCGCTTCGTCTACATCTTTGACTGTAAGTAATTCCTTAAATCCAACAGCAATCAATTCATCCCGCATTGGCTGAACTGCATCTTGGTCATACATTGGTGAACGTGAAATTGTGTTAAACATTTGTACTCCGATTGTTTATTATTCGCATGTCATGCTGAACTTGTTTCAGCATCTTATTATTTAAATTTTTTCTAATCAAAATCTAGTGATAAATCTTTCCAATCTTGGTTTATAGATTCAATCAAATTTATTTTCCATTGCCGATGCCAATTCTTAAGTTGCCTTTCTCTGCGAATAGCAGCATCAATGCTACTGCATGACTCATAGTATACTAATTTGGTGATGTTATAATTCTTTGTAAAGCCATCAATCAACTTGTTCTTATGTTCGTAAATTCTTCTTCGTAAATCATTCGTAACGCCTATGTAGAGCGTTTTAGAATTATTGGTCATGATATAGATGAAATAATCTTTCATTATTTTAGTAGCTCAATTAAGAGATCCCGAAACAAGTTCGGGATGACGCTACGATGATGACTTATAAAAACCCCAACTCAACTTTTGCAACTTCAGACATCATATCCTTATCCCATGGCGGATTCCAAACCACATCCACTTTTGCCGATTTAACTCCGGGTATATTTGCAACTTTACCTTGAACCTCAGGAGGTAATGAGCCTGCAACGGGGCACATCGGAGAAGTAAGCGTCATATTAATCTTGACATTCGCATCGTTATCAATTCTAATTTCATAAATCAAACCCAATTCAAAAATATCAACCGGTATTTCAGGATCGTAACATGTCTTTAGAGTTTGAATTATCTTTTCTTCGAGTTCTTGTTTATTTAAGCCGTTCATCTTTTTGCCGTAAGTTCTTTTCTTGTGAATTTATTCATGGTTTAACTGTTTAAAAACAATTTGACAATGCAACAATTAAGCAATTAATCAATTTGAATTATGCGGACACTTGAATTAATCATTCTGTTTTAAACTTCTCATCACCCTTACCTAGTGCATTAATCATAGTATGCCAGGGAAGAGTTGCACATTTTGCTCTTGAGGGGAAATCCTTTATACCACTAAACACAGCAAGTTTTCCAAGCTCTTCAAATGATTTTTCTTCATCTAGCTTTCCAATAATAAGATTATGGAATTGATTAAATATTTTTTCAGCTTCTTCATGTGTTTTCCCTTTCAATGCAGAACTCATAAGTGATGCTGAAGCTCTCGATATAGCACAACCAGAACTTTGAAAAGAAATATCTTTAACTATATCATTTTCCATTTCGATGTAAATATTTACTTTATCACCGCAAAGTGGATTGTATCCTTCGGCAGAATGATTCGCATGTTCGAGTTTACCAAGATTTCTTGGACTTTTATTATGATCCAAAATTACTTGCTGATAAAGTTCTTTTAGTTCTGCATCCATTAAGAGAATTCCCCTATAACTTTTTTTAATGATTGAATAAATATTTCTATTTCCTCAATTGTGTTATACATTGCAAAAGATGCACGAGATGTTGCAGGAACATTAAAACGATGCATTAACGGCTGTGTACAATGATGTCCGGTTCTGATTGCAATACCTTCGTAATCTAAAAATGTTCCTATATCATGCGGGTGAATATTTTCAACGACAAACGAAATGATTGAACATTTTTGTTTTGCAGTTCCGATGATTTTCAATCCTTTAATTTCTTTTATCAAATCGGTTGCGTAATGCAATAGCTTCTGTTCATGCTTGGCAATTGAACTTTGCCCAATCTTTTTCACATAATCAATTGCAGCGCCTAAACCGATTGCTCCTGCAATGTTGGAGGTGCCGGCTTCGAATTTGTATGGAAGCTCATTGTAAGTTGTATGTTCAAAAGTAACTTTTGCAATCATGTCACCACCACCAAGAAACGGCGGCATTTCATCAAGCAGGTTTTCTTTACCGTAAAGAACTCCGATTCCGGTTGGTCCATAAATCTTATGACCGGAGAAGGCAAGGAAATCACAATCAAGTTTTTGAACATCAATTTCAGCATGACTTATTGCCTGCGCACCATCAAGTAAAACGGGAATATCATGCTTATGAGCAGTTTGAATTATTCTCTCAACAGGATTGATTGTTCCTAATGAGTTTGAAATATAGACAACCGCGACAAGTTTTGTTTTTTCAGTAATTAATTTTTCGTATTCTTCAAAAATTATCTCGCCATCGTCATTAACGGGAATTACTTTCAGCTTAGCTTTTTTCTCTTCACATAAAATCTGCCACGGAACAATGTTTGAGTGATGTTCCATGTGGGAAATAATGATCTCATCACCCGCGTTAATATTTTTTCTTCCGAAAGAATAGGCAACGAGATTGATTGCTTCAGTTGTACCGTGTGTAAAGATAATTTCTTTCTCGCTGGAAGCATTTACAAATTCTTTAATTTTTATTCTTGCATCTTCAAACGCTTTAGACGAAACTTCGCTGAGATGATGAACACCTCTGTGAACATTCGCATTTTGTGATAGGTAAAAATTGTCAAGTGCATCAACTACAACTTGGGGTTTTTGTGAGGTTGCAGCATTATCAAGATAGCAAAGGGGTTTTCCGTGAATCAGCTTTTTAAGAATAGGAAAATCCTCGCGAATTATTTTTACATCATAAATATCTGTTTTTTCTATAGTAGATGATTCTGTTTTCATAGCGGGACCCTTTCTTTATTGATCCTCGTGAAATTTTTTCTTAAGAATGCCTTCGACATAATTTCTAACGGCGTCTATTTTAATGTAGCGAACAACATCGCTTGCAAAAGCGTGAATTAAAATTGCTTTGACCACATCTACTCCAATTCCTCTCGATTTCAGATAGAACATTGCATCATTATCAAGCTGACCAATTGTAGCACCATGCGAACATTTTACATCATCGGCAAATATTTCAAGCTGCGGCTTTGTGTTTACGAGAGCATCATTTGATAAAATGATATTGTTGTTTTCTTGAAAGGCATTTGTTTTTTGAGCGTCTTTTCTAACGATAACTTTTCCGTTGAATACTCCGCGAGAGCTATCGGTTAAAATTCCTTTGTAATGCTCGTGACTATTGCAATGCGGTTTTGCATGATCAATTAGCGTGTGAGCATCGAACAACTGGCTGCCTTCAATTAAGTAAAGACCATTCAGCATACATTCACCGCCCTCATCATTGAAACGGCAATTGAAATCATTTCGAGAAATTTCTGATCCGAAAGAAATTAAGTGAGATACAAAATTGCTGTTTCTTTCCTGATGTACATCCATTCTGCCAATGTGAAAAGCTTTAATGCTTTCTTCTTGCAGCTTAACGTGATCAACAAAAGCATTTTCTTCCGTGACAATTTCAGTAACGGAATTTGTGAAATAGATATCGTCATTAAGTGAAGCATAATGTTCAATAAAAGTTGATTGGGAATTTTTTGCAGCGACAAACAAATTTCTTGGCTGAACCAAAATTTTATTATCATCTGCGATAGTTAAAAATAAAATGTGAATTGGATCTTCAATAACCTTTCCATCGGGTACGTAAACAAATGCGCCATCATTAACAAAAGCAGTGCTTAGTGAAGTAAAGATATGATTTTTAAAATCAGCATATTTTCCTATGTGCTGTTTTACAATTGGGTTGTCTTCTTTAATTGCTTCAGCTAAACTTTTTACAATTACACCTTTAGGTAAATTCTTAATCTTTGAGAGAGCTTTAGAGTAAATGCCATTTATAAAAACAAGAAGACTATGTTCCATCTTGTCAAAAAGGAAGGGAGTGACTTTTACATCATAATCTTTTGCTGACTTTCGTGCTGGTTTAAAAGTATGGTTAAATAATGGAGAAATGTTTGTGTATTTCCATTCTTCGTCTCTGGTTGTGGGGAATTGAAGATCGGAAAATTTAGATATAGCAGATTTTCTAAGTTCATGTACGGGTTTGGATTTCCCGCCATTTAAACTGTTTTCAAAATCAGTGAAGTGAGATAAATAAGTTTTTTTTATGTCTAAAATATTTTCCATTATATTTTTGTTTTTATTTTCAAGCTGATAAATATCATTTGTCATATTTTTGTTTTAAATAGTGTAGAATTTCTTTCAACATTCATTATTCCTTGTTCGTTATTCTATATTTCATTCGAATAATGAATATCGAACAACGAATGTCGAAGTCAGAAGTTCTTTTGCATGAACCTCCATGCTTGCATGCAATATCTAAGACCACATCGGTTTTTTATTGAGCAACCGCTACTGGCTCTCCTACTTCGGGGGAGCCGGAAGGGGCTTTTAGCCAATCATAACCCTTTTCTTCTAACTCAAATGCAAGATTTTTTCCACCTGAACGAACAATCATTCCATTATATAAAACATGAACAAAATCCGGGACGATGTAATTAAGTAATCTTTGATAATGCGTAACGACGATTACGGCGTTGTCCTTAGATTTTAATTTATTAACTCCATTTGCAACAATTCTTAAAGCGTCAATGTCAAGTCCGGAATCAGTTTCATCGAGTATAGCTAATTTTGGATCGAGTACAGCCATTTGAAATATCTCATTCTTTTTCTTTTCACCACCAGAAAATCCTTCGTTGACAGAACGACTAACAAGCTTTTGATCTAACTCAACTAATTTCATTTTGGATTTTAGTAATGAAAGGAACTCCATCGCATCTAATTCCTGTTCACCGCGGTATTTTCTAATTTCGTTTAGAGCTGTTTTTAATAAATTCGTATTACTGACTCCAGGAATTTCAACTGGATACTGAAATGCAAGAAATATTCCTTCCCTTGCTCTATCTTCGGGAGGTAATTCAAGAAGATTTTTCCCATTGTAGATTATTTCGCCTTTTGTTACTTCATATTCTTCTCTTCCGGCTAAAACTTGAGCAAGAGTACTTTTGCCTGATCCATTTGGACCCATTATAGCATGAACTTCTCCGGTGTTAACCTTTAGATTTATTCCTTTTAAGATTTCTTTACCTTCAACACTGACGTGAAGATTTTTAATTTCTAATAACATTTTGTTTCCTTTTACTCTTTTTCTTTACTTCAAATTAAAATTTTCTGATATCCTTTAACTTCAAAAACTGTTTATAATGTCACACTGAGCATGTCGAAGTGTGACTTGATATAATAATGCTAGTCTTCGACAATCTCAGACCGACAAGATCCGATTACTAATTGTCCTTTGGGTGGGGCTTATCCCACGCTTCCTTCGAGACTAACACTCAACAACTTTGTTGCTTCAACAGCAAATTCCATGGGAAGCTCTTTGAATACTTCTTTACAATAACCATTCACAATCAGAGTTATAGCATCCTCAGTTGATATTCCTCTTGAGTTGAGATAGAATATTTGGTCTTCACCAATTTTAGATGTAGTTGCTTCATGTTCAATTTGTGCGCTCGGATTATTGATATCAATATAAGGAAAAGTATGAGCTCCGCATTTATCGCCGAGTAGAAGAGAATCACATTGCGAAAAGTTTCTCGCATTATCAGCTTTCTTTACAATCTTAACTAAACCTCGATAACTATTATTACTGAATCCTGCCGAAATACCTTTTGAAATGATAGTGCTTCTTGTGTTTTTGCCGAGGTGAATCATCTTTGTTCCTGTATCGGCTTGCTGATGATTATTTGTTAAAGCAACTGAATAAAACTCGCCAGTAGAATTATCCCCTTGCAAGATACAGCTCGGATATTTCCATGTTATTGCCGAACCGGTTTCGACCTGAGTCCAAGAAATTTTTGAATTCTTTCCTCTGGCAGCGCCGCGTTTAGTTACGAAGTTGAAAATTCCGCCTTTGCCATCTTTATCGCCTGCATACCAGTTTTGAATTGTTGAATATTTTATCTCTGCATTTTCTAAAGCAACAAGTTCAACCACAGCGGCGTGAAGCTGATTTTCATCTCTCATCGGAGCGGTGCATCCTTCGAGATAACTTACATACGCGCCTTCATCTGCAATAATTAGAGTTCGTTCGAATTGTCCTGTATTTGCGGCATTTATTCTAAAATAAGTTGAAAGCTCCATTGGGCAGCGAACACCTTTTGGTATATAAACAAATGATCCATCACTGAATACTGCTGAATTAAGTGTAGCGAAAAAATTATCGGTGTAAGGGACAACACTTCCGAGATATTTTTGAATCAAATTAGGATGATTCTGAATTGCTTCAGACATCGAGCAGAAAATAATGCCGAGTTCAGATAATTTTTCTTTAAATGTTGTCGCAACTGAAACGCTATCGAACACAGCATCAACTGCTACACCAGACAACCGCTTCTGTTCTTCAAGTGATATTCCAAGCTTTTCAAAAGTTCTTACTAATTCAGGATCAACTTCATCGAGACTATTTAGCTGTGGTTTCTTTTTAGGTGCTGAATAATAGCTAATATTTTGATAATCAATCGGGGAATATTTTACGTTAGCCCAGTGAGGTTCTTCCATTGATAACCAATGACGATATGCCTTGAGCCGCAATTCAAGCATGAAAGCAGGTTCGTGCTTTATGACCGAAAGCTTTGAAATTATTTCCTCGTTAAGTCCTAATGGAAGACTATCGGATTCAATGTCAGTAACAAAGCCGTATTTATATTCCTGATTTGCTAATTGTTCTATCTTTGACGTTTCGGTAACGCTCATCTATTTTCCCAAAAAATTTGTTTCGATTTTCTTCTTGCCTGAATAAAAGAACTAAAGAGTCAGTCCAAACCTATGGAATCTATATTAAAAAGTCAAGATTAAATAATTAGCTTATTTAGCCACTTATGACTTCAAGTCTTCCTACGAGAAAGATTTTACTTCTGGAATAAATTGTTTTTAAGGCGATATTCAGTTAATTTTCAACCAAATTTTAAGGAATGGATTAATAATTGGAAGAAAATTTAAGCAATGGTGAAAATCTCCCCTCAAGTGAGAGCAGAGAACCCGAAAACCAACCCAAATCCCCTGACAAAACTTCACCAAATAAGCCGTATTATCGCAAACCGTATTACAATCGCAGGCGATATTACAACAAGTATAACAAAGAAACGATTCCTAAAGAAAAGAGTTCTTTCAAAAGACTTTCTATCATTATTCCTCTCTACAATGAGGAAGAGTCGGTTAATCCATTAGTAAATGAAATTAAAAAAGCGCTTAAACAGGTTGATGTCGCATACGAAATAATTTTTGTTGATGACGGCAGCAATGATAATTCTTTGAATTTCGTTAAGGAGATCTGTAAGCAAGACAAAAGATTTAGGTATATAAGTTTCCAGAAAAACTATGGCAAATCAGCGGCTCTGCAAATGGGGTTTAAAGAAGCCACCGGAGACGTTGTGGTTACCATGGATGCTGATCTTCAGGATGATCCAAATGAGATTTTACATCTCCTGAAAAAATTAGATGAAGGATTTGACGTCGTATCCGGCTGGAAGAAGAAGCGGTATGATCCGATCATTAAAAAAATATCCTCCAAATTTTTTAACCTTGTTACCAGAATTTTTAGCGGAGTAAAGATACATGATGTAAATTGCGGGCTAAAAGCATATAAAAAAGATGTTATTCAGAATTTGAGAATTTACGGTGAACTGCATCGTTACATTCCGGTTTTAGCTAAATGGCAGGGTTACAAAATATCCGAAGTAATTGTTCAGCATCATCCCAGGAAATATGGTTCCACAAAATTTGGCACTTCACGCTTCTTCAAAGGGTTTATTGATCTTTTTACCGTTATGTTCACAACAAGATATATCCGCAGACCAATGCACTTCTTCGGATTTTTCGGTATGCTATCTTTCTTTGCGGGCATTATTGTCAATGGCTATTTATCGTATCTCTGGTTTTTCGAACATAATTTGAGCAACAGACCAATGCTGTTTCTCGGTATTCTTTTAATAATTGTCGGTGTGCAGTTTTTCTCTGTTGGACTTTTAGGTGAAATGCTCGTTACTAATTTTAGAAATGATAACGAATATGTTATAAAAGATAAAGGATAAATTCCCGATTCAAATCCCATCTAAATTAAACTTCAAACTTATTATCGTGAGTAAAATTTTTACACTAAACTCGCTTTATTATTAATGCATTACGATCCCATTAAAAATGTATTTGCTTCTCTGATTAAAAAATTTCCTTTTTTAAGAATTGCATTTTATAAGCTGTTGGATTTATTTTTTTTAAGATCATGGTATGTTCGCAGGGAATTGATAAATCTCAGAAAAGTTTTTGGAGATAAGATCATAGAAATTTATGATGCAGGAACAGGATTTGGACAATACTCCTATTTTATGTTAAAAAGGTTAGTTCCGGCGAATATTTTATCCGTTGATGTTAAAGAAAATTGGATAAAAGATGCAGAAGATTTTTTTTCGCAAATAAAAGCCCATAATGTAAAATTAAAGACCGAAGACTTACTGCAGATAAACCACGAAAATAAATTTGATTTAATTCTTTGTGTTGATGTAATGGAACATATTGTTGAAGATGAAAAAGCATTCCAAAATTTTTATCGTGCACTAAAAAAAAATGGCTACTTGGTAATAAACTCGCCGTCAGTTTTTGGTAGAAGCGATGTTCACTCTGACGAAGATGAAAGCTTTATCGGTGAACATGCAAGAGTTGGTTACTCGAAAGAGGAATTGAAGAAAAAGCTTATTCCTTTAGGATTTAAGACATATAAATGCCAATACACTTATGGGTTTTGGGGAGATAAATCATGGCGTTTAGGTATAAAATATCCTATGGTTCTTCTGAATATTACCAAAATATTTTTTATAATTCTACCGGTTTATTATTTAATTACATTTCCTTTTACTTTATTAATGATGGTGATGGATTACATCTTTGAAAATAAAATTGGAAGCGGTATAAACTTCATAGCTCAAAAATAATTTTTTAATATTTTATTGGTCTAAAATGGCAAAGACAAAAAAAGAAACTAAAATTCTGAAGAATGTAAAACAATCCTTTCTTACTAAATTTGATATAAACAAGCTGATTCCTCCCAAATATCATGTTCTAACCGTTGTACTTGTCATATTCATTTTATTTTTAATATTTCTTAATCCAATGTACTTCGGCGGAAAAACTTTTCAATCCGGCGATATACTTGCCAGCGAAAGTGCAAAGCCATATGTTCTAAAAGATAGAGAAGGATTTTCACTTTGGAATCCTCACATCTTCTGCGGTATGCCCGCATATTCACTAGGAACGGAACTAACCTGGTTCAATTTAATCTATATGGTAGGATCCTGGCTTCCTCGTAAGCTTCTCGGCATTTTCTTCTCTGTTGATTATGCAAGTTGGACTTATTTTTTACTAGTGTTAGGTATTTCCTCATTTTTTTTAATGAAGCATATTTCAAAAAATATTTTGATTGGTTTGTTTACGGCGATAGCGACATCATTCAGCACAGGATTAATTGTCTTTCTTTATATTGGTCATGTTACCAAGCTCGTCTCACTGTGCTGGTATCCATTAATCTTTCTAATTCTTTTAAAGTTTGAAGATAAAATTAAAATTATTTATTGGCTATTATTAATAATCATCCTCCAGTTGTTCATTCAAGGATTTCATGTACAGATAATCTTCTACACACTATTAGCGGTTGCAATATATTACATCTACTTTTTTATTAGGTCGCTTATTAAAAAGGAAAAAGAGAAGAAAAGAAACCTTTTTGAATCAGCAGGCTGGTTCGCTGGTGCTTTATTTATAGGGGTATTGATTTCTGCTGATAATTTTACTCAAATTTATGAATACACACCTTTTTCAACCAGAGGTGGAAAAAGTATTACAGAAACATCAACCGGTAAAACTGAACAATCTGTATCCGAGTATTATGAATATCATACAGGCTGGTCATTTTCCCCTGAAGAAGTTTTAACCTTTATCATCCCTTCTTTTTACGGATTCGGAAATTCAACTTACAAAGGACCTTTAACACAAAACCAGCCAGTTGAAGTTAACACATATTTCGGACAAATGGCTTTTGTCGATGTTGCAATGTACATGGGAGTATTAGTTTTCTTCTTAGCACTCTTTGCAATGGTTACTTGCTGGAAGAATTCGTTTGTTCAGTTTTTAACAATACTTTCTGCGATTGCACTCTTCATTTCCTTTGGAAAAAATCTTTCTCTGCTTTTTGATTTAATGTTCTA
>Ga0209341_10004023_pt1 | contig 13615 bp, 8 predicted proteins | sample RifCSP13_2_FD_184020 | JGI IMG/M metagenome (GOLD analysis project Ga0209341, IMG submission 184020) | Soil microbial communities from Rifle, Colorado - Rifle CSP2_sed 13_2 (SPAdes) (version 2) | ecosystem: Environmental > Terrestrial > Deep subsurface > Rock core/Sediment | place: Rifle...
CGCCCACGTACCCTGGCTCGCCTCCCCACAGCACGACCGCTGGCCCCAACCTCGTGCCGCCGATGTGCGGCGCGGCGACGGGCGCTGAAGTGACAATCAAGGTCATAGCCGCCAACATCCCGGCAACCACGAGCTTGCGCATGGCCTCCGCCCCCGACTTAGATATCTTCCCTCGCGGCAAGAAGGTGCCGATTGCCGAGCTGTAGGAAAAAGGGGTGGGGGCGCTGACCGGCCGATCGGCGGCGCCCCCGGAGGAGGTTACGCCGTGACCATCTTGAGCGGGTACCAGCCTTCCTTCCGGAGCGCGAGGTCCCCGATCAGGAAGCCGAGCGCGGTGACAGCGATGCCGCCGAAGATCGCGAGATGTGGCGGCGCAAGCAGGGACTCGAGCTCTTCGGGGAAGCCTGCGATCTCGTGCCCGTAGAAGTCCCAGGCCAAGCCGACGAGGCTCAACCCCAGCCCACCCGCCATCACAAAGAAGGCGAGCCCGAGCCGCTTCCACATCCGCCGTCCCACCACGGTCGCCCGTTCCGACATCCGGTACACCCGGGGATAACGGAGTTATATCTGGGCTTGAGACCTAGGTCTATACCGCCGTTATAGTATTGTCACTTGAGGAGGTCGACGAGGGCCACGCGCTCGAGGATGAGGTCCACCTGGCGATCCTCGGGGACGGAGGCGAGCTCCGTGTCCGTAACGCCGAAGGCGCGGAGTTTGGAAACGGACGCCTCCAACACGGCGTCGTCTCGCTCAAGGCTGAGGGCTCTGAGCGTGGCCCCGACGTCCCCACCGCCAAAGAGCACGACCGCGAACTCCGTCGTGTCCTCGCGGATTCCCACCTTCGCGAGGGCGTCCGCGATCTGTCGCTCCCCGGAGGCGTACAGGACGAACTCCACCGCCAACGACTTCGCGACGTTCGTGCCTTCCCGGATCGCCCTCTCCGCATGCTCCGCCGCGGACACGAGATGCCCCCGCCCGAGGACGAGTCGCGCGTCGAGGAGTTGGACCTCCCCGAACTGGCGAGCCGCCTTCAGCCGTTCCTCCGGCGGGCGCGCAGGACCGCGGGCGCCGACGACGTCCACGGGACCGTAAAGGAAGCGGCAGTAAAAGACTCTGCGCGGCCGCGAAGGGCGCGCCCAATCACGTGAGAACCCGACCAACCGTTCGTGTTGCATGTACGCGAAAGTATAAGGGTCGTCCTGCGGCTTTCCACGCGGGTGATGCGTGTGTTCCGCGTCCCGATCCGCATTGCGTCCACCGCACATCCGGAGGTCGCACGCGAACTACAGGCGGTCGTCGACACGGGGTCCGCGTACACCCTGGTTCCCCGGACGGTTGCTGAGGCCCTTGGCATCCGCCCCATTCGAAGGATGGAGGCACGCCTCGCGAACGGTACTCGGACTGTCCGCGACATGGGAGAGGCGGTGGTCACGATTGAAGAAATGCGGACGACGACGTGGGTCGTCTTCGGAGAACCGGAGGATGCCGTGCTCCTCGGCGCAGTGACACTTCAGGAACTCGCCCTCGAAGTCGACCCGACCGCGGAGCGCCTTCGGCCCGCGGAGGTCTACATGTTCGGCGCCGCGTGGACGGTTCCGGGCGTCACTCGCCCCACTCCGAGAGCGCGGTCTGTCCCGCCAACTCCTGCGGCTTGACTTCCTTCCCGAGCTGCTCCTTGATCGAGATGGCGAGCTTGTCGCTGATCGTCGGGACTTTGGCGAGGTCCCCGGCCCGGGCCTCCTGGAGCTTCCGCAAGGATGTGTAACCCGCGCTGCGGAGGTGCCTCGCCCGCACGCGTCCGACGCCCCGCAGCTGCACGAGCGGGAGGAGCTCCTCCCGGATCCCGTACTGGAGCCGCGGGATCAGCTTCGCGAGCGGCTTCACGCGCTCCCGCCGGAAGATCTTCGCGAGCTCCCCCATCGCGTACACGAGCCACTCCCCCTGGTCGACCATCCGGCGGATGTCCCCGGGGCCGATCCCGAAGCGCTTCGTCGTCTCGTCCTCCGTCCGCTCCTCGATCCAGTCCTCGAGCAGGGACGCGGTCTTGATCTCCGCGAGGAAGAAGTCGTAATCCTCGACGGGGAAGGTGAACGCCGCGTCCGCGATCTTCTCCTCGATCCACGCGTTGTCTCCGCGACGCAGGTACAGCTTCGGCATGTCCGGCGTCGAGCACGCGGCCCACAACCAGTAGAACGTTGTGTCGTGGTCGCCCTGGAGAGCGTCCCGCATCCTCACCGCGCTGAGCGGGTCGATGTACAGGTCGCTCGTGCGGCGCCCGAAGAACGTCGCGCGGAGTTCCTTGTCCGCGCCGCGCTCGATGAACTTCTCCTTGTCGAGGAACGCGAGGACGGACTCGACCTTCGCGCGGAGGTCGTACACGTCCCGCTCGTACGCGAAGAACGTCTGCCCGAGGAACCCGTACAGCTCGTTCTCCGTGCGGCAGTGCCCGGTCGCGATCACCGCCAACAAGTGGACGCGGAGCGCGGGCTCCGTCCCCAGCTTGGACTCGACAGGTTCTGGCGGTGATAGGAGGTAGTCCTCGAGGAAGTAGTCGACGTCCTCTTCGCGCTTAGCCATGAGGATGGCTTCGCCGTAGGGATCGTATCGCGGGCGGCCTGCGCGCCCGCACATCTGTTGAACCTCAAGCACAGGGATCGGCGTGAAGCCGAGGTTCACGTCGAACCTGGTGACGTCGCGGACGATCACGCGTCGCGCGGGAAGGTTGATCCCGGCGGCCAAGGTCGGGGTCGCGACGATCACCTTGACCTGCCCCTTCTTGAACGACTCTTCGATCGCGCGGCGTTGGGCGTTCAACAGTCCAGCGTTGTGGAAGGCCGTCCCCCCCTGCACACACCTCGCGAGGCGGTTCGCCATCGAGGTGGGTTCTTCCTGTTCGCGCACCATTTCGTCGGCGAGTTTCTTTAGGGATGCGGAGTCCTTCTCTTTGAGCTTCGGTCTGACGCTGGCGGTGAGGGCCTTCGCGAGCGCCTCCGTCGAGCGCCGGGTGTTCACGAAGATGAGCGCCTGCCCGCCGGTGTCGATGATGTCTTCGACGAGCCCCGACAAATCGTCCTCGGGGGCGGCAAACTCCGTCGTGGAGTGATCTGTCCACGTCACGAACCCGTTGAACATCACGCCCGACTTGAGCGGCACCGGCCGCCAATCGGACTGCACATGCTCGGCGTTGAGCCACGCCGCCAATTCCGCAGAGTTCCGGATCGTCGCGGAGAGGGCGATGATCTGCAGCTTCGGGTTCACCTGCCGCATCTTCGCGAGCGTCACCTCGAGCGTCGGCCCACGGTCCGCGTCGTTGATCAGGTGGACCTCGTCCGCGACGACGCACGTGAGCTTCGCGAGCCAGTCCGCGCGGTGCCGGAGGAGGGAGTCCGCCCGCTCGCTCGTGGACACGATGATGTCGTACCGCGCGAGCGTCGGGTCCGGGGAGTCGTAGTCGCCGACGGAGATGCCGACCTTGATTCCGAGCTTCTCGAAGGCGTGGAGGTCCTCGTACTTTTCCGCCGCCAACGCGCGGAGGGGCACGATGTACATCGCTTTCCCGCCGTTCAGGACGTGGCGGAGGACCGCCAGGTAGGCCACGAGGGATTTCCCGCTGGCGGTGGGGATCGCGAGGACGAGGGAGCGCCCGGCGAGGGCAATCGGGGCTGCGCGTTCCTGCGGCGGGTATAGCTCCTCAATCCCCTGCTCCTTGAGGACGTCGGCGATGCGGGGGTCCACGCCGAGGTCCGCGACCTTCATTCTCCCGTCCATTTGGCGGCGCCGCCATAAAGGTTTGGCGGGGGAGGGCGACAAGAGCCCCGCGAGTCGATCCGACCTGCCAACTCCTGTCAATTCGAAACTCACTCGCGGACGCCGGATGACCACCGGCCCACCCTGACACGCTCGAATTCCTTCGCCCTGCGCGAACCTCTCGGAGTCCGCACCGCCTCTCTCATAACTGCGTCATGGTCGGGAGGACGGCCAAACCATGAAATAGCGGCAAAACCCCGCTCAACAAAGACCATTCGCGAGTCGTCCCTTCACGGCCCGGGGTTGCGATGATGCGCATGGATCGCGTGGTGGGTAGGGGACGTCGTCCGGCGGTGCTGGGATTCACGGTCGTCCTGCTCGCGCAGGCGACGATCGCCCTTGCGGCGCTCGTCCTCCTCCCCTCGCCCGCCTCCGCGTGGACGCCGCACGCGCCAATCGTGATCAACGGGAACGCGGAGTTCACGCCCGGGAACGGGGTCACCCGCGGGAGCGGAACCCCCGCGGACCCGTACATCATCGAGGGATGGGAGATCGACGGCAGCGTGAATTCCGGCATCGAGGTGTACAACACGGACGCCCATTTCGTGATCCGCGACGTGTACATCCACTCCTCCTTCATCGATTCCATCTTCTTCAGCTTCGTACGGAACGGCCGGCTGGAGAACGTCACCGCCGTGGTGGGGAACGACGCCGGGGTCTACATCCAGGACTCGTCGAACATCACGGTCGCGTCGAGCAACCTCTCCTTCGCGAGCCTGGACGCGATCGTGATCGACTGGTCCTCCAACGTCACCGTGGAGGGGAACCAGATGTGGGGGAACGGCGACTGGGGCGTCTTCGCGTACGAGTCGGACGACCTCGTGATCCGCAACAACACGATCGCGAACAACGGCTGGATCGGCATCGAGCTGAGCATCGGGTCGGACCGCGTCACGATCGAGGGCAACCATGTCGCGAACAACAACATCGCGGGGCTATCCCTCGACACGGCCTCGAACGTTACGATCCTGAACAACGCGTTCCCGGACAACGACTTCAACGTGGACCTCACGAACTCCAATGACGTCGTCATCCGGAACAACACGATCGCGACGAGCACTGCGGACGGCCTCACGATCACGGGAGGGGCCAGGCTGACGATCGAGGAGAACAACATCACGGGGAACGGCGGCGGCCTCCTCGCGGTGGGGACGACGGACATGCTCGTGCGGCACAACGCGTTCCGGGGGAACGTCCCGCAGGCCGCCGACAATGCGGGCGCGAACGCCTGGGACGACGGGTACCCGAGCGGCGGGAACTACTGGTCCGACTACGCGGGCGTGGACGACTGCAGCGGTCCGAACCAGGACGTCTGCCCGCTTCCTGACGGGATCGGCGACACCGCGTACGTGATCGACGCAGACAGCCGGGACCGGTACCCTCTGATGCAGCCCTTCACCACCGGGCGTACCTGGTACACGGTGACGATCATCCCGCCCCTCTCCGGTGACGCCTACACGCTCCCGTTCGGCATCAACGAGACGGGAGCCGTCGTCGGGTGGTCGACGACGGGCGGCTTCGAGCGCCCCTTCCTGTTCACCGACACGGGCGGGACCGTCCTCCTCCCGCTCGCGCCGAACACGACGCGGGGGGGCGCAAGCGACATCAGCGACACGGGAATCGCGGTCGGGTTCCTCTTCGGCCCGAATCAGACCCATGCGATGAGGTGGCCCGCGGGCGGACCCCCGGAGGATCTGGGCACGATGGGCGGGCCGACGAGCAGGGCCGTGGGGGTCAACGCCACGGGGGCGGTGACGGGGAGTTCGGACTACGGAGGCCCGTTGCCCAAGGCCTTCCTGTACACGGACGCGACGGGATTCGTCGACATCGCCCCGGCCGCCTCCGGGCAGGCGGCCGACGTGAACGACGCGGGCATGGTCGCCGGATACGCCGGCGCCGGGGCAATCCGATGGTCGGGCGGGACCTTGGAAGGACTCGGGGGCGGATTCGGCCTCGACATGAGCCGCGGCATGGCGATCAACCAAGTGGGGCAGGTCGCCGGGTGCCTGTGGGACGTCACGCCGAGCGTGGAGCGTGCGGCCCGGTTCACCGACGGAATCGGGTGGGAAGCTCTCGGCCCTGAGGCGGACGTAAACTGCGGTACGGGGATCAACGCCTACGGGGATGTCGTCGGCACCGGCAGACCCACGGGCACAGGCATCGTGCGCGCGTTCCTGTACACGGACGCGGGCGGGATGCAGGACTTGGAACGGAAGACGGACCGGACTCCGCAGCTCAGCCTCCTCGCGGCGTACGACATCAACGACCGGGGGCAGATCGTCGGGTACGCGTGGGACAACGCGATATCCCAGTACGTGGGCTTCCGCCTCGAGCCCACCATTCCGCAACCCCCGAACCATGGGCCGACGGTCACCGTGATTGCGCCGAACGGCGACGAGTTCTGGGGCAGCGGGGCCTCGCGCCTGGTCGAATGGCGGATGACCGACCTCGAGGACGGGGTTTTGGCGGTCACGGCGGACCTGTCCACCGACCGCGGCGTCTCGTTCCCGTACCCCATGTTCGCGAGCCCCTTCGGCCAGGGGACGAAGAAGCATCTTTGGACCCTCCCCGCGGTGGCCACCACGACCGCGCGGATCCGCATCTGTGTGACGGACTCCGAGGGCCTGAACGCGTGCGACGTGAGCGACAACGACTTTACGATCGACCCGAGCGCGGTCGAGATCGTCGTCGACACGAACCCGGCGGGCTTCACCGTCCGGGTCGACGGCGGGAACCACACCGCCCCCTACGCGATCTCATGCCGCCCGACCACGACGCACTCCGTGGAGGTCGCCGCCATCCAGCCCATCAATTGGGTCTCCCGGTATGCGTTCGTGGACTGGTCGGACGGAGGCCCGCTCGCGCACACAATCCCGTGCGACCTGAACCGCACGATCACCGCCGGCTACCAGTGGGAGTGGCTCGTCCGACTCGACACGAACCCGATCGGGCTGCCCCTCCTATACGACGGCGTCCCGGTCGCCACGCCGCAGGATCTGTGGTGCGCCGCGGGGACCACAATCGCGATCGAAGCCCCGTCGCCGAACTCGCGCGGGGTCCCGGACGTCCGGTACGTCTTCGACCGCTGGACGGACACGAGCGTCGAGAACCCGCGCACACACCTGTGCGATCGGGCGGTGATTCTGACGGCCGACTACCACGCGGAATTCCTGCTCACGCTCGACACCTCCCCCACGGGGCTCACGGTCGTCATGAACGGGACGGACTTCGCCGCCCCCGCCGGGTTCTGGTGCCCCGACCTGTCGATCCACACGATCGGGACCCCGTCGCCCCAGTTGCTCGGTGCGGACCGGTATGACTTCTCCTCCTGGTCCGACGGCGGCGCGCAGTCCCATCCGATCATGTGCCTCGCGCCCGCGATGATCACCGCGTCCTTCCTCGGGCCGTTCCCCGGCGCCCCCTCCGCCACGGTGACCTCGCCGAACGGCGGAGAGGACTGGACCGGCGGGAGCGTCCACACAGTCCAATGGACGATGAGCGACCCGGAGGACGCCTCGTTGACGGTCCAGGTGGACCTCTCCCTCGACAGCGGCTCGACCTTCTCCATCGTCCTGTTCACCGGCGTCTACGCGAACGGCCTGGTCTCCTATGACTGGGCGCTTCCTCTCGTGGACACGACGACCGCGCGGATCCGGGTGTGCGTCTTCGATTCTGACGGCTGGAGCGCGTGCGACATGAGCGACGCGGACTTCACGATCGACTCGACGCGTCCGGCCCTCCTGACCACGTCGCCGCCAAACGGCGCGGTGGGCGTGGACGTGAACGCGTCGCTCGTCCTCGTCTTCAGCGAACCTATGAACACGGTCGCGACGGAGGGAGCCGTCGCGCTCGTTCCCGCTCCCGGTCCCCTCGCGTTTTCTTGGAGCGGCGGCGACACGGTCCTCACCGTCGACCTCCCGACCCTCTCGCCCGGGACGATGTACACGGTGACGGTTTCGTGTGCCGCCCGGGACATCTCGGACCCGGGGAACCCCCTCGCGAATTGCCCCAGGACCTCCTCGTATGCGACAGCGGTATTCGCGCCCCCGGCCGTGACCGTCGTGCTTCCCGTTGGCGGCGAGGTGTGGACGGGCGGGTCCTCGCACACGATCGAGTGGACGATGGCGGACCCCGACTCCGCGGACCTTACCGTGGAGCTCGCGTTCGCCGCGAACGGAGGGCCGTGGACGCCGATCGCCGTACTCGTCCGGCCGCAGGGCACGTCGCAGTACGCGTGGACTCTCCCCGCGATCGATTCCGGCGCAGTCGTCGTCCGCGTGTGCGCCTCGGACGGGAGCCTCGTCGGGTGCGACGTCAGCGCCGCCTTCGCGGTCGACTCCACGCCGCCCGCGGTCGCGTCCGTTTCCCCGCCTGACCTCGCGAAGAACGTCCCGCCCGACGCGCCCCTGATTGTGGCGTTCTCGGAACCGATGAACCCCGCCACGTTCCCGGTCCCCGGAATCTCCCTGGTGCCCCCGGCGACAGGGGCCGTCGTCCTCTGGTCCCCGGACGGGAGGACGCTGACCGTGACCCACGATCCCTTCGCCCCCTGCACGGACTACGCCGCCACGGTCAACCCGGGCGGCTCCGACCTCTCCGACCCCGGGAATCCCTTCGTGGCTCCGTACGCCTGGACGTTCTCGACCGTCTGTCCTCCGGTGGTCGCGGTCCTCGCACCCGTGGGCGGCGAGGTGTGGACCGGAGGTTCCCCGCACTCCGTCCGCGTCCGCGTGACGGACGAGGCGGACACGGTTTTGGCGGCGTGGCTCAACGCGACCTTGGACGGCGTGAGCTCGACCCTGTTCGCGGGTCTCCTCGCGATCGGCGAGACCTCCGTGCCGTGGACCGTCCCAGGATCCCCGGCGACCGCCACGGTCTCCCTCACCGTCGTCGACAGCGCGGGACTCGCCGCCACCGCCACAACGGGCGCCTTCGCGATAGACGGGACGCCGCCCCGCCTCCTCTCCTCGGATCCATCCAGCGGCGCGACGAGTGCGGCCGTGGCCACGCCGCTCGTCCTCACGTTCAGCGAGCCGATGGACCGAGCCGCCGCGGAGGGCGCATTCGGGATCTCTCCGGCGGTGACCGTGGAGTCCTTCACGTGGGGCTCCGGGGACCGCGTCCTCACGATCGCGTTCGCGTCCCCGCTCGCGGAGTTCACGGACTACGTCGTGGACGTCGGATGCGGCGCGCACGACGCCTCCGATCCGGGGAATCCCATGGAGGGATGCCCGCTCCTCGGCACCGTCGTGATGTTCCGCACGGAAGTCGTTTCACCGCCGCCCGTCGCGGTCGCGGTGGGAATCCCCGGGGCGCATGTCGGAGAACTCGTCACGCTCGATGGGAGAGCTTCGACCGGACGAGACCTAACTTGGCAGTGGATAATCACGGGTCCGGGCGGCGGGGTCGTCGCGACCCTCGACGGCGCGACCCCGACGCACTGGTTCGCGGCGGCGGGCACGTACCGCGTCACGCTCGTCGTCACGGACGGATTCGGGCGAACGGACGAATACTCCTTCGACGTTCTCGTACAGGGGGTCGGTGGGGACGGCAGTGCGTTGGTCCTCGGAGTCATCATCGCGGCGGCGCTGGCCACGATCCTGTTCGCCGCCTCGGAGCCCGGGCGCGTGGCCCTCATGACCGCGACGACCGGTCGCATGTACGCCCGGAAACCGAAGGACGAGAAGGACTCCGAGATCCGCGGCGCGATCCTGTACTACGTGCGGGTCCACCCCGGGGACACGTACATGGACCTCAAGCGGAACCTGGACCTCAACGACGGCGCCGTCACGTACCACCTCGCGCGCCTCGAGAAAGACGGGCTGGTCCGCTCCGCGATTCGCGGGGCACGGAAGCGGTACTACCCCGCCCAGATGCGCGTCCCCCTGGAGAACGGTGGGGAGCTCCACGAGATCCAGCAGCGGATCCTGCGGGTCGTAGCCGCGTCGCCCGGGATGCCCGTATCGGTCCTCGCGGAACAGCTCGGCGTCTCGACGCAGCTCGCGCTGTACCACCTCCGGAAGCTCTCGCAGGCCCAGCGCCTGGAGCTCGGTCGATCGGGCTTCCGGCTCCGCGCGTATCCCGGCGAGGGCGAGGAGCGAGCGTAACGCTCAAAGTCAATCCGCCCCTTCGCGGGCCATCGCCGCCAAGTCAGCGCCCGCACGCGTTCGACCGGCAGGGACCCGGGACATCCTCTCGTGCGCCCGCGTCTGCCACCGCTCGATCCGCGACCTCGCGCGCCGACTGGGGCAGCCCCCGCCGCGGTTCCGCCCGCGCGACATGGTGCCGTTCCTCCGCCACGCGCTGAAGACCGACCCGCAAGGATTCCATGTTGCGGTCTCGGGTCGCAAGGTCGTCGCGTTCGCAGCCACGGTCTTGCGCGGGAGATGGCATTTCCTCGCGCTGTTCTTCGCGCTCCCGGGGAGGCAGAGCCAGGGCATCGGACGGCCGGTCCTCCAGGCCGCGTTCGACGGGCCGAGGCCGCCGCGCGGGACCGTCCGGTGCGTCGTCGCCTCGCAGGACCTGCGGGCGCAGGCGCTGTACCTGAAGTTCGGCATGATCCCGCGGACGATCCTGTACTACGTCTCCGGGAAGCCGAGGGAGCCGAGGCCGCCCGAAATGGCGGTGGAGTTGCGCCAGATCGGTCCCGCCAGTCGTGCCACGAAGCGGGCCTTGGACCTGGCCGCGCGGTTCGACCGTCCCCTCCGCGGGGTCCGGCGCGACGGGGACCTGCGCTACCTGATGGCGCTCGTGAAGGGCACGCGGTTCTTCGAGGCGCGCAGGAACGGCCGGACCGTCGGGTACGTGATCCTCCGGGGGAACGGGCTCATCGGGCCGGCGGGGGTCGCGGACGCATCCCTGAGCGAGGGGCTCGTGGCGGCGGCGATCGGGAAGGCGCGGGAGCTGAAGCTGAAGACCGTGTCGATCTGGGTCCCGGGGCTGAACGAGGGGGCGCTCCAGGCGGCGTTCGGGAACGGATTGAAGGTCGACTTCCTGACCGTGTGGATGGCGGCGAAGCCCCTTGGGAATCTCGCCGCGTACCTGCCGGCGAACGGCCTGCTGTTCTGAGGGAATCCTTTTAGCGGTCCCCCACTTCCACCGCCAAGATGGCGGGCCTGGGGACGGAGGTCGCCGGGATCAAGCTCCGGAACCCCACGATGCTCGCCTCCGGATTCCTGGACGAAACCGGCGGATCGATGCTCCGTGTGTACAAGGCGGGCGCGGGCGCGGTCGTCACAAAATCCGTTGGGCCGGAACCCCGAGCGGGGAACCTGAATCCCACGGTCGTGGAGCTCGAAGTCGGATTGCTGAATGCGGTCGGCTTGCCGAACCCGGGCATCGTGGACTACGAACACGAGGTCACGCACGCCCTCGATGGTGGCGCAGCCGTGATCGGCTCCGTGTACGGGAAGGACGCGGACGAGTTCGCGGCGGTCGCGAAGCGCATGGCCTCGTACGGCGTTCTGGCGGTGGAGCTGAACCTCTCGTGCCCGCACGCGAAGGGGCTCGGCACGGAGGTCGCGCAGGTCCCCGAAGCCGTCGAAGAGGTCACCCGCGCGGTGAAGCGGGCGGTCCGGGTCCCTGTGATCCCGAAGCTCTCGCCGAACGTCGCGGACATCGCCTCGTTCGCGGAGGCGGCCGTGCGCGGCGGTGCGGACGCGATCACCGCGATCAACACCGTGAAGGCGATGGCGATCGCGCCGGACCTCAAGATGGCGGTCCTGAAGAACACGTACGGCGGGCTCAGCGGCCCCGCGATCAAGCCCGTCGGCCTCCGGAGCGTGTGGGAAATCTTCGAGCGCGTGAAGGTCCCAATCCTCGGCGTCGGCGGCATCGCGAACGGGCGGGACGCGATCGAGTACCTGATGGCGGGCGCGAGCGCGGTCCAAGTAGGCACGGCCATCTTGGACCGGGGGACCGAGGTGTTCGCGCACATCTGCCGGGAGATGTCCGATTGGATGGACGCGAACGGATACGCGACCGTGCGCGAGCTCGTCGGGGTGGCGCATGGGAAGTAGGCTCACGCAGGTCGTCCCCCTCGAGGACGTCGTCGTCGAGTGCCCGCACACGCGCACGTACCGCTTCCGCGCGGACATGGAGCCGAAGCCCGGGCAGTTCCTCATGCTCTGGATCCCCCGCCACGACGAGGTCCCGATGGCGTACTCGTACCTCGGGGAACCGATGGGGATCACGGTGCGCGAGTACGGCGACGCCACCCGTGCTCTGGCGGCGGAAGCGCAGCACGGGTACCGGGTCGGCGTCCGCGGTCCGTACGGCAATGCGTTCGCGATCGAGGGGTCGCGCGCGTTGGCGGTGGCGGGCGGTGTGGGCATCGCGTCCGTGATCGCGGGGATCGAGGCGTTCGCCGCCAAGGGGATCCCGATCGAGACCGCGTTCGGCGCGCGGACGAAGGAAGAACTCACGTTCGCGGATCGCGTGAAGGCGTGCGGCCCCCTCCACGTCGCGACGGACGACGGGAGCGCGGGACACCACGGGTTCGTCTCCGACGTCGCCGCCAAACTCCTCGACGACGGCCGCTTCGACATGGTCATCACCTGCGGGCCCGAGGTCATGATGAAGAAGGTCGTGGACCTCGCGAACGCGAAGGGCGTCCGCGTCCAAGCCTCCCTGGAGCGCTACATGAAGTGCGGAATCGGGATCTGCGACGCGTGTGCGTTCGACGACCTCCTCGTCTGCGTGGACGGACCGATCTTCTGGGGGGAGCGGCTCGCAAGGTCGGAGGACTTCGGGCGCTGGCGGCGGGACATCAGCGGGCGACGCGTGAAGGCGTAGGCCCGGGCGTTCCATCGAAGCGCTTATGAATCGCGCACGTCCTCGGCACCCCGCTCGGAGGTCGGCATCATGCGGACGTCGAACCCTGTGTTCGGGAACCGGTTCCAGCGCTACGCCCAGGCGGGATACGGAGCGGGCCAGGAGGCGATGACGGTCGAGGGGACCGCCACCAAGACGGCGATCCTGCTCCTGTGCGTGCTCATCGGCGGCGTGATCGTCTGGTACTTCTTCGCGGCGGGGAACTACGGCCTCGTCTACTCCCTGATGCTCATCGGACTCATCGGGGGCTTCGTGGTCGCGCTGATCACGATGTTCAAGCCGACGTGGGCCGCGGTGACGTCGCCCGCGTACGGGGTCCTCGAGGGTCTCATCCTCGGCGGGATCTCCGCGATCTTCGAGCTCGCGTACCCCGGGATCATGTTCCAGGCGGTCGCCCTCACGTTCGGCGTCTTCGCGCTCGTCCTCGTCTTGTATCGGTTCCGCGTCCTCCGGGCGACGCCGCGGTTCGTGAAGGGGATTGTCGCCGCCACCGGCGCGATCATGATCGTCTACATCGTCGGGATCATCCTCAGCCTCTTCGGGGTCAACGTGGTCTTCTTCTCCCTCAGCAGCAATCCGATCTCGATCGGATTCAGCGTCCTCGTCGTCGCCATCGCCGCGCTGAACTTCGTCTTGGACTTCGGGTTCATCGAGGAGGGCGCGAACCAAGGAGCACCGAAACACATGGAGTGGTACGCGGCCTTCGGCCTCCTCGTCACGCTCGTCTGGCTGTACCTCGAGATCCTGCGCCTGCTCGCGAAGCTCCGGAGCCGCTGAGGCCACACGTTTATCGGAAGGACCGGTTTCGCGCTCGCCATGCCCCGTCGCAGCGCCAGCGGAGTGCGCATCCGCCAGGCGACCCTGCAGGACCTGGACGTCCTCGTCCGACAGCGCCGGGGGATGTGGCGGGACATCTCGGACCATACGGAGGCGCAGCTCGACGCCGCGGACCGCGTGTACCGCCGGTGGGCCCGCC
>Ga0209341_10004024_pt1 | contig 13613 bp, 30 predicted proteins | sample RifCSP13_2_FD_184020 | JGI IMG/M metagenome (GOLD analysis project Ga0209341, IMG submission 184020) | Soil microbial communities from Rifle, Colorado - Rifle CSP2_sed 13_2 (SPAdes) (version 2) | ecosystem: Environmental > Terrestrial > Deep subsurface > Rock core/Sediment | place: Rifle...
GACCGTTGGGGTCGATCTTCATGGAGTCTGTTTCCATCCCGCTCAAGCTCGCGATCCCGTCTCCCCGCTCGGCGTCGAAGGCAAGCCCGAAGTGGTCATCGTCCCCGTAGCGCGTCCCTACCCAGACAATGATTGCATCGCTCTGGTAGGTGGGGAACAGGGACGACACCTGCTCGTTCACGGTCTTCATCCAGTTCGTGTCCGTGATGAGCCGCTCGTAGCTGATCGGGTCGTCGTAGAAGATCGCGTCAGGGTGTGCGCCGGTGATCGAGGTCTCGACGGCGAAGACGCCAAAACTGGGATCCTGGCGCGACGTGTTGCGTCGGCCGGCGTGAACGATCTCCTTGCCGGTCCAGGTTGTCGCCGACGTGGCCCAGTTGCCGTATAGCTTGGCCCATAGGGAGTCCTGATCAGTGCCATCCATCACGGCCTTCATCGCGCGCAACATCTTGATGCTGAGTTCGCTCTTCTCGGAGCCGGTGTAGCTCGAGAACTCCGGGTCCCTGAGATGGAGCCAGAGCTGGCCCGCCCGCGTGATCATGGTGGTCTTGCCGACCTCGCGGTGCATTAGGATGGCCAGGTGCTTCTGGTGGCCCCGACCCGACTCGCGATCAGCCATCCACTCGTCCACGTGAGCCTGGAACCATTCGGCCAGTGGACGATGGACCTCGGGCTCGATCCAGCGTTTTCCTCGAGGATTCGTCCAGGCGCCGAAGGCGTAGAGGAAGAAGGTCCAGAAGTCCTTGCGGCAGAGGTCCCTCAGGAGGTCGAGTTCTGCCTGCGAGTCCCAGGGAATGTCGGGATCGCCGCGGAAGCCTATCCTACGCCGGGTCGGTGCCTGGATTAGGGTCGTCATCCCTGTTCTCCGCCTCAAGGGCCTTCATTCTCTCCCGTTCTCTTTCGAGCAGCATCCTAGTCGCCTGCTCGCGCACAAACCTGAGCTGGGCCGCCAGGCCCTTGGTGGTCGGGTAGCCCTTGGGAACTCCGTTGCGTTTGATCTCTGGGAAGAGACGATAGAGCATCGGAAGGCTCGTGACGCGATTGACGATGTCGCGGTCTTCCTCGGTCAAGTCCTCGGCTTCGATCCTGGGAGCGCTGGTAACGGTTTTCTTGGAGCGCGGGAAGGCCCGGTGGAAGGCAATCTGGCAGTTCTCTGGCCCGGCAGGCCTCATGATGCGGGCCAGCCTCAGCACTACTTCTTCGTCTGTGAGGGGCTCGGGGAGTACGGCAGAACTCGCTTCTTCGGACCTGAGCATCTTCAGGGCCTTGAAGTGGTCGCGGTGCTCGGGGTCGCGCGCGATGTTCTCGAGGGCCGAGCGGACCTCGTCCATCGTCATCTCGCGCTGCTTCTGTTGCTCGCTCACCGCATGAACTTCTTCACGCGGCGCACGCCCTCCTTGATGCGGGCAACAGCGGTGCCGGACTGACGCTTCAGCTCGCCCAATCCATGGGCGATGTCTGAGACGACGTTCTTGACCACGTCGACCGGCTTCGTCGGGCGCTTCTTTACGTACCTGCCGTTTGCCATTTCTCCGCTCCATCGGGGGCTACGTCGGGCAACATGCCCGAAGCATCGATGCTCCGGTTCAGAATCTCCAGACACTCGACTGCTAGCGACCGGTCCGGAAACTTAGCAACGAGGTAAGTCTCTCCTGGGGTGAGCACTCTCACGACGTTCCAGACCTCATTGCCCCAGCAGGTCGTCGGGTCCCGCTCGATCTCGTAGCGAATCATATCGTCCGCGGCGGCTCGCCGAAGTCCGTAACTCTGCCCCCTGCTTGGGGCTTGTGCCTCTTGAGGAAGCGCTTCGTGCGCTGGACGTCCATGAACTCGCCGATGCGGGAGATCATCTCATCGAATCGGCTCACGGGCTTGTTGCCCGCGCGCAGGTAGTAGTCCCTACGGATCGCCTCGCGCTCCTTCATGAGCTTCCTGGGGTCGGAGCGCTTGCCCGGATGTTCACGAGCCATCCGTCAGCCTCCACAACTTTTCCTGCTCCTGCTCGATCCTCGGGGCGCTCGAGACGGTCTTCTTGGAGCGCGGGAAGGCCCTGTGGAAGGCGATCTGGCAGCTCTCCGGCCCCGCAGTCCTCATGATGCGGGAGAGGCGCAGGATTACCTCTTCGTCAGACACTGTCCGCCACACGCCGTCTTGACCAACTCTGGCCACCAGAACCCCGCGGTCATCGCGGATCTGAATCACGTCTTTGCCATCAGGGGGCAACGGCAGCCTCTTCGAGAAGAAAGCAAGGGGCACCGTCATCATGGATGCGAAGAAGCCTCTCCTCGTCATGTCGCCCTCCTGGTGGGCTTCTTACCCCGCTTAGGGATGTCAGCGCCGGCTTCGCGCGCCGTCTCGAGCGCAATCGCCACGCGTTGCTTCTGGGGCATCCCTGGCTTCTCGTGCTTCAAGAATCTGATGATCTTGCCCGGATCCTTGGACTTGGGAATCGGCATCAGACGCTCCGAATCAGGTCCTCGATCACTTCCTTGGGTGTGGCCTTGAGGGAGTTCAGTTCCCAGTGGCCGTCTACGCTCGCAGTCTTGGCCTTGCCGCACGGGCAGACGTAGAGCAGTTCGGTAGTGTGCTTGGTGGAGCCGAACTTCACCGTCAGCATCTTGGCCGCATCGCGCAGTTCCCAGCGGTGAAAGAGATGCATCAGTCCTGGTCCGGGTCCTTGAGGAGCGGATAGTCCCTGCCCGTGTTGAAGGCAATCACGTGCTCGAGGATGAAGCCCGCGATCCAGATCGCGTAGGCCAGGACCTTGTTCGGGGTGACGAGGCCACCCTCTGGCTCCTGAAGCCAGACAATCAGGGCCGCGGCGTTGGTGACGGTCTCGATCACGGAGAAGAGAATGATTCTGCCCTTACGCATGGCTCCTCCTTGGTTGTGTACGAACCTACGCTCGTTGCGTTGGCAAGTCAACGGGCGGCTGCCGTGGCTAGCCGGCTGTCAGACCGGCAGCGGGGTCCTCCCGCACTACACGGCATTGGCGAGCGCGGAGAATCGTCGCAGGCCGGCATCGGTAGTTTGTGCCGACCATCGGCGCCCCGAGTCGCCTTCGGGGCTCGCCTCGCACGCACCGCCCGTTTCCACTCTGGGCGGGAGCCCGGTACGCCCACGCAACCCCGCGCTCATCCCCGCAGATGAGTTCGAACGCCCGGTTCCTCCCGCCACACCGAGAACAGGATGCACAAGCCGCGCGGAGAAGGCAAGCGGTTTCTCGCTTGACGAAGAACAACACGACGAAGTAGAGTGACCGCATGGCTCAGGACTGCACGCACCGAAGAACCGAGCTGAGGATCCGCACGTTCAAAGACGGCACGCGCCATCTTCAGGCACAGTGCCTAGACTGCCTCGGGGCGGTGGGCTGCTTCGTCAAACGCGCTGGCCCGATCTCGGAGTACCGAGACTGGGTTGGGCGGGCGCCCGCGCTTAGATACGAGCAACTGGAGATGGATCTGCCGGATCAGGAACAGACACTTTCAAATTTGAAAGTGTTCAGGACCGGTAGGAATCGGCGGGACAAGTGCCGAAGAAATGATCTCAGAGTCGGCTCTGAAGGAGGGCTCGCTTTGCTCGGTGGAGTTGATTTCTTGGCACCGCCTCCGCCCCACCCCAACCCCAACCCCACACCCGACACCCGCGTACCCGCTCCCCGACCCCGCCCCGCCAGCGGCGGATTGTACACGCGAGATAGCAACTGTCAACCTAGAAAAAAGGGATCGACTGGATGACTAGCCGGCAGGTGCGATGGCAACGCAGGAAGGTGTCTGGGGGTATGTGTGCCAGCTGTGGATCCGAAAGAGACACGTCCTCGCCCAGCCTCTGTCGCTCCTGCCTGAACAGACAACGGCAGCGCTACAGGGACACGATCGGAGGTAGGCCTGTCCAGCCGCGCAAGTGCCGCAAATGCGGCTCCTATGGGCACTATGCAAAGTGTTGCCCAGCCGTCTGATGGAGCTTTTACCGCCGATGGTTCCTGGCGGCCTGGAGGCGTGCCCGGCAAGGTGTCCAGGTGCGTGCAAGCCCTTGTCGTGAAACGACATGAGGGGCTTCCCACCGAAGACGCCGCCAAGGCCGTGAGAGAGGCCGGCGTAACACAGGCCTTCCCGAACCTGGAGAACTGGGAGCGGACCAGCTCCTGGGCGCTCGCCAGGACGTCTACATCGGCCGAGGAGGCCGTCAAGCGGGCAGGTCTAGGCCCGCTAGGACATTGGTGCGGAGAACGCTGGTGGAGGGGCTCTGAGAGGGATTGCAAGGAGCCCCGGCACTGGCAGAAGCCAACGCCCGAGGAGGTCGCGAGACTCGTCCAGACACTTTCCCTTGCCTTCTCGGAGGAAAGGCCGCACCTTGAGGCCCCCGAGCACCCCTACCGCCAGGGAGATGAACGCTATGCCGGGTGGGTGGACCCATGCCAAGCTTGAGACGGCGCTCAGGCAAGCGCTCCTCGCAAGAACCTCCGTCCGGCTCACGGAACTGCCACACGATCGCTCCGCCGACGTGGAGTGGACCCCACAGGGCAGGACCAGGGTGCGCGTGGATCACTTCGACGTTGGCATCCGCCCCGGCGTCCTCCACGAACTTCTCCATACCGTGCTCGACCGCGAGCTTTCCAACTTCGACAAGAAGCTCTCAGAGAAGATCATCGAGACGTTCGAGGACGAGATGAACGCCAGGATCCTTCAGAGCAAGAGGAGGCTCGCGTGGTGGCGAAGAGAGATCGAGCGAAGACTGACACCGAGAGAACCAAGCGCTGGATCGCTTCCCGCAAGTGCCGGCCGCGGAAGTGGCGGGTCGTGATCCCGGCCATCAGCAAGGGCGATGCCGAGTACATGGTCGAGATCCTTCATGGCCAGTCGTGGGCCTTCATGAGGCTAGCCAGGGTCTCCGAGGAGCGCGAATGACGCGCACCAACAACATCGTCGTCTTCTCCGACACCCACTGTGGATGCCGCCTCGGCCTCTGCCCACCGGATGGAGTTCCGCTGGATGACGGGGGCAACTACTCACCCTCGGCCCTTCAGCTGAAAGTGTGGGGGATCTACGAGGAGTTTCGGATCTGGACGAAGAAAGTGACCAAGGGCGAGCCCTGGGACCTGGTGATGAACGGCGATGCTCTCGATGGGGTTCATCATCGCGCGGTGACACAGATCAGCCACAACCTGAAAGACCAGTTGGCCTGTGCGGTCTACGCCCTTGGCCCCTTCGTCAAGGAGTGCAAGCGCTCGGGAGGCCGCTACTACCACATCCGCGGCACCGAAGCCCACGTCGGCCCGTCAGCCCAGGAAGAGGAGCGCCTGGCCGAGCACCTAGGGGCCGAGCCCAACGAGACGGGCCAGTTCGCCCGCTGGGAGCTTTGGAAGCGGGTGGGCTCGGGCAAGGGCCATCTCTGCCACTTCCTGCACCACATCGGTACCACTGGCTCACAGGCCTACGAGTCGACGGCGGTGCACAAGGAGCTGGTCGAGAGCTTTGTCGAGGCGGGACGCTGGGGCGATGAAGCGCCGCAGGTGATCGTCAGGAGCCACAGGCATCGGCACTTCGAGACCCGGATTGCCCACAAGGACGGCTACGCGATTGCCACCGTGACGCCGGCGTGGCAGCTGAAGACCCCCTTCACGTATCGGATCCCCGGCTCGAGGCTCGCCCAGCCCCAGTTCGGAGGCGTCTTGATCAGGGCTGGAGATGAGGAACTTCACACGCGCTTCTTCGTGAGGCGCATCGAGCGGGCAAAAGAGGAGTAGCGCCCGTGATCCGCAAGGGTCCGACCGCGTGGTGCTGCGAGCAGTGCCGGCCGCACCTGACGGCGTTTGCCAGGCGCCTGCTGAACCAAATCGCCCGGCTCGTGGAGGAAACCTACGAAGGAGCGGCCGGAGACACCATCGCCAAAACCATCAGAAAGGCGGCCTCAACCTATCAGTTTCGAGAGGAGGAGTAGTGGCAGAACCGAAGATCGACACAAGCGAATGGCGCGCTGAGATCGAGCGCCTGATGCAGCGCGCAGGGGACGAGGGTCTCACGACCAAGGAGTTGGCAAGGAGTCTCGACATGCCGAGACAGAAGGTGCGTGAGTTCCTCTACGAGCTTGAGTCGCAGGGGCGCCTGGTATCAGGGCACCGGATCGAGAAGAGCCTAGACAAGTCGATGCGGCGCCGGCCCGTCTACCGCATCAAGAAGGCTCCCAAGCGATGAAGACCGCCTACGCGCTGTTCGTGCTCGGGATGCTCTCTCAGCCAGGAACAGGTACCTTCCTCTATGGGCACTACTACCCGCCCCACTACTCGACCCTGTCCGGGCTTCCGGGCAAGGAGAGCCGCATGGTCGGCGACTTCGGCGTGCGACACCGCACATCGGGCAGATTGCGGCTCGTCGCCGACCTGGAGTCCAAGATCATCGTCGATGAGCGTGCATGGCGCACGATTGGGAGTGCGTTCTACCACGTTGGCCTCGAGCTTGACGTGATGCCGCGGATTACTGTTGACGCGGCCCACGGCTCGTGGCACAACGTTGATCGTATGGGACCACGGCGTAGTTACAATCGCGTTGGCTTGCAGATAAAACTCTAACCAGGAGGATGTTGTGTACCGTCAAGGCGATGTGCTAATCGAGAAGGTTGCGACGATCCCTGCCGGCGCCGCTGTGGCCCCCAAGGCCGGCCGCTACGTTCTGGCCGAAGGCGAGGCCACAGGCCACGCCCACACCATCGAGGCGCGCTACGGCGAGTTGGTGGAGAAGCGTGGGACGCTCTACCTGCGGCTCACTGCCCCAGCACCGCTCGAGCACCAGGAGCACGCCACCATCACGCTCGAGCCCGGAACGTACCGCGTCACGCGGCAGCGCGAATGGACGGACGCCGATGAGCCCCGCCAAGTCGCCGATTAGTAAACTCAACTCGCTCACTGCCGCGCAAGAGCGGGCGATGCTGGCCTATCGGGACGAATGGCTCGCCTACGGCCGATCGTGCGAGAAGGCAGACCGGACTGTATGCGAAGCCGTCTGGCGGGAGATGTACGCCACGCTCGGATTCCCACCGCCGCGCGTGTTCTGGTGGGACGGTCCAGCAACTTCAACGGTGGCGGCTACGCTATTGGCCAACCTCGGGGCCAACCTCGGGGCCAACCTCGGGGCCAACCTCGGGGCCAACCTCGGGGCCAACCTCGGGGACAACCTCTGGGACAACCTCGGGGACAACCTCGGGGACAACCTCGGGGCCGACCTCGGGGCCGACCTCGGGGCCAACCTCCGGGCCAACCTCCGGGCCGACCTCGGGGCCAACCTCCGGGCCGACCTCGGGGCCAACCTCCGGGACAACCTCGGGGACAACCTCGGGGACAACCTCCGGGCCAACCTCCGGGCCAACCTCCGGGACAACCTCGGGGACAACCTCGGGGACAACCTCCGGGACAACCTCGGGGACAACCTCGGGGACAACCTCGGGGCCAACCTCCGGGCCAACCTCTGGGAAAACCTCTGGGCCAACCTCTGGGACAACCTCCGGGACAACCTCTGGGGAACCCTCCCGTTTTTCTGGGGCCAACATGAGTCGGCCTGGCCCGCTTTCTATGCTTGGCCAGACCAAGCCTTGCGACCCATGTACACCGATGAGCAGCGCCGTCGGTTGGCCTGGTGGATCACGCTCGCCAAGTCTACAGGCTGGTGGCACCCCTACCAAAACATCGTCATGGCGTGCGAGCGCCCGGCACGGCAAGCCATCGACACCGGGGGCCGCTTGCACCACGAAAGTGGTCCAGCTCTACTCTGCCGTGATGGCTGGATGGTCCATGCATGGCATGGAGTCCGCGTGCCCGCCCAGGTGATCGAGCACCCGGAGAAGATCACGCCGCAGGCGATTGACGCCGAAGAAAACGCGGAAGTGCGCCGCGTGATGATCGAACGCTACGGCACCGCACGCTACCTGCTCGATTCTGGCGCCCAGGCCATTCACACCGACGATTACGGCACGCTCTACCGTAAGAGTCGGCCCGACGATTCGGACCTAGTAATGGTCAAGGTGGTGAACGCCACACCCGAGCCAGACGGCTCCTTCAAGGACTATTTCCTGCGCGTGCCGCCCGAGATGGCCACCGCCCGGCAGGCCGTTGCCTGGACGTTCGCCAAGGATCACGCCGAGTACGCCCCGGAGGTCGAGACATGAGGATATATTCGACTATGAGCAAGTGCTACAAGTGTGGACACGACATGCGGCTGCCGGATGGCACGACCATAGTTGGAATGTCGTTCAGCGCCACGCAGGAGGGAGACAACGACGTTAGCACGCTCCAGCCAGCCGTGCCCCGGCACAGAGTCCCGTTTCGCTTTGAGATTTGCTTCTCCTGCATGTTGGAGACATTCGGCATCAAGCCAAACATGGAGCCTTGACCAGAACCACAGCGCTGAAACGACTGCGGAGGCATTACCCGGAGCAGGAGGGTGTGTCCCGATGCTTCGCTCGACGGGGCAACCATTCCCGGCTGTTCAAGCCGGAGTCATGCGTCCTTGGGATTGCGCTCAAGAAAGCCGGGCGCTGGCGCGAAGAGCGATACTGGGTCGCTGCTACATGGGAACTGGCCCTGAGGTCGGCCGCGCGATGAGCCTGCGAGAAGAACTGGCGCTGAGGCTTCAAGATGTCGGCGCCGACGTGCCCACGAACGACCTGGGCGGTATTGACCTCAACACGAAAGAAATCGCCCTAGCTGTTGCCGACGAGTGCATCCGCCAGATGGAGTGGGCACGGAGAGAATGTACGGGCGAACACTGGGAAGGCGATGGCAGAGACGGCACGCGCCACCTTGTTGACAGGTCAGAAGAACCCCTCATCCTCGCGCCAGAAGGCTGGAAGCTGAGATGACCCTACGCCACGAGGTCGAGCAGCACCGCCAGAACAAGCCGTCCCGCCTGGCGCGCGAGATGTCCGCCTACATGCCCTACGACCTGGCGATGGAGATGCTCCTGCGCCACGGCGTGTTCAAGTGGTTCGCCGCACGCCGGGACCTGCTCCGCTTGAAAGATTCCTGGCGTCTGGAACTCCATGCGGCGCGCGGAGTTCGCTGCAATACCCTGGTCCACTGCCGGGAGGCGGTGCGAAAGATTTGCAAGAGCCCGAGGTTGCGGGCTCCCGACCACGATGCCGAAGCCCGGCGGTGGCTGGAACGGAGGACGCGATGCGCGTGAGCGATGGATTACTAGCATCGCTTGACGCTTCACTGGTCGAGAAGATGCGCCTGGATTTGATCGACGCCCGCGCCGAGGTCGCGCGGCTCAGTGAACAAGTCAATCAGGGCGACCTTCGTATGATGTGCTTGCAAGCCGAGCGCGACGCCCTGCGCGCGGGGAGGACGACGTGAACCCATCAGCCATCGTGGCAAGCTGGTGCCTAACGATTGTGATTGGAGCAATCACGCTCTGGATCACAACGATGATCATTCTGCATGTACTAGCAAGAGCATCAGAACTGATCGGGCTCTTGCGCTACAGGAGTAAGCCCCATGAGTGACGCCCGCTACGCCGCCCTGGCCGAGCGCTGCGAGCGGCTGCGGGAGGCGTTGGAAACAGTGTGGGCGGCCATTGGCGACGCCTTATGCTCCGGTAGTGGGATCGAGAAAGCCTACGCGCATGCCGTGCAGCGCGATGTGCAGGCCGCCCTAGCCGACATGCCCGTGGACGCTCTGCGCGCGGGGAGGCCAGGGACGCCAGAGAGGACGACGTGAGAACCGCGTGCGCTGGGACACCCTGTGACGCCTGGAGGATCACATGAGCCCGACCGCACACTGGACGCGCAAGTTGGACAAGCTCGAAGCGTGCCGTGAGGCCGTCGAGTGGGCCGAGCAGCATAAGACGCTTGATGCCGCCTGGGATGCCTGCGAGCGCGGCGATTGGATGCTGTGGCTCATGTTCCAGATAGAGCACCCGGACGCCTCACGCGCTGCGTTCTCGTTCGCCGACCAAGCGTTGCGATACGCCGCGCAGGCGCTTCGATCCGCAGCGGATAGCCACCCTGATACGAAGCACCAGGCCGCGCTGCGTGAGCATGCCGATCGCTTGGACGCCATACCGCCGATCACGGCCCAGACGTGCGGGGTCGCCAGGGCCGCCGCCTGGGCCGCCGGGGCCGCCGCCTGGGACGCCGCCTGGGCCTCCGGGGACGCCGCCTGGGCCGCCAGGGCCGCCAGGGCCGCCGGGGCCGCCGGGGCCGCCGCCTGGGACGCCGCCTGGGCCGCCAGGGCCGCCGGGGCCGCCGGAGCCGCCGCAGACGTCTGCCCCGCCTGGGCCGCCGCCTGGGCCTCCGGGGACGCCGCCTGGGCCGCCAGGGCCGCCGGGGCCGCCAGGGCCGCCGCCTGGGCCGCCGCCTGGGCCTCCGGGGACGCCGCCTGGGCCGCCGGGGACGCCGAGCTCAAGCGCCAAGCCGACTGGCTACGGGAGAACGTAGCCCGCCCGAGCCTGGAGGCCGTCCATGCCTGACGACCGCTACGCCGCCCTCGCGCGGGAGTTTGTTGGTTATTGGTGGCCCGATTTGCCCGGCAGGCACAACGTAGCACCGCCGCTCGCCGCCCTGCTCACGCGCGTCGCCGACGAAGCCCGCGCCGACGCCGACGAGACGCCCTGCGACAACTGCGCCCAGCGCCGGGCGTGGCTCGATGCCGTCTCCGGTGCCCTGCTGGATGCCGGCGCTACGGTGGGCGACGAGACCACCTACGCTGACGCCGTGCGGAGACTCATCCCAGAGGTCTGTGCCGTAGCCCGCGCCCAGGAGCGCGTGCGGATCGTGCGCGAGATGGGGCATCTCGCCGACCCGCCGCTCGATCCGGTCGAGTACTTCCGGCGCGAGTTCAAGCGTGCGGGCGAGGTCGGCCGCGCAGAAGGCGTGCTAGCCGAGCGAGAGCGGTGCGCCAAGGTGGCAGAATCGCACGTCGGGTGGATCGTTAGAAGTAGTCATGGCTCCCTAGAATCGGCGGGAACATGGGCCTCGGCGGCCAATGATGGGGCAGCTCGCCGTATCGCGACCCTGATCCGCGCGGGGAATGAGACACCATGACGCCCGCCGACCGCGCCCGGCTGCGAGCGCTCGCGCAGAAGGCTATGAACGGACCGCCTGGATATGATGACGCGGCGCAGGCCGCGCTGGATGCCGCCTGCGACCCCGCAACGGTGCTCGCCCTGCTCGACATAGCCGACGCGGCGGAAGCGGCGCGGCACCAGGCGAAAGCGATAGCGACAATCGCGCTGTCCGCGTCGTACCCAGCATCCTGCGCGCCGATCATGCTGGCGCTCGACTCGGCCCGAGTAGCAGCGGACGGGATCGTAGCCGGCCTCGACGTGGCGCTGAGAGAGAGGACTAGATCATGAAGAAGCTCTTGCTGCTGATCCCACTGGTCCTGGCAAGCTGTGGAGCCACACTCAGGATCTCTGCCACCGCCCCCACCCAGGACAACGATGGCACCTGCACGCTCCCGCTCTTGATCCCAACCGCCGCCAGCAACCCGGTCCGGGTCCACTTCGCCTGGAGCGGCCCTTCCTCAGGAGAAGACTCAGTCTCTACCACCGCGGGGTCCCCGGTCTCGATCCAGAAACAGGTCCCAGCTGGCACCTACACCGTCCGCGCTTGGGCCACCGACGCCGGCGGAATCGGCTGCGATACCACCATCACCGTCGTCCTCAAATCACCACCCGACAAACCCCGACTCGGACTCCTAGAAGCCATCGACAAGCTCACCTTCTACGCCTGCCTCCTGCTGCCTCCATGGGGCATGCCATGAACGAGGATCCCGTCCTCCGCCTAGTGCTTGGGCTCGGTGCCTTCCTCCTGGCCGTCCTGGCCCTGTGGCTCATAGGAGAAGCCTGGGAGAAGTTCCGTGACCGATGAGCCCCACGCCAAAGCCTGGGACGAGGCCAAAGTGCTCAACTGGTTCTGGGATTGGGCGGAAGACGTCGACGAGGTATTCCCAGCCCGCCCCGAATACCAGCACATCACTCAAGAAGTCAAAGCCACCGTGATTGGGAGGAACAGATGATCCTGATTCTCGGTAACGACCAAGGATGTAGCGGCCACTGGGGTCCCGGCTGCCTCGCAAGCCCCATCTCCAACCCCGACCTATACCACCGCTGCCTCTACAACATCCGCCTCCTCCGTAACGCCTGGAAGCGACTCACCCAACATGACGAAACCCAAACCCCTCTACGCTAGATGCGACTTCTGCGGTAGACCCTTCCTCGCCCCCCGCTGGAACTCCCGTACCTGCTTCTCATGCCACTCCCAAGGTGCCCCAGACCAGTCAGATCCCCACTACAACCCCTCAGACTTCCTCAGGAGCCAACATGAACCTCCAAGAGCAAATCCAGTCCGTGGCCACCGCCCCCCAAACCAACTCCGTCGTCATCGATGACCTCGAACGCGTCTACGGCCCCATCAGCCACCTCGGCTTCATCGGCCAACCTAAAGCCCTCTGCGGATACCTCCTCCAGCCAGACGAAGCCTTTACCCAGGACTTCACCAAAGATACCGGCCCCATCTGCTCCCCCTGCTTCAATGCCCTCTACCAGATCCTGAGTGCCTCATGAGCCAGCAGCCCTTCACAAACGGCCTCTGGTTCCGCCCCCCACGCCTGGTCGAATGCGCCCCAGCCGAATTCTCCCGCCGCTTCCTGTGGACCTGCGAACCCCTCAGAAACCAAATCTTCGGCGCCTCCTACTCCATCTCAGACTTCCTCGTCTATGACCCCCAGCTTGTATCCCAAATCCACTACCAGGCCTGCCTCAGTATGCTCCAACGCGTCATCAACCATGAGTGCCAGGACGAAGCCTCGCCTCTCGATGCCTTCCTCTGGATCCCCAACATCATCAGACACCCAGACGGCTCCTGTACCGTCTCCTGATAGCCCAAGCCCGAACGCGGCTGGCCCCCGAATTCCTCAGGAACTTCAAGAAGCGGGTATCTCCCTCGCACACTTCCTCTGCGGGGGGCTCCCCCCGGCCCCCTCCCAGCCAGCCAGCCGCCCTCCAGCTGCCCTCACTCTGCCTGCATGCACGCCGCCTATCCTCTACAGCAGCAACAACTTACACCGTGCCATTATGGCAAGGCTGGGTCGGGAGATTCCCTCCCCTCCAGCCAACCGCGGGAGCCGTGCCATACATACACTCCCTCTCCCTACTAGGGTGAGGTTCCTTCTATCTGTATATGGCAACCTCACGCGCAGAGCGTCATCATAGCGGCGCCCAATGGCCGACGCGCGATGGGCGTGGGTTCCACACCCTTCCCCGGGGCAAAAGGCCTTGAGCGCTAGTGCGGGATGCAAGGTTCCAGACTGCGGCGCGGGCGTAACCTCTTGATACCGCGTGCGGGCCGGTTTGGCACGGCCTTGGCATTGGCCCTAAGCGCCGCTGGGATGGGCTCGGCGGCGGAAAAGAGCGGAGAAGAAGATGGCGATTCGGCAGGTCATCGTAACGGTTTCTGGGGGCGTCGCGGATGTTCATTCCGCCCCAGACGACATTGAAGTCATCATTGTCGATTACGACAACCTCAACGATGGGGACGGGACTGGGACCGACTCATGCCTTTGCTGGCTTGGCCCTCAGCGCTGCGCCATCTGCGAAGCCGCCGCCGCGGAGGCCCAGCGA
>Ga0209341_10004026_pt1 | contig 13612 bp, 12 predicted proteins | sample RifCSP13_2_FD_184020 | JGI IMG/M metagenome (GOLD analysis project Ga0209341, IMG submission 184020) | Soil microbial communities from Rifle, Colorado - Rifle CSP2_sed 13_2 (SPAdes) (version 2) | ecosystem: Environmental > Terrestrial > Deep subsurface > Rock core/Sediment | place: Rifle...
TTGCCCTCCTCCCACGGCGGGGTCGTGCGGGATGGTGAAGAGATCGGAACCGGCGGACGATTCCGCGAATCCCTTGACCGTACCGGCAACCATCGGCCCTCCGTTTCGCGGGGGGTTGGCGGGAAGAAGATGTTTTCGATTTTCCGAGCCATCATTGCGTAAGTACTTGACCTAAGTCAAGAACGGTAAAATCCCCTCCACGGGATTCGCGGGAGGGAACTTCCTTGCGAGATCCGGAATGTCCCCTGTTCCCTTGGGGAACGGGTCTTTTCCTTTCTCCTGCCCCCCTTCATGAACGTACAATAAAGCCGGTCGTTCTTTTCCCTCCCCGGAGCGGGGAGGGACAAACGGGATTCCATGGACGGGAAACGGGAGGACCGATGAGTTTCACCCATTTCGATGCCAAGGGCCGGGCGGTGATGGTGGACGTGAGCGGCAAGGAGCCGACCTTGCGGGTCGCCACCGCGGGCGCCACCGTGAAAATGAAGCCGAAGACCTTGGCCACGATCCTTGAGGGAAAGGCGGCCAAGGGGGACGTCCTGGCCGTCGCCCGCCTCGCGGGGATCGCGGCCGCGAAAAAGACGCCCGAGCTGATCCCCCTTTCCCACCCGCTCGCCCTCCAGGCGGTGTCCGTCGAGTTCGACGCCGACCCGGCAACCGGGTCGATCCGCGTGAAGGCGTCCGTCAAGGCGTTCGACCGCACCGGCGTCGAAATGGAGGCGATGACCGCCGCGTCGGTCGCGGCGCTGACCGTCTACGACATGTGCAAGGGGATGGACCGGGGGATCACGATCCGAGAGGTGGCCCTTCTGCACAAGGAAGGTGGGAAGAGCGGAACGTACCGGCGGAAGGGAAAACCTTGAAGGCGGGGATTCTCACGGTGAGCGACCGGAGCTCCCGCGGCGAGCGCGAGGACGCGAGCGGACCCGCCCTCAGTCGCTGGCTGGAGAAGCGCGGGGTGAAGACGGGACGCCTCGAGATCGTCCCGGACGAAGGGGATCGGATCGCCGCCGTGCTCAGGAATTGGGCCGACGAGGAGGAGTTCGAACTCATCCTCACCACCGGCGGGACCGGGTTGTCCCCGAGGGACGTCACCCCCGAGGCGACTTTGACGGTCGTGGAACGGACGATCCCGGGTTTCGGGGAGCGGATGCGAAGCAGGAGCCTGGAGAAGACCCCGATGGCGGTCCTGTCGCGCGCCGTCGCCGGCGTGCGGAAACGGTCGCTCATCATCAACCTGCCCGGCAGCCCGAAGGGAGCGGTGGAAAACCTCGAGGCGGTGTGGGACGCGGTTCCCCACGCCGTGGAGAAGATCCGGGGGGACGAGAGCGAATGCGCCCCGCCCCACGTACCCTGACACGGGAGGAGGAAACGATCAGCGGGAGGGGCGCCCCGTCATCGCAGGTTCGCCCACCGCGACCGGGTCGCCCGCCCTCACGGTCCCGCCCCGGACCACGACCGCGAAGATCCCCTCCCGCGGCATGACGCAGTCGCCCGCCTGGAGGTAGATGGAGCAGCGATCGTGGCACTCCTTCCCGATCTTCGTCACCCGGAGGACCGCCTCCCCCACCGCCAACCTCGTCCCGATCGGCAGGGCCGCAAGTTCCACCCCCCGCGTGGTGATGTTTTCGGCGAAGTCTCCGGCCCCCACATCGAGCCCCAGCGCCCGCATCTTCCGGATGCTTTCCTCGGCCAGGAGGCTCACCTGGCGGTCACCCTCCCCCGCGTGGGCGTCGCCGACGATGCCATGGTTCTCCCGAAGCCGTGCCGACTCCGAAGGAATCTTCCGCTCCCCCTTCTTTCCGCTGATGCATACGGCCACGACCGTGCCGGTCATCGATCGGCCTCCCTACCCCCCGACTCTCGCCATGTCGACCGGTTCTCCGCGGCACCCTTCCCGCAGGAAGAGGTGTCCGGAGGGTTTGCCCCCGACGACGGACCGAAGGGTGTTCCGTAACCCTCCTTCGTCGCCTTTCGCAAGGAAAGGTTTCAGATCGACGTCCCGCGTGGAAAAGAGGCACCCCTTGGCGAATCCGTCGGAGGTCACACGGATGCGGTTGCAGTCCCCGCAGAAATGGCAGGAGACCGGGGTGATGATCCCGATCGTCCCGATGGCGCCCTCCATCCGGTAATACCGGGCGGGCCCGCCCAGGTCCTCCCTTTCCAGAGGGGCTAGGCGGTACCTTCCCTGGATCGTTTGCAGGATCTCCTCTCCCGGGACGGTCAGGCCCGGACCGCAATCCTTGCCGTGCAACGGCATCTGCTCGATGAACCGGACCGTCAGGGGCCGGTCGAGGGTAAGAGAGGCGAACCGGACCACCTCGTCGTCGTTGATCCCCTGCATCACCACCGCGTTGATTTTGACGCGAGGAAATCCGTGACCCAGTGCTTTCTCCACGCCTTCGAGCACGAACTCCAGGCGGGCCCCGCCCGTGATCCGTTCGAATCGATCCGGCGCGAGAGAGTCGAGGCTTATGTTCAGGCTCTCCACTCCGGCCCTGCGCAAATCCCCCGCCATCTCCGCCAGGAGAAGGCCGTTGGTGGTCAGGACCAGCTTCTTCAGGCCGGGGATTTCCCCGAGGCGGGAGAGGAGGCTGACGATCCCTTTGCGCAGCAGCGGCTCTCCGCCCGTGACGCGGATCTTCTCGATCCCGACGCCGACCGCCGTGCAGGCCAGGAAAAGCAGGTCTTCGTCGGAAAGAATCTCTTCGGTCCCCGGTCCCGGATCCATCCCTTGCGGCCTGCAATAGCTGCACCGCAGGTTGCACCTGCCGGTGACCGAGAGCCGGAGATAGTTGATCTTTCTTCCGAGGGGGTCGAAAAGACTCATGACCGTCCTTTCGCGTCGATCAGCGCGCGGATACGTTCATCCCGACCGGTTTCCGGGATCCGGACCAGGAAATATATCATGCTTTCCCGAGAAAAACGGTTTTTATGAACCGGACGACGGCATCGGGATCGCGGATGTCAAACTGAGGCACCGAACTTTCCACCCGCTCGTCCGTGGCCACGGCGATCAACCCAGGCGGTGGCGGATCGATCAGGGGTTCCCCGGTGGCTTTCCGGTGGACCTCGATCTTGGGGAACCGGGAGGCCTTGTACCCCTCCGCAAGGATGATGTCCACCCCCTCGACGAACCGCGCAAGGATCGACTCGAGGGGGATCTCTTCCCGGTGAAGCAGGACGACCGCGGTCTTTTCCGGGGAAGAGATCACGGTCGTGTCCGCCCCCGCGGCGGAGAACCGGTAACTGTCCTTCCCGGGGTGATCGATCTCGAAGCGATGCGCATCGTGCTTGACGGCCGCCACCCGGTGCCCGTCCGCCGTAAGGCCCGCGATGACCTTCTCCATGAGGGTCGTCTTCCCCGAGTTTTTCCGCCCGACGAAGCACAGGACGGGGGGGCGCAAGACTTCACCACCCATTTCGCCCCCCCGGATCGATACGGTTATCCCTCTGTTCTCCTATCGCTCTCCAGCCGGTTTCCTGCGGGACTATCCCTTCACCAGATTCACCTTCGTATCGTAGAACGACACGCTCCCGCCCACCGGGTCGAGCATGCAGGTGTTCTTGAGGTAGGGATCCACCCACATGGCGGCGTTGGCGTGGACGCCGGTCCCCCTCCTCGGGTCGCCCTTGACGAGTTTCCCGTCGATCACGACGTCCGCCGCCCCGGTCGCCCAGTGCCCGTGCCCCAGGGTGAACGTGACCACCCCGGGCATGATCGTTTCGGTCGACTTGACCATCCCGATCATGGGCTTCTTCATCCCGTTCCCGAGATCCCAGACCCCCTCCTTGTTCGTCGCCGAAACGACCTTGGCCCGGTCCCCGGTCTTGAGCCCGAGTTTCCCGGCGGTCGCCGGATGGATGAGGAGCTCGTTCTCCGGCTTGATGGCAAGCAGCCAATAGTCCACGACGGTCCGCGACTTGGTCATCAGGATGTCTCTCTGCGTGATCAGGTGCAGGGGGTACCCCTCGGTCAGCCCCTCGTCCTTCGGGGATTTCCCGAGGGCCGACGCGATCGGGATATAGGTCGCGTATCCGGGATTCGATTTCCCGGTGAACGCGTTTTTCGTCCCGGCGGTCTTTTCCTGGTACAGGTTGATGAGCGACTTGTACTGGTTGGCCACGTGGTCGCCCTTGTAGATGTCCTTGTACTCCTGGAAGCGCCCGCCGCGGTTCAGGACGTAGACCACCTTCCGCCAGTTCGCCCCGGCGATCTTCTCCCACCGCCCCGGGTCGAACACGGTCTTCGGAAGGTGCTTGCGCGATTCGAGGAAGAGTTTGAGCTCCGCATCGTCGGCATCGGGAACGGGTTTCCCGTCGGTGGCGACGTTGGCGACCATCCGGATATAGAAATCGTCCGGACGGGTGAAGTCCTGCCCCGGCCCGAACCCGTCCTTGCCGTACCCCTTCATCCCGAGCCGCTCCGCAAGGGCGAGCTGGAGCGCCTCGTAGGAGCAGGGCATCTCCTCCCCGAAGACTTTCACCGTCTCCGGGATCGGGGCGATGACCGGCTGCCGGATCGGCTGGACCTTGACCGGCATGTTGGGGTGGGACCCCTGCATCTCCCACCGTTCCAGGAACGACAGGTCGGGGAAGATGTAGTCGGCGTACATGGACGTGGTCCCGATCAGGATGTCGCTGCAGAAGTAAAGGGGGACCTTCCCCACGTCCATGAGAATCGGGATGTTGGTTTGCCCCGCGGGAAGGGCGTAGACCGGCGTGCACATGTAGGAGAAGAGGGCCTTGATCGGGTACGGGTAGGCGTCGCCGATCGAGGGGACGATCTCCTCGTAGATGTCCGAGGCGAGGGGCCACCAGTTCCGCTTCGCCGGGTAGCCGGAAAAGAGGGACGTCTCCTCGTACTTGACGTCGTGCCGGATCACGCTGATCCCGAACTTCCCGTTCTTCCCCGGGGCCATTTTCGCCAGGGCGAACGGCTGCCCCTCCTTCCCCCCCGTCGTGTTGTAGGTCGACGCTTCGATCATCCCCCCCTTCCAGTCGAAGTTCCCGAGGAGGAGGTTGATCGTCATCGCGGAGAGCACGTTGTAGAAGCCGTTCGTGTGCTGGGCGATCCCCCGGTGGACGTCCACGACCGCCTTTTTCCCGTGGCTCGTCAGCTCCTTCGCGACCGCTTCGATCTCCTTCGCGGGAATCCCGCAGATCCTCGACCACTCGTCCATCGGCTTCGCGTTTGCCGCTTCGGCGACGAGCGTAAGCCCGGATTTCACCTTGACGTCGCCGATCGCCGCGTCGACCAGCAGGTCCCCCGTGACCGGGTTCTTGTCGTCGTTGGGATCGACGGCGACCGGCTTCCCGTCCTTCATCGCCACGAGGTATTCGAAGTCGTGCTCCTTGTCGTCCTTGTCCTTTCTCTTCTCGGGCTGGGCCAGGCCGATCTCGTGGGCCCGCAGGAACTTGCCCGGCTTGCCGTCCTTGTCCATCTTGACGAGGAGGACGGCGTTGGACCAGGTCGGTTCTCCGGCCGCCTTGGCGGCCGCCTTGTTCGCGCATGCCAGGTACTTGGCGTCAACCTTCTTGTTGTTGATGATCCATTGGATGATCCCTGCGAAGAAAGCGCCGTCCTCCCCGGGTTGGATCGGCAGGTACCGGTTCGCCTTCGCCGCCGCCTTGTTGAAGCGGGGATCGACGACGGTCATCTTCGTCTTCCCGCTGACCAGGTTGGGAATGAGCCGCACGTTCCGGTTCGAGGGGCCGTAGTTGGCGTCGAGAAGGTTCGACCCCACGCACAGGATGTATTCGCTGTTCTCGAAGTCCCCCTGCCAGTAGAACTTCTTGCCGCCTCCGAACTTGCTGTATTCGTACTGCTCGCTCATCGCCTTGCAGGTGAAGTAGAGCGACCCCTGGCACACCGTCGTGTGGCCGTGGGTGTTGACCGTCCCGAAGTAGTCCCCGAAGAACCGCGCGGAGAAGTCCCCCCGGCCGCCCTTCTTCCGGCCCCACATGTAGACCATCTGGTTGTTCTTGGGCCCCAGATCCGGGTGGTCCGGGTCGATGAGGTGCGAAAGGTTCGGCGCATGCTTTGCCTTGAATTCCTCGACGGCCTTCTTTTTATCCTTCGCCTTGCCGATCGCTTTCGCGTCCTCGCCCATCTCCTTGGCGATCTTCGGGTCGCGGAGCGCATAGATCTCCTTGAGCCCGGTCACCTCACGGCTCTCCTCCCCCGGCACGTGGCGGAAGAGCTTCCCGCCACCGACGATCTCGTCGACCGCCCGGTCGAAGGGGACCGTCATCCATTTCCCCTCGCCCCGCTTCCCGGCCCTCTTGATGACCTTCGTGATCCGGTACGGGTCGTAGACGCTCTGGAGTCCCGCCTGCCCCTTGGGACAGATCGCCATGTCGACCTTGTTCAATTCGGACGGAGAAGTCCCGTACGGGGCATGGGGGACCGAAACGAAGGGATTGTACGGGCTCCCGTCGATCTTCAGGGCCACGGCGCTGCCGTTCTTCCGGAAGAACTTGACCTTGATGCCGCAGCCGGTATTGCATTGGAGGCAGACGGTATGGAGCGTGTTTTCCGCCCTGACCAGCTCGTACTCCTCCTCGGGGGTGAGTTGCCCCGCCTCGGCCCGGCGCATCAGGTCCGTGGCCCATTCGAGCTGCGAGGCGAGGACCGTGCCCCCGAGAACCGCGGTGCACTTCAGGAAATCCCTCCGGTTTATGCCGTCCCGGCGATTCTTTTTCTCTTCCATCTCTTCACCTCGACTACGGCAGGATGTAGTAGACCCTGGGTTTGGTCTTCGATTCCCCGGCAAACGACGGGGTGGTCCCCGGGTAGCCGATCTTCCCGGCGATGTCCGACGGGCTCCGGTCCTTCAGGTCCGCGTCCTTGAGCTTCGCCTGCCCCTTCGACGACACCTCGGCCAGCACCGTGACCTTGTTCTCCTTGATCATCTTGTGGATCAGGCTCTTTGTATCTTCGGGATCCCCGAAGTAGTTCGCCCGGCAGATGCAGGTGCTCACGCACATCGGGACCATGCCGTTCTTCAGCCGGTGATAGCAGAAATGGCACTTTCGGGCATTCCCGCAGGGGGTATGAAACTTCTCGCGGGGCCATTTCCGGCCGTACTCCCAGGTGGGGGACTTCTCGTACTCCTCCACTCTGGGAGTGCCCTCGGTGTGGAGGCTGCCCGCGTCCAGGGTCCGTGCCTTGTACGGGCAGGCGATCACGCAGCGCCCGCAGCCGACGCACTGCCCGTAATTGATCATGACGATGCCGGCGCTTTTCCCCTTCGTGCTCTTCCAGGTCGCCTTCCCCTCCCCCTTGTTGGGGCACGCGTCCACGCAGGGAGGGTTGTCGCACTGCTGACAGGGTCTTGGCGTGAACCGTCTCTTGACGTCGGGAAACGAGCCCGATTCCTCCTCGTAGACCGGCCGGTAGACGACGCCCGGCGGGCTTTTCTGTTCGGCCACGCAGCCCGCCATGCACGACTTGCACGCCGTGCAGCGCCGAAGATCGATGAGCATCGCCCATTTGCCGTCGGGGGATGCCAGAGCTCTCTGGATATCTTCCTGGATGACGGTCAGTTCGTCCCTTCCCTCGAACATTTACTTCACCTCCTTCGTGTGGCACTGATTGCAGCTCCCCTTCACGGAGAACGCCGTCTTCCCGTTGTGGCAGGAACCGCAGGAAGCCCCCTTTCCCATCTGGGACATGGTAGCGGTCTTGCGCTTCTCCTTCGTCACGTACAAGGAGGCGTGGCATGCCGTGCAGGGAAGGCCCGACTTCTCGACGTGCGCGTCGTGGCGGAAGGTGACGTTGCCGATTTTCTTGACCTCATAGACGATGTCGCCTCCGCCGACCCGTGCGTATCCGGCCGATGTCACGGCGACGAGGAGCGCAAGCACGATCATTGCCCTATTCATGACCCATCCTCCTCCCTTGATCTCGCCTTACCTCATTTCGTATTGGGGTAGAGAAGAAATGCTCGAGGGGCGCTTTTTCTCTTGGGATACGACAAGGGAAGTCCGGATGCATGTCGACCTCTCCCATTCCCTAAAAAATGTTGCCAATCAGGAACTTACATAAACAAAAATCGTGTAGCAAATGTAGGAAAATAAACCGATCTTTTGATATTTTGAACATCAACCTACCTTCGATATCCGGAGAATGCAAGATTTTTTTCCCAGATTTTTTCCCTGCCGCCGGGAACCGCCAGCCGTCCTTCCCGGGGTGGTCGGTCTCGAAGCGGGGAGCGTCTTTCCTGCCGGGGGGCAAATGTTCGGTTCCCATGATCCACCCCGTTGTTGATACAATGTTTCCCCTATTTCCCGCACCTCGACAAGGAGAATGGTGAGGATCGTGGCGATCACTTACGAGGAGGCGCTTGCCTCGGTACTGCCCTTCGTCCGCACCCAGGATGTCCGCGAGGTTCCCCTCCCGGACGTCGCCGGCGAGATCCTCGCCCGGGAGGTGATCGCGGACCGGAACATTCCGCCATTTCCCCGCGCGGCGATGGACGGGTTCGCCGTCGTCTGGACGGGGAAAGAAACTGAACGAACGTACCGGGTGGTGGGATCGGTCAACCCGGGCACCGTGTGGAGCGGCGACGCCACCGAGGCGGGCTGCGTCAGGATCATGACCGGGGCGATGGTCCCGGCGCCGTTCGACACGGTGATCCAGGTCGAGCACGCACAAGTCGACCGAGGGGGATCCGTTCGCTTCCAAACCCCGGCCAGCCGCGGGCAAAACATCGCACGGGAGGGGGAAGACGTCCTCCGGGGTGCGGTCCTCATTCCCTCGGGAACGTTTCTTTCCGCCCATCATGTCGCTACGCTTTCCTCCGTCGGCGGGTGGGAGGTCCCGGTCTACAGGCGCCCGACCGTCGCGGTCCTTTCGACCGGCGACGAGCTGGTCGAACCGTGGGAGGGGGCCGAAGGCCCCATGATCCGCAACAGCAACGCCCATTTTCTCCTCGCCGCGCTCAACGGTCTCGGCTTCCGGAAGGTCCGGTACCTGGGGATCGTAAAGGACGACAGGGAAACCATCACGGCGAAGATCCGCGAGGGACTCGCCTGCGACTTTCTCCTCCTCTCGGGCGGCGTATCCGTGGGGGACGTGGACATCGTGCCCGATTGCCTTGCCGCCTGCGGGGTCCGGAAGATCCTGCACAAGATCGCCGTCAAGCCGGGGAAGCCGATCTTCGCGGGCGAGTCTCCCGGCGGGGGGATCGTGGTCGGCCTGCCCGGAAATCCCGTGGCGGTGATGGTCCATTTCTCCCTGTTCATCCGGCCGCTGCTGCTCAAAGCATCCGGTGCGACGGATTGCTTCCCGAAACCGATCCTCCTCCCCCTCGCGGAAGGAGCGGTCAACAAGAGCGGGGGAAAAAAGTTCTCCATCGGCCGACTCGAGAAAATAGGCGGGGAAACCCGGGTGGTGGAGATCCCCTCCCACGGATCGGGCGATTTCGTCTCCGCCTGCCTCGCGGAGGGAGTGTTCGAGATCCCCCTGGGGACTTCGCACCTCCCCGCGGGAGAGATCGTCCGGTTCTATCCCATCTGGGGGAATTTCCTCTCGCATGAAGGGTGAGGCCGCTTCCCCGGGATTCCGGTTCACCCGCGAGGAGATTTCCGGCTCCCTGGGAGACCTGGGGACGTTCCTTCCGCTCACCCTCGGGTACATCGCCCAATGCGGCCTGTCCCCCGCCCCCGTCTTCTTCTTCGCGGGACTGTGGAACGTCGTGACCGGTTTCCTCTTCCGGCTGCCGATCCCGGTGCAGCCGATGAAGGCCATTGCTGCGGTGGCGATCGCGGAGGGGATGACGCCGGGGGAAATCGCGGCGGCGGGCATCCTCATGGGCGGGATGGTCTTCCTCATCGGGATCTTTCCCGGCGCCGGCCGGCTCCTTTCCCTTACCCCCAGGCCCGTCGTCCGGGGAATCCAGCTCGGCATCGGGCTCAAGCTTCTTCTGACAGGGGTGCAGACCATGCTTCCCCTCCCGATGATCGGATGGGACAGCCTCCTGGTCGGCGGGGTAGCCGTGACCCTGATCGTCCTGTCCTATTTCCGGCGAAAGGTGCCCGCGGCGCTCATCCTGTTCCTGCTCGGGTTCCTCCTGCTTGGGATCTCCCGGCCCGGGCTGTTCGGGAACATGGCGCTTCAGGCATGGGCCCCCGGGGTCATCATCCCATCCGCGGGAGACTGGTGGCGCGGATTCACGAGGGGGGCGATCGCCCAGATCCCGCTCACGCTGCTCAACTCCGTCGTGGCCGTCTGCGCCCTCTCCGGGGACCTGTTCCCCGGGAGAAAGATCCCCGAGGCGAAGATGGCGCAGAGCGTCGGGATCATGAACCTGATCTCGTGCTGGTTCGGCGGGATGCCCGTGTGCCATGGCGCCGGGGGCCTTGCGGGCCAGTATCATTTCGGGGCGAGGACGGGCGGCTCCGTCGTGTTCCTTGGGGGAATGAAAATGGCCGTGGGGGTTGCCGCGGCGACGGCGCTGCTGGTCCCCCTCCAGAACTTCCCGCAAAGCATCCTCGGGGCGCTTCTCGTCTTTGCGGGGCTGGAACTGTCCCTCCCCGCACGCGACCTTCCCGGCAGGGAGGATTTCCTGGTGGCGCTGCTCACCGCGGGACTGATCCTGTCCGTGAACGTCACGGCCGGGTTTCTGGCGGGCATCCTCTTCTGGGCGATCTTCAACGGCAAGAAGAAAGGCGAGCTTCCGAGCAAGGGATAACCGGTGCACCGCATCCCGAACATATCGGCCGCCATCCTGGCCGGGGGAGGCTCCCGCCGGATGGGCAGAAACAAGGCGCTCCTTTCGTTCCGGGGCAGACCGCTGGTCACCCGGGTATACGAAATCCTGCGACCCCTGTTCGAGGATATTTTCCTGGTCACCAACGACCCCGGCCCTTTCGACTTCGTCCCCTGCCCGAAAATACCCGACCGGGTCCCGGGAAAGGGGCCGATCTCCGGGGTGGACGCCGCCCTGCGACACAGCCGAAATCCGTACGTTCTCGTCGTCGGTTGCGATGCACCGTTTCTTTCCCCCTCCCTATTGGAACTGCTGGCGGGAAAAACGGAGGAGGCCGAACTGGTGATCCCCTGCGGTCCCCACGGCCCCGAGCCTCTCTGCGCCGTTTACGGAAAGGAGTGCCTGCCGCTCATCGAGGAATCGCTACGGAAAGGCGACTTTTCGCTTATGGCGCTCATCGGCCGTTTGCGGACGCGGGAAATTCCTGCGGAAGAAGTCGCCGGGGTCGATCCGGGCTTTCGCTCCTTCATGAACATCAACACGCCCGGGGATTTCCGGATGCTTTCCGACCACGACCAATAGGGGACGTTGCGGCCCCGCGGAATCGATCAGTGGAAGGCCGCACCGGCCTCCAGGGAGTCCAAAAGATCGAGGGCTTTTTGTATTTCCGGCCTCCGGTCGGAGGCGTTGCCCACCAGCCCCTCGAGGGTGGCCAGCTCATTGGCCAGGAACGCCATCGACTGGCGGGCAAGGCCGTCGATCGAGGCGTTGACGGCGTCGGCCCATTGCGCGGCCAGGCGCGAGAGGTTCTTCTCCACCTCCCAGGGGATCCGCCGGAGGAAATGGCGCCGGACCAGCGGCCGGAAGATCCCCATCGGGATGAGGAACCAGAGCAGCTCGACGCCGGTGTCGAACGTCCTGCCCGTCCGGATGTCGGGCCGAGAGGGCTCTTCGACCTCGGCGTGGAAGTTGGCCCCCTCGAAGGAGAGACCAAGGGCGCGCTCGATCTCCTTCGCAAGCCTGTCCTGGAAGGCGCGCACGGTGCGGGCAATGCTCGATCGGGCCTTGAAAAGAAATCCCGACAGCTGTTCCCCTTCGGCGGCCGAGATCCCCGTCAGTTCCTCCTCCAGGGTAGCGGCCAGCCACCCCTGGAACTCCCGCGTCGTCTTCGCGAGATTCCCCTTCCAGCCTTCCATCCTCTCCGGAAGCGCGCTGCTCAACCGGCCGGACACGTTCGATTGATAGGAATGGAACCGTTCCCCGGCAGCCGTGCGCACCCGGGATTTCATGTCCCGGGAAAAGAGCGACATCTCGCTTCGGACCGCCCCGAGATCGTGATGCTCCCGCATCAGGACCTCCTTCAGGTCCGAACGAGCCTGTTCGTCGGCGGCCGCGGCGGCAAGCGAAAGGCGGAGATAGGCGCGGCAGCCCGCAGCCAGCGACCGGATCTTGTGGTTCACGATCTCGTCGAACTTCTCCTCCCGCCGCTCGACGACCCGGCGGAGCAGGTACTCCCGCGCCAGGTCCCGGAAGGTTTCGTAGCCCGGCATGACGGAATACGGAAGGATGGGGATCTCTCTCCCGGTATGGTACGCAGCCTGCCGCCGGGTGAACTCGACGACCGCGTCGAGCTGGCTCTCGCTCACCAGGTCCGCCTTCGTCAGGAGGATCGCCGCCTCCGGAGTGTTCCGGAAAATCTCCTCGAGAAGCTTCCGGTCCTGCCCGGAGAAGGGATGGTTGACGCTCACCGCGAGGAGGGCCCCGCCCACCCGGGGAAGCCATTCCAGGGAGGTAAGCGTGTTGTGCGCGAAGATGCTTCCCAGGCCCGGCGTATCGACGAAGCGGACGCCGGGAAACTCCGCGAGGGAGGAGAGCGACACCTCGACGATCGAGACCTTTTTTTCGTTCCCCGGATTGCGCTTCTCGGTCACGAACTCGGCCAACCGGTCCACCGGAATCTCCTCGTCCCCGCCCCCCATGCGGTGAACGACGGCCCGGTCGGCCGGCCCGAAGCCGATCCTCGTGACGACGGCGGTCGCCGGAAGGACGTCCACCGGCATGGCCTCCCTCCCGATCAGGCAGTTCAGAAACGAGCTCTTGCCCGCCTTGAACTGTCCGAGGACGGCGATGTCGACCACGCCGCCGCTTCGAAGGGTCTCGGACGCGGCCGCAACCTGCGGGGCAAGGGAGTCGATGTGAAATTCCTCGCAGATGTCACCGATCGCATCCAGGCGGGTTTTTTGAGAAACATCGTCTCTCATCCGGTCATTTCCCCGTAAAAAAAACTCCCGCGAAGGGATCCGTCGCAGGAGTCATCAGCCGTCGGAAGGACAGGCGGTTTTTTCGGCGAACTCCATCGCCTATTTTCCTGCAGGATAGCATCCCCGAAAGGGGCGCTCAACACTTTCCCGGGCACACTTTCCCGGGCGGACGGGGGACGGATCGATCGGAAATGGAAATATCCGTCCTCCCTTGTCATAATGGGCGAGCCGCACGCGGTCACCGCAACCGCGACCCCGTCTTCCGCATCCGGTACGGGGGCCGGCAAAGGAGGGAGCGCAATGAGCACGAACGGGATGGGAGGGATGGGCTGGAAGCGGGACCTGCCGGACGTCAGGGACTACACGTCCGATGCGACGGACGTGGCGCGGGTCCTGGACCGATCGAAACCGCTCAAGGCGGCCGCCAGACGTCTTCCCCGCACGGTCGACCTGCGGGAATGGTGTTCTCCCGTCGAGGACCAGGGGAGTCTCGGGTCGTGCACGGCGAACGCGGGGATCGGCCTGCTCGAATATTTCCAGCGCCGGGCGTTCGGCAGGCACCTCGACGGCTCGCGGCTCTTCCTCTACAAGGTGACGAGGGCCCTCCTCGGGTGGACGGGGGACCAGGGAGCCTAC
>Ga0209341_10004027_pt1 | contig 13611 bp, 17 predicted proteins | sample RifCSP13_2_FD_184020 | JGI IMG/M metagenome (GOLD analysis project Ga0209341, IMG submission 184020) | Soil microbial communities from Rifle, Colorado - Rifle CSP2_sed 13_2 (SPAdes) (version 2) | ecosystem: Environmental > Terrestrial > Deep subsurface > Rock core/Sediment | place: Rifle...
GATTGTAGACATGAACGAGCTATGCCTGACCTGTCGTCGTGGATAGTCGCAGTTCCAGCCTCCATCCTCCTGCTGGTGCTCAGGCATCCACTCGATAGCCTTACGGACCCGAGGGTCTTCCCCATATCCGAAAACTATCAGAGTCCGGATCATGTTCCCCGTCAGACAAGGCTCTTCTTCCATCTTCACCTTCTTCTCCCGGTTGCTCGGACAGGAGAACGCCCCGTTATCCATCTGGTGAAGGCCCAAGAACCACTCGCATGCCGCCTTGACCTGCGGCTTCTGTGCCACTCCCATCTCCCCTAGAAGGGTTAGCGGCCATACAGTTGCGGTAAACTTGGGCCTGTAGCACGTATTCTCCGGGGGCCAGTAGCCCTCACTTGTTTGGACGCTGAGGAGCTTCTTGACGGGCTGGTATGATGGGATTTTCTTCCTCGTGGATACGACTTCTTTGCTGTCAGATGGATGTTGGAGAATATCTGTCAGGGTGTGGAGTCTGACCGGTGGGTCTTCCGGCTCAAGGAGCCAGCCTAAAGCTTCAGCCTTCAATTAGGAACATCGATTCGAATTGTTGCGTGAATTATCAAGGTTCCTGTCGCTGAACATTCAGAACCTTGACGCCTCTGTTGGCCTCGATAGGCAACATGGGAGGAAAAGCAGGTTGAAAAGGGAATGGGGAAAGGTCTTGCTAACGAGGGAGCACCGCTTTCCAATGGAGGTTGATTCCTGATGCCTGAAATTCGACCGGGTTGCTGACATCTATAATGTTACGAGAAAACGGTCCGATGAAACGATGGGACCCGCGATAGAAGCGGTAGAGACAGGATTTGAGATGTTGAACCTAGTGTCGAGAAGGGCTTGAGTATCTGACTAGAGCTAAGCAGGATGGTATTGGCGGAGTTTCGGGTCTTTAGTCGACAGTTTGGTCCTTCTTGTCGTTGTCTTGCCGGCGGGCCCACGGTGGGTTCGTCTCCCATGCGGGTTTCATTTCGCGAGCCTTGTCCTTGTTGAGGACTATCTGTTTCAGTTCCGCAACCTCCTTTTCCAAAGACTCTAGGGTCATGCTTCGAAGAACCTGGTCCTTATACCATAACAGCTGGCCGGCGAGCTTCACCCACCTAGCGCGTTCCTTGGACGCGGTGTAGTGCGATTTCGCCCGCTTCCTTGCCTCCTCGATAAGCTCCCTTAGAGTCTCTAGATGCTGGGCTCTCTCGGCCTGGCGAAACCTAACCACTTCCTCGTATTGAGGTGTTCTCTCAGTTGACAGCTATCTCCGCCGTGCCAGTCGAATGGGCAGAGAGTTGGATATTGCTCTGAGAGATGGCAGAGCGGAAAAGTGAAACTAAGACCCTGTCGCCCTCTTCAGAGCTAGGCGCCACTCAGCTTTCGAGGTGTGCTAAACTCTATGCTATCTCCGTCACGAAGGTCCAACGACTGCCGTAGGTTATGAGTGCTGATGAGTTCGACTTGGTTTCGAGGATAGTCAGGTTCGTCGCCTTGAAAGACGAAGCCTGGGAAATGTCCTGCGATAAGAACCTCTGCGAAGTGCAGACCCTTTCGTTCGGGCACTCCCGGCATCTTGCCCGGCTGGAAGCCCAGCTCTTTCACGGTGACGTACCGGTTTAGGGTGCCGTTGAAACGTTTCGGAAGCCTGACGTTTAGTGTTCCGGGGACAATGTTCATGCCGAGTGTCCGGCTGATGATTTCTTGTAGCTGGGATGTCGACATGAGCGGGGCGGCGAATCCGCGACCCTTCACCACAACTCCCGTAAAACTAGTCATCATGGACTGTGAAGACGGTTCTTTGCGCCTGCGAAATGATGGAAGCGAGATTCTCAAGTTCAGACCCTGGAGAGTTTCCGCTAGAGCGGACAGTCGTCCTTCCATTTTCAGCTTTCGAAATGCAAACACTTGAGTTTTCCGGATAAACCAAGGGTCCTCACGGCAGGGCGTATTGTCCCAAACCCCTATATTGCCAGCGCTCTCCCGCAGCTAGAAGAAGCTGGGAACCTACTTGGTCGTAGCAGAATTGAATGCTGCTCTTGCCTGGCTCCACATCCTCGCTGCCATAGGCTGGATGGGAACGGCCATGTTTCTGGTCATGGTTCTCACCCCGTCCATGCGAGCACTCTCCCCCAGTTCGCGACGTGACTTGATTCTGAAGCTGTTCCCAAGGTTCATCAGGTACGTTACAGTATTCGCGACCCTCACCCTCGTCGCGGGGATTCTATTGGCCTTCGGACATGCTGGGTCAAGTTTGGAGTCGCTCTCGCCCACTACAACATGGGGACTCATGATTACCGTCGGAGCCTCTCTTGCACTGGTGGCGTATGCACTAGCTCTTGGAGTGGGCCTCCGGTCAGCACGGAAGATTGTGAGAATTCTGAACGCCCAGCAGGACCCACAACAGGCACCGCCTCCAGAAATAGCGCAGCTTCAGGGACGAATGAGGGTGACCGCGACCACGGTCATAATTCTGCTGATGCTCTCTCTAGTGTTTATGGTCGCGGCGTCAAGACTCCCACAATTATGAGATTTTCTCGCTAATCTCCATCGCGTCCTTTTCTGTTGTCGAGAACTCCAGTAGCGTCTCAACGGTTCTGCTCTTGTAAGGTCCCGTTCTCCTCACATAGTCAAGAAAGTCGGGCATTTCGTCTTTGAAGATTCCAACATTGTCAGCCACGACCACGCTGCCCTTAGGCAGCTTCTTCTCGACGGCTCTGAGGTATGCAAGGTACTGGCTTTTGTTCGCGTCTAGGAAGACCATGTAAGGGTTCCTGAAGCTTTGGAAGAACCTTCATGGCGTCCCCTTCAATGACCCTGATTCTAGCTTCCAGCCCGGCACGTTTCACGTTGTTCATCGTCGTCCTCGCATTTTCGGGATTCATCTCGACAGTGGTCACTGTTGCCTCTGGGGCGTTCTTTGTCATGAGAATGGCAGAATACCCGTACAGGGCGCCGACTTCTAGGATTCGCGAAGGCTTCTTGTCTCGTACAACCTTGGCCAGTATCTTTCCTTTCACAGGTCCGATTGAAGGTATGAAGGACCGCTGGCCCATTTCCTCGATCTCACGCAGTACCTTGTCAGCAGGGTTCATTGGGCTCCACCAGCTCTAGCCTAGTGCCGTTGACGTTGTGTAAAAAGCTCAATCATCAGAGCGGAATGGGTGCGGGCGAACCCGTATTCCAGTTCAACGCTTAGCTCCCTGCGTAAGTCCTCGCTGTTGCATCTTTCCTATAGGACTCTAGAGATGAGGTAGCACGGGTTCAATACTCCGCACACCCATCTCTCTCCAGAGAAGAGGAAAGGATAGCGATGCAACTACGGGTCCTAAAGGGAAAAATCCACCGTGCACGAGTAACGGGCTCGGACCTAAACTATGAGGGAAGCATCGAGATAGACTCTTCCCTGATGGAGGCAACGGGCATTCTTCCTTACGAGGAGGTTCAGATATGGAGCCTGACGAACGGTGAGAGATGGACTACCTACGCGCTACCTGCCAAGAGTGGCAGCGGAACCATCGCGGTCAACGGTGCTGCGGCCCGAAAAGCCCAGGTCGAGGACGAACTCATCATCAGCACTTTCGCTACGGTCAGCCAGAAGGAAGCGGTTGGCTGGAAGCCCAGTATCATTCACCTGGATGAAAAGAACCGTCTGCGGCCTCTGGCCAGAATTCTGAAGCATTAAGACCGAAAGTACCCAATCTCTCTATTGTCGGAGAACCCCGACCGAGAAATGCGGGATTCACCGCACCATAGTTCTGACTTTTGCCTGTTTTGCCGGGAATCAGCTTCGCTAGGACACGGCTCTCCAAACGGACGTTAGAGACGAGGACTGAGATGCTGGAGGAGCTAGAGAAGAACTCTTGCTCCGGTAGCGAATGACGGTGTAGACAAGGGCCAAGGTTGCGGCTATTGTTGCCACGATTCCTAGTATGATCAGAGTGGGATCGGACGATGTGGAGCCGGGTGATTGAATATCGTAGGTGTGGATTCCATCAGAGGAGGTGAGGTAGAGTCTACCGTTAGGTCCCATCTCAACCGCGATTATCCCTCCGCTCTGCGTATAGACTTGATTCATGGAGACCACCGAGCCGCTTGAGGAGAGTTCGAGGCGAATGAGGTTACCTGTGTTCCCTGTGTTCCACTCGCCAAAGACGTAGACATTCGGTGCTACTGTGGCGATGCCGGTCGGTGTGACGACCGGGTTGAGGTCCACGATCGGGTCTGTGAAGGAGAGGTTGTTACACACGCCGGAGCAGGTCGGCCAGCCATAGTTTGCACCCTTCACAATGATGTTGATTTCATCGTGGCTGCCGGGGCCGGCTTCTGTGGCGATGAGCCTGCTGTTTGAGGCATCGAAGTCGAAACCGAAGGCGTTGCGTATGCCCCAAGCATATACTAGGCTTCCAGGGAAGGGGTTGTCGGTGGGCACTGAACCGTCCGGGTTCATGCGGAGCATCTTACCGTCTGTTGACGACTGGTTCTGTGCCTGCTGTCCCTGGTGAAATTCGCCAACCTGGGCGTAGAGCTTGCCGTCGGGTCCGAACTTGATGTAGCCCCCGTTGTGATAGATCGTGCCTGGTGCAGAACTGGTGACGTCGAAGAGGTCAAACGGACTGGTTCCCGCGTTGCCTGTGGCAGTGTAGCGGCGAATGCGGCCATGTGTGTAGGATTGGCTGTCACGATAATTGAAGTAGACGTAGACGTAGCCGTTGGAGGCAAAAGCCGGGTCCAAGGCTATGCCTAAGAGTCCTGCCTCGCCCCCCGTGAAGATGGGCGAGATGGCGGCGAATGGCGTCGATAGTAGCGTTCCGTTCTGAAGGACAATGCGAATGTTACCTGTATTCTTCTCGTTGAAGAAGATACGTCCATCCGGCGCAAACTCCAGGGAGACCGGAAAGTCGAGATCAGTGAAGAGGGTTGTCACGGGGGAGGAGGATGCCTGAAGCTGTGAAAGCATCCAAGGGCCGAACACTAGCAAAATCAGACAGATAGTTTTCACGGTCAACTTCACAGACAGAACAGTGGGCAGGGTGTAGAACAACCGTCGTGCAATGAATCCTCAGGGAGGAGTTGGAAAAGGCTTGTGGAGCTCTCCCGGTCGCAGATTACGACACATCCCCTTCGAACCACATCTACTTGAGTGGGCTTGCAGAACTCGAAGTGTCAAGAAAGAACATCTGCCTCAACCGCGGATAACCGGAAACTAGTTCTGTTTCTTTCCAGATGCCAAGAAGATCGGAATCTCGATCTGCTGACCCTCCTTGGCCGTGGTGCAACATGTGCTCAGAGTTTCGACTTTGAGTTCCGAAATCCCGGCCCTGTGAAGCATCTCAGTTACACTGTCCATGCTAAACCCCAGCCATAGGTCCGCTTTCTCGGTCCTGAGAAACTCGTGCTGGTGCTCTTGCATGTCGGCGAATACGACTCTTCCTCCCGGTCTTAGGACCCTGGTCATTTCGCGAATGGCTTTCTCGGGGTCCGGGCAGTGGTGCAGAAACATGTTTCCGACAACAGCGTCTACTGAGCTGTCGCCCAGGGGTATGCGTTCGACGCTTCCAATCTTGAACTCCACGTTCCTGCCCGCAAGTTTGTTAATCGCTTCGTCGGTCATGGATTTTGACAGGTCGAGTGCGATGACCTTTCCCGCTGCCTTGGAGGCAGCTTCTGTGAGGAACCCGGTTCCCGCCCCAACGTCCAGCACTATGTCTCCCGGCCCTATCGTGGCGGCGCTAACTATTGCGTCCCGGACCTCGTCGCCGTAGAGCGCTTTTCTCATGCTGTCCCATTCAGAGGACACTTGCTCGAAGTAGTCTCTGACCCTGCGGGACATTAATCGGAATCTTGCTGGACACTAGTTAAAGACGCGCTCGAGGGACACGCAGAAGGGTGCATAGAGGGAGCTACTTCCACCCTCGAGGCGAGACCTTCTCCACGGACGAACCCTAGCAAAGGGGCAGCGCTCGGAAGTGCATGTGTCAGCAACACATTGTGTACGTCCGTTTCAAGAACACCATGTCAACGACCTCGCTACGGAAAACCCATGATTTCTCTTCTTGAAACCAAGAAACGGCTTCTCGCACTGGTGCTCGCAGGCATCGCGATCTCAGCAGCACTTGCCTTCCTCTCCCCTGGCCTGACACAAGCTGCGTATGTGCCTCAGACCAGAACAATGACTCTCATAGTTCAGACTGTCCAGATCGAAATCTTTCCCAGCAAGACCATCACTTTCTGGAGCTACAACGGGACCGTTCCAGGGCCAACAATACGAGCTTTTGTCGGCGACACCCTACGCATAACGTTGCAGAATCAGCACACCATGAAACACAGCATCCACGTTCACGGTCTGACTTTCAACATCACGTCTGACGGGTCTCAAGGGGACCCTGGAAAGTCCGACCTTGGAATAATCGACCCAGGCCAACAGTACACTTACAGCTACAAGCTGGGACGGGCGGGGATCTTTGCCTACCACTGCCACTCCAGCGACAGGTACGAGCCCTCAGTCCACATGCAACAAGGCCTCTACGGAGCCATAATTGTCGAAGACCCGACTAATCCTCTACCCACACCGGCGAGAGAACAGGTCCTCTTCCTGGGCGAGGCGTACGGCCAAGTTTCCTTCTCCATGGCCCACGGATGCGCTTACTGTTACGGGAACTCCAAGTATTTCACCATCAACGCTAGGTCGATGCCCTACACGCCTACGATAACCGCTCGTCCGGGAGAACTCGTCCGACTCTATCTGATCAATATCGGAAACGACATCCACAGCTTCCATCTCCACGGCCACGCAATGTACACGTGGGAAATCATCAACGGACAGTGGGCCTCTATCTTCGTCGAGAACGATAATGTTCCATTCATACCCCTAGAAACCGCCATCGTTGATGTCACAGCCGGAAGCCCTGGGAAGTGGCTGTACCATTGCCATGTCGAACCTCACGGGGACAGCGGTATGATGGGAATATTCGAGGTCCAATCCCCGACCATGGCCCCTCTCCAACTGTACGGTCCAGCCAACCTAGTCTCACAACTCGACGGGAATCTGAATGTGGTCAATAGGCCCGAAACAGCAGACTGTGCGTCAGGCGACTGCGGCACGAGTGAATGTGCAGACGGAGACTGTTCAGGAAACAACGATTGCTCCTCGGGTGGTTGCGGACAAACAGGTGGTGGCTAGCAATATGCTGCCAGCTCTGAACTCCGTCTCTCTTCACAAAGTCTCAGAGCTGAACATGCTAGCCCTTGGCCTTGTTTTCCTGGCCGCATCAGGGCCCCTCGGAATAATCTTCCCAAAGCCCACCGAATCGGCCTACACGCCCCAGACCCTATCTGCCACCCTCATTGTACAGACTGCTCCTATCGAAGTATCGCCGGGAAACACCATCACCATGTGGACCTACAACGGAACCGTGCCAGGACCCCTACTGCGAGCTAATGTCGGAGACACATTGCTTGTCACTCTCAAGAACCAGCACACCCTGAAGCACAGCCTACACGTCCACGGCCTCTCCCACGACATAGCCTCCGACGGATCTCAGGGAGACCCCGGAATATCCGACCTTGGTATAATCAGCCTTGGTCAGCAGTACACGTACACCTTCACCGCGGAGCGGCCCGGCCTATACGCTTACCACTGCCACTCTGATGACACATACGAGCCCTCAGTACATGTCCAGCAGGGGCTCTACGGAGCGATCATAGTCAACGATCCGGCCAAACCCCTACCAACACCCAATCGTGAGTATGTCCTGTTTCTCGGTGAAGCCTACGGCCAAGTCTCGTTCTCCATGTTCCATGGCTGCGCGTACTGTTTTGGCAACTCCAAGTTCTTCACAATCAATGCTAGACAAATGCCCCTCACCCCAACGCTAACAGCCACGCCGGGGGAGCTGGTCAGAATATACCTGATCAACGTGGGAAATGACATTCACAGCTTCCACCTGCACGGCCACCAGATGAGCAGATGGAGAGTCATCAACGGTGAATGGGCGTCGGTCGTGGTAAGGAATGACAACAAGGGTTTCGTGCCCATGGAAGCAGCGATAGTCGATATCAGAGCGCAGAGTCCAGGGAGATGGCTCTACCACTGCCACGTCGAACCGCACGCAGACACTGGAATGATGGGAGTGTTCGAAGTACTCGGAGGTCCCGCCGCGATAAGAGACCTCTCGATCAAATCCATACAAGTCCCACCCGCTATCTATCCAGACCAGCTCGTGGCGATCAACTCGGAGCTGGCAAACGAAGGCGAAGTGTCAGAACTCTTCCTCGCTGAAACGTTCGCATCCAATGGAGCGGCGATTGGAGAGGCGTACGTAAGCTGGATCAATCCTGCGTCTAGCGCGCTTCTGACAGTTTTCTGGAATACTGGCGGATTGACACCCGGAACCTACCAGATTACTGCTCAGATCCCCTTGGTGCCGAGCGAGACAGACTCCACAGACAACTTCTACAGCATAACGGTCACAGTTCGTATGACCGGCGACGTGGACGGTGACAACGATGTGGACATACTTGACGCCGCCAGGTTGGCCTACGCCTTTGGTTCAACGGTCGGGAGCCCACTCTGGGACCCCTACTCTGATTTCGACGGGAACGGTGTCATAGACATACTTGACGCGGCGCGTCTGGCCTTCCACTTCGGAGAGTCCGCCTAACAACTCAAACCCTCACCCCTTTCTTTTTCTGCCGGCTTCACGCTTCCAATTCCTTTCTTTGCATTGTAATGAGAAAAATGAGCGCTCAGCAGGTTTATAGAAAACGTCTCTCCGGACAAGGTCTCACTTCGCGAAAAACGTCCATCAGCAAACGTGACGAGAATTTGAGCGGAGCCCAGAACGAAACCGTACTTGTCAAGTGGGAGCATAGCTAAAGGCACACATGGCCTCGGAAAAGGGCTACCGCAGGACCGAAAGAGCTAGAGACATTGCAGGTCGAGGTCTACAGCGTGAAGATCAGGTTCGAGAAGCTGTTCCCAGACCCTCTAATCTTTGACGAACCGCAGAGCGTAGTTCGTACGTATCTTCTCTCCACGGGGGTATCATCGGACAAGTCTGGTTACTTGCAACAGTCGACGCGCGAAGCGGTCCCAGTTGATGATTCCGGAAACCCATCGGTCGTATCTGGGACCTCAAGCTATCCGGTCCTTGGCAAGAGGGTCCGGTCCGAGTTCATGGCTGGTGCCAATCTCGTGATTGAATATGCTGATTTCGGCTCTGGGCTGTCCCCGGAGAAACATGAAGGCCTTTGGAAGCGGGGTCTCTGGGGAGAGATGAGGTTCCAAGTCAAAAGTTTCAATCGTGAAACCGTGGCAATAGAGCTGCCGGACCCCGACGAGCTCTACACAATGTTACACGAAAGAGCCAACCCAACCACTATCGCAACTGTCGAACTGGCGAGCATCCCTGAAACGCTGTTTCTACCTACTGTCAACTACTTAGAGGATCGTCTTAGACACCTCTCGGAGAAGGGGAATGGGACTGTTGAAGTCTACGCTTCAAGGAACTTGACCCCCGAAGAAAGACACGCTTTAGAGAAGCGGATCGGGCGGGAGGCCACTCCACTAACCGTTTACGTAATACTCTCAAGAAAAATCCCGCTCAGCTGACTCGGCCTAGAGTTCCGAGGTCGAAGAAATGGTTTCCAATTCGTGATACCTTTTAGGGGTCCGCATGGGACCCGCGATAGACACGGAAAACCCGATGCCAACCATTGAGACCGGTGGCCTGACAAAGCGGTTCGGGTCATTCACAGCAGTAGACCATGTATCATTCTCGGTCAGAGAGGGGGAAGTCTTCGGGCTACTGGGTCCCAACGGCGCCGGGAAGACGACCACAATTCGAATGCTCGCATGCCTCCTAGCCCCAACCGAAGGAACGGCCACGGTCGGAGGTCTAAACATCGGAGAAGATTCTCTCAAGGTTCGGGAAATGGTTGGAATCCTGACGGAGAACCCGAGCCTCTACGAGAGATTAACCGCCCATGAGAACATGGACTTCTTCGCGGAAGCCTACGGCATATCCGACCGGACAAAGAGGTCTCACAGAGTAAAGGAGCTGCTTGAATTCTTTGAGCTCTGGGATCGAAGAGATGACCGAGTTGCCAAGTTCTCAAAGGGCATGAAGCAGAAACTTGCCATCGCTAGGGCCATCGTTCATAACCCTCCGATAGTCTATCTGGACGAGCCGACCTCCGGGCTTGACCCGGAGTCAGCAAAGAGCATCAGAGACCTCATCCAGGGCCTCAGCCGTCAGGGAAACCACTCCATACTACTGTGCACTCACCGGCTTGAGGACGCCGAGAAGCTATGCCACCGCGTAATGATAATCAACAAAGGGAAAAGTATCGTGACCGGAACAATCGAGGAGCTGACCAGCAGAGTACAGACCCATCCAATAGTCCAAGTTGCCTTGGCCAAGCTGGATCAGGGAATTGTCGATTCTGTCAAAGAGTCCGACTCTGTCCGGGAAGTCGCCGCGGATACCGCCCAAGGGACCCTAACAATTACTGTGGATGACTACGAGTCTTCGACCCCGACAATAGTCAAGAGAATAGTGGCCGCCGACGGGAGAATCCTCTCGGTCAGCCGCGTACGTCCCTCGCTGGAGGAAGCTTACCTGAAACTCGTCAAGGGGGGCCCTGTTGAGAATTAGAAGAGCTTTCCTCGTTTTCCGGAAGGACTGGAGGGAGATCCGGAGAAACTGGCAGGTAATTCTGCCAATCATCATTGTGCCAGTGGCCCTATCCGTAGTGTTTCCGTCCTTCATCGTCCTGGTCCCGGACGGAGGAGAGTCGCCGGAAGGGACCGCGGCCCTTTTAGAAAGCTTGCCATCGGAACTCCGAGCCGAACTCTCAGGCCTCCCTAGCCGGGCAGTGGTCATCTACATCTTCCTAGTGTACCTGCTGGCACCGTTCTTCCTGATTATTCCCTTGTTAGCCTCGACTGTCATCGCGGCCGACAGTTTTGCGGGGGAGAAGGAGAGAAGAACCATTGAAGCCCTCCTCGCCATGCCAATCTCGGACAGTGAGCTCTTTCTGGGAAAGGTGCTGGTATCCTTCGTCCCTTCCATGATTGTGACCTGGTCCTCGTTCGCCATCTACACGGCCATCACTGATGTTCTGTCATTCTCCACGTTCAACGGGAGGCTCATTCTGCCAAACCTGGTCTGGATACTCTTCATCTTCGGCCTCGCACCCCTGGTGGCGCTGTCCAGCATCGGACTGACCGTTACAATATCAGCAAGGGTCAAGGGTTTCAGAGAAGCCCAACAGATCAGCACGATACTTCTAGTGCCCATCTTGGGCTTGTTCTTCGGACAGCTTTCCGGAGCCGTGTTCCTAGGACCAGTCGTTATCGGACTACTGGCAGGGGGCTTTGCCCTTGTTGCCGCGATAGTCTTTGAGATCGGCGTCCGATTGTTCCGGCGCGAGGAGATTCTGGCCAGACTGGCGTGAGTCAGTCCTCGCGGAAATCAGACTATCCTCAAATATCGTTGCCGCGAAATCCCGCTCCAGTGTCCGAATTGACGCAGTTTATCGAGGGTTTTCTGGAGAAAATGGACGCCCCTGTGGCGAGGGGGAGATGGTAGTCAATAACGGAAGCGTGGAAAAGCCTTACGGAAGCCCTAGGCTCCGCCTTGAGCCCCAGCCTGACCATATGTTGGCGGGGTTCAAAGCAACTTAAGAGTTCCTAACGGAAAAATTGGACCTTGGAAGCGTTCCTTGCCTAAGTGGAAGCGGCACCGAAGCGGCTTTCGCAGGTGGCGTACTCGGAGGTGGGGCCGTCGTCACAGTGGGCGGTACTGACAGAGGGGTCTTTGGGAACTGGAGGAAGCATCGAAGATGGAGTTTTCGACGCTGGAACTCTCAGCGATGGGGGCATTTTCGCAGATGGAGTTCTCGCCGCTGGAGGCCTACCTACAAAAGGGACTCTAGTGGAAAGGATTCTAAGAATTGGAGGACGCACCGTAGGTCGAGTTTCCGCAGATGGAAATTCGTAGGACGGAAGCATCTGAGCTGGAACTATCGAATGCGGAGGTATCCCTCCAATTGGGGGGACATTGCCGGCCGGGTACGGCGGAGAGATGGTTATCGCTGCAGGCGATGTAGTCGGACCGATTTGCCACTTCATGTTGACCATGTTTGGCCCCTTTCAAGGGGTGGGCCCAACTTTCAATGGAACCTTCGCACCCTTTGTGAGGACTGTCATACGAGACGGCACCCACATATGATGAGACGTGTCAGCATTCTCAATCATCTTATGAGATGGCTAGCGAGGAGGAAGGTGAGACGTCTAAGTTTCTGACGCGCGACTGAACCTTTCAACACGTGGAACATAAGATTTGCTCAGCCTTTGATGTCTGGCGGAACCAATTCTGCGAAGAAGCCTAGAACGTCTCTGATCACGTAGAGCTGAATCCAAGTACCTACCATGATCGCGGACCCAAATGCTAGACTCCACATTGAGAGCAGAATGAAAGGTCCGAAACTGTATAGTGCAGCCCCGACTGCCAAAAACGCAGACCAAATCATCAGAATCAAGCCGAAAACTGCCAGTAGGAAAGTCCAGAAAGGCATTCGGAGGTTCTTAAGTGCATCCAAGAGATTGAAATCTTTAGGAAGAGGCTTTGTTTTCATCAAAATGGCCCTCATTTGCTTGGCTGCTCGCTCCGTGCTGGGCCAGAAATATGAGAAGCCAAATGTCCATCCTGCGGCTAGAAGGCTTGAGAATTCCACAATCATTTTGCTCGCAGAGGGAATTTCTGAACTGTTGAAAGGATAAGATGCTGTGATAAGCCCGACTGTCATAAAGATGGGTTGGACCATTAGCCCTGCGGCGAGTCCCCAGCGTCTACGCCAAAACGATATTCCGAGGAGTTTTTCCATAGTCTTTTGATCGATGCTATCCGAAGAAGCCATTTAGAATCTGTTCATTCTCAGAGTCCAATTTAAGCTGCGGTGTAGAAGGGGCCTAAAAGGTACTAGGACTCTGATGAGTCGGTGAGTTCTTCCACCTGTTTTAGGCGTGAAACTTTCTCTAGGACTCTTTTCAAAACGTCAGTCCATCAGGTCAGCGTCCAGTTGGACGATTTAGATGATTCGCTTATATGATTCGACAAATTCAGGGTCTATAACCCCTGATATGATTTTCTCGGACCCGTCGGGCAACACTACTGGTGTACCTGCTGCGTGGAAGGGAAGCTCGAAACGGTCCAGCTTCTCCGGACTATCTGTCTCGAACAGCTTTCTACACGAGCCATCCTCGTAGTGGAAGGCGTAGAGTTTTTCGATTCTTCGCTCGCCAAATCCTCCTGCGCGTCCGCCTGCGGCTAGGGACCCCTCAGGTAGCTGTAGGACGTAGACGGAGTTGTGTCCGCGGAGCGATTGCAAGTCTACAGGGTTCTCCGCAACTAGTATTCTGCGGCCTTTCTGGGCCAGGAGGGTGGCGAGTTCTTCAACCGGGGTCATGAACGTCGTCCTTAGTTAGAGAAACTGGATTGTCGAGTCTTTGCTCCGTATCTTTAGCATTTTCTCAACTTCCTTCATCTCTTCTTCTGTGAGGGGGGTGTACAGCCGGGACTCTTCACTGAAACCTGCATACCT